>VOFB01000460.1_pt1 | contig 186000 bp, 131 predicted proteins | sample 5384141 | NCBI WGS metagenome assembly VOFB01 (sample SAMN12384721, study PRJNA508395) | human gut metagenome | isolation source: healthy gut A | host: Homo sapiens
TCAAAACTTCATAAATTGCGCAAGATTGCAGAGCATGACGTGCCCCGATGCGTGATGGGAAGCGACGAGGCGACCACTTTAACTTAACAAACTGAGCAGGTGCGTCGTGAACCGGTGTTCATCTCCCAAGACATATATGATGAACTAAAACGGCGAACGTCAATTCATGAAATACCGAAATACAGAATTTGTCTCATGAATACCTGATAATGTATTACCTTCGACAGTAGCTTGCGGGTTGGCTGAGCCAACCAATAGAACCGTTCAGTAACAGGTAAAAATGGCGTCAAGCGGGTGTTAATTGCCGTTGGGCGGCTGTGGTGTGCTCGACTACCGTGGCGAAGGTATCGCGCTACCTCTATCGGACACACTCCGCAAGCGTGGCCGATCCGACGCAGTTCCTGCTTTCTGGCATCCGAAGCTTTGAACTACAAACGCCGTGCGAGCCATGGCAGAGGGCATGGACCATCTCCCGCATCGCCAAACTGGTTGTTTAAGGAAGGGTGAAGGCCGACAATCACCTGCGGTGACATTGGGCGACTTCTGCTGCGCACCACAAATCAACGTTCCTGGGAGAAAAGATTCTTATCTGTTGCCAGAGTATCCAACCCGGCTGAAAAAAGTAATTTCTCGGGAACGATGATTGTCGAGGCGGCGGTTTTCAGGCATGAAGGGTTATCTAGGCGGTGGTAACCGACGAAAAACAATAACTGAAACTTCAGGCGACTGAAACAGGCGGTTCCGCCTTTGCTGGTCATTGAAGTGGGTGACGATGCCGTGCAGGGACGCAAATCTGCGATAACTGCATACAGGAACTGGTAAGCAAGGATTGATTGCCGCGGACAGTGCAGGTCTTCATTGCTCAAGAAATATTGCTTCAAAAGCCAATGTGGAAATCAGCCTCTGACAAGATGAAAGGAACGATTATTAAAAGTTCTGTTTCAGTGTTATTGTTATCCAAGTTAACTTGTTATTTTGAAAGAAAGAAGAGATTCACGGACTACCGACGAACGCCACATCCTCGTATCCAAAGGAGACGCTACCTACCAATTCGGTATCGACTATATGCGTGATGTATGGTATTCTTCTTCTTACCTGCTCGACCGCAAACAATCTATGAACGGTTGCGCAAAAGCACGTTTTGAAAACTATAAGATGCAACCTGTTGAATTCGCTTTCATGCCGGAATTCAAAGGTAAGCTTTCTCAATACGGTATCACTCCGGATCGTCGTACTCCGAGCGGTGTCCGTGCAGCTATCATCCGCGAAAAAGGAACGAACGGCGAACGCGAAATGGCTTATTCACTCTATTTGGCAGGTTTTGACGTGAAAGATGTGACAATGACCGACCTTATCAGCGGACGTGAAACACTGGAAGACGTAAACATGATCGTTTATTGCGGCGGTTTCTCCAACTCCGACGTACTTGGTTCAGCCAAAGGCTGGGCAGGCGGTTTCTTGTTCAACGAAAAGGCAAAAGAAGCACTCGATAAATTCTATGCTCGTGAAGATACATTGTCACTGGGTATCTGTAACGGTTGCCAGTTGATGATGGAGCTTGGACTTATCAATCCTGAACACAAAAAGAAAGGTAAGATGCTTCACAATGATTCCCATAAATTCGAGTCTACCTTTGTCGGCCTGACTATCCCTACCAACCGCAGCGTTATGTTCGGTTCATTGAGCGGTAGCAAACTAGGTATCTGGGTAGCTCACGGAGAAGGAAAATTCTCTCTGCCTTACGATGAAGACCAATACAACGTAGTGGCAAAATACAGCTATGACGAATACCCCGGCAACCCGAACGGTTCCGATTATTCTATCGCAGGTCTTGCCAGCGCCGACGGCCGTCATCTGGCAATGATGCCTCACTTGGAACGCGCTATCTTCCCATGGCAGAACGGTTGTTATCCGGCAGACCGCAAAAATAGCGATCAGGTAACTCCGTGGATTGAAGCATTTGTCAATGCCCGCAAGTGGATTGAAGAAAAGGTGAGATAAATAATTGCTTTATATTTTTTAAGGCTGGTACTTCCCAAAAAGTACCAGCCTTTTAGTTTATCCCAATATTCCTACTACCTAAATTCGTTTATATACAACTAAAGTTCCACAAATAAGCACTAAATACAAATAGCTGAAAAAGCTCCTCATCCGCTTCAATTCAAGTACGACGTAATCCTTACTCCAAAATTTTGTAGTGTCGAAAAATCTTCTTAATTTTGTCAAACTTTCCCCCTCAGAACAAGATTCAATAACCCTTAAAAGTCCTATTTATATGAAAAAATGGATTTTTCTAATCTTATTGTTTCCTCTAACCTGTATCGCTCAGACGTACCAATATATTGGAGTGGAAGATGGGCTAAGCAACCGGCGAGTTTACTATATCCAGAAAGACAGAACCGGATATATGTGGTTCCTCACCCATGAAGGTATTGACAGATACAATGGAAAAGATTTCAAACGATACAAACTAATGGACGGTGACGTAGAGGTTAATTCGCTACTGAACCTCAATTGGCTATATATTGATAAAGAAGACGTATTATGGGAAATCGGGAAAAAAGGAAAGATATTCCGGTATGACCAGATCCACGACTGCTTCACACTCGTATATAAACTGCCCATAGAGAACTTCCGTGATTTGCCGGCTCCGGTAAGTTTCGCATGGCTCGATCAGAGCAAGCATATCTGGTTGTGTAATGAGGAAACTATCTTTATTTATAACACGGATACAGGAGAAGTCACTCACATAAAGAATGACATCAGTGAAGAAATCAATGACATCGAACAGATTGACGACACACATTACTTCATTGGCACGGAAATGGGAATCCACTATGCCAAGTTGGAAAACAACACACTGGAACTTATTCACTGCGACAAGCTGGAGAATGTGAAAGCACAAATACTCGATCTACATTTCGACACAAAGATTCGTAAATTGTTTATCGGAACTTTCCAACGGGGAGTGCTCATCTATGATATGTCAACCAAGTCCGTCACACAACCTCCACATAGTCTGAAAGATATCAGCATTACACGAATCAAGCCCTTAAACGCCAAAGAATTGTTGATAGCGTCAGATGGCGGCGGTGTACATAAAATGAATGTTGAAACCTATCAGATGGAGCCTTACATTATTGCTGATTACAACAGTAATAACGGCATGAACGGCAACAGTATCAATGATCTTTATATAGATGAAGAAGAACGGATATGGTTGGCGAACTACCCTATCGGAATCACCGTACAGAATAATCGCTATTCCAGCTATAAATGGATCAAGCATTCTATCGGCAACAGACAGTCTTTGATAAACGACCAGGTTAATTCGATTATCGAAGACAGTGACGGTGACTTATGGTTCGGAACCAATAATGGAATCAGTCTCTTAAATTCCAAGACCGGACAATGGCGTTCCTTCCTCAGTTCTTTTGAGAAGAACCAGGATAGCAGAAGTCATATTTTCACTACCCTGTGCGAAGTGCTTCCCGGAGTTGTCTGGGCCGGCGGATACTTCTCCGGCATTTATCAGATAGACAAGAGATCTTCCAATGTCAGCTATTTTACTCCGGCTTCGTATGCATATGAGAACATACGCCCGGATAAGTATATACGTGATATCCGTAAAGACTCACAAGGAAATATCTGGAGCGGAGGATTTTATAATCTGAAACGTATCAATGTACACACTAAAAATATACAACTGTACCACGGACTGAACTCCATTACTGCAATTCTCGAACGCGATGCCAAAAGTATGTGGATAGGCAGTGCGACCGGATTGTTTTTATTGGATAAAGAATCGGGTAAATATGAACGTATCAAACTTCCCGTAGAATCAAACTATATATATTCTTTATACCAGACCAAGAAAGGATCGCTATATATAGGAACCAGTGGCTCCGGATTATTAATTTACGATCCTCACACCAAACTGTTCACTCATTATCATACGGGAAATTGCGCATTGATTTCCAACAATATCTATACCTTGCTTTCAGACGCTGACGAAGATATTCTGCTTAGCACGGAAAGCGGTCTGACCAGCTTTTATCCTAACCAAAAAACATTTCACAACTGGACAAAAGAAATGGGACTTATGACCACACATTTCAATGCATTGTCCGGTACCCTGCGAAAGAACAACAACTTTATTTTCGGAAGTTCGAACGGGGCAGTAGAGTTCAATAAAGACATGAAACTTCCCAGAACCTATTCTTCCAAAATGATATTCAGCGATTTCAAACTGTTTTATCAAACGATCTACCCAGGGGACAAAAATTCCCCGCTAAAAGCAAGTATCAACAATACGAAAGAGCTGAAATTAAAATATAACCAGAATATTTTCTCGTTACAGGTTTCTTCTATCAACTATGACTATCCTTCTAATGTCCTTTATTCCTGGAAACTGGAAGGCTTTTACGAAGAATGGAGCAAACCGGGGACAGAAAACACAATCCGTTATACTAACCTCGCACCGGGAAAATATACGTTAAGAGTACGTGCTATCTCCAATGAGGACCAGCGTATTATGCTCGAAGAAAGGAGTATAGATATTATCATCGCCCAGCCTTTTTGGCTGACCGTTTGGGCAATGTTGCTCTATATCGTTATCCTTGTCTTTATCGCTGCTGTCTCATTACGTATTCTGATCCTAAGGAAACAACGTAAAGTGTCCGACGAAAAGATTCATTTCTTTATCAACACTGCACACGACATCCGTACTCCGTTGACGCTTATCAAAGCGCCACTGGAAGATCTTCGTGAAAAAGAAGAACTAAGCAAGGAAGGAATATCCAATATGAATACTGCATTACGGAATGTAAATGCCCTGCTACGTCTCACCACCAATCTAATAAACTTCGAGAGGGCGGACGTATATTCCTCCGAACTATATATTTCGGAACATGAACTGAACACATTTACAACCGAAATATACAATGCTTTCCAGCAGTACGCCAATATCAAACATATCAACTTCACCCACGAAAGTAATTTCAGGTATATGAATGTATGGTTTGATAAGGAAAAAATGGAATCAATCCTGAAAAACATAATCTCGAACGCCTTGAAGTACACTCCGGAAAACGGTAATGTACAGATTTTCGTGTCCGACAATACAGACTCGTGGAGCGTCGAAGTCAGGGATACAGGAATCGGAATTCCGGCCAGCGAACAGAAAAAACTGTTCAAGCTGCATTTCCGTGGCAGCAATGCAATCAACTCCAAAGTGACGGGTAGCGGGATCGGACTGATGCTTGTCTGGAAATTAGTGCGGCTGCATAAAGGTAAGATTAATTTGTCGAGTGTGGAAAATCAAGGTTCGGTTATCAAGGTATCTTTCCCGAAAGACAGCAAGCGTTTCCGTAAGGCACATCTGGCAACACTGAGCAAACAACGTCAGGAAAACAGAACCCTAAGCAATGTACCTGCTCCCTCACCCGAAATATACGAAAACGCACATAAGAAGTTGAACGGTGAACACCGGCGGATTCTGATTGTGGAGGATAACGATGAATTACGCAACTATCTGTTGCAGACATTATCAGAAGAATATACTGTACAAACGTGTTCCAACGGAAAAGAAGCGTTGACGATCATCCCCGAATACAAACCGGAGTTGGTTATCTCTGATATTATGATGCCGGAAATGCGGGGAGACGAATTATGCAAGGAACTCAAAAACAACATAGAGACATCGCACATTCCGGTTATCCTGCTGACAGCTCTGAATAATGAGAAAGATATCTTGTCCGGACTTAAAATCGGTGCCGACGAATACATCTTGAAACCGTTTAATATAGGTATATTAAAAGCGACTGTCGACAATCTGCTGACTAACCGTGCTCTTTTGCGCAGTAAGTATGCCAATCTGGAGCTGGATGATGAGGAAGAAGATGACGAATGCATCAACTGCTCACAGGACATTGACTGGAAGTTTATTGCCAACGTCAAAAAGCATATAAAAGACAATATAGATAACCCGGCCCTTACCGTAGATGTACTTTGCAACCTGGTAGGCATGAGCCGTACAAGTTTCTACAACAAACTCAGGGCATTGACCGACCAGGCTCCGGGAGATTATATCCGTCTGATCCGGTTGAAGTATGCCGTGCAATTATTGAAAGAGAACACACATAGCATAACAGAAATAGCAGAAATGACAGGATTCAGTGATGCGAAATACTTCCGTGAAGTATTCAAGAAGCATTTTAACGTAAGTCCCAGCCAATACGGCAAAGAAAAGAGAACAAACAAGAAAGGAGGAGAAAAGAAAGAATGAACATCTATCTCGAATCATTTGGAATTTTTTTTAAAATAGGCGCCTTTACTATCGGAGGAGGGTACGCAATGGTGCCGCTTATTGAGAATGAAATTGTTACGAAGCGGAAATGGATTGCGCAGGAAGATTTTATCGACCTGCTGGCTATCTCCCAATCTGCTCCGGGCATTTTGGCAGTCAATATTTCTATCTTTATAGGATACAAGTTGCGTGGTATCCGAGGAAGTATTATCACAGCATTAGGAACAATTTTGCCTTCCTTCATCATTATATTGGCGATTGCTCTATTTTTCCATAGTTTTAAAGACAACCCGATTGTGGAACGCATCTTCAAAGGAATCCGACCGGCGGTAGTGGCACTTATTGCCGCCCCGACTTTCACAATGGGCCGGTCCGCTAAAATCAACCGCCACAACCTGTGGATTCCTGTTGTTTCGGCACTGCTGATCTGGCTATTGGGGTTCTCGCCTATCTGGATTATTATTGCTGCGGGAGTGGGAGGCTTCCTCTGGGGAAAATTTAGAAAAGTAGAAAGTTGAGAATGGAGAGTCGAGAGTTATCGTTCCCTGTTCATTATTCAAGATTCATGGTAAAAAATTAAAAAGAGATGATCTATCTTCAGTTATTCTATACGTTTTTTAAGATCGGGCTCTTTGGATTTGGAGGAGGTTATGCGATGCTCTCCATGATTCAAGGGGAAGTAGTAACCCGTTATGATTGGGTGAGCTCGCAGGAGTTCACGGATATTGTTGCAATCAGCCAAATGACACCGGGACCTATCGGGATTAATGCGGCTACGTACGTCGGATTCACCTCTACGGGGAGTGTCGTGGGATCGGTCATTGCTACCTTTGCTGTAGTCCTCCCCTCCTTCATCTTGATGCTGACCATTAGCAAATTCTTCCTGAAATATCAGAAACATCCGGTAGTAGAATCCATATTTAGCGGACTGCGTCCCGCAGTTGTCGGCCTGTTGGCTTCCGCCGCACTGGTATTGATGAATGTAGAAAATTTCGGTTCACCGACAACTGACACTTACTCATTCGTTATCAGTATTATCATCTTTCTAGTCGCTTTCATCGGAACCAGAAAATATAAAGCTAATCCTATATTAATGATTATAGCCTGCGGCATTGCAGGATTATTGCTTTATTAATTGCTGGGGTGGTAGGCGGATACACAATATTGAAAATAAACGACTTATGTATTTTCCTACCACCTCCCCCTACGGGGACTCCTCCTTCCCGAAGGAGGAGAATTGAAGATACTACTGAATTGTTAGTCAGCCTCTTTTTCTATTCTTCACTTATTACAGTTTTACTTTTATCACAGTTTTACTTTCTTGCTAACCGACTTCGATTCATTATGAAGACGGTCTAACGCAGTCACCACATAGCGGTACTTTGTTTTTCCTGTTTCGTATGGAAGTTTGTAGAAAGGATTACGGGTGATAGCAACAATATGTGAAGGGTCGTCAAGATTCACCTTTTCTTTTCTGCCAAAACGATAGACCACATATTGCACAGCCTTATCCATTTCCGTTTCAGCTTTCGGAGCAGTCCAGAAAAGCACATAGCCGTCTTCAGTCCATATTTTCTTCATCTTGCGCACCTTGTCTGGAGCCTTATCATCCATAAAGTCGAATACGGGGATTAATGCCGGATATTTGTGATATTCCGAAACCAGCGCATCGCGATATCTTCCCTGATTTTCAACAACAGCTGCCGCATACCATTGACAGCTACCGCCAATCGTCTGATAAGCACGCTGTAAAGCCATTTTCCGGGGAAGCTGATTCATAGAAGGATTCTGCGGGTCAGCGTGCTGAATCGTATTTGTCACTGACTGGCCGATAAATAACGGACGGTTCTCCGAATGCGTAGCCCACCACTTCACCAATGTCTCATAGTCGGCCGCCTTATGACCGATTTCCCAGTAAATCTGCGGAATATTATAATCAATCCAGCCTTCACGCGCCCAGAGCAGAACATCAGCATACAGATCGTCATAATTCTGCAAGCCATTGGTATTACTTCCCAACGGGTCACTTTTCTGATTACGATAGATTCCGAACGGACTGATTCCGAACTTTACCCACGGCTTCACCCCCCGAATGGTTTCGTGCAATTTCTTAATCAACACATTCACATTACTACGTCTCCAGTCCGCCTTGTTAGTAAAGCCTCCGCCATAACGGGCAAAACTTGCGTTATCGGGAAAATCGACTCCCTTAATAGGATAAGGATAGAAATAGTCATCCATGTGGATAGCGTCCACATCATAGCGAGACACAATATCCGTCACGATCTTACAGATATATTCACGACTCTCGGGAAGTGCCGGGTCGAAGTACAATTGGTCTCCATAAGTAACAAACCATTCCGGATGCTGATTATATATATGTTCCGGCGCCAACTGGTTCTTCAGGGAGGTTTTCACCCGATAAGGATTAATCCAGGCATGAAACTCCATATTCCGTTTCCGGCATTCCTCAATCATAAACTGCATCGGGTCCCACATAGGCGAAGGCATTTGTCCTTGTGTCCCTGTCAGAAAACGGCTCCACGGTTCATGTTGCGAAGCATACAACGCATCCGCTTCGGGACGCACTTGAAAGATAATCGCATTAATACCCGCCCCTTGAAGCGAGTTCAACTGGCTAATCAGTGTTTGTTTCAGTCGTTCTGTGGGAACACCGCGAAACTGTCCGTTGACAGCCTGTATCCATGCAGCACGAAACTCACGTTTGGGATATTTGTCGCCCGTCGGCACCTGTGCCCTCACTCCCACAGCCAGAAGAAGAGCCAAAAGTAAAAGATAGTTTTTCAGCTTCATAATATTCTTAAATCGTAATAATGTGACGCAAAGATAATACAAACTCCCGATAAATTCGCTAACTTTGCCGACTACCATAAAACAAGGAGCATTTTATGTCAGAAAATAACTATATTTCGATCAAAGGCGCACGAGTAAACAACCTAAAAACATCGATGTAGATATTCCACGCAACAAACTTGTTGTGATCACCGGACTATCAGGTTCAGGAAAATCATCTCTCGCTTTTGACACTCTCTATGCAGAAGGACAACGTCGTTACGTAGAAAGCCTAAGTAGCTACGCACGCCAGTTTCTCGGACGAATGAGCAAACCGGAATGCGATTTTATCAAAGGCATCCCGCCTGCGATTGCCATAGAACAGAAAGTAAACAGCCGCAATCCCCGTTCCACCGTAGGAACTTCCACAGAAATTTATGAATATCTCCGTTTGCTGTATTCCCGTGTAGGGAGGACATACAGCCCTGTAAGCGGACAGGAAGTGAAGAAACATTCGACGGAAGACATCATCAACTGTATGCTATCACACCCGGAAGGGACAAGATACACCGTACTGACCCCTATCCACCTGCGTGAAGACCGCAGCCTGCAACAGCAACTGGAAATAGACCTCAAACAGGGATTCAACCGTATCGAAGTGAACGGTGAGATGAAACGTATTGATGAATACAAGCCCGTAGCAGGCGACGAAGTTTATCTGCTGGTAGACCGTATGGCAGTAGCCGACACCAAAGATGCTATCAGCCGCCTCACCGACTCTGCCGAAACAGCCATGTACGAAGGCGACGGAACCTGTATGCTACGCTTTTACCTGCCGGACGGAACAACACAACTGTTCTCCTTCAGCACAAAGTTCGAAGCAGACGGTATCACTTTTGAAGAACCCAATGACCAGATGTTTTCATTCAACTCCCCGATCGGTGCCTGCCCCACCTGTGAGGGCTTCGGCAAAGTTATCGGTATAGATGAGCATTTGGTGGTTCCCGACCGTTCTTTATCTGTTTATGAAGGAGCGATCGTATGTTGGCGCGGTGAAAAAATGGGAGAATGGAAAGAAGAGCTGATCCACAATGCGGAGAAATTCGACTTCCCGATTTTCACTCCTTATTATGAACTGACGGACAAACAGCGCCGGTTGCTTTGGGAAGGAAACCAATATTTCCACGGTATTAATGACTTCTTCAAGATGCTTGAAGAAAATCAATATAAGATACAATATCGTGTGATGCTTGCCCGGTATCGCGGAAAAACACTTTGCCCGAAATGCCACGGTACCCGTCTGAAACCGGAAGCCGGCTATGTACGCGTAGGCGGAAAGAATATTTCCGAACTGGTAGACCTGCCTATTTCCGAATTAAAGCAGTTCTTCGATCACTTGGAACTGAACGAGCACGACAGTAATGTAGCCCGCCGGATTCTGATGGAAATAAACAGCCGTATCCGTTTCCTGATTGATGTAGGTCTGGGGTATCTGACACTGAACCGGCTCAGTAACTCCCTGTCGGGTGGAGAAAGCCAGCGTATCAATCTGGCGACATCACTGGGAAGCAGTCTTGTAGGTAGCCTCTATATCCTCGACGAACCCAGTATCGGTCTGCACAGCCGTGACACCGACCGCCTGATTAATGTGCTGCGCCAACTGCAACAACTCGGTAACACGGTAGTAGTTGTAGAACATGACGAGGAAATCATTCGTGCAGCAGATTATATTATTGACATCGGTCCCAACGCCGGACGTCTGGGAGGAGAAGTCGTCTATCAGGGTGACATGAAAGACCTCAAAAAAGGAAGCAACAGTTATACCGTCCGCTATCTTTTGGGAGAAGAAGAAATTCCCGTCCCCCAACATCGCCGTCCGTGGAATAATTATATTGAACTGAAAGGTGCACGCGAGAATAACCTGAAAGGAGTAGACGTCCGCTTCCCGCTGAATGTAATGACAGTGGTTACCGGCGTTTCCGGTTCCGGGAAAAGCACGCTGGTACGTGATATTTTCTTCCGGGCATTGAAGCGTGAGTTGGACGAATGCAGTGATCGTCCGGGAGAATTTTCATCTATCGGAGGCAGTCTGCGCGACTTACGGAATGTAGAATTTGTAGACCAGAATCCGATCGGCAAATCATCCCGTTCCAATCCCGTGACATATATCAAGGCTTATGACGAAATCCGCAAGCTATGGTCGGAGCAGCCACTCGCCAAACAAATGGGATATACCGCCGGTTTCTTCAGTTTCAACAGTGAAGGCGGACGTTGCGAAGAATGTAAGGGTGAAGGCACCATTACCGTAGAAATGCAGTTCATGGCAGACCTCGTTCTGGAATGTGAATCCTGCCACGGGAAACGTTTCAAATCCGACACACTGGAAGTGAAATTCCACGACAAGAACATCTTTGATGTACTGGAAATGACCGTGAACCAGGCGATTGAATTCTTCAATGAACACGGACAGAAGAAAATTGTAAAAAAGCTACTCCCGTTGCAGGATGTAGGACTCGGGTATATCAAACTAGGCCAATCTTCTTCCACTCTTTCCGGTGGTGAGAACCAGCGTGTGAAACTAGCATTCTATCTGAGTCAGGAGAAAGCCGACCCGACTCTGTTTATCTTTGACGAACCGACAACAGGTTTGCATTTCCACGACATCCGTAAACTTCTGGATGCTTTTGACGCCTTGATCCGCCGTGGACATAGCATCGTAATCATCGAGCATAACATGGATGTTATCAAGTGTGCCGACTATGTGATAGACCTCGGACCGGAAGGTGGTGACAAAGGTGGGAACATTGTAGCGGTAGGTACTCCGGAAGAAGTAGCCGCTTGCGGAGCAAGCTATACGGGTCAGTTCCTGAAAGAAAAGCTGAAATAAGTCAAGAGTCAGAAATGGAGAGTTGAGAGATGTTTTGCAGCAAATATAGCGCAATAACTCTCCACTCTCCATTCTCAAATTATTTAAAAGTAGAATCCGAATCCTACTTTAATGCCGAAACGTGAATTATCGGAGTCATCAAAACGCCATTTATAATAAACAGCCGGTTCGATAGTTACTGTCCGCGACAGGAAATAAGCATATCCGGCTTCGATACCCAATCCCCAATCGTTGTTATGACCGCCACCTTTATAACGTCTGCGTTCCCAATCGAGGCCACCACCGATATAAACACCTGTAGTATTAAAATAACAACGTGCTCCCGTACCTAATGTATATATATCTACCGGTTGTGACCAGTCAGCTCCTGCATTTACCATTAATGCAAAACCGTCTGCCAGAAATGTACCGGCTTGCGCGCCGATCCCAAATTTAGCATCATCATTTTTACTGTAAGAAAAGTCCAACCCTGTAACGGAAGGATTTAGAATCATAGTTCCTTTCTCAAATTGTGCCTGTGCAGCTATTGATGCCAACAGCAGACAAATAGCTAAAGCTAATTTCTTCATAAACTTACTTTTTTAAGTGAATAGATTGTTCGTCTTTTTTACGGCGTTCACGCATCTGTTCCTTTTTGCGGAGGACAAGCCAAAGAAGCAGGACAATGACATAAGAACCCGCCACCGTCAGATACTTTTCCGTCTGGCTCACTTCCGTATTACGGGGTAACAGATAAGCCGCCGTCACGGATACATAAATAAGGAATGCAAGTGCAACTCCCGTTGATCTTTTTATTTTCTTCATTCTGATAATTTTCTTGTTTTCTGCTTGCTCAGCCAGACAAAGAACCACACAATAGCAACCACCACACATCCTACACCGATGTAATAAGAGATTGCGTGCGACAGTCCCAAACCTTCAGGAGCAATACATATATAAGTAGAACACACACTTGTCATAAACAAGGCAGGTATCAAAGTAATGACATACGGTTTCTTGGATACCGCCAGATAAACCGTTATTGCCCAGAGGGTAAACACAGCCAATGTCTGGTTGGCCCAGGCAAAATAACGCCAGATCATATTAAATCCGTTCGCATCACGCAGGCTATACAGAAGTAAACCGATAGCCGCCACGAACATCGGAATACAGATGTATAAACGACGACGCATACTCTTTTGTTCCAAGCCCAGGAAATCCGCCACAATCAGACGGGCAGAACGGAAAGCCGTATCGCCCGAAGTAATCGGAGCAGCAATCACTCCCAAGATAGCAAGCACACCCCCGATTGTTCCCAGCCACTCTTTTGTGATTGCATCTACTATGACGGAAGCATTACTTTCTTCCATCCCATTCTCATGGAAAAAGTAAGTAGCGGCGGCAGCCCAAATCAGTGCAACGATGCCTTCGGTTATCATTGCACCGTAGAACACCGGACGCCCATGACGTTCCGAAGTCATGCAACGAGCCATTAAAGGACTTTGTGTAGCATGGAAACCGGAAATTGCACCACAGGCAATACTCACAAACATTATCGGAAAGATAGGAAGTTCACTCGCCTCCGGGTTCGTATTTTGCAGTCCGTCCCACAGTTCCGGCAAAGCGGGATGATTCACATAAAGCATGACGAGAATCCCCACCGCCATAAACAATAAAGCAATGGCAAACAACGGATATATTTTTCCTATAATCTTATCTACCGGCAACAATGTAGCCAAAATATAATACGCAAACACAACGATAATCCAGAACGTAGCATCCAGACTTTCCGGCGTCAGCTTCGCCAGCAATCCCGCAGGACCGGCCACAAAAACCGAACCGACCAAAATCATCAGGATAACGGTGAAACCTCTCATTATCTGTTTCGTCGTAAGTCCCAAATAGCGTCCGATAATTTCCGGCAAACTCTCGCCATCATGCCGAATGGAAAGCATTCCGGACAAATAATCGTGTACCGCCCCGGCAAAAATACTTCCCAACACAATCCATAAATAAGAAGAACTACCGAATTTAGCTCCCATTATTGCACCGAATATCGGACCTAGTCCGGCAATATTAAGGAACTGAATCATAAAAATCTTCCAGGTCGGCAATGGAATATAGTCCACTCCATCCGCCTTGGTAAGAGCCGGTGTTTTACGGTCGTCAGGACCAAAGACGCGTTCCATGAGGCGTCCATACGTAAAATAGCCTACTATCAACGCCAGCAGGCATAGAGTAAATGTAATCATAGCGTGTCGTTTTTTTAACTTGGCAAATGTAACATAATCTCACGAAACAGCCCAACAATACCGACACTTTTACTAACTTTGCAGGGATTTAAAACAAAAAATAAAGAATATGCGCCTATCTATTCTCATTCTTTCACTTTTGTTTCCTTTCCTCTCCGTGGCAGCGCAGCCCAAACATGAAGTCCGCGCCGCATGGCTCACAGCGTTGTATGGTCTCGACTGGCCCCGCACACGTGCTGTCAGTCCTCAAAGTATCCGCAAGCAAAAGGAAGAATTGGTGGATATCCTCGATAAACTGAAGGCTGCCAACTTCAATACTGTCCTGTTTCAGACCCGTACACGCGGAGATGTGTTATATCCTTCGTCTATCGAACCTTTTAATTCTATCCTGACAGGGAAATCCGGCGGAAATCCCGGTTATGATCCGCTCGCTTTTGCCATTGAAGAATGCCACAAGCGGGGTATGGAATGCCACGCCTGGATGGTAACTATTCCGTTGGGAAACAGGAAACACGTTGCCTCGCTCGGCAACCGGTCCGTCACCAAGCGGATGAAAGATATTTGCGTACCTTACAAGAACGAATATTTCCTTAATCCTGGACATCCGGGAACTAAAGAATATTTGATGAAACTGGTACGGGAAGTCGTGAGCCGTTATGATATAGACGGGGTACATTTCGATTATCTGCGTTATCCGGAGAATGCTCCTCTCTTTCCCGACAAATATGATTTCCGCCGATACGGGAAAGGGCGTACACTGGACCAATGGCGGCGGGATAATATTTCTGAAATTGTACGTTATATATATAAAGGTGTAAAAGCAATGAAGCCTTGGGTGAAGCTCAGCGCCAGTCCGGTTGGGAAATACCGGGATACTTCGCGTTATCCTTCCCGTGGGTGGAACGCTTTCTTTACTGTTTATCAAGACCCGCAAGGCTGGCTTGGCGAAGGTATTATGGACCAGATATATCCAATGATGTATTTTCAGGGAAACAGTTTCTATCCTTTTGCCCTTGACTGGCAGGAGCAAAGCAACGGACGACAAGTAATTCCGGGGCTCGGCATCTATTTCCTTCATCCCGACGAAGGTAAATGGACACGGGACGAGATAGACCGTCAAATAAACTTCATCCGGAATCATAAAATGGCGGGTGAAGGCCACTACCGGGTAAAATATCTCATGGAGAACACTCAAGGCATCTATGATGAACTAATCGAGAACTTCTACGCATACCCGGCTTTACAGCCACCGATGCCCTGGTTGGACAATGTTCCGCCCACAGCTCCGTCCGGACTGAAAGTAAGGACTATCGACAGTGGATATACGGAATTGAAATGGCAGGCCGCTACCGACAATGATCCACGTAATAATCCGATGTACATTATTTATGCATCGAATGAATATCCGGTAGACACCAGTCGGCCGGAAAATATCGTTGCACAGAATATCAGAGAGACAAGTTATATCTACGCCCCTATCCTGCCTTGGAATGCCAAAAGCATTTTGCCGTTACAGCCGTAGACCGTTACGGGAATGAAAGTACAGCGGCACAGAAATAACTTCCCCCTACCCAGGAGCAAAGAGCCGGATTAAATACTACATAAGGCATAAGAATGCACGTTTTACAGTAAGATAACCCGTATTTTGCAGCTTAATAATCCGGTTGGAGTATCAGTCTTTTTATAGCCCACATTTTAGGCTGTACAGCCCACGCATGCAAACCGTACAGCACACGTATGGAGGCTGTACGTCACACAGCTGTGGGCTATAAATTTAACGCCTTTCAAGGCGGATTATTAAGCCATGATAATCGGATTTATGCGTGCCCATTACAATAAAAACAAGCCAGCTTACGCGACCTTTATCCAGTTGTCTTATCTATGACAGATACCCTGTTTTTTGCAGTAAAAGTATGATAGATACCCCTAATAGAAGGCATCTATCATACTTATTTCTCTGATAATTAGAAGAATATTAAAATCAATGATAGATATGACAGACATTTATTTCATTATGTAATAAGTAAAAACACGGATAAAAATCAAAGAGGAATAACAACTTTATGTTCCTTCTGATTTCTGAAAATAACAAGCTCTGCCTTTTTACTTGTATCCACGTGCTTCAACGCCTCCTCCATATCATCTAAATTATTGACCGGCTTTCCATTTACACTAAGAATAACATCATTCGAAGCAATAAAATCTCGGACTTGATTACTACCTAAGACATCTACAGAAACGACATAAACTCCCCGTTCCGTATCCATACCCGTAGCAGAACGTTCCTCCAATGTATCCAGATTCTTAAACGTTACCCCTTTCCAAAACATCGTTTTAGTATCCGTTGCATGACCTGCCACAAGTGGAACGGGCATCACAGGACTTGCAGCCAACCGTTTCAAACGAGAAGACAGCACTCCGAAATTATTCATCGGAAAATTACGGAATCCTCCTTTGGTTACGACTTCAGAATCGTCAGCTACATTAAAATCACCTTTCGCAGCATTTATAAACCTGACTGTGGTTACTATAGAATGAGCATCTCCACCAAGTTGGCGAGCTGCAAGATACGATAAACTGTCTGCAAAGATATTATAGTCTACTTCCCTGCCCCAACCATACACTCTTATAGGTTTATATTTGGTCATTACAATATTACGTGAAAAACATCTCCGCTGTTTTTAAACCATAAATGCGGATGGAGCGTGTTATTGACAATGATATTATTTTCAACAGTTCGATAAAAGCCTTCACGTAATTTTATGCCGCCATTCAAACAAAGATTATTGTAGATTTGATAATTACTGGAACCATCGTCCAAATCAATATCCCATCCTCTATCACAACGCAACCGATTATGACGGATAATAATAGGTTCAACTTACATCTGCTAGAATCAACGCAGGGTTTTCATCCGTAATTTGTGTCATTACATTATAATTCGGATGCCAAAAACGGTCACGTCCCCAAGAGTTGATAGTTCCATGGTCGCCTGTTTCTTTCACGGTGTTAAAAATATCGTTGTATTCGATAATATGTCCTCCCCAAGTACCTTCACTGATATTAATTCCGGCACGGGGAGTATCGTAAATACTGTTATGACTTACTGTAATATTACGGCACATGGAAAGTTCCACTCCTGTAATCTGCTTTTCAAACAAACCGATAGTACAGATTAAATTATCGTAGACTTCACAATAAGCTGGATGATTGTCATTCTGCGAACCTTTAGCAGTATCCATTTTATCCAAAGGAACAAATTCCCCGTACCTAAAACTCGGTGAACGTACTCCCGCCACATCTCCGACAAAGCAGATGGCACTGGCTCCAATAGAAGTCAGGTAAGAACCGGTCACCGCAGAATTGCGATTATATTTATCAAAAAAGACACCGTTTCCACCTACATGATGGATATAGCAATCACGCAGGGTACATTTTTCCGTTCCCCTGAAAATAACGGCTCCTCCCCGATATATCGTCCAGTCCGAACGGAGCAAAGGCTCATAATGTTCCATAAATGTCCGTATCGTTTGCGTCAGTTCTATTCCTTCAATAGTTATGTTTTTCACCGGATGGGATGAAGTTCCTGCAATTTCAATCAAGTTTTTAAGTTGCGGAGTTTCAAACACCAGCTCGTTTATATTTTCATCAGACAAAGGATAATAATACAACCAGCCTTCTTGTTTATCATAGTACCATTCTCCCGGAGCATCCAGTTCTTCAAAGATATTCTCTACCATCCTGTTTTCAGGATGGATTCCCATTGGACGATTATTCTGCCAGCCACCTTCCAGTTGCAACTCTCCCTTTTCATTCTTGCCTGTAATACGATAATGAAAATCACCCCAATCATGACTATGCATGGCATGAAAGTAACCACCTTCCGGATTCTTCCATTTTTTCACTCGTTCCGGGGCTGTTGCCAAAGCAGATGTACCATTAAAACGAACAGCTGTTTTATCATAATCAGGATAACGTGCCATAGACCTCAAATCTCCGTTTACAATAAGCATATCCATAACCGGATTCCCTTTCACAGCAGCCCGCATGATACCATTCTTGTACTTTTCCCATTTCAAGTCCAAGGTAATTCCGCTCGATATTATAGCTTTCTCACCTGGATAATTCCTTATTATTAATTCTTTCGAATCATTTCCATCAGCAGAGGTCAGCACCAAGGGGGTATCTAAAATATATTCCCCTTCCCTCAAATAAATTGTAGTACAGTTCTTATCCTTTCGAGCTTTTTCCACTGCTTCATGAATGATATGAAAAGGAGTTGCCGGACTGCCATCTCCACCGGATGATGCATGAGGAGAAACGTAATATATCGATTGGGCATAAATGCCTATAAATGGCATTGTTGATAAAAAAAGAAGGATTGTTTTTATTCTTCGTGTTTTCATTATGATATGATTATTTGGGCTATATGTATGAGCAAAGATAGACTAAATAAAATACTTAATTAACAAAAAATAAAATTTTAATAACTTTACGTACCATAAAAGAAATGGTATGGGAGTTACATCAAAAAACAATCAATCCCATACCATTTCAGTTACCTGAAAAAAGAGCCAAATTACAAATTCATCTCTATATCAAAACTTTTACCTATGATACAAATATCAAAATAAAAAAAATCTATTTTAATTTATAAGATAAATCGTATTTTGTACCACCTACGGAAACTTCTACAGAAGCACCATCGGCATGGAATGTGCCAGGAGTCGCACCTGTATTATCTGTAAATTTAGCACTAATATTCAATTTTGCACGATCAGCCTCATTCGTAAACGGGTGGATTACCGTAATAAAACGTGCCGCACCTCCCATCGGTTTGGTTATACTCACTCGATACCATTTGCGTTGAAGTGTTTTCTCATTCTGCTTACTAGAGGACCAATTAGTACTCCATTTAGCTACATATCCGGAATTAGTTTCAACAAATGTCTTAAACTGCATGTTATTATTATCGTCAAATTTTGTGTAAGCACCATACTGAAAGTTCTCCTTATCAGCTTCATCAACAACAACCTTAGGCGCATTACCCAAATTGAAAGTCACATCCACCACCGGGGTAGTTTTACCGGCATCATAGCCCTCGTCCACCAAAACAAAGAATGTCTTGTTCACAAAAAATATGGCACGACGATGTGTCAAGTCACCATAGGACTTATTTTCCGTTACAAGCACATCGATATTGCCTTTGCTTTCTTGCAACAAGAATTTTCCATTCATATAACCATCTGCTATAGTGGCAGAGTTCTTGGTCATTGTATTGTGCATGGTGGTTGCCCGATATGATTTGCGCAGATTATCACTTTCTTTATCTCCTCCATAAGTAAAGAAACCTGCATCCGGTAAGAAATTACGTCCGTCACGATATAAACTGAAAGTTCCGTTATCTGGCTGGCAGTGCACATAATTCTTGGGATTATTGTTATTTTTCACTACCATCATTATTGCATCTGATGCCCACTTACTGCGCAACATATAATAACCGCCATCCTTATAGAGCTGGATTAATTCTTCAGGAGTCTTACCTTGTTTCCCTTCGGTTGCCATCCATGCGATTTCTTTATCATCAGGGAACATGGCCATATATCGACGGAAATTACCTAACAGTACACTTTTAGTCCATGAACTGGCACCTGTATCATTAAAATTATCAAAAGAATAATCGGGATACGTAATATCCATTACGAAACGGGCAGCTTTCTTCAATAATCCGACATAATTGGTCGGGAAGTATCCGACTTTATTGTTGACTTGTGCCATATTATAGAGCTTATTGCAAGCATAAACAGCTTCTATATGATAACCGGGAGTCAGTTCTACATGTACCCCATCACCTAAGAATTGTGCTTCCACCTGTTCAGTGATTTTTGCTGTACCTTCATTCAACCATTCTCCTGCTTTCTTAAATTCCGGCATTAATATTCCGGCAGAAACAACACTCTCCACTTGAGTAATAAGAATATTAGTCTCTTTATAATAATTCTTACGGATACATTCCACTCCATCCGACAGGGCAACGAGAAATGTAGAAAGCCATTCAGGAGTAAAGTTCTCCGATTGAATAAAATAAGACATTATATCAAGTTGTGCCTGTACTCGATGAGCAGGTTGAAGTCCATACCATTCCACATTTTTGTTTTTATCGACTTTCCCTTCAGGGCAAGGAAACGTTTTCAGCCAATCGCCATAAACCTCTATCCATGATTTGACATATTTTTCATCATGAGTAACCGTATATGCATTAGCCTGGTATATCATCCACTGATGGCGATGCAACTGATAAACAAATTCCGCATCTCCCTTATACTTGTCAGGGACATAATTCCAGTTTATTTCATCATCTTGTTTAAACAGGACATACGTTTCTTTCCCAGATGCATCTTTAGACTCATATTTATCTTTTATATAAAAACGATATTCTAAAGCTTGGTCAGCAATATTTTTATTGAAATCGCCAATAGAGGTCTGACCCAGATTTATATTAGGATTGGTAACATCCTCTCTATTCCGGTAGTATTCCAACAATTCGGAAGTAGCCGAGACGTAATCTTTCTTATCATAATATGCTTTCACTTTTTCCAAACCGGGATAATCAAGATTGATTACTTCAAAAAGTCTCGGAACTGTTGTTTCACTTCCACCATTATCCTCTTCCTTGACATGATTCTCAAAGAAAATAATCTTATCATCATTGCAGGCAGTCATGAACAGAGCCAGCAAAAAAAGCAAACTAAATATTTTTGAATTCATATTGTTTCAAATTTAATTAATTACCATTACTCCATCCCGGGTTTTGCCCCAAATCCGGATTCATATAAATTTCATTCTGGGGATAAGGGAATAAATACATCTTATCATTCCAGTACATTTGCTGTAACAACACCTTTTCATAAGAGAGGGAAGTGCCGCTCTTTGTTATCTTTACCCCATAGATATTCCTAACTTCATCCAACCCCGCTATCTTCCAACGGCGAATATCATAGAAGCGATGCCCTTCAAAAGCCAGCTCAATGCGGCGTTCATTGCGAACCTTTGCTGTAAAGTCCGCTCCATTTTCAGTCACATGTTTCATATCGGCACAATCACGAACCTGATTCAAGGCTGCACGTGCCGTCAATGGACATCCTTCTGCCGTAGCATCCGGACCTTTCCACTCATTCATAGCCTCCGCATAATTCAACAATATCTCGGCATAACGGAACAAGACATAGTGATGATACAGTTTATTCGGTTTGTCTGGGTCGAGTGATACGGACGGATTCATATATTTACGCAGATAATATCCTGTTTTCGTTGAACCATCCAAGATCTTGTTTTTGCCACCTTCGAAAATCTCCACCTTTTGTTTCTGCCATATAGAACCATTGGTCAGTACATTTTTGTATAAACGCGGATCACGTGTTTCCTTATTGGAAGCATCATAATACATATTTGCCACATGAGTAGGATTATTCCAGTCAAAGGAGTCCCGTCCTTCATTTCATAAGCATCTACCAAATTCTGTGTAGGCGTATTTCCTCCTTCCGCACCTTCATATCCCATCGGTTCATTGCGTGATTCAAAATCACTGGTAGTTGCAATGGCACGACGCTCAAAAATCAACTGTTTGGACTTCAAGACCTCATTACCACCCAAATCCGAATACAACGGGTCAGTAGAAACGTTAGGCAATTGATATTTATTCATTTTTATAACCTCATAAGCTGCTTTAGCTGCCGCTTCCCACTTTGTCAAGTCATGAGCAGGATTATGCAAATCACTTGCCGCATACAGTAAAGCCCTTGATTCTAAAGCCAGTGCCGCACCTTTGGTCACCCTGCCTGTCTCGCCTCTGACACCATCTTCCGGCAGTCCTCCTTCCCGGGTTATCTCCGTACATTCCTTTGCTATGAAATCTATCACATCCGCAAATGAAGTCTTTCGTACAGAATTAATCTCTTCCTGCGTATAAGTACGTGTTATCAAAGGAATATCCCCATAGCGTTTAGCCAGTTCGAATAAATAGAACGCGCGCAAGAAGCGGACTTCCAAAGAAAATTTAGAAGCCTTGTCTATCATTTCATCATAATCTTCATTGTACTGAAAACGTTCAAGCACTTTCGGATCAAAGTTCTCCAGGAATAAATTGGCGCTACGCACTCCGTCCCAAAAGCCCCAACCGTCATCGACACGCTTTAGCGGGCTCCAAATACCATTGGTTATATAATAGATACTATTATTTTCCCAAGTATAAACAGAGTTATCGGTAGCAGATTCCATCATCGCATCACTCACCCTCCCAAAATCAGTCGGCAAGAAACCATATATATAAGCTACCGATGAGTTCATATTATTAAAATAGCTGTAGGCTTCTTCCTTGGTTTTTCCGCTAGTTTCATCGTAATCGAGGAAATCACATCCGTCCAATAAAAACAGAGCGAAAGCCGCTACTACATAGTTCTTTATATTTCGCATAACTATCTTTATTTAAAAGTTAATATTCAGACCCAGACATACAGAGAATAAATCCGGATACCCCAATGTCAGATCTTCACAATTGAAATAATCAATCTTATCTATAGAAAATACATTCTGTGCTTTAGCATAAATCTGAAGTTTATCCAATTTTATCTTTTTCACCCATTTCTGCGGCAGATTATAATAGACATTCAGATTACGTAATTTCAAGAATGAACCATCTTCAATCCATTGTGTACTAGTCTGATAATTATTTTCATTCGACAATGTAGAAAGACGGGGTACATTGGCGACATCTTTCATAGCTTCCGTCCAACGAATCTTATCTTTCAAATACCAAGTCGCGATATTGGTATTGCCATTACGTAAGGGCTGATGTACATTTGCCACATTCAATTGTTTGGTCAGCCCACTCACTCCATTAAAGACCATATCTATTCCAAAGCCTTTATATTCGAAGCCCAGATTCAAGCCGAACACCATTTCGGGCACCGTTGTAGACTTGCCGATTGCTATCCTATCCTCACTATCTATCCTTCCATCTCCATTCTGGTCTTTATATTTCACATCTCCCGGACGAACCACCGAAAATGTTTGTTCCGGGCTCTTGGCAATATCCTCTTCATCACGGAAATAACCGACGGCTTCCAATCCAAACAGTTGCCCGACTTTATGTCCACGTGTATATAAATAGTCGTAAGGCTGATAGGCTTGTCCGTTTTCAACAATCTCACTATCATTCAATGCCCAATTCGCATTTACAAAATAATTGAAATCCTTATGTTGTCCACTCCATCCCAAACTCAATTCTACACCACGGCTCTTTACTTCACCTATGCAGGCTTTCGGCGGGTCGATGCCTAGTATGCCGGACACATTATTATTAGCAACTAAAATATTAGTACGATGGTCATAGTACACCTCTGCCGTTGCCGTGAAGTTCTTCCATAAACGCAGGTCTACCCCCACATTATATTTGTCTGCAGTCTCCAGATTCAAGCCATATACAGGTAACCTTTGTTCTTTCAAACCATTGACTACTGTCATACCATCTCCAAAAGGATATCCTGTCCCCCCTGTCCAGAAATAATTCCCCAATCCATAATCAAGTTCATCTACCGCAGAACGTCCCCAAGAAGCCCGAAGTTTCAACAAGTCCAGGTTAGAAGCCCCTTTCAGGAAATCTTCGTTAGCCAAATTCCAACCAGCAGAAACAGCCGGATAGAAACGAAACTTATCACCTTTCAACAGAACACTTGTACCATAATAGTTGCCGACAACATCTACCATATAACGGTTGCCATAATTATAACCGACAAATCCCATGATATTCTGCCGATAATAAGAGGCGTTATTTTCTAACGGTTCTTTCATATCCTGCCGATAGACAGCCGAAGCCGACAATTGATGCTTACCGGATGTATAGTCATAATTCAATTTAGCCTCAACACTGGCACGTATCAATTGGGCAGACAATACAGACTTGGTTATCTGCACCTTGCTATCCGTACCATAAGTTTCACTTACCGGGAGTCCCTCTTCCGACAGATAACCGACTTCATACTTATAGGTCTTACTACCTATATCCTGAAAAGTGGCAGTATTATCATAAGCGACAGCCACTTCCGCACTCAACCCCTTCAGGAACATAGAGAAATCCTGAGTAATCCGCATATCTGTTTCCAACATACGACGATTTTCCTGTACATATCCCACATCTGCAATAGCCGCAATCGGATTCATCTTAAAAAGCGTATTACTCCCCCAATTATTATTCAGCGTCTTCACCGGAAATGCAGCGGCAGGTACTTTATAAAAATTCTGGAAGATGGTATTAATATCCGTATTCGGTCGCTTATCTTCTCCAATAATGCCATATAAGCCAAACTTCATTCGGGTGCTGGAAGTGATATCCACATCCAAATTCATACGCAGTCCTAACTCATAAGTCCGTATCTGAGAATTATAACGATCCGAATAGTGAGTATAATCTTCATTCAACAAACCAAACTTATTCTTATAATCCAACAACGCCATATACCGTACTCTTTTTCCGCCACCACGCATCATTACATTAAACTGATTGTTTTCGCTGAAATTCCTTGTACCCTCTTTATACCAGTTGACGTTCGGATAATAATTCGGATTCGTACCATCCTTAAACCGTTCCAAGTCCCTTTTCGTGTATTGTAACGGCAAACCATCATAATACAGCGCTTCGTTCTGCGCCATAGCATACGTATAAGCATCCGCCATTTCCGGCCGGTTGACAGGAAAATCGAAACCATGACGATAATTCACATCCACATCAAACGAATTATAAATACCTCTTTTGGTATTCACCAAAATGACTCCGTTAGCCCCTCTGGCACCCATCAAAGCCGTAGCAGCACCATCTTTCAAGACTTGAACGGACTCTATTTCTTCTATTGTCATATTCGTCAGTCCCCGTTCAAATCCATCCACCAAAACCAAGGGAGCTCCGCTACCCAAACCACCACGACCACGTATATTCATGCCGGCATTAGCATCCCAACCAACCGTTTGACTGAGATGAAGCCCTGATATCAATCCAAAAAGCGCGTTATTCACCCGGTCGGGAGAAGTCGCGTTCTTTTCCAGCAAGTCAGCATAAATAGCAGTCACAGACTGGGTTTGGGTGTCTTCTGTCCGCTTTAGAAATCCCAAATCAACAACCGCGTCTTTCTTGATATCAAACACCAAATTCAGGGTATCCCCTGTGATTTTAATCCGCTTGGTTGCTACATCTGCATAATTCAGTTCAATATAATCACCTTTCTTCAACAGGAGTGAAAACAAACCGTCTTCATCAGTGACATTGTTATTTCTGTATTCTCCTACCTTTGATACCTTTACACCCGAAAGAGGTTTACCGGAGCCATCTTTCACAATGCCATTCATCATCTCCTGCGCCACCAGACTTACCGAAGAGATGAATAACATGCCTATCGTAAATAATAATTTATTCATAATCAAATCGTTTAATTAACCTTATTACCAGCCGGGATTTTGAATCAATCCATATTTCTTATTGATTTCGCTTACAGGAAATGGCAATAAATACCAATATTCATTCCAATAATATTTAATATCGTCACGCGTACTCACTGCATACTCGAAGTCACTTCCGACCTTCGTCGTTTCCAGCATTTCCATGGGACGTGTAGCCCATTCCGCACCCTTTTTATGACGCATCATATCAAAGTAGCGAACATCTTCCTGTCCGAATTCACGGGCACGTTCATCCAATAAGTAGTTCAACAATGCATCACCTTGCGGCACCTTAGCGGAAGTTACCCCCGGCAACCCTGCACGTTCGTGCACGAGGTTCAGATAATCATAAGCGGTCTTCTCAAATTCATCGGGCACGTTAGCCTTCCCCAATTGGTTCATAGCTTCGGCTATACTCAAATAAATCTCAGGCATACGAATCATGGGACAAGAGTAAGGCTTACCTTTCATCTCATTCTTCTTATCACGAATAAACTTGCGGAATCCATAGCCAAATTGAGTTTTCTTCTGCACAGAACTTCCCGAACCATATCCTTCGCGTCCACCTTGATAAACTTCTGCTGTCCGTCCCTGCCATTTATCACCATTTACAAGCAAGTTCTCATATAAACGCACATCACGGTTCGGCTGTCCTTTTTCATCAAAAAACGGATGCGCACGGTGTGTCTGATTATTCCAATCGAATGTAGAACCATCCTTCCATTGGAACATATCCGCATAATTTCCACGCGGGATACCATAACCGGATTCATACATACGGAACGGTTTATCTACGCCATCATAAGTTCCCCAACGGAAAGAAGCCATCACAACCTCCTGATTGCCTTTCGTAAAATAGCCGTTTACATAGTCCTCTCTGGGATTCCCTGTATTTTCAATCCGATAATAATCACCATTCTGCATGTTCAGACGCAAGAACTCTCTTCCTGCCTCCAAAGCAGCCTCCCAACGGCTATCCTGCTGATTTCCATACCAAGTCAGAAGTTCAGTAGCCGCCTGTCCGTCATAATAGGGTGCTTTATTATTAAATAATGGACTGGCAACAAATAAGAGTAAACGGAACTTCAACGCTTTAGCAGCGGCTGCTGTCATATGTCCATATTCTTCAGCGGTGGTAGACCAAGGCAAATCGGTTGCCGCCTCATCCAACAACGCAACTGTTTTATTGACTGTTTCCTCCAACGTCAGACGAGGAAACTGGAAAATCTCATCTGCCGCATACGCGTGGTCTATCCAAGGCATACCACCATAGAAACGAATCATTTGAGTATAGTGAAAGCAATGACTACTTTAGCTTCCGCTTTTCGAATACGCTTTTCGTCATCAGTCATATCGGGAACTTTATCTACATTTTCAATATAAATATAAGCCTTCCTTATACCAAAAGAGGGATTTCCCGTCACTTCAGTAATCTGTGAATGAAAAGGAAAATAAGGAAAGTTGATACAACTGGAAGAAGAATTAAAGTCTCCGCGTGTCCATGAGATTGGTTGTGCATATCCTATATCAGTATATCCATCCAAAATAAGCCCCTCCGGATGACACCCTCTCAAGGTAGGCATAAAATCCCACAAACTCTTATAAAACTGGTTTAGGGCCTGGTCTGCATATTTCTTGGAAGAAAACACCGTATCAATAGATACATCGTCACTATTGGGTTTCTCCAAAAAATTATCACCGAACTTCAAGTCTTCACATCCGATGAATAAGCTAGCCAGAAGTCCGCATAGAATAATTAAACTTTTGTTTTTCATAATAATCATTTTAAAAAGTTACATTCACTCCCAAGCTGAAGATTTTCATAATTGGATACGTATTCGTATCACGTGTCAATTCTCCTTCGGGATCAAAAACTTTCAGTTTGTCAAATGTCAAGAGATTATAACCGGTAAATTGAACCGTCAACTTAGAGGCGCCGATAGCTTTTAAAATCTTCTGTTGAGTGATATTATATCCAATCGTCAGATTTTTCAATTTGATGTATGAAGCATCTTTCAGCCATACGCTCGACGTCTCTTGGTTAGTCGAACTTGAGATGGACAAACGGGGATACACAGCCGTTGCTGCTGTTTCAGGTGTCCAACGCCCGTCAGCCATATATTGATAAAGTACCTGCCCCTCATAAAAAGGACGTTTATAAGCATTTGCCATCTCAATATCACACTGTGCTACTCCCGTCCAGTTCATGGAAGCAAAAAAACCTTTATATTCTCCACCCAAATTTAAACCGAACGTATAAGCCGGGCGTTTGGGGTTCCCTATTTTGGTCTGGTCGTCATTATCAATTATATTATCACCGTTCAAATCTGCAAACTTAATATCACCGGGATATTTTTTCCCTTGCGGTTGCGGCAAATCCCCACGAACATTACCATCCGCATCAAAGTCATTCTCATTATAGAACCCTTGTGCCAGATATCCGAAGCGGGCTCCCACCTCGTGTCCGGTACGCCACATATAAGGTTCGTTCGGTTCTACTTCATCTTGATAAATAATTTTATTTTTAGAATAAGAGACATTTGCATTTATATAATATGAAAAGTCCTTAATACGATCATTCCATTTTAAATCAACTTCATATCCTTGATTATTTACTTTACCCATGTTAACCACAGGCAATATGCCATTCATTGCAATCAAGGAAGGAACGGTGCTGCGTTGTATCAGAATATCACGACGATTTTCCCGGAAATAATCGACTGTCAACTTCAAACGGTCACTGAAGAAATAAGCATCTATACCGTAATTCTGCTTTAAGGCAGTTTCCCAGGTTACATTCGAATTTCCCAGCATAAGTTCTTTCGCTGCTGTCTGATAGACCGTATTTGTCAATCCGAAAATATACCCGTTCTTATCCTGATAGGCTTTCTGCAGCCAGTCGGAATTATTTATTGAATAAGAGTCCGGCAAATAAAGGAAGCGATTACTGGACATGTTGTCATTACCGACCAATCCAACAGAAGCACGCACTTTCAGATAGGTTAAGAAGTCATTTTTAGGAATGAATTTCTCTTCTGTAATCACATAGCCGATAGAACCTGCAGGGAATGTACCAAAACGTTTGTCCGGCGCAAAGTTCTCGGAACCATTATAGCCAATATTAAATTCTGCTATATATTTCGACTTATAATCATAAGTCAAACGGCCTACCAAGCCAACATAAGCAGTCGGGACATCCCAAAACTTGTTAGGATAATTAGGATAATACTTTTTACTTTGGTTGTACAGCAATAAGGCACCGACATTATGTTCTCCGAATTTGCGATTATAACGAATGCTTCCTTCCACATACCAGTCACGGGCACGTTTTTTATCTCCGGTTCCATACGTTTTCATCATATTTTCCCCCGTTATCCGATACACAAGACTCTTATCAAAATCAGGGTCTCCAACATCAAGTCCCGATCCGTCTATTTCGGATTTATAAAAAGGAGTATATGTTTCCACATGTCCCCGTACGGTTTTGATGTAAGAATAATCCGTATTATATGCCCCTTTCACTTCGATGGAAAGCCCCTTGGTTATAAAATCCAGATTTTGAGACAAGTTCAAATCGAATGTCATATTATTCGAGACTTTGCGGTCATAACCATAGCCATAAAATCCATTAATTACTTGATTCTCCATTTTAACTCCGGGAAAACGTGTACTCTGTGTCACCACTTTTTTTCCGTCGATAATTCCCGGAGATGAGAATGGCAACGACCACGTAAGCTGTTTCCATACATTACCACTGCCTCCCGGGTCACGCTGGTTGCCTACAATTCCGCCCATGCCGAACTTTAACGTAGTGGTGCGTGTGAGATTTACATCGAGATTGGCACGATAGTTATAACGGGTATAGCTGTAATTGTTATCATAATCAAGCCCGTCCAGTTGTTTAAACAAACCATTCTGAAACAAAAAGCCTAACGATACAAAATAACGGATATCTTTTGTTCCTCCGGAAATACTTACATTATGTTGGGTTTGAACAGCAGCCTTATTCATCAAATAATCATACCAGTTCACATTGGGATACAGAATAGGAGAATCCCCCAAACGAAAACGTTCCATATCATAGTCCGAGAAAGCCAGCAAGTCATCTGCCGCTCCATCGTTACGTTGAGCTTCTCTGAATAAAGAAGCCGTTGTATAGCTGTCTGCCACATCCAATATACGGGTAGGCATCTGAATGCCGACATTCGAGCTAATCGAAATTTTGGCCTTTCCTTCTTCTCCCCGGCGGGTAGTGACCAATATGACTCCGTTCGCACCGCGCACTCCAAATACAGCCGTAGCCGAAGCATCTTTTAATACATTAATAGATTCTATCTCGTTAGGATCCATTTGATAAAAAGAACGCTCCACACCATCCACAAGAATAAGCGGAGCAGCTCCCCCTTCCGTCAATGAACCTACACCACGTACAAATATTTTCGCATTGTCAGCTCCCGGTTGTCCACTTGCCTGCATGGAAGAAACTCCCGGCAACTGCCCTGCCAAAGAGTTAGTGACACTGGCACTAGGTGATTTCAGTAAAGCCTCCGTGCCGACACTTGATATAGCACCGGTCAATGTCGCTTTTTTCTGCACACCGTATGCAACAACCATTACTTCATCCAGACTTTGTACATTTTCCTGCAAACATACATTAATCCCCCTTCGGGAGTTCACCTTTATTTCTTGTGACTGGTAGCCAATAAATGAAACCGATAAAATTGAATTTCCATCAGGTACCGTAATTGTATAACGGCCGTCAATATCCGTAATAACTCCTGTGGAAGTCCCTTTCACTTGTACAGTAGCACCAATAATAGGTTCGCCACCCTCACTCGTAACAACCCCTGTAACTATTATACTTTTGTTCTGTTGTAAAGCGGAACTGACCCACTCTTTGCCGGTGTCACTGCCCGACAAAATCCTACCCGTCTCTGCGGAATAACAAATCTCGCCCCACAAAGACGACCTGATACATACGGCGATAAATAAAACCTTCCGCATGCGACCTGTTAAGATGTTTTTCATACTTTGATTATATTAAATAGTTAAACAAAAAGCATCATTATAATTTCTGCTTAAATTTGAAAACCAGCGATTCATTCTTCAATCCTTTCGGCAGAGTTACTGTCACTTTGCCGTCTTTTGTCCGATACTTCACGCTACGACCGTTTTGAAGCAATACCATCTTGCCGGCAGGTTCATTTCCTTCCCATACAATTTCCTGCGGCAATTCCACATTGTCCGGCAGTGCATAGATAGCATACAGCGTCTTTCCATCTTTGTTAGCCGTGAACCAGATATTCTCACTTTGATAGACAGGAGTAGTGCGTGTGTTGTAAATTGCTTCACCATTTATTTTCAGCCATTGCCCTATCTCTTTCAAACGCTGTATTCCCTCTTCCTCGATAGTACCTTCCGGTGTAGGTCCCACGCCCAAAACCAAAGAACCGCCTTTGGCTACAATCTCCGTGAGAATATTGATTACTTGAGCTGCCGACTTGTAAGGAGCGTCTTTCCACCATCCCCAATGATTGGTCAGTGTGATGCAACTTTCCCAAGGATGATCCAGTTGCCGCTTGGGAATAGTCAGTTCCGGTGTTTGGTAATTTTCGTTCCGTCCGGGCACAGTCCGGTCTACGGCTATCAATCCGGGTTGATATTCGCGTGCCTTATCTATGATTTGATCCATTTTGATGTCTTCCTTGGGAGCTCTTACCCAGCCTCCGTCCAGCCAAAGAAGGTCTACCCGACCATAACGCGTCATGAGTTCATTGATCTGATTAGCCGTATATTCTTGAAAACGTTTCCATTTATCCGGATTCAGCTTGATATCATAATTCACATTCCGAGTGGGCGTTGCCCTGTCTCTACTCCAGTAATCATTGCAATGCCAGTCGGGCTTGGAGAAGTAAGCACCTATCATAAAGTCTTTCTGACGGAAGGCATCAAACACTTGATAGGTCACATCTTTTAAAGGATTGTTTTTAAAAGGCCCTTTAGCAATCGAGAAATCGGTTTCCTTCGTATCAAACATACAAAAACCGTCGTGATGTTTGGTAGTGAAAATCATATATTTCATACCGGCATCTTTCATAATGTCCGCCCATACTTCCGGAGCAAACTTCGTTGGATTGAAAGACTCGCTTAATCCCCAATACCATTTTTTAAAATCATCATAAGGCATATCACCGAAGATTTTAGTTCGGCGCGGAATAAATTTTTCTTCCGAACACAACAGCCACGACTCGAAAGTACCCGGTACGGAATAAAGTCCCCAGTGGAACAGTACACCGAATTTCAAGTCTCGCCATTGATCTAATTTCTGCAGTACTGCCGGGTCTGTCGGATATTCATAAGAGGTGGATGATTTGTGCACATACCCTTGATCTTTAATATCACTTTGCTGTGCACATACATTCCAGGAAAAAGAGAGTCCGAACAAAGCAGCTAATACCACTTTCATGCTTTTCATTTTTCTCATACTTACCGTTGTTTTAGAGGTTTTAAATTTCACCGCTAAGATATGAGGATTGAAATGAAAGGGTGTTTTCTATTATTTTTAGTTTGTCCGATAACTGTCAAAAGAGTGCTAAAAACTATCAGAACATTTTCGATTTTATTCAAAAGAGCTTCCCAGGCACTATTTTCTCTGTTTTTTCACATAATCAGAAGGCATACATCCCATATATTTCTTAAAACTGGTAGAGAAATAAGATCGGGATGAAAAACCTACCATGGCACTCACTTCAGATATGGAGTAACGCCCGTCCAACAGTAATTTGCACGCCATATTGAAACGTATCCGCCGAATAAAATTTGCCGGCGGTTCACCCGATATGGAATTCATTTTGTAGTATAATGACGAGCGACTCATAAAAAGCTTCTCCGCAAGATCATCGGCTGTAAAGTCTTCATCAGAGATGTTTTCTTCCACAGTCTGAATGGCTTTGGTTATAAATTCCTCATCCAGCTTATTCGAAGTCATTTTTGCCGCATCAATATCAATCGTACTGGAATAATAATATCTCAAACGCTGCCTGGCTTTCAGGATATTATTAATCTTCCCTTTCAGAAGATTAATAGAAAATGGTTTGGGGATATAATCGTCCGCACCTGCCTGAATACCCGCAGTCTGTGCCTCAAGACTACCTTTCGCTGACAACAAAATAACCGGAATATGGCAGGTTTGCATGTTCTTCTTCACAATCTCACATAACTTAATACCATCTATTCCCGGCATCATCACATCAGAAAGAATTAAATCCACTTTCTGTTCCTTCATCATTTCCAGTGCTTCTTCCCCGTTTCCGGCTATCAACGTGATATACTCCGATTTAAAATTATCCTTCAAATAATCAACCATTTCCTTATTATCATCCACCAGCAGGATAGTCGCTCTCCCCTCTTCTTCCCTACCATCCGGTTTCTCTATGTCAGTGGTATTAACCGCAACCTCTTCCAGGTAGGAAATATCCATAGGAGAATACATAGATTTTGATAAAGTGAAGGTCGTTTCCGTGTCCTGTTTTTGTTCTTCAGCCGGAAATATGTGGACGTCTGCCGGCAAAATCACCCTGAATTCTGTGAATTTCCCGATTTCACTAGCGACCTCTATCCTACCCCTATGCTTGTCTATCAACAATTTCACCAAAGACAAGCCAATGCCGGAACCTTTCTGATTATCGTCCACTTGGTAAAAGCGTTCGAAAATGCGGGAAAGTTTCTCTTCCGGAATACCTATACCGTTATCACGTATCGTAAATCCGTAGACAGACTCCTTCTTCCACAATGATAATGAGATTTCTCCGCCGTCAGGAGTAAACTTAAACGCATTGGAAAGCAAATTCATCAATATCGTTTCCAAATACATCCTGTCAACAGGAAATAATTCATCTTTCAAATCCGAACGGAAATGGAAATTAATATTTCGTTTCCGTGCATTCTCTATAAATAAATTGAATACATTCATTGCCATACTCTCAACCGGCCCTGAAACGATATTGATAGGTAATGTTCCCGATTCTGCCTTCCTGAAGTCAAGTAGCTGATTGACAATATGCAATAATTTCTGTCCATTCTTATAGACATAAGACAATTTTTGTTGCACAGCGGGATCGAAAGAGTTCTTTTCGCCCAACAATTCCTCTAACGGAGCTAATATCAGACTTAAAGGTGTGCGCAATTCATGAGACATATTAATATAAAAACGGACTTTCTCCTGACTGATTTCTTCTATCTTATTCCGTTCGATATGCTCAATCTGTACCTGCATCCTCATCTTGGCACGAACAATAAAGAAATAAAATACAAAAGCTAAAATACCGATGATAAAGAGGAAAAACAACGTTTTTGCCCACCACGTCTGATACCACATCGGAATAATATCAATAAAAAAATTCTGCAGGGGTTTCTGACCATTGTCCACTGTCACTGCATGCCTTTACTTTAAAAACATATCTACCCGGAGACAAATTCCAATAGTTCACTCCACGACTTCCTGCCCAAGTAGCATAAATCCAATCCGAATCGTAACCTTCCAGCTTATAGGCAAACCTGTTACGGCTGTTTGACAGGTAGTTGATTACAGAAAAAGTGATTCTGAACATTTTGAGTTCCGAAGGAAAAGAGACTCCCAGCAACTTCCCGTTGTCAGCCTGATAAAAATCGACATCTCCGTCTTTAGCTTGCCTTATGGGAAGATTCTGTATGGACAATCCGGTTATCACTGCGTTAGGCGTAAAAGGAGTGCCGGAGAAGTGTTCGGGATTAAAAAAGACGACCCCATTCAAAGTTCCTAAAAAGAAAGTGCCGTCTTTTGAACTGCATACAGCCGACTGCATAAACTGATTGTTCGGCAAACCATCTTGTTTGATATAGTTGCAGAAATTCTTTTTATGCAAATCAAAACAGGAAAGTCCCCTGCTCGTTGTGAGCCACAACCGCCCTTTTTTATCTTCCAAAATACCGCTGATACAGTCATCGGGCAAACCGTCGCTCATAGAATAACGCTCCCATGAAAGAGAGGTTCCTTCTTTATAGCGGTACAATCCGGAAGAAGTGCCTACCCAAATGGCATGGCTACTGTCTTCATATACACACAACGCCTGTATCAGGCCAAGAGAATAAGCCCCTGCCGAATCAGCCATCACTCGCATTTCTCCGTCAGCACACATGTACAAGCTTTCTTCCGTACCAATCCAGACACGCCGTCTTGAATCACGGAACAAGGTAGAGACAAGCACATCTTTCAATTGAGGATATCTGACTGCCAAAGGATGCAAGGAGATTTGCCTTGTTTGATAATCAAAACGATACAAACCAGCCATCGAACCAATCCAAAGTGTACCATCGTCTCCATCCAACAGTGAATAGCAACTATTTTCCAAGGATGCGGCACCGGGAATATCATAATTACTTAGATGTCCGGTCTTGACGTTCAAATGACTCAACCCGCCGCTATGCATACCGATATAAACAGAACCATTTTTCTCGGGAAACACACATTTAATGTTATTCGAACGTAAGGAGCCGGCTTTGTTGCCTTCATCGGAATAACAAGTGAAATGCCCGGTTGTCCTGTCATAATGATTCAATCCTCCGTCATTGGTACCAATCCAAAGATTATTATTGAAAGGGTCTTCCGCTATGCAACTGACAGTATTGTCACTCAATGAATTACGGTAGACAGAATGTTGCAGGACACGAAAATCAGGTGCTAATACATGATAATAATTAAGCCCTCCGTGGTAAGTGCCTACCCACATTCCTCCCTGATGATCCCTTAGAAGAGAACGTACAGAATTATGTCCCAAAGAAGAAGGGTCTTCATAGGAAAAGCGATATTGCGAAATACTTTTTGTATCCGGTTGGAGAATCAGCAGTCCTTCTACCGTTCCAATCCATAATCTTCCCCGGTCATCCAGCTGCAAAGCCCGGACAGCATCCGAAATAAACTGTTTCGGATAATTTTTCCGGTTATAATGTTCTCGAACCTGAAATTTGTCATCTATCAAATATACTCCGTTCGTCAATGACGCCAACCAGCAATTCCGGGTCTTATCATCATAAATGATACTGGAGATTACTTCATTTTTCAATTCAGGAAGCAATTGAACAATATTACCATTACGGAAATAATAGAAATAAATACCTTTTGAAGTTCCAAGTAATGCCCCGTCTCCTATAGCACGAACGGAATAAACATTCTTCCCTTCTAACTGGGGGAGCATTTTCATCTTGCCATCCGTTTTCTCAAAAAGAACCAATCCCCGATTGGTTCCTAACAACAACTGTTCCCTGTCTGCCGGCTCTTCCATCGCAAACACCTGAACCGACTGATTGCCCGGTAATGAGTAATTTGTAAAATCATTACCTATAATATTATACCGGGAAAGTCCGACCATTGTCCCTGCCCACACCGTTCCCTTTCGGTCAGTATAAAGAGAATAGATGTAGTTATTTCCCAAACTGGCGGTATCGACCAAAGATTTATAAAAGGACGCAAAGCGGAAACCGTCATGCCAGTTCAATCCTTCAGTAGTGCCCACCCATATCTTATTGTTATGGTCCTGGGTTAAAGCAAGCACTGTATTGTACGACAATCCATCATCTACAGACAAACGTTTAAAACGAACCGGAGCCTCATCTGCCAATAAAGTAGATATCGGAATAAATTGGAAACAAATAGATAAAACAATCAAATAACAAATTTGTATATATCGGTCTTTCATAAGTAATCACGGTTCAAGAACATTTTAACTCAAACAAAAGTACATAAAAAGCATGAGCTTTTTACACCGGCATAATAAAGAAATCATTTTTTTCTTTAGAGGAAAGATATGTATTTCCAGCCACTTTTATCACATATATCCGTTAGCTTTAATTTCTTTATATCGTTTCAAAGCCTCCAGATAATAATAATCGGCATAAATCAACGGGGTGTCGACTTCACTATTATGCGGAAAGCTACCCACCGAATGCATGAGAATAAACCCGTGATTTTCTCTTTCCCTTGCCAGGTATGTTTCCGAGGAAAGTTGCTTCAAGATTCGCTCTGCATAACGGAAGTATTTCCGCCCTTGTTTTTTGTCCCCATAACCGCTTAATTCCAACAAGGCGGAAGCTGTGACGGCAGCCGCCGAAGCATCGCGAGGTTCATTGGGAATGTTCGGAGCATTATAATCCCAATAAGGAATAAAGTCTTTTTCGGACGGGCAATGGCTCATTATAAATTCAGCGATCTTATAAGCCGCTTTCAGATAAGTTTGTTGTTTGGTGAAACGATAACACATGGTATATCCATATACGGCCCAAGCCTGACCACGTGCCCAAGACGATTCATCATCATATCCCTGGTAAGTACCTTTCGACTCGACTGTACCATCTTCCGGCAAATAACTGACTACATGATAAGATGTCATATCTTCCCGAAAATGATTCTTCAGTGTTTTGTCGGCATGTGCTATGGCAATTTCCCGATACTTCGGATTACCGGTCTGTTCCGATGCCCAGAAAAGCATCTCCAGATTCATCATGTTATCAATAATGACAGGATAACTCCAATTGCCAAAGTCCCAGGAACGAATCAATCCGACTTTCGGTTCAAAGCGCGTACAAAGGCTTTCGGCAGCGCGAACGAGAATCAGGCTGTCCGCTGGTTCCGGTTTTAGACGGATGCCCTGACCGTAACTACAAAACATCATAAACCCCAAATCGTGATTTTTCGTATAATACTGCATCGCTTCCAGACGGTCAGTGTACAAACGTGCCTGTTTTGCCAATTCTTCCTTAGCTGTAAGTTCATACGCCAGCCACAAGGAGCCCGGGAAAAAACCGGAAGTCCAATCCGAAGGTTTTTCCAAGCGATATTTTCCATCTTTCAAGGAACGTGGAAAACAAAGGGTATCCGATTCGTTTTTCAACTTTTCTGCCATATAGAGCAATTGATGTCCGGATGTACTCACCGCACGGTCAAACCATTTCATCTCATTTTCTTTCGGAACATTACAAGCAGCCAGAAAAATAATTCCTGTTGCCACCATTAGAAGTTTGCTATTCATTGTTTCAATCTATTTCTGTTATTACTTCTCCATATATTAGCAACAAAGGTAAACTAACTTACAGACATCGGTTTTACAAAACTCTTTTTTTATGTCCGTTTCCATATTAGTAATGTTTGATTTTGTACAAAAGTTGTCTGCTTTCAGATATTCATAATGGTGCAGAAACGAACTGATCCGCACGGAAAGAAATTAAATAATATAGTTTAGATTTTTCTCCACTGTATAAACAATCTATCTGAGACCCGGGTCTCAGCATCTATGACACCCGGGTCTCAGGTATGCCAACACCCGGGTGTCAGTACCATTGAGACCCGGGTGTCAGATAGAACTCTACTACTAAGCGTTTTTTCTTTGTTACTAGAGTAAATAAAATTCCGATGCATCTAATATCTATTCAAAACAGTGCAAGAATGAGCTAAATAATAATTTTCCAGTTAAACAAAATTATAACGCTCGTTCTTTGAGATATTGAAAACGAAATATTACGAAAATAATGATTATCTTTGAACCACTAAAAGGAAAATAACAATGAATGACCTGCTTCGTAAACTCCCTATCGGGATACAGACCTTTGAGAAACTTCGTAAGGGCGATTATCTATATGTAGATAAAACAGAGCTTGTATGGAAAATAGCTTATACATCTACTCCATACTTCCTGAGCCGTCCACGTCGTTTTGGTAAAAGTCTTCTTCTCTCTACCTTTGAAGCCTACTTTCAAGGAAAGAAAGAACTCTTCGAAGGGCTTGCCATTGAAAAACTGGAAACGAAATGGGAAAAGCATCCTGTGCTGCATCTGGATTTAAATGCCGAGAAGTACGATTCCCCAGAAAGACTTTATGATATCCTCAGCCGTCAACTCACCTTATGGGAAATCCAATATGGCAAAGGAATAGACGAGAACACTCTTTCCGGTCGTTTCTCCGGCGTCATCCGTCGCGCCTACGAACAAACCGGTAGCAGCGTTGTAGTTCTGGTAGACGAATACGACAAACCTCTATTGCAAGCTTTAGGCAATGATGTCTTACTGGATGAATACCGTAAAACTCTGAAAGCCTTTTACGGAGTATTGAAAAGTGCCGACCGCTACCTACGTTTCGTCTTCCTCACAGGAGTAACGAAATTCTCACAAGTAAGTGTATTCAGTGACCTCAACCAATTGCAGGACATCACTTTATGGCCCGATTACGGAACCCTTTGCGGCATCACTCTTCAAGAATTATTGGATACCTTCCAGCCGGAAATCAAGATACTGGCAGCCAATAATTCCATTTCTTATGATGACGCGGTACAACGAATGACACGTCTATACGACGGCTATCATTTTTGCATTAATTCAGTAGGTATCTTCAACCCGTTCAGTGTACTGAATGTCCTGAAATCAAAAGTGTTCGACAATTACTGGTTCCAGACCGGCACACCGACTTTCCTCGTCGAGATGCTGCAAGAAACCGAATACGACCTGCGTACTTTGCTTGACGGGATCGAAGCACCGTCTTCCATGTTCTCCGAATATCGTGTAGATTCCAATAATCCGATTCCGTTAATTTACCAAAGTGGATATCTGACGATAAAAGCTTATGATGAACGTTTCCGCAACTACCTGTTGGAATTTCCCAACGATGAGGTGCGTTACGGTTTCATGGATTTCCTGGTACCGTTCTATACTGGAGTGAAGAATAACGATCAAGGGTTTTACATCGGCAAGTTCGTCAATGAATTGGAGAGTGGAGACTACGATGCCTTTCTTACCCGCCTGCAAGCCTTCTTTGCCGATTTCAACTACGAATTGAACGAGCAGACAGAGCGTCACTACCAAGTAGTTTTCTATATTGTTTTCAAACTTATGGGACAGTTCACCGATGCCGAAGTACGCAGCGCCCGCGGTCGTGCAGATGCCGTAGTGAAAACACCTAAATATATCTATGTCTTCGAATTCAAGCTGCATGACACGGCAGAAGCGGCATTGAAGCAGATCGACGATAAAGGCTATCTGATACCGTATCAGGCAGACGGACGTGAAGTGATAAAGATTGGGGTAGAGTTCAGTGCGGAAAAACGCAATATCAGTCGCTGGCTGGTGTGAACAGATAAAGTTAAATATTATCAGGAGTTACCCATATCCACGCCCGATAACAACTTCTCCTATGAACAGGAACCAAAGGTAAATAACCGGAGTACACTCTACCTTCCCTGATTTCCAACGGATAAGTTGCGGACATTCGTTCATGTTCCTGCAAGGCTTCACCTTCCGAAGGATGATAATCAATCACAAAACGCCCTGTTGAATCAGAACGTACATAACGATCATATAAAAAACGCGCAACAATTCCCATATTCATGCGCAGATTTATTTCCACACAGGGATGAATCCGAAAAAACGGCTTTTCATTTTCCGGAAACCGACAAATCATCATATCAACTCCAAGATAACCTTTATAAACGGTTCCTACCAACGCAGAAAGTCTGTATTTCAAACAGTTTTCCAAATCCGTCAGAACCTTTGAAGGGACATATTGCGAAAGTTGTTTCCAGATTGCCTCATTAGAAAGCAAACGATTCCCTTCATACATTCCACTCTTTCCGGTATGGAAGAGGGAATATCCCATAAATGTCACTTCACCTGTACCATCGGAATAAAACTCCATGGCAAAGTCCTCTACCTTATTATATATAGGTTCCGCAATGATTCCACCCTGCGAAGCAGCCACACGCGTACACCAACCGGATATAAAAGGAGTAAATATGCCTTTACACCAGTTCAAGCCTTTACCGCTTCCCGAAAGCGGAGCTTTCAACAGGCAGCATTCCCGCTCTTCCACAAAAGTTTTCCATTCTTCCAGTGCCTTCAAATAATAAGATTCTCCACAGAAATATTCATTCAGTTGTAATTCCGGAAGTAACGAGACGGCTTTAGAACGATGGGAGTATTCCCGCAAACCGTTTAATTGCTCCATAGAAGGAAGCAGGGCTTCATCCATGCCCAGCCCTGAAAGCCGTTTCCGCAAAGCTACATCCCATCCCCAAGGACGAATATCCAAATTCGGTTCAATAGCAAGTTCCGGCTCTGTCATCAAATCAACCGAAAGTCCTAATAATTCCTGTATCTTCTTCACATAGCCGAGATTATAAGCGGAAGGAGCTAATACAGCACTCCCCTCCTCTGCATACCACATCGGAAGCAAAGCCAACTCGGAAGCCATACGTCTGGCAGAAGCCGGAGCCATATAATTTGTTTCACCGCTAGCCAACGCCAAGTCATGTTCCGGATTGAATATATAAAGAGCCTTTTTTGTCATTTCAAATGAATTCAAAACTTTATTCTGCAAATATATACAGGAAATAGTCAGGAATGACTACAATAAACAGAAAGTTGGAATTAAACACACAATTTTGCCATCTCTACTTTGCAAATCCTAAAAAAAGCAGTATATTTGCCACCCGAAAAACAAAGAACTGAAATGGAATCATTCTACCGCACACACGCCTATCTCGTTGAGCATACCAATGCCCCCGTTCGCCGTGACCTCATGGATGAGATCAACTGGAACGACCGTCTGATTGGTATCAAAGGGACACGTGGCGTAGGAAAAACCACTTTCCTTCTCCAATACGCCAAAGAGAAATTCGGGAACGACCGTTCCTGTCTGTTCATCAACATGAACAACTTCTATTTCTCGGGCCACAGCATTGTAGACTTCGCCAACGAATTTCAGAAACGTGGCGGAAAAGTATTGCTGATCGACCAGGTGTTCAAACATCCGGAATGGAGCAAAGAGCTACGAATGTGCTACGACCGTTTTCCCAACCTGAAAATTGTCTTCACCGGTTCGTCCGTGATGCGACTGAAAGAAGAAAATCTTGAATTACGTGATATCGCCAAGAGCTATAACCTGCGTGGATTCTCTTTCCGTGAATTCCTAAACTTGCAAACAGGCATGAAATTCAGGGCATATAGCCTCGAAGAAATTCTTAGCACTCACGAACAGATTGCCAAAGGAGTACTCTCCAAAGTTCGTCCGCTTGACTATTTTCAGGATTACCTGCACCACGGATTCTATCCGTTCTTCCTTGAAAAACGTAACTTTTCGGAGAATCTGCTGAAAACGATGAACATGATGGTGGAAGTAGATATACTTCTCATCAAACAAATTGAACTGAAATATCTTTCAAAGATAAAAAAATTACTATATTTGCTCGCTGTCGACGGGCCGAAGGCTCCAAATGTGAGCCAACTGGCAAGCGACATACAGACATCTCGCGCCACGGTGATGAACTATATCAAGTATCTGGCAGATGCGCGACTCATTAATCTGGTTTATCCGAAAGGGGAAGAATTCCCTAAAAAACCTTCGAAGATAATGATGCACAACTCCAACCTGATGTATTCCATCTATCCGGTGAAAGTGGAAGAGCAGGATGTGCTCGACACATTCTTTGCAAATTCTTTATGGAAAGACCATAAGGTACATAAAGGAGATAAAAACGTCTCTTTTATGGTAGACGAAGTAATGCCGTTCAAAATTTGCCAGGAAGGCGCAAAGATCAAGAACAATCCGAATGTAACGTACGCGTTGCATAAGGCTGAAATAGGTCGGGGCAACCAGATACCTCTCTGGATGTTCGGCTTTTTATATTAAAAGATTTATTTACTTAAATATTTAATTTAGTTATGACTAAACAGAAGAAATTCATCACTTGTGATGGTAACCAGGCTGCAGCGCATATCTCGTATATGTTCTCTGAAGTAGCAGCTATCTACCCCATCACTCCTTCTTCGACTATGGCTGAGTACGTAGACGAATGGGCTGCCGCAGGACGTAAGAACATCTTCGGCGAAACAGTATTAGTACAGGAAATGCAATCTGAAGGTGGTGCTGCCGGTGCAGTTCACGGTTCTCTTCAGGCTGGTGCATTGACTACTACTTACACTGCTTCCCAGGGTCTTCTCCTGATGATCCCTAACATGTACAAGATCGCCGGTGAATTGCTGCCTTGCGTATTCCACGTATCTGCTCGTACATTGGCTTCTCACGCATTGTGTATCTTCGGTGACCATCAAGACGTAATGTCTGCCCGTCAGACAGGCTTCGCCATGTTGGCCGAAGGTTCTGTACAGGAAGTGATGGATTTGGCAGGTGTTGCCCACTTGGCTACAATCAAATCTCGCGTTCCGTTCATGAACTTCTTCGATGGTTTCCGTACATCTCACGAAATCCAAAAGATTGAAATGTTGGAAAATGATGATCTTGCTCCACTGATCGACCAGGAAGCTTTGGCTGAATTCCGTGCCCGCGCACTGAACCCGATGAAACCGGTAGCTCGTGGTATGGCTGAAAATCCTGACCATTTCTTCCAACATCGTGAATCATGCAACAACTACTATGAAGCAGTTCCTGCTATCGTAGAAGAATACATGAATGAAATTTCTAAGATCACAGGTCGTAAATACGGTTTGTTCGATTACTACGGTGCAGAAGATGCAGAACGCGTAATTATCGCAATGGGTTCTGTAACTGAAGCTGCCCGCGAAGCTATCGACCACTTGGTAGCAAACGGCGAAAAAGTGGGTATGGTTGCCGTACACTTGTATCGTCCGTTCTCTGCTAAACACTTCTTGGCTGCTGTACCTAAGACTGCTAAAACTATCGCAGTTCTTGACCGTACTAAAGAACCGGGTGCTAACGGCGAACCTCTTTACCTTGACGTTAAAGACTGCTTCTACGGTGCAGAAAATGCTCCGGTTATCGTTGGCGGTCGCTACGGTTTGGGTTCAAAAGATACTACTCCTGCTCAAATTCTTTCAGTATTCGAAAACTTGGCTATGCCAATGCCGAAGAACCACTTCACTATCGGTATCGTAGACGACGTTACTTTCACTTCTCTTCCTCAAAAAGAAGAAATCGCTTTAGGCGGCGAAGGTATGTTCGAAGCTAAATTCTACGGTTTGGGTGCTGACGGTACAGTAGGTGCTAACAAGAACTCTGTAAAGATTATCGGTGACAACACTGACAAACACTGCCAGGCTTACTTCTCTTATGACTCTAAGAAGTCGGGTGGTTTCACTTGTTCTCACTTGCGTTTCGGTGACAATCCAATCCGTTCTACTTATCTGGTAAATACTCCGAACTTCGTTGCTTGTCACGTTCAGGCTTACCTGCACATGTACGATGTAACTCGTGGTTTGCGTAAGAACGGTTCTTTCTTGCTGAACACAATCTGGGAAGGTGAAGAACTGGCTAAGAACCTGCCTAACAAGGTTAAGAAATATTTTGCACAGAACAACATCTCTGTATACTATATCAACGCAACTCAGATTGCACTGGAAATTGGTTTGGGTAACCGTACCAATACAATCCTTCAGTCTGCATTCTTCCGTATCACAGGCGTAATCCCTGTAGATCAAGCTGTTGAGCAGATGAAGAAATTCATCGTTAAGTCTTACGGCAAGAAGGGTGAAGACGTTGTTAACAAGAACTATGCTGCCGTTGACCGTGGTGGTGAATACAAGACTTTGGCTGTTGATCCTGCTTGGGCTAACCTTCCGGATGACGCAAAAGCTGAAAACAACGATCCTGCATTCATCAACGAAGTAGTTCGTCCGATCAATGCACAAGACGGTGACTTGTTGCCGGTATCTGCATTCAAGGGTATCGAAGACGGTACTTGGTATCAAGGTACTGCTAAATACGAAAAACGTGGTGTAGCTGCATTCGTTCCTGAATGGAATGCTGAAAACTGTATTCAGTGTAACAAGTGTGCATACGTTTGTCCTCACGCTTCTATCCGTCCGTTCGTACTCGACGCTGAAGAGCAGAAGGGTGCTAAGTTCGAACAACTGAAAGCTGTAGGTAAAGCATTCGACGGTATGACATTCCGTATTCAGGTGGACGTTCTCGACTGTCTGGGTTGCGGTAACTGTGCCGACATCTGTCCGGGTAATCCGAAGAAGGGTGGCAAAGCATTGACAATGAAACACCTCGAAAGCCAATTGGCTCAAGCTGAAAACTGGACTTACTGTGCTGAAAACGTGAAGACTAAACAACATCTTGTTGATATCAAGGCTAACGTGAAGAACTCACAGTTCGCTACTCCGTTGTTTGAGTTCTCCGGCGCTTGCTCTGGTTGTGGTGAAACTCCATACGTGAAATTGATTTCTCAATTGTTCGGTGACCGTGAAATGGTTGCTAACGCTACCGGATGTTCTTCTATCTACTCTGGTTCTGTTCCTTCTACTCCGTATACTACAAACGAAAACGGACACGGTCCTGCTTGGGCTAACTCACTGTTCGAAGACTTCTGTGAATTCGGTTTGGGTATGGAACTGGCTAACGAAAAGATGCGTGCTCGTCTCGTGAAAGTGATGAACGAGGCTATTGCTGCTGATTGCACTCCTGCTGAAGTAAAAGAACTGTTCGCTGAATGGATCAACAATATGCTGGATGCAGAAAAGACTAAGGAATTGGCTGCTAAGATCATTCCGGTTGTTGAAGCTAACAAGGATAAATGTAACCACTGCAAACAAATCGCTGAACTGCAACAATATCTTGTAAAACGCAGCCAGTGGATCATTGGTGGTGACGGTGCTTCTTATGATATCGGTTACGGTGGTCTTGACCATGTAATCGCTTCCGGTAAGGACGTTAACATCCTCGTTCTGGATACTGAAGTTTACTCTAACACAGGTGGTCAGTCTTCTAAAGCTACTCCGGTAGGTGCTATCGCTAAGTTCGCTGCTGCTGGTAAGCGCGTACGTAAGAAAGACCTCGGTCTGATGGCTACTACTTACGGTTATGTATATGTTGCACAGATCGCTATGGGTGCTGACCAAGCTCAAACTCTGAAAGCTATCCGTGAAGCTGAAGCATATCCTGGACCATCTTTGATTATCGCTTACGCTCCATGTATCAACCACGGTCTGAAAGCAGGTATGGGTAAGAGCCAGGAAGAAGAAGAAAAAGCTGTTAAGTGCGGTTACTGGCACTTGTGGCGTTACAACCCAGCTTTGGAAGAAGAAGGCAAGAACCCATTCCAATTGGATAGCAAAGAACCGAACTGGGAAGATTTCCAAGGTTTCTTGAAGGGTGAAGTTCGTTACGCTTCTGTAATGAAACAATATCCTGCTGAAGCTGAAGAACTGTTCAAAGCTGCTGAAGAAAACGCTAAATGGCGTTACAACAGCTACAAACGTTTGGCTAGAGAAAACTGGGGTGCTGAATAATAGTAATACCCTATAAATATAAAGCGGTAATCTTGTAGAAGATTACCGCTTTTTTATTGTATGAACCCTGTCTAACATAAACAATACTCCCTTTTTCCCACTAGAGTTCATATCTATTTTATATTTAAAATTAAGAATAACAATGCTCCAATCTATTTATTCTCTGACTTCGGAATCCAACTATCCACCAACTGCCGATGTTCATCCCTCCATTTGCGGGCTATTTCTTCTTCATCCATCCGGGCATCCTTCATAGCTGTCATAAAAGAGCTAAGTTCTTCTGTCGTTAGTTTGATGTTACCAAAGAATTCGGCAGCAAACGGATCTTTCTCACTGAATCCTTTCCATGCAATAGCATGTATTTCTTCCAAGTCTCCATATACTTTCTTCGGATCATCCAAGAATTTCAAGTCAAACTGGTCGAACATCCAATGCGGTGTCCACCCCGTGATGACAATCCATTCTCCTTTGTCCATCGCTTTTTTCAAAGAAGCCAGCATGGTGGAACTACTTGAAGTCATGAGGGTATACCCATCAAGTCCGTAAGCAGCAATGGCCTTATCGGTCGTCTTCATTATCCCTGCTCCCGCATCAATTCCTACTATTTCAGAAGAGAAACGGTCTTTATTAGCTTCCAGCTCACTAATAGACTGGATCGTAACATATTGAGGAACAACCAGTCCGACGCGAGCTTCTCCGTATACCTCCCCCAAAAATTCGATGCTGTCCCCATACTGATCCATATAATCTTTCATCGTTATTGGTAACCAGGCATCCAGAAACACATCAGATTTCTTTCCTGACATAGATACAAAGATGGGGGCAAGGTCAGCATTTTGCAGTTCAACCTCATATCCATGCTCTTCCAATACCACCTTGGCCAAATGACTCATGGCAATACCTTCCAGCCAATTGGCATAGGCTATTTTTATTTTCTTTTCCTCTAGGTCTGAATGAGCACAGGAAGCCAGCAAAAGCATAGCCGAAAGCACTATTCCTACTATTTTATATATTCTCATACGTATTTTATCCTTTCCGTTTAGTTCTTATTTTTTCGTCCTGCCATTCCTTGTGTGATACGGTCTAAGATAATAGCTAAAATAACAACTACTATACCACCTTCAAACCCAAGTCCGATTTTCATTTGGGTAATACCTTTCAATACAATTTCTCCCAGACCACCGGCAGCAATCATGGCAGCAATGACAACCATAGAAAGCGACATCATTATTGTCTGGTTGACACCAGTCAGGATAGTGGGCAACGCCAAAGGAAGCTGCACTTTATACAATAACTGCCAACGGGTAGCTCCGAACGAACGGGAAGCTTCCACTACATTTTTAGGAACTTGCCGGATTCCCAATCCGGTAAGGCGGACCACAGGAGGCATAGCAAAGATAATGGTGGCAAACACTCCCGGCACTGCTCCCAATCCGAAAAACAAAACGGCAGGAATCAGATAAACAAAAGCAGGCATCGTCTGCATCAAGTCGAGAACAGGACGGAGTATTTTCTCTGCACGCGGACTGTTTGCCGTCCACACCCCTAAAGGTACACCAACAATCAGAGCCAGACAGGTAGATGAAAAAACGAGAGCCAGAGTTTGCATGGTAGCTTCCCAAAATCCCATTCCATAAATCAGTAATAATCCCAATGCGGTGAAAATTGCCGTACCACGTCCTGCCTTCATCCATGCGAGTGCAGCAAGCACTAGAATGGTTATATAAAAAGGTATTCCGAAAAGTACATGTTGAAATCCTATAATGAAACTACCGATGCCTGAATTCACGGCATCAAAGAGAAGTAGAAAAATGCACCATCATCCAATTAATGGCACTCTCTATATATTGTCCTATATTGATCATAAGTCTATTGCGTTTTGAATTATTTCGTTTATTTCTTCTTTATCTTTCCCCGTTACTTCGATGATTAAGGAGGAAAGCGGGATTGTTCCTAAAAACTCATGCGTCTCATCAATCACCCATACCGGCGAATTGCTCTTTGTCATTAAAGGAAGTATATCCTCCAACACTGTATCCTCCAATACGGAATGTACTTCCGTACGCACAACCGTTTCGATAGATTTTTCCTGTTTGTTACGCAACTTAACAGGTCGTTCAAGCGTACTTCACCTACCAGTTTATCGTCGGCATCTATGACAGGTAATACGGTTATATTCTTCGCACGCATTTTACGAATCAAGACTTCGGGACCTTCTTTTCTTCAGACGGGCTACCAATGGTTTGTCAATCATCAAAGATGAAGCGGTGATAATTTTACTCCTGTCAACGTTTTCTACAAAGCGGGCTACATAATCGTTGGCCGGTTCGGTCAGAATCTCTTCCGAAGTTCCTACCTGTACTACTTCTCCATCTTTCATGATAGCAATACGGTCGCCCAGTTTAATCGCTTCACTCAGGTCGTGGGTGATAAAGACAATAGTCTTTTTCATCTTTGATTGCAAGGCGAGAAGTTCATCCTGCATCTGTACACGAATCAAGGGGTCGAGAGCAGAGAAAGCCTCATCCATTAAAAGAACTTCGGGATTATTGGCTAAGGCACGAGCCAGTCCGACACGTTGCTGCATCCCGCCGGAAAGTTCGCCTACCATTTGGTTCTCGTAGCCTTTCAATCCGACGAGCTCATACTTTCCATGGCTTTCTTTTCTCGCTCCTCTTTCTTCACTCCTTGAAGTTCGAGACCGAACGCGATATTGCTCAATACGGAACGGTGAGGCAACAGACCGAAATTCTGGAAAACCATCGCCAACTCTTTCCGGCGAACTTGCAATAACTCTTTTTCGGATATTTTAGATATATCTACTCCATTCACAAGTACTTGTCCCGAAGTGGGACGTATCAGACGATTAATACAACGCAGTAATGTCGATTTTCCACTTCCCGAGAGCCCCATTATCACAAAAAATTCTCCTTCGTTAATTGAAATATTAGCATTTTTCACTCCTACTGTACACCCGGTATCTTTTAGGATCTCCGATTTACTTTTATCTTTCTTTCAGCATCTTGAGAGCTTTCTGTTTCTCATTACCGAAAATGAGATATAAATCCTTTATTTCTATTTTGCTCATATAATAATATATTGGTTTAGATTATAATATTTGTTTTGTTTTCAACTGCCGCATTCCTTATTCTCACTTACGATAAACAAGTTGAATGTTCGCATGGTTCAGTCATGTCACATGATAACATGACGGTCCGACGTTTTTTAAATGGTTTAAAAAAAACAGACTGAGTAGTTTAAAAGGAATAGAATTTGGTAAGATTATCCTCTCAATGAACAGTAAAAACAGTATTTTTATATATGAATGACAGCCTGTTTTTGCATATTGTTGGCACAAAGGTAAGGAAAATAGATTAAAGATACAAATTTTATTCAGAAACGGAGTAATTCCAAAGGTGCTTTTTCAGGTCTACACACCCATTTTGTTTGAAAGAAACTCCCTTCTTCCAACAAGAGTTGTTTCTGCTCTGTCCAACCGGGAACAAGGCGTCCCGATGCATTGACAACCCGGTGACAAGGCGTAGATAAATCATCCGGAACCTGTTTCAAGGCACGCCCCACCATACGGGAACATTGAGGCATTCCCAATAATGCGGCAATTCCCCCATAGGTAGAAACTTTACCTACCGGAATTTCCCGAACAACCTGATACACCTCTTGACAAAAGGATGCGGAGAGACTCGCTTTATCTACTTTATAATCTTTCATCACTCAAACATTACTTTATTTCAGTTCCAAAACTAGATAAAAAGGAAAGAATTTGCAAATAATAAAAGTATTTCAAATAAAATATGCAACTTTATTTGCTTTATTTACAAATAATCCCGACCTTTGTACCCATTAAAAGCAACCCTATTATTAACAAAACAAGCACTGCTGTTATGAAAAAGAAGACAATTCTATTCGCTTCTTGTTTATTTGGAGTATTCGCTTTCAGCTCCTGTGAGAAGAACCTTTATGATGAAAGTAAACAACCCGAGAAAGAAATTCAAGTAAAAGACTTGGATATACCCGCAGGCTTTCAATGGAAATTAACTCAAGTAGCCGCAGGAACAGTAGCTGCTACTACCCCCACTATGGTTTCCTTCTTTTTGGATGAAGCATGTAGTAAAGAAGAGAAAATAGCCGACATTCCTGTAGATACAGAAATTTCAAGTCTCCCTTTGAGCATCCCAACCTACGTAAATACATTGTATGCCCAGTACAAAACCAGCACCAATGAAATCAAAAAAGTAGCCATACCTGTAAATGCAGATAGAAGTTTCTCACTGAACATTGCTAATGATGCCAAATCCAAATCTAACACCACCCGGTCAATCACTCGTGGGCATGATATAGAAGATGACATCCAATTGTCAAAAGGAGTCATTTTTCATCCCAAAGATGGTTGGGGAACAATCATGTTTGAAGACCAATTCCCATCATTAGGAGATTATGACTTTAATGATTTTGTAGTCAATTATAAGGTGCAGTTCCAAGGTATTAAAAAGGTTGACAAAAAATACACTGCGCAGTATATACAAATAGGATTACGTCTAAAAGCTATCGGAGGAATATTCCCTTATTCTCCTTATTTAAGACTGAAAGAAATAGATTCTGACGAAGTGGAAAGTATAGAAGTTTATGAAACTAAAAACGTGATTCCTGCGATCGACGGAGTAGATCTTGTCCCCAATAAACATCTTATCATTGATTACAGCCCTTTAATTAAGAATCTGGCTAAACCTGCAGGCAGCCAATATTATAATACAGAAAAGAATGCTTTGGTAGCAACAAGTGATTTACCGGAGATCAATATTCTGATCACCCTAAAGAAGAGAAAAGAAGTAAAGGAAATATTAGAAGGCGATGAATTCGACTTGTATTTAAAACGTAATGATAGCGGAACAGAAATCCATATGAATGGTATTGAACCGATCACTTACCAATATCCATTCAATGATAAAAATCTGCTACCGGTATATACAAACGGGGACGAAGAAGATGATAATTATTATTTTAGTGCAGGACGCCTGATTTGGGGATTAAGAGTACCAGGCAACGCAGCGCATGCTATTGAAAAAGCTAATTTCTTGGAAGCCTATAAAGGATTCGCAAAATGGGCGCAAAGTAGTGGCAAAAACGAACAAAACTGGTATAATCAAGGAAACGCAGATAAAAGTTTATTGATTCATAACTAACACATATCAATAAATCCCGGTAAACATTGAAAATTCAAGTTACCGGGATTTATTGTATTCTGACGTGAATAGTTTTGATTCTATCCTTTCCTTTTCAGCAAATCTGTCGGACTTTCGCCAAACTGCTCTCTATAACATTTGGCAAAATAAGAAGGGGAACTGAAACCGACTTCATAACCAATCTCCGACACTGTCATATCCGATGAAGCAAGCAGAGAAGCGGCCTTCTTCAAACGGGCGATACGGAGCAATTCATTAGGAGAATAATTAGTCAAGGATTTTATCTTACGATAGAGCTGTACGCGGCTCAACCCCATATCTTTGCCCAAATCTTCTACGTTCAAATTTGAGTCTCCCATCTTTGCTTCAATCAAAGCCTTGAATTTTTCCACAAAGTCTTTATCCATGTCACAAACATCCTCTTTCGCCAATGCCTGTCCGTCACCAAAGAACTGTTTCAGACGGCGATGCGAATCTATCAGATTACGAACACGTGCCAACAGTAATTGAGAACTGAAAGGCTTGGAGATATAAGAATCCGCACCACCGTCGTATCCCTGAATCCTCTGTTCATCTAAAGAACAGGCTGTTAATAAGATAACAGGAATATGGCATGTTTGCAGTTCGCTTTTCAGACGGCGGCAACATTCAACGCCGTCAATACCGGGCATCATTACATCGGAGATAATCAAGTCTGGGACATATTTCATTGCTTTGCGGATGCCCTCCGAACCGTCTGCTGCTTCAATTACAGTATAATCGGTATGGAGTAATCCGCGTACATACGAACGGATATCTGCATTATCATCAATTACCAAAACAGAAGGTTTGGAAGAATCATAGCCTTTTTCCAGTTCCTCTTCTTCGACAACTAAAGATTCATTCAGGTCGGAAGAGGCGGGAGATCCGGGAGAAGCAGGATTTAAAGGAACTGCAGAGATTGATGACTTTAGAGAATCTTCGGCCAGAATAGTCTCACAAGTCTGTACCGGTAAATCAACGGTAAAGACAGTGCCCTGCTTTTCATCACTTTCCACAGAAATTGTACCTTTATGCAATTCAACAAAAGCTTTAACCAGTGCAAGTCCGATTCCCGAACCGGCATGATGCATGTCTATTTTATAAAAACGATCGAAAATGCTCCGGATATGTTCGGCGGAAATCATTGAACCGGTATTGGCTATAGTAAAACGAATCCAGCGAGTATCCTCTTTCGTCAAGGAAGATAAACGAACTGTTATCTTTCCATTTTCCGGTGTGAACTTGAACGCATTGGAAAGCAGATTAAAATAAATACGTTCCAACTTTTCCATATCCGCCAATGTATGATAATCCGTATCCGGCATATTATCAAAAGAGAAATGAATGTGTTTCTTCCGGGCAACTGCAAGGAATGATTCGTTCCAGCCCTCAAAAGAGGAAAGAACATCTACCTGAACAGGTGTATATTCCATCTTGCCGTTTTCATATTTACGGAAATCCAGAATCTGATTGACCAGACGCAGAAGGATGTTCACATTCCGTTGAATCAGCATCAACATTCGATGCTGATCTCCACTTAGTGTATGATCGGCCAATAAATGTTCTACCGGATCAGCAACCAATGTAAGCGGAGTACGGAAATCGTGAGAGATATTCGTAAAGAAAACCAGTTTGGCATGAGTCGCTTCTTCCAGTTGATGAGAAAGCTGGATGAGCTGATCCCGTTGTTCTTCCAGTTTGTCCCGCTGTTCTTCCAACTGTTTCTTCTGCTCGGAAAGTTCCTTATTCAGACGATTTTTAGCACGGAGAGATTTATAGACTACCAATAATAAACCTGCCACCAATAGAAGAATAACCAAACCGCCATACATCACCACCTGCTGCGTAGCAACCCGAGACAGATATCCGCCGATACGTCCGTTCAATGTTTCAATCTTCTGATCCAGTTCCGAGATGTGAGTTGTCTGAAGTTGCATGACATGCGCATTCGTACGGTCGACCACCGCAGTGTTCATGACCGTTTCCCGGGGATAAGGCTTTTTCTCAAGAATATTCATTGCCAGTTGCATCACTTTGTCGCCATTGGTCGGATAAATAAAAGTAGCATTCAACACACTGTCGAGCACCATTTCCAATCCGTTACCTTTGCCGGGGAGAGCATCGATACCGACAAAAATCATTTCTTTTTCCCGTCCGGCTTTCTTGGCAGCCTGATAAGCTCCCGGAGCTATTCGGTCATTATGCGCATACACAGCATCAATCTTCGAGTGACGTCGAAGCATACTGTCCATTTCTACTTCTGCCGGCCCACGCTCCCAAGCCGCATCTGCTTTATCAATCAGTTTTATATCGGGAAAATGACTGATAGCAGCCATAAATCCCTGATGACGTTCCATGGCAGGAGTTGAGCCACCCAGTCCGGTAAGTTCCACCACATTCCCTTTTCCTTTCAGGCTTGACGCAATATAATTACCTACCGCACGTCCTATTTCATAATTGTCGGCACCGATATAGGCAGTATATTTATCAGAAAGAATCTTCCGGTCTACCAGGATGACAGGTATTCCCTTTTGATAGGCTTCCTCTACAATCGGAGTCATGGGGGCCGCTTCGTTGGCAGAGATAATCAATAAATCAACCCCTTCATCTATAAAATAATGAACGTCTTCCGCCTGTTTACGATTATCATCCGCAGCCGACCGGATTTCAACCGATACACCATCATAAAACATCGCTTCACGAAGAATCTCATCATTCATCTTATGTCGCCACGAGTCATCACTACATTGCGCCACCCCGATACGAAAACGGGGAGTATCCTGCCGACAAGCCGTCATGCCAAGAAGACAGAGCAAGACTGCTATCCACTTTGTATATCCCATCATTCTAATCATTCTCATTTTTTTCGTATTTCTTTCTATGACCCAAATGGACGATTGAGAACAAAAATAAGAAATAAAACTGTGAGTATGCTATCTATCACCCAATTATTCTCATCATTACCCTCCAAAGAAATGCAAAACAGTTCCCAATATTCAACCGGAAACTATTAACAAAAGTATAAAGCGTAAGACAAACACTCAATAAATGTTATAAAACATCTCTTTTTATTTGGATTATTTGCAGATTTAGCAGAAGTCCGTATCTTTGCAATGTGTTTTTCATAGTATTAGATTTAAGGTTAACAAAGGTTGGAGCAAGGCGTTGCTCCTTTTTTTATGTCTATACCTCTCATATCATACGAATCATGCAAAAAGAACAAGAGGTATATTCCCACAGACTGAGATATACCTCTATACTTACTTTCCATCAAACAATTACATTAGTTTGTCTTTCAAAACCTGCGGAAGTTCGGGCATTGCACCGCTCTGCGTACAAACATAAGCGGAAACTTCGACAGCCAGCTTATGAGCTTCAGGAACCGGTTTTCCATTGAGAATAGAAGCACAGAAAGCAGCAGTAAAAGAATCACCTGCCCCCACAGTATCGGCAACAGGAACTTTCGGTGTATCCTGATAAGATACTACCCCCGGAGTAAATACATAACTGCCATTGGTGCCACAAGTCAGAATCAGCATTTTCAGATTATATTTAGCTAAAAGTATCCAGCACTTATCCTGTAAGTCAATGCCCGGATAACCGAACATACGACTGATAGTCACCAGCTCTTCATCGTTTATCTTCAAGACATTACAACGTTGGAAAGAGTCGCGCAACACTTCTTTGGTGTAGAAGTCCTGACGGAGATTGATGTCAAATATCTTTAATTGTCCATCTATCTCGGGCATTGTATCCAAGAAACGATTGATAGTGGCACGGCTCACTTCATTACGTTGAGCCAGGGAACCGAAGCAAACGGCGCGCGTACTCAATGCCAAACGTTTCAGTTCATCCGTAAAAGGTATGTTATCCCATGCCACGCCTTCTTTGATTTCGTAACAAGGCACTCCCTCGTTATCCAGTGTCACTTGTACCGTACCGGTAGGATAATCCACTTGTTCAATCTGCGTTTTCAGTTTCTTCTCGTTGAATACGTTCAGAATCTCATCTCCCAACTCATCCTTGCCCACGGCACTCACCACGCGACTGTCAAAACCAAACTGTGATACATGATAAGCGAAATTGGCAGGCGCACCACCTATCTTCTTTCCTTCGGGCAGCACATCCCAAAGTGCTTCACCCATTCCTACGATTATATTATTCATGATCTACGGATTTTATTGTTTCCAAAGTTATAAAATTATTTTTTAATACGGAACGTATAGAACAAGAGATAAAGCACGCCCACTGTCATTACGGCTACTGCCCCACTCTGTCCCATGGCATCGGATGCTACTCCCATAGCCAGCGGGAACACCGTTCCGCCGAAAAGTCCCATTATCATCAGACCGGAAACTTCGTTTTTCTTACCCGGCAAATAAAGCAATGCCTGCGAGAAGATAACGGAGAACACATTCGAGTTGCCAAAACCAATCAGACCGATGCAAACATAAATGATTGCCTTGTCGTGGAATATAAACAAGCCTGCCATCGCTATCAGCATCATCACAACGCTAATGCCGAAGAAAGACTTCGCTGACATCTTGCGCAATATGAAAGATCCGAGGAAACACCCTGCCGTACGGAAAATGAAATAAAGGCTCGTTGCAAAAGCCGCATCATCAAGGCCCATGCCGAGACGTTCCATCAAAATCTTGGGGGCAGTGGTATTTGTTCCCACATCAATTCCAACGTGACACATGATGCCGATGAAAGAAAGCAGGATAAACGGCTTGCCGAGCAAGGCAAGGCATTGTCCGAAAGTAGACGGTTTGCCTTCTTCCTTTTCTTCTTCAATCTGTGTGGCGTTGAGCAGAAGAATAGCAAACGGCCACTATCATATAAACCGGGAAAAGAATCCGCCAGCCCAAATCGAAAGTTGGAATAGCTTGCGTTGCTCCCCACATGGCAATGTATGGAGCCAGGAAAGAAGCAATGGCTTTCACGAATTGTCCGAAAGTCAGGCTGCTCGCCAAGCGGTCACCACGCACGATATTGGAGAGCAACGGGTTCAGAGAAGTCTGCATCAACGCATTTCCGATTCCCAACAGAGAGAAGGAAAGCAGCATCAACGTATAACTATCTCCGAAAACAGGCAATAACAACGAAGCAAAGGTCACAACCAAACTGAGGAGTACCGTCTTTTTTTGTCCGATACGGCTCATCAACATCCCTGTCGGCACAGAGAAAATCAGGAACCAAAAAAAAACGAGCGAAGGGAAAATGTTTGCTTGCGAGTCCGACAGGCCGAGGTCTGCCTTTACATAATTGGAGGCAATGCCTACCAGTCAACAAATCCCATGGCAAAGAAGCAAAGCATCACCGGGATCAGTTTGGAGAGAGAAGAGTTTTTACTGTTTTCCATTGTTTTTTTTATCTAAATATGTTATCATCATTTGTTTATATCATAAATTTAGGCACGGATTAGGCGGATTACACGGCTTCTCGAATGATGGCTGTCAGATAGCAACCCTGTAATCCGCGTAATCCGTACCTAATAATATAAAATTATATTTTGCATGAGTACTTATTCTATTTATATCATGCAGTTATATGATTCAATTTACAATCTGATGTTAGTCGTGTGGGTACTTACCGTTAGTTATCTGTTCGTCGCCTATATGAATCACGCTCTCCTTATTGCATCAATACCTCAAGCCTACGGTATCTTTATCTTAAACCTACGGCATAGTAACCTTGAAGCTACGGTATTACTAACTTACCACGGCCGTGGTAGGAATTCGTCATGGCTGTGGGAAGATCTTTCCACGGCCATGGTAGGAACTCGTCACGGCCGTGACGAATCAGTAATACCGTAGGTTTAACACAAGTATATCCCTACTATCCACCTACTATCCCTTAAGGAAAGATGTATTCATCCATAGGGAAACAAATAAAGAGCGCATAGGGCGAACAAGAGATATTTATGGCTTCAACTTATGAACCACAAACGAATCTACTTTATAAGCTCCTCCTTTACTGTAAAAGTTGATATGATTGTAAGGTTCCGAAGGGAATACCTGATTGGTCATCACAAAACGTCCACCATTTCCAAAGGCTTCCACACTGGATTTATCCACAAACAGACGGAGTTTCAATGCCTCTTTGCCGCCTTGTTCCTCGTTTCCACCTTGTTCAATTGCTGTCCAGGTCAACATCGGGAAATTCTCATTGAAGCTGACCTCTCCGCTCTTGCGACGATCCATAGAGAATTTATTCTCTTTCATATCATATTGCATATCCACTTCTTCGCCCTTGTCATTGTAAAGACGGAAGCCGATAACGTCTGCACGTTGATTTTCGATTGTCAATTCTATTTCGTATGCACCGTCATTGCCGGGAATCATTTCTTTGATTGTGCGTGTTCCGTTTACTTTGAACGAGCGTTTCTTGGAAGCATCACGCAAAGCCAGCAGTTCGGGAGAGGGAGCTGATTGGAGGTAAGTCTCACCATCTACGGTAAACAGGCTCAAGTCACGGGGAACGGAATTCGGGCTGCGGTATTGGGAGGTCGGAACATCGTTTGCATATTGCCAGTTGCTCATCCATGCGATAGCGATACGGCGGTTGTCGGGAGCATCGCTCCAAGTCACGGTTGCATAATGGTCTTTTCCCCAGTCCATCCATTTGGTTTTGGAGGGAGATTCGTTTACAAATTCTTTTCCGTTGAAGGTTCCTACAAAATATTGAGTGGCACTTCCTCCGAACGGACCGCCGGGATTCAAATTACAAAGCAACACCCACTTCTTTTCATTCGTCCCTTCTACCGGAAGTTCAAACAAATCGGGACATTCCCATACGCCACCATGTGCGCCCTGCCCTTCTCCGAAACTGCTTTCGTACGTCCAGTCTTTCAGATTAGGAGAAGAAAAAATCTGCATCTCCTGCCCTACTGCTAATACCATGATCCAGCGTTTGGTGCCTTCGTACCAAAAGACTTTCGGGTCGCGGAAGTCGCGGGCTTCAGATACTAATACGGGATTGTTTTCGTATTTGGTAAAGGTACGTCCGTTGTCGGTGCTGTAAGCAATACTTTGCACCTGACGGTCGCCGTTTTGTGTATAGATGGCGACGATGGCGCCTGCACCAAAGCCGGCGGTATTATGATGATCTATCACGGCGGAGCCACTGAAGATAGTTCCCAATGCATCGGGCGCAATGGCTACGGGGAGGTGTTGCCAGTTTACGAGGTCTTTGCTGATAGCATGTCCCCAGCTCATATTTCCCCATTTGGAGCCGTAAGGGTTGTATTGGTAGAAAAGGTGGTATTCGCCATCCTTGTATACCATTCCATTGGGGTCGTTCATCCAACCGTAGAGGGGTGAGAAGTGATAGGTGGGACGGAACTTTTCGCGGTTGCCGGTATCGAAGGTGTCGGCCAACTTCATCTCCTTGCAGCAAGCAGTGTTATCCGGTGAAAGGTTGACACGCACCGGGTCGTTGGAGTTCATTTTAAATTTGAAAGAGATTAGTTTGCCGGAATAGTCGGAAAGGTCTACCGGAACAAAGTAATCGACTTTATGGATGGCCAGACGGACATCGAAGTTCTTTACCTCTTTATTATTAACAATCATGCTGATACGCACATCGGGCGATGCATCTTCTACGGGCAACAACAGATACTTCTGGTTAGTGTTGACACGTACGAGGCAATGTCCTTCTCCTAAATCTTTAATTAATAGAGGAGAGTTATCCGCACGGGCGGATAGAGAGATATTCATCACAATCATACAAAATAAAACCGCGAAGGTTTGAATTTGTTTGGAAGAGAGTCTTAAATTCATGCTTTATGGTATTAAGGTTGTTACAGTGCAAAGATAGGCGCTCCGGGATGAAACGCCTATCACTTTTGTTTCAAACACTGTAAAAGATGTTACTTTTCTATTAATAGGTGCTCACTTGAATATCTGAAACAGTGATTTCGCCTTTATAACAGCAGAGTGCCCACGGATTCTTCTGCATTTGATAGATGCGGTTCGTGAAAGATAACTGGTCGTTGATATAAGTCACGCAAACCGACTGGTCACTGTAAATCGTCACCCGGTATTCATGATCCGCCGGGATGTTGAATTTGTTATCAAACAAGTATTTGGCATTGTCACCGTCTTTCTCGAAGTTGGCTTTACCCTCGTCAGCGTTGACGTGGATGCTATACCATGATTGGGAGTCCGTTCCACGGACGAAAGAGATTCCAAAACGATCTGTATTCGAGGATGCTTTTACGGTAAAGGAAATCTTGTTGTGCACTTTCAACCGGTTGAAGATGACGGAAGCTCCTTCGGCCAACGTATAGGTTTTACCGCTTTCTGTTACGTTTCCGTCTTTAGCCATCACTTTTACCTCTTGTGCAGAAGTGTATTTACGGTCGATTGCATCGGGAACTCCAAGGGTCAACGTACCGTCTTCGTGCTGAATCAGACGTTGTGCCACCAAGTTGCCAGCCCATTCGGGTTCTACATCTCCTACGTTTCCATTATCATTGCCGGCACGGGTGGGACACCAGCCCCAAATGTAGCGGTTTGTTCCGTCGGAAGCGGTCTTGCCTGCATAGAATGCGCGGCTGTCCAACATTCCTTCACGATTGTCCGGCCATATTCCGGCATCGTTGGCGGTGGTTGCTTTCAGTTCTTCCAGTGTTCTGCCTTTGAAGTATTGTACCTTGCGCATGAAGGAAGCTTGTTCCGAGTAGACCAGATACCACCAGTCTCCCATCTTGAAGACATCGGGACATTCATAAAAGCGATCCCACATCATGGTCATAAAGGTTCCGGCAGATTCCCACTCTTTCAGGTCGGCAGAGGTAAATTCGGCGATATGCCCTTTTCCGTTCTTACGGGTAGCGATCAGCATGTGATACACACCGTCTTCGGTCTGGAACAGGAACGGGTCACGGAAGTCATTCTTGTCATAGCCATACGTATCTCCTTTCAGGTAGAAAGTGCGGTTCTTGGTCCATGTTTTAAAGTCGGGAGAGGTGGCTACCATGACTACCTGTGCATTCTGGTCGGAAGAAGGTTTGAATTTATTGCCGGTGTAGAAGGTATAATAGAGTTTATCAGTCGGATTGTAAATCGTACCTCCTGTACCGATGGCAGCATCCTGTTCGTCACGACCTCCACAGGGAATCAGTTCGCCGAGAGATTCATAAGTAGCACCGTCTTTGGTGGCCACCCCGAAAATGGGGTGGTAAGTAGCTTCGGGGTTCGGACGGTAATCTTGCAGGTACATCACTTTAAAGTCTTTGGCAACCGGATCATAAAATGGCATCGGGTCACCGACAAAGCCTACCTGCGGTTTATAGTACATCGAGAAGCCATGCTCGTCGGCCGATTGGAAGTAAGTGGCTGTACCGTCCCAGTCTCTTTGAGTCAATACGGGATCCATTTCATCACTGCAAGCGCTCATTGAGGCCAACAGCGTGGTGATTGCTATATGTAAGATCATATTTTTCATAATTATTGCTTATTCTTTTATTTACATAAGTAGTTGATTGCATTCAGAGTCATTTGCTCTACGTTGTAGTGGTAGTAGTCGGCAGAAGCGTCTACGCCTTTACCGTACCAGTCGTAACAACCGGAGCCGATACAGATCGTGCGTCCGCTGTTGGCGCGCGGCTCGAATTCGGCAATGACTACCGCACCGTCACCTCCACGTGCCAGGTCAATTCCTCCAGTCAGGTTACGCCATTCGTTCAAGTCGGCATAACCTCCCCAGTCTGTTCCGATATGCCATTGCGCTGTACTATTGGTTATCGCATAGCCGGCATCACAAGTATATACTGTCGATTTGTCGCCATCTTTCCATCTTAAATCCTGGAATAACGGATGCGATTCGCTACCAGTAATCAGGAAGCTCCACGGAGCAGAGGTGATTTCGGGCGAGTCTTCGTTTCCTCCCCAGCTATTGTTCGGTACACGCTCGTCTTTTGCAATGCTAAGGTCCTTAATATAGAAAGTTGCATAGCGGGTCAGCAATAGGTTACCACCGTTTTGATAGTAGACTTTAAATTTCTCTACGGCAGCTTTCGCATCATCCGGCAAAGGAGGATTATCGCCATTGTCTGCATGGAAATGCCACCAGATTGCAGTATATTTACCTAAATCTACTTTTCCGTCTACTACATCTTTGAATGAGACGTATTCGGACATGGATATATTATCCATCATCCACTGGGCAGCGGCTTTTTCTTCAGGACTTGTCAGTTGACTCACAGAAGAAGCTGTGCCAATAAAGGCAGTCGGAATCACATTTCCCTGAGTAACCGTTACCACATAAGGAGTTACTGCCGAACGGTAAGTTGCCGTGTAAGTAACGGGGTTCGTAAAGTCCTGAATGCTGCCGGATGCCGGAGTCACAGTGACTCCATCCGATCCAGTGAATGTACCTTTCAACTGGGTAATATCCACTGTCAGCGGAACAACTACAGAGATTGTTTTTGATAGCTGGTCTACTTTTCCGACATAAGTATCATTCAATTTGAAGGTCAGTATCTTCGCCTCATCTCTCTTCACGGTAATCGTGTAGCTCATTTGTACATCGCCATTCTTCACCGTCAAAGATACGGGAAGAGAAAAGTCGATTGTCTCACCGATAGCGATGCTCGCCGTAGCACCTTCGGAAAGATTGATTTCACTGACGGCCATCCGGGTAACGTCATAGTCGTAAGGTACTCCCACTACGATTGTCTTATTCTGATAATCGATCGTCCCTGCGTATTCATCCAGTTTGATAGAGTTCACCCATACATCTCCGTCCAGACGAAGATTGGATTTGAAGTCATCGCTACATCCCGTGACTGTAAGGTATGCTACAGCCACCAACAGGATAGTATAGAGTTGTTTTATGATTGATTTCATTTTATTCTTTGTTTTAAGATTGATGATTACCAACCGAAATTCTGTGTATAATTTCCGTTACTGGCACTGATCTGTTCGAATGGGATTGGAAGGTATTCGTTCTTATTTTCCGTGAAGCCCGCATTCTTGTAGACAGAGCAACGGGATGCTTCCGTCACGTAATAAGCATTGATAACGTCTTTGGCTTCTCCCCATCTTACGAGGTCAAAGAAACGTGAGCTTTCCATACCGAACTCTATACGGCGTTCCCATTTCAGCATTTTCATGGCTTCGTCCTGTGTATATGCTTTCAGTTCATAAGGAGTTACTTTAAAGTTTACTCCGTACTCTTCTTTGTAATTGAAGATCAGCATTGTACTTCCGGCTGCACGGCTGCGTACATCGTTGATGAGTGAAATGGCGTCGGCAATACGTCCGTCGTTCAACTGTATCAGGGCTTCGGCACGCATCAGCAATACGTCTGCATAACGAATAACGATATGATTCAGGGAACTTGCCCAATAAGAACCTTTCTTCAGGCAGTCACAGTCCGGGTCTACATTCTCTTTGAGCGAAACATAATATCCGTAAAGTCCCTTACTACGGCTCCAGTCATCATTCTTCTGAATCAAGTAGCCTTCGTTGTATTTATAAGGGAAGCCCGGCATACCTACCGTGTGGAATAAACGGGGGTCTACATTGTCCGTCGTAACCTCGTAGTTCTCATTATCGTAGGTATTGAACAACGGTTTTCCCTGCGAATCGGTTTTGAAAGCATTCACCAGATTCTGGCTCGGTTTGTGGAAGTCACAGCAGCCTAGTATCTGCGGAGTTGTCAGTCCCATTCCCCAGTTCAGGTTACCGTTGTATGTTCCGTCGTTGATAGAATATTGAATCGCCCATACAGACTCTACGCCATTTTCATATTGAGGCAGGAAGTTCATGCTATAATCATTTTCCAATCCGTAACCGGCTTTGGCCATGATGAGAGGATCGGTATATTTCACTACCTGCTTCAGGTCTTCTTCGTCGATACCGGTAAGGTTGTTGTTCACTCCATCCTGACGGTAAGCCTTATATAGGTAAGTCTTTGCCAGGTAAGCAGCAGCGGCTGCCTGTGCAGGGCGTCCTTTTTCTATTTGTACTTCCGGCAGGTTGTCGTAGGCAAACTGGAAGTCGTCTGCTATCTTTTGCCATTGCTCGTCATTGGTATAAGTGGTATTCGACAGTTCATTGTAAGCATCCGGTTCCATGTTTTCATCGTTTACAATAACGATCTTCTTGAACAGCTGTTTCAACATGAAGTGAGCGTGTCCGCGCAGGAATCTCATTTCGGCAATGCGCTGGTTCTTCAACGGATAAGTCTTTTCATCCATCAGATCGAGTGATTGCAAGGCTGTGTTGGCACGGGTGATGCATTGATACAGTCTTTTCCATATATCGTTGATGTTCCAGTCGGTAGTGTTGATACCTTTAGAAATCTCCAGCGCGTTGAACACACCGCCGTCTTCCGTACCGGAACCGCCCTTATAACAATCGTCGGAACGCACGTCATAATTCCAAAGCGAGAAGGAAGAGTTGATGTCGTCACCTGTTGCCCAAATGGCGTAGGCTGAAATCACGAGGTTGTCCACGTATTCGGGAGAAGCGATCTGATCGCCGGTCACAATACCCTGCGGAACCTGACGATCCAGAAAATCGTTGCAACTGCTTGTCAGCAAGGTAAATCCGATGGTTGCTATGTATAGTATCTTTTTCATGATAGTTCGTTTTATAAATGAAGTGAATTAAAATCCGATGTTAAGTCCGAAGGTGATATTCACAGGGATCGGATAAGAGAAGTTCGGATTTTCGGGGTCTTCTCCCGTAAAGTCTTTACTCTTGATCGTCAGCAGATTTTGTGCGCTGCAATAGAAACGTAAACGTTCCATTCTCAACTTCTTGGAGATTACTGCCGGAACTGTATAGCCTAATTGGATATTACGCAGTTTCAGGAACGAACCATTCTCAACAAAGTAAGTGGAAACACGTTTCTCATTGTTCGTATCGCTGCGTGACAATGCAGGAATGGTAGAGTTCGGATTAGTAGGCGACCAGGCATTGAGCAGGCGGGTTCCTTTGTTCAGGAAGCCGACGTTGGATGCACTCCAGAAGTCACTTTTCTTCTTCACGTCACTGATGATATCTACTCCCTGAACACCTTGCCAGAACATGGTGAGGTCAAAATTCTTATATTCCAGGTAGATATTCAATCCGTAGCTGAAAGCAGGAGTCGGATTGTAAATCCATTGCTGGTCTTTTTCATCAATTACACCGTTATGGTCGATGTCGCGGTAGCGGATACGGCCTACGGCTGCACCTTCCTGCGTAGCGTGATTGTCCACTTCTTCTTGTGATTTGAAGATACCGTCGGCAATGTAGCCCACTTGTGAGTTGTATGTATGACCGACTACACTTTTTACTCCATTACCACCAAACTTTCCATTGGCAGCCACTGTCTCCGGCAGTTCAAGAATTTCATTCCGGTAAGTGGAGATGTTTCCGTTCAAGTCGTAAGTCAGTCCGAAGGCAGTCTTGTTGCGGTAGCCCAAGTTGAATTCAAAACCCTGGTTTTTCATTGCGCCCGAATTAATCCAACGGTTGCCACCTTCTCCCAATACTCCCACACCTGCCATTTCAGTCAGGATATCGGTTGTTTTCTTGTAGTAGTATTCCAATGAGCCGTACAGGGATTGTTTGAACAGACTGAAGTCGATACCGACGTTCGTCTGTGTGGTTGTCTCCCACTTGATATTGTCGTTACCGATCTGGTTGCGTTTGAAACCGGAAGGCAGTATACCGCCTCCGTTAGAACCTGTAATATCGTATGCCGTACCGTAGCTTTGACCGCCAAATGAATCGGTTGTTCCATAATTAGGAGCGTAGATAGTGTAACGGGCAAGGTTGGAGATTTCCTGATTACCGGTCTGTCCCCATGAAGCACGCAGTTTCAGATCGTCCAACCAAGTCAGTTCCTTCATAAAGCTCTCCTGTGTGATGCGCCATCCCAAAGAAACGGAAGGGAAAGTGGCATAACGGTGGTTTTTACCGAACCGGGAAGAACCGTCACGACGGAGAGTTAACGAAAGCAGATATTTGTCAGCATAAGAATAGTTCATTTTGCCGAAGAAAGAGACAAGCGAGTAACCTTCGCCGGCACCGTATGCCTGTGCCGTGCCACTACCTGCATCGGGCCACATATAGTCGGGAGTAAGGATAGAGAAATCTTCTTTGTAGCCGGAGAAATGACTGTCGTCTTCACGGTTCAGCTCCATACCCACCATGGCGTCTCCACGATGTTTGCCGATTTCCAGATTGTAGGTAGCGATGGCATTCCACATCCATTTCGTCCAGTGTTCCTGCTTGGCTTCCACTGCACTCTTGCCGTTATTGGTCTGTGTTCCTTCCTGATAAGGATAGGTGAAGTAACGGGCTTGCTTGTTTGCGTAGTCCAGACCAAAAGTAGAACGAACATTGAATCCTTTGAAGAGACTTAGATTCACATAAGCATCACCGAACATACGCCAGTAAGTGTATCGGTTGTCTTTATTGTATTCAAGTACGGCACGAGGGTTACGACGGTCGGGCCATCCGCCTACCGGTCCGCCCCATGAACCATCCGAAGCATATACGGGAATAGCGGAAGGAATGTCCAGTGCGGTTTCAATAATTCCGCCGGGAGCTTGTACTTCCGAAGTACGGTTTAAGGTGAAATGCTGGCCGATAGTCAATATATCATCAATTAACTTATAATCGCTGTTCATACGGGCGGAGAAACGGTCGAAGTCCGTATCTTTAATTACACCCAGGTTTTTGTAATATCCCAGAGAAAAGAAAGAAGAACCTTTCTCCGAACCGTTGCTGACAGAGAGATTGTATTGCTGGATAACACCTGTACGGGTAATCTCATCAAACCAGTCGGTATCTGCCACAGGCATTGTATTCTTTGAGTCCAGGTATTTGGAAAGGCTCATACCATATAGTACCGGATTTCCGTTGGCATCGTAACCCCAATTGTAGTTATATCCCAAGGCATTGCCGTTCGGGTTCTCACCATCGTTTACATAGGCTTGCCACATGGCACGTCCGTACTGTTCCGTATTCAACACGTCCATCTTACTTTGATACATGGAAGCTGAAACCGAAGCATCAAAGTTGATTTTAATCTGGCCTTTCTTTCCTTGTTTGGTAGTAATGACGATAACGCCATTTGCAGCACGCGAACCGTAGATGGATGCTGAAGCAGCATCTTTCAGTACTTGAATGGATTCAATGTCGTTTCCGTTCAATTCGTGCATACCGGCTTTGGTAGGAACTCCATCGATAATATAAAGAGGATCGTTGTTGTTCAGCGTACCGATACCGCGAATACGTACGGTAGCCGATCCGCTCGGATTTCCATCCGCTGTAATGTTCATACCGGGCACGCGGCCTTGAAGTGCTTTCACCGGGTTGTTCTCCCCTTGCTTCTGGATTTCGTCTACTTTCACTACGGAAACAGCACCGGTCAGGTCGGCTTTACGCTGTGTAGTATAACCTGTTACGACAACTTCATCTACCATCTGGGTATCTTCTTCCAGTAGTACATTAACGATAGCAGCCGCTTTTACGGTCACCGGTTTATAACCAATATACGTAATCTTTAAAGTAGAGTTAGCCGGAACCGAAAGGGTGAAATTACCATCTAAATCAGTAATTGTTCCATTAGCAGTAGCTGTAGCTTCAACAACAGAGGCGCCGATGACCGGCTGTCCGTCCGTTTTAGAAGTAACGTTTCCTTTCACCGTAATGCTTTGCCCCCAAAGGACTGACACGAAAGCAAACAGGAAACAAACACTACAAAGAATTTTTTTGTTCTTCATGATACTGAGCATTAGTTTAATGTTATTAATTTAAAAGTACGAATATTCTCTTTATCGCTGTTGCAAATTACGGTTGATTTATGTCAATCGACTAAAAAAAATGTTTCAAAGGCTGTAATATTTGTTGCATAGAACGCTATTTTATAGGGTTTTATACATGTTTTCTTCTTGCTATGAGAAAAATGAGGTTCATATTCTCTTATGTAGATTGAAAGTGGTATCTTTGTGTAGTGATATGAGCCCCAAAATAGAGAAGACTCTTCATTAAGATAACAACCAATTAAAGATTCTAAAAACAGAATTCATGACTAAACAACAAGCATTAAAGCTCTTTGAGGAAAAAAAAGTACGTACGGTATGGGATGATGAACAAGAGAAGTGGTATTTTTCGATAGTAGATGTGGTTAGCATTTTAACTGAAAGTACCGATGGACGTAAATATTGGAATAAGCTGAAACAGAGACTTAAAGAAGAAGGAAATGAAACGGTGACAAATTGTCACCAGTTGAAAATGCAGGCAGTTGATGGCAAGATGAACTTAAAGATTAACTCTAAAATAATCCAATAAATAAACGATATGAAAACAATTTCCAACAAACAACTCACGATTCAAGTATCTCCCCACGGAGCTGAACTCTGCAGCATCGTCGCCAATGGAAAAGAATATCTGTGGCAAGCCGATCCTGCTTTTTGGAAGCGACACTCTCCTGTCCTATTCCCGATTGTAGGGAGCGTATGGGAAAATGAGTATCGGAATGAAGGGATTCCTTATACGCTTACTCAACATGGTTTTGCCCGTGACATGGAATTTACTCTTATTTCTGAAAAAGAGGATGAAGTACGTTACCGCCTTGTCAGCAATGAAGAAACTTTGCATAAATACCCTTTTCCATTCTGTCTGGAAATAGGCTATCGCATCCAGGGAAAGAAAATTGAGGTTATGTGGGAAGTAAAGAATACTGGCGACAAGGAAATGTATTTTCAGATTGGTGCACATCCTGCTTTCTATTGGCCAGAATTCGATGCAAGCAATTCTGAAAGAGGGTTCTTCAGATTTGACAAGGAAAACGGTTTGAAATATATTCTCATTTCAGAAAAAGGATGCGCTGATCCTTCTACTGAATATTCTTTAGAGTTGACGGACGGATTATTACCACTGGACACGCATACTTTTGATAAAGATGCTTTGATACTGGAGAATGAACAGGTCCGTAAAGTTACCTTATATAATAAAGAGAAACTGGCTTATCTTAGTCTACATTTTAATGCTCCGGTAGTTGGACTCTGGTCTCCACCTGCAAAGAATGCTCCTTTCGTCTGCATCGAACCTTGGTACGGACGTTGCGACCGCGCACATTATACTGGTGAATATAAAGATAAGGACTGGATGCAGCACTTACAACCGGAAGAGATATTCCAAGGAGGATATACAATTGAAATTGATGAATAATTGATGAATAATTGATGAATAAAAGTAGCTGCCGGATTTCACATCTGACAGCTACCAAACACCTAATTCTAATCTACAAAACCTAACTTATAAATCTAACCTATGAATCCTTAAAAAGCAATCAATACTTGTTGCTTTCACTGAATCTATGTAAACACCTATTGTGTAACTTCTATTTCTATTATAAACCCAACCGATACGCCTTGAATGAATCTACTTGAAATGAACCTCCTTTGCTATAAAAACACATACGGTTGTATGGTTCCGATGGAAAGATAAGATTAGTCATTGCTACCTTTCCTCCATTCAGGAATATTTCTACAGAACATTTATCAACAAAGACATCCAACGTATATTTATTCTCTTTCTTTATCGGTGCCCAGGTAGCTAATGCGAAATCATCTATATAATTGATGGAAGTCGTCTTTCTGCGGTCGTGAACCTCTATTTCATGAGATACACTCTTCTTTCCGAAATCCACGATACCACTTTTCGTCCGGTCCATAACCAATCTCTTTTCCGGAAGATTGAAGTAGATATCCACCTTTTCCCCTTTATCATTAAAGAGGTTGAATCCCATTATCTCCGCTTCTCCGACGGTAATTTCCAATGCCAGTTCATAAGCACCATCATTATCAGCCAATAAAGAATCAATATGATAATCATTGGCAACCGTAAATGCCGGAATCTCTTTCTTTTCTTTTCGCAGAGTCTTTATCTCCGGTACCGGAACTGCTGAAAGATAAATTTCACCGTCTTGTGTATAAAGACTTAACTCACGCGGCAAAGCGTTAGCACTACGGAATTGCTTTGTCGGAACAATATTACAATATTGCCAGTTACTCATCCAAGGAACAGCAATCGTTCGTTCTCCAGTGTTTGAGAAACAAACGGTAGCATAGTGATCTTTGCCCCAATCCAACCATTTCGTGACATTCGGCTGACTGTCACAACTGAATTTCGTTCCATCAAAGTTTCCTGTAAAGTATTGGGTAGCACTTCCTCCGAAATAACATCCCGGATTGACGTTCACTATCAATGCCCATTTCTTACGGTTCAGATCTCCATCCACCGGAAGTTCCACCATGTCCGGACATTCAAATTGACAAGGCTGTACCCCGTATCCTTCTCCAAAACTACTCATATAGTTCCAGTCCTTCAGATTCTTAGAGTCATAGAAACGCATTTCTTTATCGGCGGAGACAATCATCACCCATTTATCTTCCGGTTCATACCGGAACACTTTCGGGTCACGGAAATCTCTCAAACCATCCGCAGGGCACAAGATGGGGTTCTTATCATATTTGGTAAATGTGCGACCGTTATCATTGCTATAAGCGAGACATTGAATCTGCCCGTTTTTATCGCTGGCAGAAGTATAAAAAGCCAGGATATTCCCTGCTCCGTAACCGGCTACATTTTCCTGATCGACAATAGAACTGCCGGAAAAGATATGTCCTAATGTATCACGGGCAATGGCAGGCGCCAGATGTTCCCAATGCACAAGGTCCTTGCTGACAGAATGTCCCCAATGCATATTTCCCCATTTAGAGCCGTAAGGATTATATTGAAAATACAAATGATATTCTCCATCTTTATACACCAATCCGTTTGCATCATTCATCCAGCCATAAAGGGGAGTATGATGGTAGACAGGGCGGAACTTTTCCGTATTGGCTGTATCAAAAGTATCAGATAGTTTGATTTCTTTCCAGCAAAGTGCATCCTTTGATTTATTACGAACACACACGGTGGCAGTCTTCACTCCGGTAGGCAAGGCAAATGGAACGAAATAGTCCACTTGAGTCTGTGCCAAACGAATATCCATATCGGTATCCGTAGCCTCTCCGGTATCAAGCAGAACCTGACTTTCCGCTGCTTCCTCTTCTATAGGAAGCAATATATAATTAGTCGGATTAGTGATGTGGATGACAGTCAGGCTATCGCTTTTCTGTTCCAAGGTCAACTTGCTTTTAGTGGTGTGGCAATAAGTCAGTCCATAAGAGACTGCTAACGCAAGTATTGCACCTTTACATAGTTTCATCCAAGGGTTTGTTTTCATGGCAACAAAGTATTCCTAGTTTATATAAGCTTTTTAATAAAAGACGAAGGCAAAGATAGGGGTATCTTTGCCTTCGTCTATAAACTTTGTTTCAGGATGTATCAAATTTGATACATCTATCTCAATTCTACCGAAATTCAAATGAATCAAGATTCAACGGATTAACGATATGAATCTTCATTGTGTGCTTACCTGGTGTCAAATTCACTTTGGCCCCGATGAATTCCTGATAAGTAGTCCAACCACCAGTAGAAACAGCAACATTACTCAAAGGTTTTCCGTCATCAAACGAGAGAGAGAAAATTCCGTCTCTTTCTGCCGACGCACGTACTCTGATTTCAAATGCTCCTCCTTGAGTAGTAAATGTATATTGTAACCAATCCCCAACAGAAGTATTACTAATATGAACAACCCCATCGCTAGCACTGATAGCTACTCCCTTATCTTTTCGATAAGATTTGAAATTACCAAACTCACCCTGCTTGAAGGAGTATCCTCCATCATCGTAATCTTCCGCCTGAATAATGCCAGGAATCAAACTGGCTCCTTCACCAAATCTTATCCAATCAATATCCAAATCACCGCTCTTTATACGTATATCAATATACTGTTCGCCTTCCTGCAACTCTACAGGATAAACATAAGATTCAATCCATGTATTTACGCCTCCATTAAGAACTATATCATTGGTTTTATATACACCATTGACTGCTACCCGAAATTTTCCACCATTACGTTTCTGACGCACTCTGAATGTAATGCCATAGCGTCCGGCCTCACTTACATTGAATGTATAACGTACCCATTCTCCTCCTTTCATGCTACTCAGAAAACCTATACCGTTTTCTGTTTTCACATCCATTCTCGTTCCTGTTTTAGGATTCTTGTAATAAGCAGTATGCTGACCGCCCATATTATAATTCTCAGCCTGTATAATTGTCTGTTTGTTCAATCCTATCTCTACCGCCCTATTACCATAAGGACGCCCCCAATTTTTCACAACTTTCAAATTTCCTTTCAAGTCATACTCGATCGGATCTACACAAACAGAACGCAAGCCACCTCTCCCCGAATGGTTGGATGTATGATAAAAAGAGTACCATTTACCATTATACTCAACAATTGAACCATGAGCAGTTTCTTCACCTTGGGGATACATATATACACCACATGGAGTAAAAGGTCCTAATGGATTATCCGATACAGAATACTGCATTTGATTCCCCCCTTGAGTAGAAGCATGATTGTCTGAGTGGCTCAGATAGTATTTACCTTTATATTTATGCATCCAGGGAGCCTCATGAAAATCAGTGAAACCTTTCAGAGGAGTCATAGTGCCATCCAGTGTTGTCCAGTCATCTTTACGCAACTTCCCCCCCCAACAACCTTGACCGGCACCACTCGTATAAATATAAGGTTGTCCGTCATCATCAACAAACACACAAGGGTCAATTGTTGAAGGAATCCCTTCAATAACACCTTTCACTCTGAATTTTGCAGCCGGTTCCCTACTGGTCGCCACAAAGATTCGCCATGTAGCTTCATCAATCATATGAGGAAAATAAAGATAGTATAACTGTTCTTCTTTATTATATACACAGTCGGGAGCCCACATAAAGCCGTCAATACCCAAGCCTGTCTGTGCCTTTACAGTGGCTGAATTCATAATTTCGCCGTGATCTGTCCAATTCTTCATATCCGTAGTGGAAAACACATGATAACGATCCATGCGGTCACACCCTACCGGTGGCTCCATATCATGTGAAGCATAAACGTATAAACGTCCATCATCCCAAACATGCGCAGAAGGGTCAGCTGTATAAAGCGTTCCTACAAATGGAGTATTATACATTTCCGATTTAAAATCCACAAACAACGGATTATGTTCATAAGTGCCATAACGCGGATAGGTAAACAAAGAATTTCCTATCTGCTCTCCGGTATATTCCCCGGTGCGTGTTATTACAAATTTATCCAGATTGATGCCACCTGTAGTAAACCATTTTAATACGTGTTTCCCTTCACTCAACTGTACATCTGTCACCTTTACCGAATGTGTAAATACATTCCAGTCATCTTCCGGAGCTTCTACAATCTGGCCGGCAGCCCTACCATCGATTTCAAAATAAAAGCTGATTTTCCCATTGGCTGTTACGCAATAAGTATCAATAGAATAAGCTCCCGCCTCAGTCACTTGTAATGTGTAGCAAAGCCAGTCGTCGCTGCTCACGTTGCCGATATTAACGACATCACCGCTTTTACTGACAGCAACTCCTTTTTCTTCACGATAATCATATCCACCATATCCTGCATTTTGAAAATGGAATGACACTCCCTCCCCGCCATCATCAAAATCTTCCGCCTCCACAGTAGCAGGCTCACCGGAAATAATTAACAAACTATTTCCTTCCTGATCTTTTTTAAATGGTATTCCTTGATAATTAGCCAAAAATTCTTCAGCACTCATACCATCTTCATATCTGTCATAATCGTATACATATTCACCTTCCTCTTCTTTGAAACCGGAAACAGGAGAATCATCTTTACACGAGTTTAACACCATCCCTCCAATAAACAACGGAAGGGAACATTTCAGAGCAAATAATAATTTATTCCTCATAGCTTTTCTTTTAATTTAAAGTTATTTTTCAATTTGGTTATCTCAAATATTCTTGGCGGCAATATGTACCAGCCACATATTTTATAGACACAAAGATACCTTGCACCTCTTAATCCAACCGGTTGATTAGAATTAATCGGAAATTAAAAAACGATTAAATCAGAGAAAAAGGATCTTTTTTACAAGTTATCATACCTATTAATCAGTTTTTAATCTCATATTAAGCTCTTTCACTTCCTCTTTTTAATACTTTTCCTTTTACTTTGCCATCCGATAATACAGGGAAAACTTATTAAAACATAAGATATGAAGAAAAATTTCATTTTATTATGCAGTCTGCTAGCCAGTTTTACTCTGCAGCCTACAAAAACAGGTGCACAAACGGCAGCCAACGGTCAGAAAATGACCTACCCTTATACTTTTGCTCCCAGCGAAGGCTTAGTGAATAAAACAGAGAAAGAGCATCGTCAGGAAATTTGCCTGAATGGATATTGGGATTTTCAGCCTGTCGCTTTACCACAGGATTATAAGCAAGGCAAAGGAATAGCTCCCAAACTTCCTTTCCCTAAAGACGAAAACTGGGACAAAACACGAATTAAAATCCCTTCGCCATGGAACATCAATTCTTTCGGCTACCGTAACTTAGAAGGCCCTGATCATCGCAATTACCCTTCTTACCCCAAAGAATGGGAACAAGTGAAAATGGCATGGATGAAAAAAAATATCACTATTCCCGATACTTGGAAAAGCCAACAAATAAAACTCTATTTTGAAGCAGTAGCAGGGTACTCCGAGGTCTACATAAATAAGGAAAAACTAGGTGAAAATTTTGATTTATTCCTGCCTTTCAGTTTCGATATCACTGATAAAGTCACTCCCGGTGAAACTGTCGAGATACTGATAGGTGTACGCAGCCAGTCCCTGTTTGAAAATAATTCGACGATCGGACGACGTATCATCCCGGCAGGTTCCATGTGGGGGTATCATATCAACGGCATCTGGCAGGATGTGTATCTGTTGGCTCTCCCCAAAGTACATATAGAAGACATATATGTAAAACCATTAGTTTCAAAAAACACACTGGAAGTAGAAGTAACCGTACAAAATAAAACGGCCAAGAAAACAGATATACAACTGCAAGGTAATATCCGTGAATGGATAAACTGTGCCGGAACCGATATTAATTCCGCACCAGTTCCTACTTGGTCACTTGGTATGGAAGCCTTATATGTAACTCCTCATAAAGTATCTATTGACGCCAACGCATCACAGAAAGTAACATTACAAATACCTGTAAATGAAAACACATTAAAATACTGGACGCCCGAATCTCCCAATCTATATGCTCTGTTACTTTCTATACAAGACAAAAAAAAGACTATTGATACAAAATATGAACGTTTTGGCTGGCGTGAATGGACATTACAAGGAACCACACAATGCTTAAATGGTGAACCTTACGCTTTACATGGAGACTCCTGGCATTTTATGGGAATCCCGCAAATGACACGCCGTTATGCGTGGGCCTGGTTCACCGCCATTAAAGGGATGAACGGAAATGCGGTACGTCCGCATGCTCAAGTCTATCCCCGCTTCTACCTTGATATGGCTGACGAAATGGGTATCTGCGTACTGAATGAAACAGCCAACTGGGCCAGCGACGGTGGCCCCAAACTCGATTCCGAACACTTTTGGAAAGAATCGAAAGAACATTTAAAGCGCTTTGTTCTACGTGACCGTAACCATGCTTCTGTTTTTGGTTGGAGTATCAGCAACGAAAACAAACCCGTTATCCTACATGTGTACAACCGTCCCGAATTAATACCAGCCCAACAAAAAGCATGGGAGGAATGGCGCGACATTGTACGACTGTATGACCCTACCCGCCCTTGGATTTCTTCTGATGGAGAAGATGACGGTAATGGCATATTACCAGTAACAGTAGGACATTATGGAGATACCAATTCCATGAAAAACTGGATTAGTATTGGAAAACCTTGGGGTATCGGCGAACACAGTATGGCTTATTACGGCACACCTGAACAAGTATCCAAATATAACGGGGAACGTGCCTATGAATCACAAGAAGGACGCATGGAGGGACTGGCTAACGAATGTTACAACCTCATAGCCAACCAACGCCGATTGGGAGCCTCATACAGTACTGTTTTCAATATGGCATGGTATGCATTGAAACCATTACCACTCGGTAAAAAAGATTGTTCTACAGCCCCGTCTGTCAATGAAGACGGAATTTTCTTCAGCGAATATCGTGAGGGAATTCCGGGTGTACAACCCGAACGTGTAGGTCCCTATAGCACGACATTCAATCCCGGCTATGACCCGACTCTGCCACTCTATCAAGAATGGCCGATGTACAGTGCATTACGTGCCGCAAATGCTCCGGGAGAACCAACTTGGTCGCCTTATGCTGTAATCGACAAAACGCAGTACGAAGCCATTAAATCCGCAGGCATGATTGAGAATTATAAAGAAGTTGTATTCATAGGAAATCCTACCGGCAAAATAAAACAACTTTTGGATGCCCAAGGAGTAGTATTCACTTCAAAGATTACCACTCCTGTCTCACTGCTTTATATTATAGACGCAAGTCAGGCATTAAGCGCCAATACCCGAAAAGAGATACAGAAACATTTGCTCAAAGGAGCGGATATCTGGCTATGGGGACTTGTACCGGAAACCATAAATGAATATAATGAAATTCTACCTCTTCCAGTAGCCTTAGATAGATTGAAACGCTCATCTTTCCTTCCTATACAGAAATCATGGATGCGTGGCCTGAATAATTCAGACTTCTATTTCTGCGAACTTCAAAAAGCAGATGCTTGTGACTACTCACTGAAAGGAACACTTGTAGAAGAAGGCGAAGTCTTGTTAAACGCCTGCAAAACCGACTGGCGAATGGAACAAACGCCCGGAAGAGATCAAGACTGCCGGAACGATCCGCAGTGAATACGAATGTACAGCCGCCACTCCTGTATTTGTAAAATGCCAGCAGAATGCTTCCACTTTCTATCTGAACACATTAACCGAATTTGCTAACTCAGAGAAAGGATATAACACTCTAAGCGCTATCTTAAAAAATGCAGGAATTACTTACATTAAACCGGAAATCAACATCAATGAAGTATTTTTCTTACGTGACGAACAAGTGAATTTTCCGGTAACTGCCAATGAGAAGCTAACGAAAGACGGTGATAGTTGGGTGTTAGAATTCCATGTATTCAGTCCACGTCCGCTAGATGACTTGCTAATAGAGCCGAACATGCCAAAACTCTCTTTGATGTTAAAGGCAAAGAAACGCGAGCTATTCATCAACAACAAGCCTTACAACAGTGTGTCTCACAACGGGCAAAACGAAATCATATACAAAGAGTTACCCCTATTACAAGGTTGGAACAAACTAGTTATTAAAATAGGAGCTGAAGACCGGAACGACTTCAGCGGCTTCTTCAAATGTGACAACAAAAAAGATTTTCTTCCATTACTAAAAGCTGCTTTTATCAACCCGGAAACAAAATGATAAAGGAATAGAAAACGATTTAAAACAAAAAACATATCATGAAAATAATACATTTTTTAGCTACGATGGCAATCTCCTCCTTGTTAGGGGCATGCAATGGAGGACAATATATAGTCAACCGGGATCCGGTTGACTATGTTAATCCATACATAGGGAATATCAGTCATCTGCTCGTTCCCACATTCCCTACCATTCAATTGCCTAACAGCATGCTTCGTGTCTATCCCGAACGTGCCGACTACACTACCGAACTACTGAACGGGCTCCCTATTATTGTCACTAATCACAGAGAACGTTCCGCATTCAACCTTAGTCCTTATCAAGGGACTAATTTAAATCCGATCATTGCCTACAATTATGACAACGAACATCTTACCCCATACTCGTACGAAGTGGAGCTGGATGATAACCGTATGAAAGCAGAATATGCCCTTTCGCATCGCTCCGCCCTTTACCGGATAACATTTGAAGCAGATAAACCCGTTTACATCATTATCAATTCCCGCAATGGCTCTATCCATGTAGGCGAAAACTTCATCAGCGGTCATCAACAGTTAAGTGATAATACCAATGTCTATGTATACATCGAGCCACAAGAAAAACCAGTGAGCACCGGCGTTCTAGAAAATGGCGTTATCGAAGCCAGCAAAGATAATGCCAATGGCACCAATGCTTGTGCGGCATGGCGTTTTGCCGACGGAACGACAACAATAAACCTCCGCTATGGCATATCTTTCATCAGTGAAGAACAAGCAGAAAAGAACCTGCGTAGTGAATTAGGGGATTATGACATAAATAAGCTGGCAGAAACAGGACGCCGGATATGGAACGAAGCCTTAGGACGCATCAAAGTAGAAGGAGGTACTGAAAATGACAAGACCGTATTATACTCTTCGTTCTATCGTACTTTCGAACGTCCTATCTGTATGAGTGAAGACGGTGGTCTTTATTTCAGCGCTTTTGATGGAAAAGTACATAACGACAACGGCATCCCCTTTTATACCGACGACTGGATCTGGGACACTTACCGCGCCGCACATCCGCTCCGTACACTAATCGATCGGAAAAAAGAAGAAGATATTATAGCTTCATATTTACGAATGGCCGAACAGATGGGCAACATGTGGATGCCTACTTTCCCCGAAGTAACAGGAGACACACGACGCATGAATTCCAATCATGCCGTAGCTACTATCGCCGATGCTTTGACAAAAGGACTAAAAGTAGATGCTGCAAAAGCTTACGAAGCCTGCCAGAAAGGAATAGAAGAAAAAACTCTTGCTCCCTGGTCAGGAGCAGCAGCTGGTTGGTTGGATAACTTCTACCGGGAAAACGGATATATCCCTGCTCTCCGCCCGGGTGAAAAAGAGAATGATCCGAATGTGCATCCTTTCGAAAAACGCCAGCCTGTGGCTGTCACTTTGGGAACCAGCTATGACCAATGGTGTCTCTCCCGCATAGCAGAAACACTAGGTAAAAAAGATGAAGCTGCGCACTATTTACAATGCTCTTACAATTACCGGAATATTTTTAATGAAGCAACCGGTTTCTTTCACCCGAAAGATAAGGAAGGTAACTGGATTGAACCATTCGATTACCGTTACTCCGGTGGTATGGGAGCCCGTGAATATTATGGAGAAAACAACGGTTGGGTTTATCGTTGGGATGTACCCCATAACGTGGCTGATCTAATCAGTCTCATGGGCGGAAACGAACGATTCATCGCCAACCTCGATCGTACCTTCAGTGAACCATTGGGACGCGGGAAATATGAATTTTACGCACAATTACCGGATCATACCGGCAATGTCGGACAATTTTCCATGGCTAACGAACCATCTTTACATATACCTTATCTATACAACTATGCCGGTCAACCTTGGAAAACCCAGAAACGTATCCGCCAAATGCTGAAAACTTGGTTCCGTAACGACCTAATGGGTATGCCGGGTGATGAAGATGGTGGTGGCATGACCTCATTTGTAGTCTTCTCCTCTCTAGGTTTTTATCCTGTTACTCCGGGATTACCTGTCTACAACATCGGCAGCCCGCTTTTCACAAATACAAAGATTACCCTTGATAACGGCTCTATATTTGAAATCGACGCCCAAAATGCTTCCGACGAAAACAAATATATTCAATCTGCCACCCTAAACGGTCAGGAATGGAATAAACCCTGGTTCAGCCATGACGATCTGAAAAATGGAGGCAAGTTGATGCTGATAATGGGCAACAAACCCAATAAAACATGGGGAAACGGAATGAATGCCGCTCCTCCGTCAGCAAATTATAAATAAACGTTATCCGGTCATCTAAAATGTCTCAAAATAGAATCTTAGAAATGAATTTTCTATTTTGAGACATTTTCATGTTTTATTAAAGATATCCCCTATTTCTTAGGGATATCATACAGTTTTTTTGTATTTTTTGCAATATTTAATTGCAAAACTGACAGAAGTAGAAGTACTATGAAATATCAACTGCAATTATTGATTTTTATCCTGCTTTGCCTGGTAGGCAAATTGGACGCATCTTCCCTATATGATTATGGACTTCATCTCAAGTCTCATACTGTATCAGCAATAGAGAGAACCTCTTTATTTCTGGATGACAATCAACCTTTCCCTATAAAAAATGATTTCACAATTTCCTTTCAAATGTATATTCGTGCCAATGAACCGGATTTCGGTTCCATTCTCCATTTATATACAAATACCAATCAATATATTCGTTTTTTATTTGTGGCAGGCGAAGAAAGACATTTTCCCGCTTTAGTACTCAATGAGGGCATTGTTACCATAGACACTCATATCGAACGAGAAAAATGGCTAAATGTTTCTATACATATGCGTTTGAAGGACAATGTCATTGAAGTAGATTACGACAACAAAAAAATATCAGCCATGGCTCCTCTACAGGGGACAAAAAGTGTTTCAGCCCTATTTGGAAAAATGGAAAGCTATTTAGCAGATGTGGCTCCCGTTAACTTAAGAAACATAATCGTTATGCAAGATGGAAAACAGACGCGTGAATGGAAGCTGTGGAAACATAATGACGATGTTTGCTATGATAAAAAGGAAAATGCAATAGCACGTGCGCTTCATCCAATATGGCTGATAGACAACCATATCGAATGGAAACTTATTCATCAAGCCCACATTCCTGGCAAACTGGATGTATCATTCAATGCTCGTGATGCTTTATTTTACTTAGTCAAACCACAATCCATTGAAGTTCTGGACGAAAAAGGAACATTACAAAAAGAAATAACGATACGTGGCGGTTTCCCTGCCGTAGAATATCCCAATCATCAATTGTATGACACTTTAACTAACAAGATAGTGTCTTACCATCTCAAAAGGGGTATAACTTCTTATTTCTCGTTCGATACCGAAAAATGGAGCAATGAAGAGCGAAACAAAGAGGAAGCCAGCAACTATAATCACGCCAGAACATTTAATCCGGCAGACTCTTCTTTCTATTTTTTCGGCGGTTATGGTTTTTATCAATACCGTAATGATCTCTTTCAGATGAAGTCCGGAAATTACAAATTAGAACAAGTGATATATGAGCGTCCCCTCTATCCCCGCTATTCCGCCGCCATGACTATAGTAGGCGATGAACTGTATATTTTTGGCGGAAGAGGTAATAAATATGGAAAGCAGGAGTTGAGTTCACATTTCTACCTCGGGTTATGTGCAATCAACTTGAAAAACAATCGGTCACGTATCGTCTGGCAAAAAAACATGTCCCCAGAAGATGGAACCCTTATGGCTTCTTCCATGTATTTCGAACCGTCGGATAGTTCTTTCTATGCCGTTTCAATGAATAAAGGCGGCATATTGTGGAAAATCTCCATGAAAGATTCTGTCTACACGGAAGTCTCCAAACCCATACACAACGAATTGAATTATCAAGATTGTGACTTCAGTCTTTATACTTCCCCTTCACATGGTAAATTATTTCTGGTATTGGATAAAATACAAAATGACCATACACATAATGTAGCCATCTATTCCATCAATATGCCTCTCGTAAACGAAGAAGATATCCGGCAACCGGAAAATGAAACATTTACTTCCAGCCGGAAATACTTTTATATTGCCGGAATCTTGTTGCTATTCATTATAAGTGGAACTATATTCTACCGCTCAAAATATAGCAAAAAGAAAAAAAGTACACCGGTTACTAAAACCAGAGAGGAAAAGTTATCTGTTATAGAAAGTCATATCGATCGGAAACAACCTGAAATACCAGAATATCAGGTAACACAAGAAAAGAGGCAGGATTTTGAAACCACCCTGACGAGAACTGCCGACTATTATGATCGAAACCGCGCATCTATTTCTTTATTTGGATGTTTCAACGTACGCGATAAAGAAGGAAATGACATCACCTCCAATTTTACACCTCGTTTGAAACATCTGCTTATTTTGTTGATACTCTATACAGAGAAAAATCCTCAAGGTATCCTTGCTAGTAAAGCAACTGAAATACTATGGCCTGACAAAGAAGAAACCGCTGCCCGTAACAACCGTAATGTCAATCTGCGCAAATTGCGGGTATTATTAGAAAGCATTGGAGATATGGAAGTAGTGACAGAAAATAACTTCCTGCGCATCAAATGGGGAACAAGCGTATTTTGTGATTATCATACCTTAATGACCTGTACCAAACAATTTGAACAAGAGAAAAGTGAAGAATTACTCAACCGGATATTGGAATTGTTATTGTATGGTCCTTTATTGCCAAATACAGTTTTTGACTGGTTAGACGATTTCAAGGATGCCTACTCCAGCCATTCTATCGACTTACTAAAGAATTTACTGGAAATCGAAATCCAACGAAATCATCAAGAAATGATCATCCGTCTTGCTGATATCATGTTCTTGCACGACCCACTTAATGAAGAAGCATTGGCAGCCAAATGTACCGTACTCTCCGCACAAGGAAAGAAAGGTATTGCCCGAAATGTATATGACCGCTTCTGCAAGGAATACCGCGACTCTATGGGAGAAAATTATAAAATACCATTTGTTAGTTTATAGGTGTAATTTATAAATATATCAATTAAACTATGCAATATATGCCACAGCCAATTGGTATACTGATCCATTACCGTGCAGAAATGAGTAAAATCGATGCGGTTTTGAGCATCATTTTGTGATGTGTAATCCTCCTCTATAAAGTTGAAAAAATATAAAAACATCTGCCACCTGCAACCAAACGTTCGTAATGCACTAATTGATAAACAGTTGCATTGTTGCAGATACTGTTGCAGATAGGTTGCAGATCAAAGTATCTGCCACACAGTATAAACCTTACATAAGCCAATTCTCCAGGAGGGCAAAAGTATTATTGTATACATTAACTTCCCGTTTCCAGGCGGGGAACTGTCGTTTCCGGCATTAGAAATTACAGTTTCCACGGCAGGAAACGAGAGTTTCCAAGGTAGGACACGATAGTTCCCAAGGCAGGAAACTGTAGTTTCCACGTAAGGATACTGTCGCCTTCTCGTAGAAACGCCACAATTATCCCATAGCTTTGCATTAAGAAATCAAGGATTCTTTGATTATATAACTCAAGTTTCTCAAGTCTGTATATCCCTGGCTTCCCCTCCTTCTGAAAGGAGAAACGATGCAGAGTACTTACGAAATTGCAGTTATATAACGTGTTGCAGATACTTTATCTGCAACCTATCTGCCGCAGGTATCTGCCACGTTACAACTATCTATTAACTAGTGAATTACACGCGTTTCGTTGCAGGTGGCAGATGTTTTTATGTTTTTCAACTTTATAGAGGAGGATTACGCATCACAAAATGATGCTCAAAACAGTATAAAAATGAGCCAATATCAGTACATTGTTATTGCTCATATTCAATAATATTCTCCTATAGTTCATAAGTATATGCGCATTAAAAATGCAGCAAATAATAAAATGAAAGTCACATTCTAAGAAAAAGCTGTGATTAATTCACATTTAATTGTTTTTTAATCCCCGATTAATCGTAAATTCCTTCCTTTTTTTTATTGTCTTTTAGTTCATTTGCAGAAAAATTAATCTTAATAGAAAAGTATTATGAAACAAAAAGGACCTCTTAATTTAATTCGTATGAAGGATATAAAATATTTTGTTTTCCCTCATCCAATCATTCTTAATTTAGTGATTACTCATAAATAAATTCATGAAAAACATGAAACAACGATTTTCCAAGTACATGAGATACTATGAAAGAAATCTCATTTTAATTTTGATGCTGTTTAGTGTTTCGGTTATGCAGGCACAGAATCGAACGGTGAAAGGAACAGTGACCGATGTGCAAGGTGAACCTATTATCGGTGCCAACGTTGTGATAGTGGGCGGCACGAAAGGTGTCATTACTGACCTTGACGGAAAATACTCCATTCAGGTTCCTGAAAATGGTGCTGTATTAAAGTTCTCCTACATTGGCTTTAAGACGAAGTCATATAATGTAGCAAAAGGAAAAAGTGTATTGGACGTGACGTTGGAAGAAGATGCTGTCATGCTGGAACAAACCGTAGTAACAGCGATGGACTTGCGCCGTGACGAAAAGTCTCTTTCTACCGCTTTCCAAAAAATGGATGTGACGAGTATGACCGAAAACCGTGACGCAGGATTTGTCAATATGCTACAAGGTAAAGTGGCAGGTTTGCAAGTAATCTCCAACGGTGCGGCAGGTTCGGCTACCGTACGTATCCGTGGTGCCAACTCCATTTCTGGTAACAACCAACCACTTTACGTCATTGACGGTGTACCTATTATTAATAATGTAAAAGACGGTGAAATAGACTACGGTAACCCTGCCAATAATATCAATTCCGATGATATCGAAAGTATCGTGGTATTGAAAGGTGCCAATGCTTCAGCGCTCTATGGTTCGGATGCCGCCAATGGTGCCATTTTGATTACAACCAAGAAAGCCGGTAACCGTTCCGGATTAGGCATTTCCTATTCTACAAACGTACAATTCACCGAGTTTTCCCAATATCCTATTTATCAGAACATATATGGCAGCGGACATATCAATCAGTTCGAGAACAACAAAGCCAATACATTTGCCAACGATACCAAGATTCCTTACAACCCGAATCTTCCCTACGGCATCAATCGGCTGGACGGCGGCTACGACGAACGTTCATGGGGTATGCCAATGCTGGGAATGCAAGTAGTAGGTCGAAACGGACAAATCAAACCCTACCTCCCTACTCCGGAAAACACGACCGCCATGTATCAGACCGCTTATGCCTGGACAAACAACATTTCCATCGAACGTGCAACGGAACACGTTGCCACCCGTATCGGCTTTACTAACCTACGTAGCAATGACGTATTGGAAGGACTGAACAACCTTACCCGTAATTCATTCAGTGTACGTACCAATGTCAAGTTGACAAAAAAATTGGATATTGACTTGAATGGTCGTTATACTCATGAACATGTAAACAATCGTTCGTATCGTAACAACTCGGATCGTAATCCGATCTATACTTTGATAAATATGCCCCGTGACCTCTCCGTTGGCGAAATGTATCCATGGAAAGACGAAAATGGCAAACCGACCGCTCTCCAGTTCAGAAGTCCGGTATGGATGCTTAATGAACTCTCCAACCAAGACAAAGGAGAATGGTTACTGGCTGACGCTACGCTGAATTACAGTATCACAAATGACTTGAGAGTACGCCTGAAAGCAGCACTCGACCTGAATATGAAAGAAGGATATGAATTCCGTAATATGTATACTCCAGGCGATGCAGATGGCTATTACAAAGAATTTACAGAAAAAGCACGCAATTATACTTACGAAGCCATGCTGTCTTACAACAAGACCTGGAAAAGTTTCAATGTATCTGCCAGTGCCGGCGCCAATATGCAGGACTTCGTATTTAAGAAAGGGAACTCGGAAATTGGGACATTAGCTGCAAAAGACTTTATTTCTCTGACAAATAATGGCGCTACCATTAAAACATGGCCGGAATACAATGCTAAAAAGAAACAGGCAGTGTTCGGTACAGTCAGCCTAGGCTACAAAGATTTCATCTATGTAGACGTGACAGGCCGCAATGACTGGTCATCTGCCCTACCTTCCGATAATCGTTCTTATTTTTATTCTTCTTACGGTACGAGTTTCGTGTTGACAGAGTTAGTAAAAAGTATTCCTAAAGATTGGCTATCTTATGCCAAGTTCCGTATTTCCTATGCCAAAGTAGGTAACGACACTGGTTTTGACCAGTTACTAAACGGTTTCACTTACAATAACTCTTACCTGGGAGATATGGCTTGGTTCGAAAGTGAAAATAAGCGCAAGACCAACGCGCTAAAACCAGAAAGTACGACCTCTTTTGAAACAGGTTTCGACCTTCGTTTCCTGAAAGACCGTGTCTCTTTAAATTTCACCTATTATAACAAGAATACCAAAGACCAAATCCTGACTTCCACTATCAATGGAGTTAGTGGATACGGAGAAGCATTGTTCAATGCCGGTGAAGTAAAGAACTGGGGATATGAACTGACATTAGGTGTCACTCCTTTCCAAAATAAGGACTGGGAATGGAAAGTGGACGTAAACTGGGCCAAAAATAATTCAGAAGTGATTTCACTGGCTAGTGGTATGGATTACATGACACTGACTAGTGTACAAAACAGTGTTGAATTACGTATTGTAAAAGGTAAACCTTTAGTAAGCCTCTATTGCCGCGAACCATGGAAAAGGAACGAACTAGGACAAGTACTGGTAGGTGCTAACGGTCGCCCTCTATCGGGTGAAGCTAAGTTCCTGGCAGACGTAGAACCGAAATGGACAGGAAGTATACGTACTTCATTACGTTGGAAGGATTTATCCTTCTCCGCCATGTTCGACATTCGTATGGGAGGTAACGTATGGTCGGAAACAGCTTTCGTAGGTTCTCGTAACGCAGAAACAATCATGTCATTGGGAGGACGTGAAGCACACTTCTTCTCCAAAACAATTTTGAATGAAAACGACCAGACCGGCTATCTTGGTATCCTTGATTCCAAATATGTACCCAATGGCATGAGTAATATTTATATGGATGCTTCCCGTCCCAAAGGAATGAATATTCCCGGAGCCGTTTATGATTCTTCCGTACCTGGACTGGCCGGACAACCATGTCAGGCTTGGATCGAACCAATCAACTACTGGACAAACGATAGCGGCAGAAATGGTGAGCTATATCTATATGACGCTTCTTACGTGAAACTGAAAGAAATCTCATTGGGATACAATATTCCGAAAAGTTTATTGAGAAAGATCGGATTCATACAGTCCATGAGAATTTCGGCTGTAGGTAGAAATGTAGCTATTCTCCACCAGAATACCCCGAAAGGTATCGATCCGGAAGCAACTTCATCCATGGGAATCCAACAAGGTCTGGAACGAGGCTTCAATCTGCCGACCGCCACTTATGGTTTTGACTTTAAGATAACTTTCTAAAACAGTATCAACAATGAAAAAGTACTTATATACACTATGTACCGTAGCTCTGTTGGGGCTAGTTACATCTTGCGTGGATAGTTTCGACACAACCAATCGAAATCCCGACAAGCTTTATCTGGATGATATAGATATCCAAAAAATCTTTCCGGGTAGCATCTACAAATCACTGAATGTATTGTCTGAAATGAACTACAACCACTATGGCTATATGGCACGCTACGTAGTTTCATGGACCGCCCCCAAAAGCATGGACAATATCGGTGACAGATTTTATAATTTCTATAAGAAAGTGCTGGGCGACATAGCCATCATGGAAGAAAAGTACGACCGTGATTCCAACGGAAACTACTGGGCGATACTGACTACGTGGAAAGCATATCTCTACTCCGTACTGACCACCACCTGGGGACCAGTACCAATGGATGCAGCCTGCAAGGAAACCTATGGAAACGTATATTACTACAACAGTGAAGCGGAAGTAAATATGCAAATTCTCCGTTGGTTGGACACAGCAGTAGACATATTCGACCCCGAAGGAGAAAAAATGCTGAAAGATCCTTTTTACCCCGGAACAGGCGGTGAAAGTGATATCGAAAAATGGCGCAAGTTTGCCAACTCATTACGTCTGGATATAGCTATCCGCATGATGAATATGAAAAAAAATCCCGAAGCTACCACATTAGCACGCGAACAGATTGAAAAAGCATTGAACCCGACCAACCGTAATTATCTGTTTACATCCAATGATGACAATGCAGCAGGACGTTATGGAACGGACCCTAATGCCGATGTGTCTCTATATTATGAACGTATATTGAAAGAATTCGACCTGGGAACAAAACTGGAAACAGAACTTGGTGGTTTGACTTACCCTGCCATGAATGAATATTTCTTCTGTTATATGCGTTCATTCCAAGATCCACGTTTAAGCAAATATGCACAACAATCACGCAATAATAATACCGTAGGAGCCAAATACGAGTCAGAGAAAGATTATCGTGCGGTAGTAAGAGATTCTTTGTGGTCGACAAAAGAGAAACGGTTCGTACAAGTATCTTATCGTATTCCATACCTTCCTCGTTTTGAAATGAAACAAACACCAAGCGGGTGGCTTACTGGTAAGGATGAACACAACAACGATCTGCAAAGCCTTTATTCCACCGCCTCTGTAAGCATCGAAGGCTATACTTATGCGCTAGTTCCACGCGACTTTATCAAGCAAGACGCGACTATAAAACTGCTGACATGGGCAGAAGTAAACTTCATGTTGTCGGAAATCCAACTACGCAAGGAAGAATGGGGTATCAACGTAGCTCTTCCGCAAAGTGCCGAACAATACTATTATAATGGTATTAACGCTTCCATGAACGAGTACGGAGTTACTACAGGCATCTCCGAATATTTGGAACGCGACGGCATAAAATGGAATACAAACGGTTTGGGATGCCATGATTATCGCAACTTTTATAAAGCTGACATCAATGGTAAGGGCGGCTACAAAAACAACCTGCAACAAGTATGGAAACAACGTTACTTCGCTACATACTTCAACGGATATGCCGGTTGGACTCTGGAACGCAGAACACGTGTGATGAATTACCCTCCGTTCTTCTACAACAATCCGGAAAATAACTACGGAACCTACGGAGCCAACTTGCTCGACCCCATTCCCGAACGATTGCAATATCCAATAGATGAACGTAACTGGAACATGAACTATTACCGGGAAGCCTGCCGGATGCTGCAATCCGCATCGAAGACTCCCCGTCCCGACGGTGCTTTCGACGACAACTTCTACACTCCGCTTGCTTTTGCCGGATCTTACAATATGGAGGGTCTGTACGACCGTTGGAAAGAAGGATATTTGATGTACAACAATGAAATGGTGGCTCATTGGTATGGTGACACACTGGAAGAGTTCTACGATAATGTTCTGAAAGACTATCCCGAGTATTCACATCTGCAAGGAGAAGACCGCTTGGCAGCAAGTATCAATTTTATACGTATTGAAGAAGACAAATAATCAATTATTAAATAGACAGATATGAAAGGATTGAAATACATTACCGGATGTTCCTTGACTTTGCTTCTTCTGGCAGCATGTAATAAGGAAGAGGGACCGAGCATTGATGACTATTTCTTGAATTATGAAATTCCGGAAATTCCTGTCACCGAAGACTATCAGGTAGGCATTTTCTACAACAAGAACGGTGATTTGGCTCAAACGCCAAACGGTGAGCCGAACTTTACCCGTTGGGAGCTTCTGACGAAGCTCGATAGCGAACTAAGCGCAAAGACCAACTACAACAACCTGACTCCACAGATCATGCCCGAGTCGCAACAGGAAGGTTTACTCGAAGTAAAAGGTGACGATCAAAGTTTCCGCATGATATCCATGGTGCAGCAACATGTGAACGGTTGTATAGAAGCCGGAGCAAACTTTATGATTCTACCGGAATTGGGAGCCGATATCAACCAAGGTCCCGGCACACGTCTCAACAGAAGCGACTCCTTGCTCGTCACTATGTTTTTGGGACGTTCGGGCAGAGGTGGGAACAAACTGCCAATGCCGCACATGGGACAACCAGGCAGGGACTTTATTGATTTGAAAACAATGAAAATAGTAGTCAGCATTAACTGGAACTCTATTGTCGACCTGCCGCCACAACTTTCTTCAAGCAACTGTATCGAAGATGTAGCAGGTAAAGAGTATGAAGGAGTCAATTACACCCGTCAGGAGTTACTGAACAACTTTTTTTGTGAAATAGCCAAATGTTTTTTCTCCGACGAAGGTTACTACAAGGTGGGAGGCAATCGTCCTATGGTCTACATCAAAAATAAGACTGCCGAAATCTATGCAAAAGATTCAAAAGCCATGTATGACAGTATCCGTAGGGCGGTAAAAGAAGCTACAGGTTATGACATTTATATTGTAGCAGAAAGTGCGGATGTATGGTGCAACCAGATGCGTTATCAATATTTCTACATGTCAGGTGGTGTAGATGCTGTGGCAAGCCGCAACATGTATGACCAATCAGAAGTAACCCGTTCGTACATGTATCCGCAGATGATAGACCAAAATTGGAAATACAACCGTGAAACGGCATTGCCTGCCTTTGGTGACGGTAGTATGGAACTTATTCCTACTGTAGGGCCGGGTTGGAACAAACTGATACAGGATGGACGCGGCGCTATCGGCAACTCCCCGATTGTGAAAAGAGATCCTGCCACTTACCGTACCATTTGTAACGTAGCCAAAATGAATGCTGGACGCAACCGGCTGATTTTCATTGATTCCTACAATAAATACAACTTTGATTCATTCATTGAACCGACAGTAGAAGGATACGGCAACGGATACGGAAAGACATACCTGCAAATCACCCGTGAGCAATTCAAGAAAAACTAAGAATGCACGTTAACTTTTTTAATGACGAAAAGAATATGAAAAATAAATATTGGAAATACATTTGTCTGCTAGGTCTGGGAGCTTTCTGCTGGGCGTGTTCGGACGACAATCCGGATGGCGGACAAAATTCCGGTGAACCGGGATATGAAGGCGGACAAGGAACGGAACAGGAAATCACCCGTTCTTACAAACTAGGCACGTTGGCGGGATTTGAAGGAGAAATCCGTAAACAAATGGATAGATCTTACACCGATGCCTCTACCATGTACAACCGCTCACTGTTCTACCGTTACGTAGAATCAGCATTTCCCGGTCAGGCAGGAGAGCAAGACCCGCTACCGGGCAACATTACCGAACAAGACTGGTGGGACAACTTTGTAGAAGAAATTGCTTATAGCGGTCAGGATTATGTTGCCATGAACTGCCGCGGTATGGCGAATGATAATGTTGACCACGGACGTCCCGACAAACTTTTGGACTTAATGGCCGCTATCGAACGCAAAGGCGTGGCGCATAAATTTAAAATCGCAATTTTCGATGATACTCCCGCTTCATGGGCTGCTGCCCGCAATGCGCATAAAGGATTCGGATATGCCGACAAACCGATGAATGGTCCCAACCGTTACATAGGTTCCGAGTATCCGCTACTTTTCATGGATCCGGAAAAAGAAGATGCCAAAGGGGAAGGAAATAAGTTCCGTAACGACATCTATCAATATATATGGGACTTCAATCTGAAAAAAGCATTCGAATATGTGCCGCGCGAATATTGGTTCGAAATAGACGGACGTCCCGTCATCTATTTTTGGAACCCCAACGGCTTCCTGCAAGATTCCTATCTCGGAGAACTAACGGAACAAGATCCGGACAACTATAAAAGTACTACCGGACTTGATTATACGAAAGCAGATGCTTACAACGGTAAATTGAGTTATATCCTCAAATGCCTTAGCGATGACTTTAACGAAGAATATGGCGTACGTCCATTCCTCATCATCCAACGAGAATGGACAGACCGTGACTTCTCATTAGTAAATTGTCCTTATGTAGACGCCATTCACAACTGGTTTGCAGCTCCTTTGTCAAAAGTAGGTATGACCGAAGAAGAAAAAAAACAGTTTGAAGAAGAAATGAAATATAATACCTATGTATCCGCCTACAACTTCAAAGGATTCAGTGTGGGTAGCGGTTGTCCGGGCTTTGTACAAGGTGACCGTAGCCAGACACAATGGCAGTTCATCGATGCCAGACATGGAGAATATGCCACTGAAATGTTTGAATCATTCCTGACTTTCAAGCCAAATCTCGTATTTCTCGAAGGATTTACAGACGGTGTAGAAAACGCAGCTTGGTGGCGCAGTATGGATAAGACCTACTACGACTACCCTAACCAGCGCATCAACCTGCTTCGTAAGTATGGCAATCATCCCTTCCCGACCGAACAAAAACTGGAGGCTGAAGCTTGCGACTACTGTTACCAAGGTACCATATCTGACAAAAAAATAGAATCATCACAACAAGAAGATAAAATGAATAACGCTCCGGAGCAGTATGTCGTGAAACGTTGTTCCGACACAAAATATAATGGGGCTGGCATACAGATCTCACTGCCGACGGATTGAATGCATTGAGATGGAAAGAACTACCCTTCAGAAGTGGAGAGTCTATTATCCGTTTCCGTTATGCAAGTGAAGGTGAAATTACCGTATGTTGCCAAATCGGTAACGAGATGACGCAAAAAGTCACACTCCCGGCTACCGGCAATGCATGGGAAGAAACCGAAGTGGCAGTCTATACCCGGGACACACGTGGATATGCAGACTTTAATCTGGCAGTAATCGAAGGAGCTATCAGTTTGAATTATGTAGAAATTATCACAAATAAATAAGGAAACAAATAAATTATTAAACTAAAATTGATCTATGATGAACAAAAGATTATTGAACAATCTCCTCTATGGAGCACTGTTGCTTTCAGTAGGAACAAGCGTTTTTTCCTGTAAGGATTACGACGACGATATCGCAGGCCTGGATAACCGTATTTCAACGGTTGAATCTGATATGGAAAGATTCAAAGAGAAAATTCAAGCGGCTTTAGATGCCAATTTAACAGTAGCTTCCTGGTATCCTAGTGATGACTTCTCACAATATACCATTGTATTAAGTAACGGAGACGAACTTCGTTTGCAGGCTTCCGGACAGTCCACGCCTTTCTATCAGTTCAAAATAGAAGACGGTGTGTGGAAATACAGCAGCGACAAAGGTGCAGGTTGGTACAATGTAAAGACACAAGGTACCGAACAGGACATTCCCGGAACAGACAAAGACATATTCTTTTATGACTATGAAACTGGTTTTATTTTCATCAACAAATCGGAAAGCGAAGCTACCAAGACAAATATCAGCATTACTAAAGATGCTCCGATTATGGCATTAAACACGGAAAACAAAACGCTCTCCATCTATCTTTACGGCGAGAACTACATTCTCCCGGTACAAGGCGGCGGGTTCAGCGGCATCAGCTCTATTCTATTCCGGAAACAGTATGTTTTCGAAGAAGATAATTTTCTGGAAGCAGCCAGCTATACGAATACTGCCGGTGAAATCATCGCAGCAAACAAGGCTACTGCCAAATTCCGGGTTTTACCCAAAGACATAGACTTGAAAGAAGCCTCTTTCGCTTGCGCCGATATTCACGAACTGGCACTGACACGTGCTGAAGGACAGCTCCCACAATTACTTGTAAATGTAGTCAATGAAGGCAAGCTGGACGAAAACGGCATCCTGACCGTAGAACTTACTCCACAAGATATGACAGCCGAATATTATGGTGCCGTATTGGAAATTACTTTGGACAAAGCAACAACAAGTTCAGATTATTTCGTAGTGAAACCGACGTCTTATAGTGCAACAGACGGTGTATGGGCTTATCGTGAAACCCGTGATATTTATAAAGACTCTGAATCATTACAATTCATCAGTACTGAAAGCGTTGATCTTTCCAAGAAAATAGATTGGGGATTCGGAAAAACAGGCGAAGTAAAGTTTGTGGACGAATTAGGTTTCAATGACCTGGTGGTTGAAAGAAGTTATGAAATATCTGATAACCCTGGAAATGCATTTGCTATTGAAAACGGAATGCTGACTGCTACTTCTGCTAACAAGAGTGGTAAAGTGAAAGTAACTTACACTATCGGTGCAAAAGACGCTAAAGAAAATGAAAAAGACATCATAGAGAAGACTATCTCTGTTTACTCCCTGGATGAAGCAACAGCCAAGAGCGGTGTTTCTTTGTCTGCCGTTAGCGGTATGTTGAGTAACATAGAATCTCTCTACAAAACAACGAAAGTTATCGAAGTGAAAAATTCTCAGACATCATTAGAAAGTTTAGGTATCACTAGTTCCCAAGCATGGAAAGTAGGCTCACAGGAAAATGATACTTGGAATATACAAAAGATGGATACACCTTTGGGAAGCATTACAGAAGAAAGCGAACTGGGTGCTGGTGAAATGTGTCTTTACTACAATGCCGCCACAAAAAAATGCTATATGCTCGTAGGTCCGCAATGCGCAGGTGTAGAAGGCGCCAATCTATTTGCCATGAACGAAGCAGGAACGGACAAAGTCCTTTTTACAAATGCTGATCAAAATGAAGTAGGAATCTATCTGAATAATGTATCTACCAAATATGTGGTAGCCCTCCCGGTGAAGAAAGACGAAATGCTAGTTGATATCTACAACAAAGGTAACATCGACCAAATAGAAAGCGCATCCAAACACAATTCTGTGAAGTTCTTCAAAGAAAAACAATATGCAATTCCCGGCGAATACAACACGACCTTAGGATACAACTTCACAAATGTTCCTCTCAGTAGTCTGTACGACTTCAAACCCGCCGATGCAGAATTTATATTCACGCTAGATCAAAACAATCAGAATGACAAGACCAAAGAACAATGGGATGGCAACTTTAAGTGGAATGCAACCAAAGGCACACTGACACTAAGCAACACCTATGAGCTGGCTAACTATAATTTCCTGAACCAAGAAAACTTCAGCAATGGGGATAACTGCGGTATCAAGTTCTCATGGACATTCAAGGCGGGAGAAGAAGCCGGACAACAAGCTCAATCAAATGGTGACGAACGTTGGTTTATCAAAGACCCTGTCCGTAATCCGGGAACATTCCTTCTCTATCTCTGCTACGACAAACAACCATGCGCCGACGGCAGAATCCTTGGTACAGACGGAGCAGTGGAACATACTCCGGTAGACTATGCCCTCTCCGTATCAGCTTTAACAGGTGATCCGACAAAGAACAAACTCAGTGACTTGGAAGAAGGAAAAGAATATAACTTTGGTCTGGCTTTCAACAACTCGTTCTGGAGACAAGGTTTCCCATACGATGTATGTGGTGGTCCTACAAACAGCACGAAACTGCCGGTATTGGTACAATACAGTGATGCCGCCAAAAATTTGGTCATCACCGACCATTGTAAACAATATTTCTGCAAAAACAAAGCAGAGTTGAAGCTCTTTATTGAAAACAGCGAGACACAGGATCATTTCGAACTGATAGATGAAAACCAATTTATCGTCAAAATCAAAAAAGCGATAGCTCCGGATGAGCACGGAAACCTCCAGTTCCAGGTTCTGTTCAATACAGACTACGCTAATCAAAGGTGGGCTCTTATGTTACTGAACAACCGATAAATCATTCTTGATCATAAATTAAACGGCCATGTCGCGAAATCATCAGCTCTACGCTCTGGTTTCCAACATGGCTGTTTCTATACTAAACATCAGCTTATAATATATATGAATAAAATCAGTAAAGCATTTCTAAGTTGTGTATATAGTATCTTGTGCTTGAGCGTACAGGCACAAGACCAAACTACATGGACAAACGACTTCTCCAATACTGGTGAAAAATTGAAAACAGTAGGCCGGGGAACGTGCAGCATTGCTGACAACGTATTCCGCTCCCAAAACGCTTACGCTTTGTTCGGCAAGCCCGAATGGAAAAACTATACATTTTCTTTCAAAGCCCGTGCTCCTAAAAATGCAGACCAAGTGCAGATATGGGCAAGTTTCCGTAACTATAACCGTTTCGACCGCTACGTGGTAGGTATCAAAGGTGGATTACAGGACGACCTCTACCTAATGCGTACCGGATATATGGGAACAGACGAATTTATGGGTGTTCGCCCGTTGGGTTTCCACCCTGTACCGGGAGAATGGTATCGTATGAAAGTGGAAGTTTGCGGAAACCGTATCCGTATATTCCTCAACGATGAGGAGCAACCTCATATAGATATTACAGACAATAACGCCAATCTGGTTCCGTTGGGAGAAATAGGATTGGGAGGCGGTTGGATAGAGACCGAGTTTGACGACCTCACCGTAACACCGATGGCGGATAACGCACTAAAGGATGTAAAAGTAGCAGAATATCAACAAAAAGCGACTCCGGCAGAAAAAGAGGAGAAACGCCGTCAAGAACGGGCTGCTTATACCCCCATAAAAGTGGAAGCACTCACCGGAAGCCGCACAGATATCACGTTGAATGGCAACTGGTTATTCATGCCGGACTATCAACTAGCCAACAAGAACAAAGCCATATCGACAGAAACGAATGATCAGGATTGGCACATTATGTCCGTCCCTAACTTCTGGACACCGATCCGCATCTGGCTGCACGGCGAAACAATGCCTTCTCCCAAAGGCGCACAACCCAAAGGCGTATCGGACACATACTACCAACAGGAAACTGACCGTTGCGAAAACTACACATTCGATTATCACCGGACAAAGTACGCTTGGTACCGCCAATGGCTGGAATTACCACCCGGGATAGAAGGCAAAAAACTGATACTGACGTTCGACGCAGTCTCTAAAGCAGCCGAAATATACATTAACGGTACATTAGCAACCTCACACATCGGTATGTACGGTGAAATCCGGGCAGACGGCAGCCGGTTACTAAAACCCGGCAAAAATCTGATTACCGTTAAAGTGATGCGCAAAATGGACGGAAGTACCTCCGAATCAGCAAATGCCATTGATTTTTTCTACTCTTCCGTACGCGAAAGTGAACAAGAAGATGCCAAAGTGAAAGTGGACAACAATGTGCTCCTGAAAGAAATCCCTCATGGTTTTTATGGGGATGAACCAGCCGGAATCTGGCAACCGGTAAAACTAAGTATCACCGATCCTACAAAAGTAGAGGATGTATTTATCAAACCTACTTTGAATGGCGCCACCTTCGACGTCACTCTAAAAAATTATGATAATAAACAGAAAGAATTCAATCTTTATACTGATATTATTGACAAAGAAACCGGTGCAGTACTTTATTCCGGATTATCCATTCGAAAACTGCGTCTCAATACAGGCGAAGAACGAATAGAAACCTATACCATAAATAATCTAAAACCCCGTTTATGGACACCGCAGCATCCTAATCTGTATGATTTCAAATTCCGCCTGATCACAGGCAAAGGGACTGAGCTGGACTGTCTGACAGAGACTTCCGGATTCCGTACGTTCGAAGTAAAAGACGGACTTTTCTACCTGAACGGCAATAAGTACTGGTTGCGTGGAGGAAATCATATCCCATTCGCATTAGCACCCAACGATGAAAATCTGGCAAATACGTTCATGCAACTGATGAAAGCCGGAAATATTGATGTTACCCGTACCCATACTACTCCATGGAACAAACTTTGGATGACAGCCGCAGACCGCAATGGCATCGGTATTTCATTTGAAGGCACATGGTCATGGCTGATGATTCATTCCACTCCCATTCCCGATTGTCGTCTATTGGAAATGTGGCGTAACGAATTCTTAGGGCTGTTGAAAAAATATCGTAATCACCCATCCCTGCTCTTCTGGACAGTAAATAACGAGATGAAGTTCTATGACAATGATAACAACTTGGAACGTGCCAAAGAAAAGTATCGAATTATCTCGGACGTAGTGAAAGAGATGCGCCGTATAGACCCTACCCGTCCTATCTGTTTCGACTCCAACTATCAAGCAAAAAACAAGGATAAGAAATATGGTGCCGACTTTATGAACAGCATTGATGATGGTGATATTGATGATATGCACGGCTACTATAACTGGTATGACTTTTCGCTTTTCCGTTTCTTCAATGGTGAATTCCAAAAGCAGTTCAAAATGGCCGATCGTCCACTCATCAGCCAAGAAATGTCTACTGGCTATCCCAACAACGAGACAGGACATCCTACCCGTTCTTACCAACTCATCCATCAGAATCCTTATACCTTAATCGGATATGAAGCTTATGATTGGGCAGATCCCGTCTCATTCCTGAAAACGCAGGCATTCATTACGGGCGAACTGGCAGAAACACTCCGCCGTTCCAACGACCAAGCTTCGGGAATCATGCACTTCGCATTGATGACATGGTTCCGTCAGACATACGACTATCAGAATATTGAGCCGTATCCTACCTACTATGCTTTGAAACGGGCTTTGCAACCTGTATTGGTCAGTGCGGAGTTGTGGGGACGCAATTTGTATGCCGGTGAAAAGTTGCCTACACGCATCTATATAGTGAACGACCGTGAAGACGGTACGGATTTGAAACCTTCCCTGCTTCACTGGGAAATACAAGACGAAACCGGAAAGTGTCTGGCAAGCGGTTGTGAAAAAGTTCCTGCCGTAAAGCATTATGCACGACACTATATCGAGCCAAATATCCAGTTACCGAACACCCTGCCTGCCAATAAGACAAAAACCAAACTAGTATTGAAACTCACAGAAAACGGCTTGCCTATTTCTGCCAATGAATACGAACTACTGCTTGCACGTAAAGAGTGGAACGCAGGTCAGGTGAATAACAGCAAAAAGATTGTATTGCTGGATAAGGATAACACGAAAGCTGTATTCGACTTCCTTAATATCAAATATCAACCGGTTTCTTCCGTTAAAGAATTGCTCGACAGCAAACTGAAAGCCGACCTTTGTGTCATCTCTGGTCTGACAACTTGCAACGATGAAGAAAAAGATTTGCTCCGTGCCTACCAGTCAAAAGGTGGAAAACTTCTTTTCCTCAACAACAAGGAAACTGCCAAAACCGTATATCCCGAATATATCACGGGATGGATAATCCCGACGGAAGGCGATATTGTAATCATGGAACGTAATGACGCTCCGGTATTTAACGACATCGATGTACTGGAACTGCGCTATTTCAATAACAATAAACGAGAAATTCCCATGGCATGTACAGCAACTTTGAAAGCTCACCGCCATAAGAATGTCACAGAACTAGCAGGACAAATGAAAATTCATGCTTACATCGACGGTGGCAAACCAGAAGACCGCATCGAACGGATAGAATCCATGCGCGGGCTAACCATGTTACAAATAGCTGACGGTAAGGGAGTAGCAATCATCTCTACCATGTGCACGGAGAAAGCGATAACAGACCCAATAGCAGGCAAATTGGTAGTAAATATGATAAACTATCTGACTAGTAATAAATAGGTATATAGAAACAAATAAAAGTAGAAAACAGTAACAAATAAAAAGAGGAGCTATATTTATACATACAGTTCCTCTCTTTTTGATATCTGATACCCAAGATAACATAATCAAATTCATAAGAGGTAGATTCAATGATCATAAGAAATAAGTTCAATCTGATATAGTACTAAAAATCAACACCGTATAAGACAGACATTATAGCTTCAAGAATCAGGATCTTACCGTATATCTTTTCCATAACAGTAAAACCGGAAGATGCATGGGCAGGAATTAAATCTTTTAGACAAAAGGACAGAAGGACAAAAGAACAAATTAGCTTTGCAGATACTGTTTTTTCTTTTGTCCTTCTGCCAAAAAAGGAATTTATCCCGGTAAACCGAGTATAAGCAACGTCTATAACTTGATTATCGTCTGCAAACGAATATCTTTGGAAGATGCACCGACCATAACATCAAATGTACCCGCAGGCAGTATAAACTGTTCTTTTGTCGTATCCCAGTAGCGAAGTTGTTCTTTATCAAGTTCAATATCTATGGCACGACTCTCACCCGGTTCCAAAGGAACACGCCGGAAACCTTTCAGTTCTTTTATCGGAACTATACCACCTGTTTCGGGAATTCGCACATATACTTGCGCCACTTCATCTCCTTTTCTCCGTCCGGTGTTCTTCAGGCGAAAAGACACTGTTACTTTATCAGTACTATCTTTTACTTTCAAATCACTGTATTTAAAAGAAGAGTAGCTCAGTCCGTAACCAAAAGGATAAAGGACGTCGCCCTTGAAATACTTGTAAGTACGTCCCTTTGTGATATCATAGTCATCGAACGGCGGCAGCTCATCCAACGATTTGTAATAAGTCAGCGGCAAACGTCCGGCAGGATTATAATCGCCGAACAGCACGTCGGCAACAGCCGTTCCGCCCTGCTCGCCCGGATACCAGGCATTCACGATGGCAGGAATATGTTCGTCCATCCAGTTGACAGCCAATGAACTTCCTGCAACAAGAACAACGATAATGTTCGGATTTACCTTATAGATTTCCTGCAAGAACTCACGCTGGTCCGCCGGAAGCTGGATATCATATCTGTCCTGCCCTTCACGTTCGATTGACTTATTGATTCCCATCACAGCAACCACCGTTTCACACTCGCTAACTGCTTTCCCGGCTTCTCCATACAAATCGAGGCGGGTAGCTTTTCCTGCTTGCGGAACTTTCCATTGCAGTTTTGCGATAGCATAATCGCGATTATCATAATATTCTGCCTGTAACTGATATTCTTTCCCTGCTTCCAGTTCAATGGAGACAGAGTCAATAGCCACAGAATGTCCATTCCATGCATCAATCAGCAGTTGGTCGTTAATACGCAAACGGCAGCCGTCATCCGAAGTAAAACTGAATGTATAACGACCGGAAATAGTTGGTTTCAACTTACCCGTCCAACGAATGGAAAGAGGAGATTTGGGAAGAAACGGATCCGGTGCCTGATTGGCAGGTTCAAAATTAATCCAACCTTCCTTACGCACTTTCGGTATACCTTCCAAACGAGTATTATTAAAATATTCAGCAGTCAATCCTTCCGGGAAATTCTCCCCCTGAATAAGTTCCAGACCGTCAGCAGCCGATTTCCAAGGAGCATAAACAACTTTCACTTTCTCACCTACCCTATTTTTAATGCCTTGTAGGACAGAGACAGGCTCTATCACCGGCGCACCGCTATAATCCCCGAATTCACACGTACCAGCATTAATACCTACCACTGCAATTGATTTCAACTTGTCGACATTCAATGGAAGCATATTTTTCTGATTCTTCAATAGAACGATACATTCACGAGCAGCGTCCAAAGCTACCTGTTGATGATCTTTCGAGCCAATGACCGATGGAGAAATCCGGGCATACGGATTACGTTCCTTACTGTCAAACATTCCCAATTTCATACGGGCTGCCAACACATGACAAGCCGCAGAATCAATATCAGCATCTGATACCATATATTGCTTGTAGGCGTTCAGCAGATATTCGTCATACACGTCATCACCGCATTCCAAATCCAGTCCGGCTTTGATTGACAAGGTAGCAGCTGTTTCTTTTGTTTTCACATATTTATGGGCATTAACCAGTAAAGAAGGTCCCCCACAGTCAGAAACTACATATCCTCGGAATCCCCAGTCCTGACGAAGTACTTTTTGCAATAGCCAGGCATTCAACGTGCAAGGCACATCGTTCAATGCGTTATAAGCAGTCATGATAGAAGCAGCTTTCCCTTTCTTTACACACATTTCGAAAGCCGGGAAATAATATTCACGCAATTGTTTTTCAGATATTTGCGGATTGCAGATAAAACGGTTGTGTTCCTCGTTATTGGCTACGAAATGCTTGGGAGTAGAAACGATTTTCAAATAACGGGGATCTTCTCCTTGCAACCCTTTTACAAAAGCTGTTCCCATCACCCCACTCAGAAAAGGATCTTCACCATAAGTTTCCGGAGTACGTCCCCAACGAGGATCACGCGCCATATTCACAGTAGGTGACCAGAAAGTCAATACATCGCTAAATTGCTCTTTCTGATTTCTTCCCTGATCCAATTCATTCCAACGGGCACGCGCTTCATCAGAAATGACAGTAGCCACTTTTTGCTGCAACACCGGATTCCAAGTCGCCGCCAATCCAATAGCTTGCGGAAAAACGGTAAAGCGCCCCGGACGGACAACTCCATGGAGCGCCTCATTTCCATGATAATATTTATCAATGCCCAAACGAGGAATACCAGGCGAAGTAGCACGCAGCAAACTGATCTTTTCTTCCACCGTGAGCCGGGAAAGCAAATCTGCCACCCGTTCGTGCACAGGAGCATTCTCGTTCTTGTACAATTCCTGTGCATATGTAAAAAGACAAGACGCTCCGCACAGAACGCCCGCCAATACAAACTTATGTATTTCTTTCATATTTTCAGTTTTACAACTATGATTCTTCCCTACATGGAAATACCTATTTTATCTTTACCTGTCGGAATCTTGTAAAAAAATCCTACACTGAAGTTATATAACGGATATTTCTTTCCGTATATCACCTTCCCGCTCCTGTCTTCTGGTTCATACTCCGGTCGCAGTGTCGTTTCAGAGTCATCACGCGGATAGATGAAAGAACCGTCCTTATTTTTCTCATCCAAATCTAGATAGTTAAAAAAAGCCTTATACGAATCACTGTCACGCAAATTTCCATGTCCCTGCAATCTGTCTTTTCCTCCCTGATATTCCTCAATAAATGAGTTTGTGCCTGCATACACCACAATGACATCCCCCTGCAGCGGTTGCTGGCAACTCAGCACGACATCTTCCCCGTCTATCTCAACATTTGTGACAGTCTGCCGATTCTCCTGGCGGTAACTGCCCAAATATACTTCAAAACCATAATCTCGGATTTTAGGCAACAGATGAACATCAAATACCAAAGGCGGAACCGGTACATGATATTTGATACGCACCTGATTGGGAAGCTTCTCTCTCATAATCTCGGTAGGTTGCAAAGGTTTAAAGGTCTTGCCCTGCACCTTTGTCTGATAGTAGACCTTTCCCAACATTTCCCCAAACCAGCGATAGCCATTAGCATCCAAATGTCCGCCACGGTCTGTCATCGGATAAATGGGGCCTGCACAAATGATATCAGCATACTCATTAGACGCTTCAAGTTGTGCCATAGAAATAGCAAGCGTATCACGCATATATTGCGCGCCGGTCTGGTAAGTGATAAATACCGGTTTCTCCTGTTGACCGTATTGTTTCAGAATATCATTCTGCATATTATCTTTCAATTGTATAAGCAGTCGCTTATACTCCTGCTTATCCGTAGTATTCGGCACATTGGCACGCAATCCCTTTTCCGGATTCGGATCATAATTAAATTCACCTTGCATCCAAAAGATAACAGGACAATACATTTTCCCATTCATACTGCCGGCTACATTCGAGGCTAATTCCAATGAAGTCCGGAAGTCATTATAATAAGTACGGGTTTCCGACTCTTTGGAGAGTTCCTCCACGCTTGCTCCGCTAACTCCTACCGAGGTAGCCAGAATCTTATCCATTCGAGGGTGTTTCAACCGGATATGATTCACAGCACCCAACAAAGGACACTCTGCAATAGTACCTGCCGACCGACTCTTGAAAAACTTTTCATTTCGGAATGCTACAGAAATATTACCCACCAACGGTTCAAACCGTTCTTCAAGCATATTGCCGTAATTTATCCAGACCTGATTGCCCAACATATAATTTCCTTTCAAATTCTTTGTAGAAATTACCGGATAAGACTGGTGTCCTGTAGGTAAACTCTGTCCGTTCATAATAAAGTGCATATACACTTCGCGTTCGTCCTTTTCTGCTGCAAATAAAGAAGTGCAGCAGAATAATATGCTGCACAACTTACAAACAAATAAATATACTCTCATTCTCAAATAGGTAACATCTTATATTTGGTGGTAAAAGCAACCGATTTATCATTATCCTTGTTCAAATTGAAAGGAATCAACTTCTCTTCTCCAGGAGCCAGTTCGTAGTGAACGACATCACCAGCCTTCTTTCCGTCCACAAACATTTCCACCTTACCTGTATCCATCAACGTTCCGACATTCTTTACGCTTATCCATACAGTCTTCTGATTGTTCGTCAGATTTTCCTCTACCTTAGATACGGCAAGAGTAAAGTCTGCACCAAATTCGTGAGTGTAGTCAAGCATTCCCGTAACACCTTTCTTGTTGTCACTGTAACCAACACTATCTTTGATCCTGTCTTTCGCAACATAATCGGGACTCATTCCACCTACCATAACTTTGAATTCTCCTTTCTCCACTACTCTGTCCATACGGTCGTTCAGCAGTGAGATGTCATATGGAGTCAATTCAAAAGAAACGTTTTTCGATTCTCCCGGTTGTAAATGAATACGGGTAAAATCTTTCAGTTCCATCACACGGGTCTTCACACTAGCATACATATCTGTAATATACAACTGTGCCACTTCATCACCAGCACAACCTCCTACATTCTTCACTGTGGCCTGTACCATCACATTTCCATTCGACTTCTCCTGTATCTTCAGGTCCGAATATTCAAATGAAGTATAGCTCAGTCCATACCCGAAACGATAAAGAGGATAAAACTCCATATCTACATATTCATAACGGCGTCCTGAAGTCTTAAAATTATAATATAGGGGAAGTTGTCCTACATGACGCGGAAAAGTCATCGGTAAACGACCGCCCGGATTATAATCGCCAAACAAAACATCTGCTGTTGCCGGACCACCTTCTTGTCCCGGCAGCCAGTTTACCAGAATAGCTTTGCACATTTCCGAAGCTTTCAGAAGATCATAAGGACGGCCTGCTTGAAGAATCAGTACCACCGGCTTTCCGGTTGCACAAACAGCTTCCAACAATTCTTGTTGTTTACCCGGTAAAATCAAAGTTGCCCAATCGTTATTTTCTCCACACGTCTTACGCACATTATTGGTAGCCTCACTGGTAGAACAATCTCCTAACACCATTACCACCACATCCGACTGAGAAGCTGCTTTCACCGCCTTCGGAATGTTCGTTGCGTCCGGAGTAGTAAAGTCACATCCCTGTTCGTAAAGCACTTTAGTCTGTTTGCCCACAGCAGCCTTAATTCCGCTCAATACAGATTTTAATTGTCCAGGTTGCAATTTTGGAGTATAGTCGCCCGGTTGAAGATCGTCCGCTCCGGGACCTAGTACGGCAATTGTTTTCAACGTCTTCGACAAAGGCAGCAAATTATCTTTATTCTCCAACATTACAATTGATTCCCGGGCAGCCTGACGTGCCATTTCTCTATGTCTGTCCGAATTCCAACCCGGATAAATCTTATTCCAATCCAGCGGTTTACAAGGGTTTTTCTCAAAAAGTTCATTACGAAACATAGTGGCCAGCATAGTACGACATACATTATCCAAGTTTACCATATTGATACGCCCGTCTTTAGCGGCTTGAATCACCTCTTTATCATTGTAAGTATCACCACAGTTAGTAGCAATGCCAGCAGCCAACGCCTGATTAGCAGCTTCTATCTTGTCTTTTGCTGTATAATGCTTACGGGCAGTCAGGTTACCAATAGCCCCACAGTCACTGACAATAAAACCATTGAATCCCCACTCCTGACGCAAAATCTGCTGAAGCAATTCCGTACTTCCGGCAACAGGAATACCCATATAATCAGAGTAAGCCATCATCAGAGACTGACAATCGTAGTTGCGAACGACGTGACGGAATGGAACCAAATGTACTTCACGCATTTCACGTTCCGACAAACCGATATCATGTGAGTCACGTCCACCCAAAGGAGCACCATGTCCGCCAAAATGTTTCGGAGTAGTAAACAGTCCTCTGGATTGATACCCTTTTATCCATGCACCACCTATTTGTGACACCAATACCGGGTCTTCACCAAATGTTTCTTCACAACGCCCCCAACGTGCATCCTGTGCAACGTCCAACACCGGCGACCATGCCTGTTTTGTATTAGCAACTACTGTTTCGTCTCCAATTACCATCGCTACTTCTTCCGTCAACTTCCGATTCCAGGTAGCCCCCATTGCCAAAGCTTGAGGGAATATAGTGGCACCACTACCATAAGAAAAACCATGCACAGCTTCCACTTTCGTAATGGGCGGCACATACAAATGAGGTATTCCGGGAATCCCCCAACCTTCACGGATCAGTTCCATTTTGTCTTCCGGAGTCATCACAGCCAACAAACTTTCAACGCGTTCTTCTACCGGAAGTGACGCATCCATATAGCGACGATCAGTTACTTCTCCTTTATTATCCTTCAACACTTTCTCTGCCACAAGCACTGATATCTCCTTTAAAGAAAAAGGTTTATCCAATTTACTCGGTTTAAAGTCCAGTTTTACGTGAGCACCGTATTTAGGAGCGGCAAACTTGACTTTCATCTGTTTTTCATTTCCAAGTATCTGGTAGCTTATCGGATTTCCGAGATTCATCGGGTCGTAAGTGACAAAGATATCCAATGCGTCTTTCAATTCCTTTTTATTAATTCCCTGCATCTGAAGCTCCAGTTCGTAAACGTCTCCAGGCTGCTGGATAGTAAACATCAACCACTGCCCGGACTTCAAAGCCTGAGAAGGCAACGTCCACATCGTTTTCATATTTTTATCAAAAGCCAAAGCTGCATTCTCCACGTTTGTTGAAGCAGACACAGACATGATATCACTTTGCTGTTGGGCCATTGCTACCGAGCATGATAACATACCCACAGCCATCATCCACTTTAATTTGTTCTTCATGTTTTTTATGGTTTATATAATTATTACTTTCTAACTGAATTTACTCTCTTATTTTGTCTGTTTTACAATCTGTATTGTTCCGTCCGGATTGTAGTATAACTTATCCACGCAAATAGAACGAAGCCAATCGTGACCGGACAACGCACTATTATGATAAAAAGAATACCATTGCCCTTTAAACTCCACAATTGAGCCGTGGTTGGTATAACTATCCGTCGGTTCCATATAAATACCTTTCGACTCCCAAGGTCCCAATGGCGAATCACTGACAGCATATCGCATCCTGTTGTCTCCTTTCACGCCGTCATTCCAATTTTCATCATGATTGTCGGAATAAGACAAATAATATTTACCATTATATTTATGTACCCAGGTTGCCTCATGGAAGTCTTCCAATCCTTCCATCGGCTGCATCAGTCCATCCAGTTCTATCATATTATCTTTCAGTTTGCCACCTTTGCAGGTACCACCGCCACCATTGTAAATATACGCCTGTCCGTTATCATCTACAAAAACACAAGGATCAATCAATGGATCCATTCCTTCAATATAACCTTTGACTTCAAATCCTTCAGCCGGTCTACAACTCGTGGCCACTCCTATCTTCCAGCTATTGTCCCAATTCGTTTCACTCGGATGCGGAAAGTAAAAATAGTAAGTTCCGTTCTTATAAGCACAATCCGGCGCCCACATAAATCCTCCTTCTTTACGTCCCCACGGCACTTGGGAGGAATTTAATATCTCACCATGATCTGTCCAATGCACCATATCGTCAGTAGAAAAAACATGATAACGGTCCATTAAGTCACAGCCACGTGGAGGAGCAATATCATGTGAAGCATATACATACAGCCGCCCGTCTGCCCATACATGTGCGGAAGGGTCAGCTGTATACATATGCCGGATAAAAGGATTCGGAGCTACAGGATTCAAACTGGCATCAAACGCTACCGCCTTTTCCTTACGCAACACCTTGCCGGCTTCACCAACCAGTTTCAAATAATGATCGCTTTCCACTTCTTCTTCCAAAGGGACAAACAGACTTTCTCCTACCGGAACTTTCTTGGCACACTTAAAGATGGCTGTCCCTTCGTCTATCTCATCAAACATAGCTACATAAATCATTTCAGCACCTGCACGAATAGCCCCCATCAGCTGTTTCCAAAGAAAAGAGCCTTTATTACGGGGAATAAACGAATTATGTTCTTTCCCTTTCATATTTCCCCATGAAAAACCCGGATAAACTAAAGGAGCATAATCGACTAAATTCTTTTTAGCCCACTGAATATCCTCTTCCACCAGTTTCTGATACTTGGGATAGGTCGTTTCATTATAGCGCCCCACAAACCAAGGCATCAGAATATCACATTTTCTGATTAGTTCATGCAAGCGTGGATCTGATTCCGTATCCCCTTCCAGCTTGCGCCATTGAGTAGGCACTCCGAGCATAACACTGAACCCCTGAGATTTCAGACCATCAATAATATATTCAGCTTCATTCAACCCATAACTGCGGTTATCATTAAATCCTACTCCCCATACTGTAACCAACGGTTTTCCGTTATGATACAAATATGAGGGATTTTTTGCATGATCTTTCAATGAATAACGCTTTGCTATTTCATCAATATCTTTTAATAATAGTTTTTCTTCTCCCAGCTGCATTCCACTCAAATCATACATCACACAGATAGCGCGTTCGTACTTATTTGCCGATTTCATTGCCGAATTTAGCACTTTATTAAAATGTTTCAAACCACTCTCGTTCCGAATCTCTGCTACAAAACGTTGCATAAACACTCCATCCAGTCCATACTGTTTCATCCATTTAAAATGAAGATCAACCGTAGACTCGTCATAAGAAGAGAAAACAGATGCCGGTTTGCCGTCTGCAAAAGTAAACTCCGTCTTATAAAGTTTCTTATATTCCGACACTTCCGGCCAGAAATCCACAGAACAAGAACCGGGACGGAAACCGTTACTACCATTATAATGATGCCATCCACGGCCGGAACCGTCACCAGGGGCATTGAACCACCCCTGGTAACCGGCCATCACTAACCCTTTGTAAGAGTTATATTGCCTACCCCCGCTTTTTGCCATCATACCTACTGAAAACAATAGACAAAAAACTAACCAATTAAATCTTTTTACCATATACCTTTGTTTTTCACGTTATATTATCTTTTTCTTCGGATGATATATTCACCTCCTGCTTTTGTCACTATATCATATTCATAAACCTTATACAGCATAGGATATTGCGGACACAATTCCGATGCCAGCAAAGGCTCTTTTATATCAGCACTGCTCATGAAAGGATTGGAGTTCTCGCCTTCCGCTTCTTTCAATCCTTCCCCCTCAAGAGGTACATAGGTTCGGATACGTAAATTACCTCCGATACGGGATAAAATAGTAGCAGCCAACAGTTCTCCTCCTTCCCAACTCATATCAACCTCAAAAGCGCCACGAGCCACCAAACCAGATATATGCCCCTTCTGCCAAGCTGTTGGCAAAGCCGGTAACAGATGCAAAGCATTATCATGACTTTGAAGCAGCATTTCCGCAACTCCTGCCGTAAAACCAAAGTTACCATCTATCTGAAAAGGAGGGTGTGCATCAAACAAGTTAGGATAGGTCCGGCCGTCCGGATTCCCCTCTTCCACCAGGTTAAGCATATTCCCTATAATTTTATAGGCATGATCGCCGTCTAAAAGACGTGCCCATAAATTAATCTTCCAACCGATAGACCATCCCGTCGCCATATCCCCCCGATAGAGCAGCGAACGTTTGGCAGCCTGAAATAACCCAGGATGCGCATATGGGGATATTTGATTACTTGGATACAAGCCATACAAATGAGATACATGCCGATGATCACTTTGGGGATCATCCACATCCTCCAACCACTCCTGCAATTGGTTATACTTACCTATTTGCATCGGCGGCAAACGATCCAGTACTTTTTTAACTCTATCCTGATAAACTATATCTTCTCCTACAATCTTTGCAGCTTGCAGAGTATTACTCAACACGTCAAATACAATTTGATTATCCATTGTACAGCCGGCTGTCAAGCTTGTTTCCTTTCCTGGCGCTCCTTGTTCAGGAGATATAGATGGAATAGTCACCAGCCAATGATACTGAGGATGTTCCACCAAGAAATCCATATAGAAGTCAGCAGCTCCTTTCAATACCGGATAATTCTTAATCAGGAAGTCCTTATCTCCGGTATAAAGATAATGTTGCCACAAATGCTGGCTTAACCAGGCTCCTCCATTCGGCCATGTCCCGTAAAAAGGGCCGTCCACCGGTCCTGTCGCTCTCCATATGTCAGTATTATGATGAGCCACCCAACCATTGCAATGGTACATAGTCTGCGCTGTTTTTTTACCTGTTTCAGCGAGCTCATTCACTAGCCTGAACAACGGCTCATGTGTTTCCGGCAAGTTAGTTATTTCAGCCGGCCAATAATTCATCTCAGTATTGATATTTATTGTGTATTTTCCGTCCCACGGAGCCAAAAGATGTTGATTCCATATTCCCTGCAAATTGGCAGGTTGCCCTCCGGGCTGCGAAGACGAGATAAGCAAGTAACGTCCAAACTGGAACATGAGTGTGACTAAAGCAGGATCTTTTCCTTCACGAAATTCTTTCAGACGGACCGGAGTTTCTTTTTGTGAAGCAAGTGAATGTCCCAGGTCTAGTTTAACCCTTCCGAACTGTTGTTGATACTTCCCGATATGGCTGTCCAAAAGTTGTCTATATGACTTTTTTCCAACTTGATTCAATATCACGTCCACCCTTTTACTCTCATTGGCAGAGACATCCTGATAATTCACAAAATTAGTAGCTGCCGAAACATAAATAGTCACCACATCCGCTTCCGTCACTATCAATTTTCCGTTATCACTCTCAACCTTACCACCGGAAGTTTTTATACGCGCCTGACTCTCCAAACGAATGGCAGCCGGAACCTCTTCGTGTGCAGAAGCTTTTGCAGATAAAGTCAATCGGTTCTTGCTCGCAATTACAGCACTTTCTTCAAACGGTGTGCTATAAGATGCTTCGAATGCGATAGAATGAGGTCGGTCCGCCTCCAAATGTATAATTAAGGCGTTATCTGCCAAAGAAGTAAATAAAGTACGTGTATAGGTCACATCTCCCACTTTATAAGAAACAGTAGCCACCGCATTCTCAATGTTTAAATCCCGGTAATAATCGGTATACTTTTCATGACCGGGAAAGTGCAACTTCAAACTACCGACAGTTTGATAAGGCATCCCATTCTGTTTGGTAAAAGCATGTTCTTTCCATAACTTTTCTGCGGTAATCTCTCTTCCTGCAAAAATAAGCTTTCGCACTTCGGACAAAACGCCGTAAGCTTCCGGATTATCATTCCTATATGGACTGCCTCCCCAAACTGTTTCTTCATTTAACTGTATCTCCTCTTCGAACGGATTGCCATATATCATAGCTCCCAAACGGGAATTTCCCAAAGGTAAAGCCTCCACCCATTCTTCAGCCGGATGACTATACCAAAGTTTTAGTTCTTCTGCCCTTACAGTAATACAACAAACCAACAAGCAAAAATATACAATTGAGTTCCTCATAGCTGAAAATTATTTTTCGGCAAAATAAAGAGGAATCCATTAATAAACTCCACAAAATCGAATTAATAAAGACTTAAAATCGAATTAATCGAAAAGAAAAAAAGAAATGTAACAGAAAAATATACCTGTTTATGGAGATATTACAAGAATAAAGACCTGTAACCTCTTTGTTTTCCTGAATTTATTTTTCTACTTTTGAAGCCAATCTTTATTCTTCTACTTATGCCAGCAAATAGAAATGCCTTGATTCGTTATAAAACAATTGATAACTGTCTGCGTAATCCTTATCGACGCTGGACGTTGGAAGATTTGGTAGATGCTTGCTCGGATGCTCTTTATGAATACGAAGGCATCGATAAAGGCATAAGCAAACGTACCGTACAAATGGATATACAGATGATGCGCAGCGAGAAGCTGGGTTATAACGCTCCGATTGTGGTGTACGAAAATAAATACTATAAATACGAAGATCCGGAATACAGCATTACACAAACTCCGCTGAACGAACAAGACCTGAAAACGATGTCGGAAGCAGTGGAAGTGTTGAGGCAGTTTAAAGGCTTTTCCTATTTTACGGAAATGAGCGATATTATCAACCGCCTGGAAGACCATGTCGCTTCTGCCCGGATGAAAACCACTCCTGTCATTGACTTTGAAAAGAATGAATCATTGAAAGGACTGGATTATCTGGATACGATCTATCACGCGATTGTAAACGAGCATCCGATACAGCTCAAATATCGTTCGTTCAAGGCACGTTCGGCCAACAGCTTTATTTTTTATCCTTATCTATTAAAAGAATATCGCAACCGATGGTTCGTTTATGGAGTCAGAGGAAACGGACGGATCTTGCAAAATTTAGCTTTGGACAGAATACAATCATTGGAAGTTCTGCCACAAGAACATTACATAAAAAATACGTTCTTCGATCCGAACACATTCTTCGATGATCTGGTAGGAGTCACTAAAAACACCGGAAGTGTAGCGGAGAAAGTCGGTTTCAAGGTAGCGGCTGCCGAAGCACCTTACATCATAACCAAGCCTATACACCGCAGCCAACAAGTGATGGAAAGATTGGCTGACGGAAGTGTCATACTGGAAATTGAAGTCGTCATCAACCATGAGTTAGAACGAGTATTCTTCGGATATGCCGAGGGAATACAAGTTCTTTATCCGAAGACTCTGGTAGAATTGATGGGTAGGAAACTAAAAAAGGCTGCAGAACAATATACCCATTCAAAATGAAAAGGGAACACGTTCAATTATCCTATCGACATTCAAGAAAAACCAAAAAGCATGGAGGGCCTGTCTATTGTTCAACTATGGAGACTTGTTTATTCTTCAAGTAAGGCTCTCGCACATTCGTACCCTTCCTCATAAAATTCTGTCAGCTTTTGCACATCTTTCTCGATGCGGTCTACGGCTACAGGTTTTAACGGGCGAATAACGATAATCTGTCCTTCATCTTCCATGCGCTCTACCATTTCCAACTGCTCATTATAAACAGCACACCGCCGACTTAACGCTTCGCGCAACTTCGGATATTTCCGATATACAAACGAAGGGATACGAATGTCTTTCGAATCTTTCCGATACCCCCGGTTACGGGTGAGTACCACAACATTTCTCGTGCAGCCATCCGTAATGGCTCTTTGCAAAGGTATGGAATCTACAATTCCTCCATCGAGCATGGGAACCCCGTCTACATAAGTAATAGGACATACAAAAGGGAGACTGCTGGATGCGCGGACAATATCAATCACCCTGCGACTGTCTTTTTTCTCTTCGAAATAGTTGGCTTCTCCCGTGATGCAATTCGTAGTCACCATCACAAAACGCTCCGGTGAAGCAAAATATGTTTCATAATCATAAGGAAGAATATGTTCGGGAAATTCATTGAACAATAGATCAAAGTCGAGAATATTACGCTTTTTGAGCAGATGTTTCAGACCGATATAATTGTATTTCTCCAACAAGTCAATATTACTGTATTTAGCACGTCCTCGTTGGCGCGATGCATAGGACAGCCCGTTGCACGCACCGGCAGAAACTCCTATCGCATAAGGAAACCGGATATCATGATCCATAAAATAATCAAGCACACCGCAAGTAAATACTCCGCGCATTCCCCCGCCCTCCAACACCAACCCTGTAGATTCATCAATTTTCAAGTTCTTCATTTTTATCTCCCGTATTCTTATTCCGGCGGATTACCAGCAAAGATGACAATTCACGCATCACAGCCTCATCCTCGGATAATTTCGTATAAGAAAGATGGCTCATTATCAATAACCCGTCTTTCTCTTCAGTCACTAAATCTTCCACTCCCGCAAACCACACTATCATCGTTTGTTCCGGATAACGCACCTGCAAATCGTCAATGTGTCCACGGAACTCTTCATCATCCGTATCAAAAAGGAAAAGACGTACCGAATGTCCGTTCTGCAACATCTTATCCAAATAGGAAAAAAGAAACAGATCAATCATTCCACCAAGTACGAAACTGACCGCCGAGCCCTCCCGATACTGACGATTGACAAATACGGCCACGGGACATTTCACCTGCTCCATAATCTCATCAATCTTATCCCGGAAGAGCGTTAACCATAAAATTGCTCCCGGAGTTCCCGGCATATCCGAACGATAATGACTCCCAGCTCCCAAAAGCAGCATATCAGGATGTTCTTTACGGACAAAATGGATGATTTCCTGTACAAGTTTGTCTGTCACCCGATAATGGTTATCTACCTGGATATTCAATTTCGCTGCCTGTTGATTGAGCAAAGCAAAACTCTCGCTGGCATAATGTTCGGCATTCAACGGATTCAGATCCGTGCCCACCGTATAGTGTGCTGCAATCAAATGATTTTTCTTCCCGACGTACGAAAATATGTTCCACCAAATGAAGCAAAGGAGTAGTCATAAAGGTCGTAACTAGCGCCATAATGACCAAAATTACGAATATAGAGGGAGGAAGAACTCCCATTTCATAACCGATATTCAAAGCGACAAGCTCCATCAATCCCCGTGTATTCATCAATGTCCCTATCGTCAAACTATCCTTCCACGACTCACCCACCAAACGGGCGGCAATGGCACATCCACCCAGTTTGCCGACAACGGCAACCGTCACCAACAGTAAACATACCATCCACAACTCCGGACTGTTTATCAAACCGATTTCCGTGCGCAATCCGGTGAAGGCAAAGAACAGAGGTAAAAAGAAGACTAATGAAATATCTTCCACCTTCTCCATCATCACCTTCCGGAAACCCAGATTGGACGGCATCACTACCCCTGCCATAAAGGCTCCGAACAGTGCATGAATACCAATAATCTCGGTCAGGCAAGAAGAAATAATAAGAATGAGCAGAATAAATGCCACGAATGTTTTATTGATTGCTTCCCGGTTGGCATATACTTCTCCCACTTTCTTCAGAAATGGGCGAACGACCAAAAACATGACCGCAATATAGACAACTGCCAGCCCCACTGAATAAAGTGCGCTGGCAAAACTTCCTGCTTTGGAGATAGCAATCACCACTGCCAACAGACACCAGGCTGTCACATCATCATTGGCAGCGGAAGCAATGGTCAGCGTTCCTAAAGGAGTCTTCGTCATATTCCGCTCCTGAATGATGCGCGCCAATACCGGAAAAGCGGTGATACTCATAGAAATGCCTATAAATAAGGCAAATGGAAGAAACCGAGTTTGGGCAGCTGCATATTCTTCGTACACCCAGTAAGAAGACAAGATGCCCAGGAAGAAGGGTACTAAGATTCCGGCATGGCTAATCACCAGCGTTTCATTGATTTTATTTTTCAGTACACTGAAATCCAGCTCCATACCGATGACAAACATAAAAAGGATCAGTCCCACCTGACTCAACAGTTCAAGATTGGTAAGCGAGTGTGCCGGAAAAAGGAAATGAAAAGCATCCGGAAAGAAAAAGCCGAGTACGGAAGGTCCTAATACAATACCGGCAACAATTTCTCCAATCACTCCCGGTTGCCCGATCAGACTGAACAAATAGCCAAAAAGACGCACCATCAGCAGTACGGCTATAATCTGAATCAACAAGGTAGTGAGCGGATGATGAAGATTATCCTGTATAAACTGGAGAAACATAGTGAAAGGATTCCCCTGTACCATGTTCTGCGCATTTACCGCATAGTGCGAAAACCGGTCACCCTCTTCAATAGCAACATAAATCAACCCTCCAAACAGAAGGAGCATAAGTACATAAATAATATAATTCTTCCGGGCCCTGTTCCGCATAAACTTTATTTTTACGATTTGTGCATATTTATGGTAAAAACAAACGAAAAAGGCAGATAGTTTGGCGAAAATAACAAATTCTCAAATAAAATCTTGTTTTTTTGCTTCAATCTATGTAACTTTAGGCTAGCTTAATTGTTTTAAGGAGGAAAAAAATTAAAAAGTCCTGCCCGCAGGCAAGCACCATGAGAATACAGTTTGAGATTAAAGAAAAGTTGCCGGAAATTATTGAAGAAATCCTGCATTCCGAAAAATGGCAAACTTCCGTGAAAGAAGAACTTAGCGGTCGGACGACCGTTGTGATCCGTGACCAAGCGTATGGCTCAGAAGCAACCATTGAAATCTATGCTACATCTATTGAAATCAAAACTGCCTGGTCTAAGTACTCCTATCGTATATTTGTAGCCAACGATATCGTATGGTGCGAATATAACGGTGCCTATCGTGGTCTGTTGGAACAAGTGCTCCTACCTACTATCACTCCTAAAGAAAACCTGCTCAATTCTGACGTAACTGAAAGTTCGCTTTATGGAAATGAGCATAAGAAATTGAGGGAGTATGCAGAAGATAATTTGAAACTGAAACAATTCCGCCGGGAAAACTTCAATGAGCAGAAGAATGGAACCGCACCATTCGATCATCCCAAGCGGGTGTATGATGAGTTTATCAAAGAAGATTATGTAGTTGCACCCAAAGAAGAAGAGAAGAAATAATCTGTACTTAATGCTTTAGTTTGTGCCATCGTATTGGCACAACAGTGCCACCATGTTGACACTATCGTGCCAATGAGGTGGCATGACTGTGCCAACATAGTGGCATTAATACACTACTCCCAAGTTATCCAGGTCAGCCTTTGATATGGCAAATTCATTTCCGGCTTTAATTCGTTCCAGCACTAAATTTCCGATACATTGGGCATCTTGCACCGATTGAAAAGGCCTTTTCCCGGATACAACCGGGATAAAAGGCTGAACGATTATCAAACGCTCTCTCTCATAAATCTTATAACCGTATCCACTACCTTCAATCTGGGTTACTTCCAGCCGATATATGTTTATCGAATGCATATACCCATATATGATTCCCACTAAAAGCAGCAAGACAAAGCAACTAATACCTATTATTTTTTTATTTCTCTTCATATTCATAAGGCTTCAACTCCCAAGTATCATCGTAATAATAAGTAGAAGCTCCTCCCGTAGCTATAATTCCCCGTTTTCCAGTAGAAAAGCATACGGCTTTCGAGCGTGTACTTCCTTCGAAATCTGTCAAATCTTCCCCATCCCAGAGGTCTGTCAGAGGGTCGTAAATCCAATAATTGGAACGATAACTACCACCAGCAGTCTGCCCCGCAGCAATGTATCCTTTACCGTCGATCACGAAAGCACAAGCATAAGAACGGACGATAGAAGTGTAATCGTCGTCATAATCATCATCACTCTTATCGTAAAGTTCGCGCAATTCTTTCCAAGTACCCGTTGCCGGATTAAAACACCAGAAATCCGTCACATCCGAACCGTTATTTTCACCGCCGCAGATATAAGCTATATCATCTATGACGAAGGCCATACCGCCCATTCTCTTCTGTCCGCCAAATCCACTCATGGCTGTCCATTCTCCTTTATCTCCCACCGACGGGTCGAACTTCCAGAAATCCTTTTGATAATTATCGTTGTAACCTGTACCCAGATACCCATACTGACCAATGCCGAAAGAAAGCGCATAATACCGTTTACCATAGATATTAGTCCCATCAGTTCCATCCGGAATAGAAGCCATCTCCTTCCAGGAATTCGTGGCAGGATCATACTGCCAGCAATCATTCAGATAATCCTTTTTTGTCGCATCGTAACCAGTAGCAATATATCCTTTGGTACCTACTGCAAAACCTGTAGCTGCATTCCGGGCTGGAGCTGCATCGGGCATTGATGTACACTGTGTCCACGAATTAGCCTCAATGTCATACGCCCAACAATCTTTCAAACGGTCTTTGGTACTCCCCCGGTATCCGGTGCAGAGGTACCCTACGTTACCAATCGTAAAACCAGCTGCGTCCGTACGCGCCACACCATCAAAATCAGAACGGCGATACCACACACCTGCCGTATATTCAGTATCATCCGTACATGCCGCCAATGAAAGCAGCACCACCATCATGCAAAGTAATTTATTCATTTTCGTATTCATAAATATGTCGTTGATTACAACCGCAAATGTAGGCGGCAACGGGCACGCATAAAAAAACTATCGACAAATAAAGACATTCTATCTACCAACAAAATTCAGGTCGACAAATACAGAGATTTAGTCGATAGTTTTTTGGAGGACTATTTAAAACCTCTTCTTTTGCCGGTACAAAACCAATTTCATTTTTACTACATGAAGTCAATCATACTACTTTTTTCATTCTTTATATCTCTTTCTCTTTTCGCTTGTGTAGACGATTCATCGTCCATAGGAGCGAAATGGGTACAAAGTTCATTCCTCAACGAACAGATGGACACTTGTACGGTATTACTTAGTACAGTATTAAGCGACTCCATAGCCACTTCGGGAGATACGGTTTGTCAGATAGGATACCGTGACGACAACTTATGGGGGAAAATTACCGCCTCTTTTTACGCAGAGTATGAAGTACCTTCCTATTCTTTTGATGAAAACATCCAATATGAGTTCGACTCGATCACCATACGCCTGTATTCTTCGGGCAATTACCTGGGAGATACACTAAAAACCCAACGCATTCATCTGCATGAACTGACAAAGAATATAGAACTGGACGATAGAGGGTACCTATACAACACTACTACTGCCTATTACAACGAAACTCCACTGGCATCTTTCGACTTTCGTCCTACTCCGGGCTCACCGAGCGAAGAACTGGAAATACGATTGCCGGATGCATGGGGAGAAGAATGGTTCAACTTGATGCTGAATGATGGCCGATGGGTACAATCCCAGGATTTCTTCCATGATTATTTCAAGGGAATTGCTTTTATACCCGATGCAAATGACGCTTGTATCAGCGGATTTCAAGTCAACGACTCCAGTATGTGCATCACGGTCTACTATCACCAGATTACGGAAACACTGAACGAAAAAACACTGGTTTTCAATACAAGCAGCACGCTGACTTACAACAAAATAGAACAAGACCGCTCAAACATCCCGATAGCCAACCTGCAAAGTGGGGACGGCAATGAATACTCTTCCGGAAAAAGCGAGCATCAGGTCTACCTGCAGGGAATGACAGGTATGTATGTCACCATCGACTTCCCACATTTAAATAATCTCTGCGAAAAAGGAGAGCTTGTGACTATCGAGAGCGCAACGTTACAGTTATATCCGGTAAAAGGAACTTATGACGGCATGTACCCGTTGCCCAAAAGCCTGGCTCTCTACACCGCCAACAATGAAAATGTGACGCAAAGTGTAATCACCGACCTCACCGGGAGTTCCGTACAAAGCGGAAATCTAGTAGTCGACGAGATGTCTTATGAGGAGACTTATTACTCTTTTGACATCACCTCTTTCCTGCAAACAAACCTGGGAACTACCGGATATGATCGTCAGAAACTACAATTATTTCTTCCGGACAACTTGTTCTATACCACACTTCAAGGCGTTATTTTCGGCGACGGAGAACATACCGCCAATAAAAAGAATACCAAACTTATCATACTTTACAAAACTTATCAACAATGAAAAAGATTTTGTTTTGCCTTCTGGCATTCTATACTCCTGTCTCTATAGTTATTGCACAAAATACAACGAACTCCCCTACTTCCATGTTCGGACTGGGAGAACTTTCTACCGGGGAAGGCGGGCAATATGCCGGACTGGGCGGCACAGGCATTGCATTGCGAGGAAATAATTTCCTTAACAATGCCAATCCGGCTTCACTCACAGAGTTGACCGAACAACGCTTCCAGATCGATGCCGGTATCATGGGAGCATACCAGATTTATTCGCAACGAGGAGCAAGTAACCGTTCCGTCACCGGAAATCTGAATAACCTAAGTATCGGCTGCCGGATTATGCCACGCTGGTATGGAGCAATTTTCATGGCTCCCGTCAGCAGTGTGGGATATGCCATCACGCTGGATGAAGAAGTGGCAGGCACCAATGGAGGTACTATCTCTTCTCTCTTTCAGGGTGAAGGAGGACTTTCCAAGATGGGTATCAGCACGGCTTACCTTTTCGGAAAAAGATTTTCTGTCGGCACCAATCTTTCTTATGTGACGGGGACCATCACACAAACGGAGACGCAAGGTACTGCCACAGAAGAAACCAGCTCCTACAAACATACTTTTTATGCGGATTTCGGTGTACAGTATAAATGGGCTATAGACCGCGAACGTTCTTTCGTTGCCGGTGCCGTATATGGTTACTCGCAGGATTTTAAGCAGGATAATAACTTATACGTTAGTAGCAGTTCGGGAGGAGATGATATTGAAAAAAGCCTGAAACGCTATCGCCAATGTCTTCCTCAATTCTTTGGGCTCGGAGCTTCCTACAACACTCTACGTTGGATGGCAACCATCGACTACAAATATGTGGACTGGAGCCGGATGCAATCTTCCCAATCCAATGTCAGTTTTGAGAATCAACACCGGTTATCAGTCGGTGGAAGATATACATTGGGCAATGTCTATCGTAATCCGGTCAGCATCCTATTGGGAACAGGTATTAATAATTCCTATATCGTCATTCAAAAGAAAAAGGCAACCGAATATTACGTCAGTACCGGACTTAACTTCGGATTGCGCAATAACAACGTCCTTTCTATCGGATTGAAATATAAAGGCCAGATGAAAATTCCTAACGGTATGCAAAAAGAAAACAGCCTTTCCCTGTTCCTGAATATTACTTTCTCCGAGCGAACTTACCGCGCCAAGATACAATAAAATGTCATAAAACGGAAGTCATTAAGATAGCTGTCCATTTGAAAAAAGAGAAAACTTTGTGAAACTCTGTGTTACTCTGTGGTGAAACTTTCCTATATTTGTAGCCAAAACAAATTTAATATTAATTTCATAAGAATGAAAAAGAGTATCCTTATCGCTGCTCTAGGCCTGTTCAGCCTGAGCGCAATGGCACAAGACGCAAAACCCGAAGAGGGCTTCGTTTTCACGACAGTGAAAGAAAATCCGATTACTTCAATCAAGAACCAAAACCGTTCGAGCACTTGCTGGAGTTTCTCAACTCTCGGATTCGTTGAATCAGAATTGCTACGTTTAGGCAAAGGTGAATACGACCTGTCTGAAATGTACGTTACGGTGACAGTTCTTTCTCACCCGGTGGAAGCTTCTACGACATCATGTTCTGCCTGAGAAACTACGGTCTTGTTCCGCAGGAAGCTATGCCGGGCATCATGTACGGTGACACATTGCCGGTACACAACGAGTTGGATGCCGTGGCCGGTGCTTACGTAAACGCTATTGCCAAAGGCAAACTGACCAAACTGACTCCGGTATGGAAAGAAAGGACTAAGCTCTATCTATGACACTTACCTAGGAAGTGTCCCGAAAACTTCACTTACAAAGGAAAAGAATATACTCCGAAGACATTTGCCGAATCCCTCGGAATCAATCCGGACGATTACATATCTCTGACTTCATTTACCCACCATCCATTCTACACTCAGATGAACATCGAAATTCAGGACAACTGGCGCAACGGCCTTTCTTATAACCTGCCTTTGATGGAATTCATGTCTGTTATCGACAATGCCGTTAACAACGGTTACACTGTAGCTTGGGGTAGCGACGTCAGCGAAAGCGGTTTCACTCGTGACGGTATAGCCGTTATGCCCGATGCGGATCGTGGTGCCGAACTCACCGGTTCCGACATGGCACGCTGGACAGGTCTTACTGCCGCCGACAAACGCAAAGAACTGACTTCCCGTCCATTACCGGAAATCACCGTAACTCAGGAAATGCGCCAAACAGCATTCGACAATTGGGAAACTACTGATGACCACGGTATGCTTATCTACGGTATAGCCAAAGACCAGAACGGTAAGGAATACTACATGGTAAAGAACTCCTGGGGTACCAACAACAAATACAAAGGTACTTGGTATGCTTCTAAACCTTTCGTTGCTTACAAAACTATCAATATCCTGGTACACAAAGATGCAGTGCCCAAAGCATTGCTGAAGAAGCTGGGAGTTAAATAAGTGATTAGTGGTGAGTGATTAGTGCTGTGCTGTCATTGCCGCATGGTACTAATCACTTATCATTCACTACTAATCACTATTTCATCATCCTACTGTTAATATATTCCGTAAACTGATCCTTATAATTCTCTCCTACCGGAATATAGGTCTCTCCAAAAACGATGCGCAGGCGAGAAACTTCCGTTATCTTTTTCAAATTGACAATATAAGAACGATGTACCCGCATAAACTGAGAGGGGGGCAAAGTTTCTTCCAGACGCTTCATGCTGAGTAAAGGCATAATGGGCTTAGCCTCTCCTTCTACAAAGATACGTACGTATTCGCTCATTCCCTCAATATATTTAATATCTGCCAAGTTGATACGCGTAACGCGATAATCACTCTTCACAAACAGAGTACCGTCATTGAAAGAAAGTTCGGACGGAGTTGACGGTAGAGCAACTGTTCCATGACCTTTGGTGCGGAATTCCCACCATTTATACGCTTTGTCCACCGCCTTCAGGAAGTCTTGAAAGCCAAACGGTTTCAGCAGATAATCCAGTGCATCTACTTTGAAACCTTCGACGGCATACTCCGAATAAGCTGTTGTGAAGATAACCAACGGCTTTTCCGTCAGGGAACGCACAAAGTCCATCCCATTCAGGTCGGGCATATTGATATCAACAAACATCAGATCAATCTTCTGTGCGGAAAGAACACTCATAGCATCGAAAGCGTCTTGGCAGGAAGCTACAAGATTCAGAAAAGGTACACGGGAGATATATCCCGTCAGTTGGGTAAGAGCCAACGGCTCATCATCAATAGCTATACAATTTATCATAATATACCTCCATTCTGTATTAACTCACCGGCACAAGCAACTGCACATCAAAGCAATCAGCCGTATCATCAATAGATAGTTTATAACGCTCACCGAACAACAGACGCAAACGCTTACGGATATTATCAAGACCGATACCGTGGTGCTGATCTTCGGACCTATAATAATTACTGTTGGAACAAACGAAATGAATTTCCTCTCCCACCACCTGCAAACAGACTGATACGAATGAAGCATGCTGATAACTGACACCATGCTTAAAAGCATTCTCTACAAAAAGAAACGAAAAACAAAGGGGCGGAATCTGTACTTCGGGCCCGTATCCGGAAAATCCATCTATAGACACTTTTTATCCGTATAGCGGATGCGCATCAGGGCAATGTAATTTTTAAGAAACTGAACCTCACGTGAAAGCAAAATCGTTTTATTACTCGCTTCATAAAGCACATAACGCATCAGTTTAGAGAGTTCCACAATCGTACTTTTCGCCTTCTCCGTATCAATATCCACCAATGCATGTATATTATTGAGAGTATTCATGAAGAAGTGCGGATTTATCTGATATTTCAAATACTCCAGTTCCGACTGCAAACGTTGATGTTCCAGTTCCTTCAGCATTTCTTCATCACGGAAAGATTTAAAGAAAAGTTTGATGGCGATATTGAACCCTACCATCAAAAAGGCAATGATGAAATGAATAAGATAGCGGAGCACAAAAGGAGGATAAGGAAAAGGAGTCGGTTTTGGAAATCTTGGGATTGGATTCATACCAATGCACATCCCCTTCCTCCCTCGCCTTTTCTCTCATCTTAATAATCTGGTCTCTCCGGTTCTCCTTCATACGAAGAGGCAACTCTCCTCGCTTGAAATCTTTGGGGGAATGATTGGCAAAAGAAAACGGAGAAAGCCAACAAATCATTCCTATTACAAAAATCAACGAAACAGTATATTGCCAGTACCTTTTCTTAAAAAGGAAATAGGGAACCAGCCCATAATTGTTTAACAGGAAAAGCACGAAAAAAGGAAGGATACTCAACCATGATTCGCGGATCACCATACGGGTTTCCTCCCGTTCAAGTCCTCCACTCATGGCAAAGTATCCGCCTATCAGCGGAAGAAGAAATATTACGATCCAGATAGCTCCGTAAATACTCTGCTCCAGCACGTGTTGTTTACGCAGTCTTTTCATGCCTCATTGCTTCTGATTATCGAAACAAAGATAAAACCGAACCTGTTTTATCACAAATAGAATCGACCAAAGAACGGATTTCGACGGTAAACTGCTGTTTACCATCCCCATCCACCAGGTCCATGTCCACCGCCTCCACCACCGGGCTGGCCACCGCCGGAAGTGCTGCCGACTTGTGTCACCATCGAACTGGCAGTAAATGTTGCCGCCTGTGTGCCACCGGAATAAGTGGCTCCCGAATATAACCCGAAGAACTCGGAACCACCGGAAACCGTTCCTCCTTTTGAGATAGTATAACTACCGCCCGAGGTCAGATTCGGACTACTGAATAATACCGTCATTTGAGAATAAGCACGGGGAATCTGATAGGTCAGTACGCTGGTTCCGTCGGCCGACTGGATATTCAGTATTTCTCCGTTACTTCCCGAACCGCCATAGATCACAGTGCGTTGCGTACATACACTTGATGTAGGTGTACTTGTTCCTCCTCCAATACCCAGAACAATCCCCCCGGTAATCTTAAAGGTATTCTGATCGCAATCGAATCCGTCTTCGGGAGAAGTAGTACCCGACGATACGATCACTCCCCCCGTAATGGTCAACGTACCATTAGAGTCAATGCCGTCATTTCCGGAACTATAACAATAAATATTGCCACCATTAAGAACAATGCTGTTACTTGCATTCATACAGTCATCGTAACAAAGCGCGGCAACTGTACCCTCATTGACAGTCAACACACTTTTACTCTCGATACCCTCACTACCTTCCCCACCGGTAGCCTTCACAAGCACCGTTCCTCCATTGATTGTCAACGCACCGTCCGCTTTGATTCCTTTTGCCGACGAGTCGAGCTTGCCATATACACACTGCGTACCGGTAGTTATCACTTTCACCGTGCCGTCATTGATGGTAATCGAACCGTCACAGTTGATACCTTTACCGGCTCCACCTGTACTCTGAATAGCGATTTCGCCTCCTGTAATCAGGATATTTCCGTCACATTTAATTCCTGCACACGAACTTAAATCATTATCTTCATAAAGAGCGGTTTGAGAAGTGAATGCAGTCAGCTTTCCTCCGGAGATGGTCAGGTTACCATCACAGGATATTCCTTTGGAGGCTGCTCCCGCCACTTGTGCCTGAATAGCACCGCCACTGATTACCACATCCAGACAGGATTTCAACCCATGCGCTTTATTATCCGTTGTAGAGAGTTTTGCAAAGCCTCCGGTCATCGTAATTCCTCCCTCTTCACACTGAATAGCATCGCCGTCTGAAGATATATTCAGTATTCCGCCGCCGATAATCACAGATTCATTGGTATGGATTCCATCTTTTTTGGCCGAAACTACCGTAATATTACACCCGCTACGGAAACGCACATAATCATCGCTTGTGATGGCATGTTTATAATTTCCGGTAACTGTGAGTGAACCGCCTCCACTGAAAATGAGCTGCCCCTCACTGAACAGACAGGCTTTCATATCCTCTCCATCAGTAGTTGCCGTATAAGAAGACCCATCTGTCAACACATTCGTTGTTTCATCCGCGCATACCACAAACACACGTTTGGAAGACTGGATATTAATGGCAGCACCTACCGGATTGAGTATAGACACCCCCGCCAGTGATAATTTGAATTTCTTTTCGCTGTATACCTTGAACGAGCCGTTCGTAGTAGTCCCGTTCAACACATACTCTACTCCGCTGACCGTAGAATTGACCACAATATGCGCCCCATTGGAAGATACTTCCACTCCGGAAACTCCATTACCTACCGTGGCAGTCGTTCCATTATAGGTAATCGTCACCACGGAGGCAAATTGGGAGTTCTCTATAAAATCATCATCGGAAGTGACCGTTTCCGACATGCTTCCATACGTCGTCCTATCACTTTCATCAAAAGCGATTGTAAATCCCAATAAGTCTTCCGATCCCTCGGGAATCGTCGGGTTGGGCTGACTGCTTCCTCCACCTCCCGAACCTTCGACCAATATTCCTTCCTGATCGCCGAAATCGAATGATTCCGTCGTACAATTCACCAACAACAGCAATAAAAGCGGTATCCAAAACAACACTATTCTTTTCATAATTTCCCGTTTTATATATTAAAACTTAAATGAATATCCTGCACCGATCACATGCCCGTTTGCCTCATCGTCGTCTGCCTTATTCTGATACAGATAATAAAAATCGAGAGCATGTTTCTTACTTAGTTTCCATTCCGTCCCCAATGTCCATCGCAACTTTTCAAAAGCACCGATCTCATTCAACGAATATGAAAGTTCACATGAAGTATAAGGCGTAAAAGCACATTTACGTATATTATATTCCACCTGAAGACGGGAACGAAGCACATTTTTTCCTTTTCCACTGATATATTCATCATTCTTCACACTCCCGTCATCACCATCGAATTTGGGGACCGACTGACTGGGACGATAAGTATATTGCCACCGTTCACGAAGGGAAAACGTGAAGCGGCGCCAGTCCACCTTTCCTGTTAATGACAAGTTTACACGATGTTTCGGCTGCCAATATTCGGGGATATAGTTTCCTTTTTTAGTGACTTCCATCGGATGGTAATAATGAATAAACGTATATCCTGCGGATGCTTTCAGCCAACGAAACATCTTATAGGAAACACCTGCCGAACCCGACCAGCGTTCCACCGTCTGCAATCCGTCTCTTGTACGGAATTCACCTTCCAGAGAAGCATCGAAACCGGAGAATATCTTTTTCTTCACTTCCGCACTGGTCCACACGCCGAAATCATCTCCCTGTGCATAACTCTTCCCTGCCATACACAACAATAACAGGCAACCAACTAGGTATCTGCCTGTATCCCAGAGTCTCTTCTTACTTTCTCTGCCTGACTTATCTTCCATTTCCTTATTCATTTTCTTTAGGTAAGCGGGTCAACGTATCAATCGTATTTATCTCATCTTTCAGCGGTTCATAGTAGATTTTCAGCATGGCTGTATCCCGTAAAAAATCGATATGTCCCACTTCCACACGAACAATGTCAAGTCCTGTCCGTTCGCGGAGATCGCGCAATAAGTCCAATTCTCTTTCGGGTTTTATCAGTTCTATCCTGTCATATTGAATCAATTTACAGGAGATATGTTTCAGCCAGCGATTGCTTTCGCAAAGCCATATACTGACAATGAAAAGCAAGTTGGTACATACCAGTTCGGCATAACTGATTTCTACGGCAAGAGCATTGATTACCGAAATGGCAATGATAACAAAAAGATAAGTCATCTCACGCACGGGCATTGACTCGGTCCGATAGCGAATGATACCGAAAATGGCAAATAAACCGAGCGCAAAACCTATTTTCAGTTTGACACTTCCCAATAAGAAAATCATCAGGAAAATGCTGATGCTTATCAGCGTAAAGGTGAAATAATAATCACGCCGTTTGCTCTTGGGGTAATAAAACAGATGAATAATGCAGGATACCACCAGTAAATTGAAGCAGAATCGCAACAACAATTCCAGGAAACCTGCGCTATCCATCAATGGTGTTTCTATTAATGTAATATCACTTAGTTCATCAAACATATTATTCAGGTTTTATATTAAATATTCATTAGTTGCTTCTTTGCTATCTTCTGTGCCATTCTCAACTTGGGTTTAAACCGATTATATTTTAAGTTCCCGGCTGTGAGTACGGTTCCCACACAATATTTACTAATTCCCGAAGGCCGCACATGCAGTTCGCGCAGTATTTCACCGATGGGTGAATAAGTTCTCCCGTCGCGCTTCAGTTCTATGATGGCAAGATTTTCCAATCTTGCTTCTGTTCCGGTTATGAGATGATGGAAATGCACACCGGTATCGATGGTCAGCCGTTCTGTCATTGCCTTATTCACCAATGTAATACGATGAAAATGATTTTCCAGTAGAAGTTTCAAGGTAGACAACTCATACCAGGCATAATTGCGAAGAAACTCTTCTCCTCCATCCTGACGCAACGAGTTTACTCCTTGCACCCGGATCCGCTTTTTATCTGTCCTCCCTTTATTATTCTTATTTTTCACTTCCAGGAAAGTCAGACCGGAAGAGACATACGTCCTTACACGGATTTTCTCACGGATCACTCTTCCGTTTTGATGAGCCAGATACATGGCGTAATCGGGAGTGTCGAGATAGGTAGTGTGATAAACTATATTCCGTTCTCCCTGCACCTCCTGCACACGATAACAGTTACTTGCCCGTTGCAATACGTCCATCAGGGCAGAGAGTGAAACGATATACTTTGTGTCGGTACGGTTCATCAAACGGATGGTACTCATCTCTTCCAAAGAAATGGAGGAGAAAGCGGAAAGTGCGGTGGTCACATTACATGTCTCGTTCATATTCATAGGGGATTAGAGTAGCAAATGTTACAATACTGTAACAAATGTATGACAGAGAAGCAGAAAAAGGAAAAAAAATCAATGAACGGGAGATTCTTATCGGTGAATCGACTGTATTACAGCAATAAACAGTTCTGTTCTATTTTTAAGATTCTATTATTCAGCAATGGTCATGAATCGAATCAAATAGAAAATAAAATGCCTAATTTAGTGCAAGAATATGCATATCACACCCCTTATTATGTATAAATAAAGGATAAACAGACCGTTTTTCATTGTATGAAAACGTCCGTTCTTTTAATGAAAGGTATCCTTGGTCGGTGAGGAACGCCTCCTTGCTCACCGACCAAGCTACCGTTCATCGGTGAGCAAGGATTTGTAGATTGAAATAAGAGTCGTTTCCAAGCTATTTCACTTCTAACTTCGCTGATTGCTGATCTGGCAAATAGCTATACATCAGAAAAAGAGAGATTCATTTATTCCGATTCTGACGTAAGATTAGTGCAAAAAGAATGATTTATCAGCAAAGTGCTACCTTTTCACATTCTTCAAACAAACATTTAAGCTCCTTTTGAATTGCTGCCCTCACACCGGTTCTAATTAAAGCAGGGAAAATGTATAAAACATCCTGTTTTTATGTATAGCCCAATTTTAAGCAAACAAAGATTTATTTCTCGCGATATTCCAGCGGAGTCATCTTCACCTGTTTACGGAAGTATTTATTGAAAAAGGAATGATTGTTAAAGCCCAAAGAGAATGCTATTTCTTTTACCGGCAACCGGGTGGTTTTCAGTTGTGCTTTCGCGTTCATGATAATAATCTCCGTGATGATTGCCAACGGACTGTATCCGCTTGCTCTCCGAATTGCACTAGAGAAATGCGCTGCAGTAACTCCACACTTTTCTGCATAAAATGCCACTTCATGCTCACTGGTATAATGAGCCATCAGCAGCTGTATAAACTGCCTGTACAACTCCTGCTCTCTTCTCAAAGGTTCGTCAAGCTTCCTGCCATAGCGTTTATACAGTTCTTTCGTTCCCTGTAAGAAAATAGCCAGTATGGAGCGTATTATGTCTTTATTTTCCAATGAATGTGGAAGTGTATAAGCACGAATCAGCAAAAGATATACATTTCGATACAAGCCGGCAATATCGTCTTGCAGAGAAATGACAGGGCTATTTAAGATCATAGGCATAGAGTCTAGCAGGATTTCCACATAGTTGCCGGAAAGCATAAAATCGGATGAAAAACCGGCAAAAGAAATGCGGGTATCAGACGAAACTTCGTGTATCTGAATAAACGAATTAGGAAGGACAATTACAAAATCATTCTTACGAATGACAACCTCCAACAAATTAATGGTAGCTTTCACCATCCCTTCGGTACAGAGTACAAAGACACCGGCTTTTATTTTGCATGGGAAATTACTGTAATAGTTTAAAATATCCCCAGTGATACTATCATCTGCTATAAAATCAATCGGAAGGTCAAATTTGGGAAAGGAGTCGTTTATTATCATCGTCTAGTTTTTAGTTTATCAAAAATATCCATTCCATCCGAATTCCAAACAAAGAGTTCAAAAATGGTATCTTATATCTTACAAACAGAACATTGTTTTCTTCTTTATTAGGAGTGTTCTTTAGAAAATAACAAAGATAGAACATTGAATCCCAAGAATGGAGCTTGACGGCAGTCACCTATTCACCGTACTTTGCACTGTTTTAAATAATACATTAAAATAAAACCTAAAAGAGAATGAGAACTTTGAAAAAACTTCTTTATGTAGCTTGTACAGCTTCCCTCCTTACATCTTGCGAGGAAACCTATAATGACAAGCTATTCTGGCCGGGAGAGCTCAACCAGAAGTATGGCTCATACATCAAACCAGCCACTTTAGACCTGACCTACAGCGGAGAAAAACTTGTTGGAAAAACTGTCGATTTCAAAACAGACGACAGTGAAAAAGGAACCATCACACTGAACGACATTATTCCGGGAGAAAAAACAACTCCTATCCAAATCGATTTATGTGAACAGGGAGATTCCTATACATTTAGTGGAAAGAATATCACAATGAAAGGGGCAACGGTGACATACAGCGGAACCCTCACTCCGAAAACGATGAAACTGGATTTGAATGTAGCAATGCCACAAAGTAAATGGAGAAAAAGTTACGGTTTATCCGGCTTTACGAAAGGCAAGAAAATGATTGTCGGAACCAGTGGAGGACAATACGTATGGAAAGAATCATCGAGTGAAATATTGACCGGAGCATTCTATGTCCATCTGGACGATGTAGAATTAACCAAATCGGGCAGCACACTGTTCATGAGAATGAAACTGGTTCAGAATGCGCTTTGCTATTTCATCCCGCAACTTCTTCAATCAGTCACCTTGCAACCCGACGGTAACGTGATCGCCAATTACACTACCAGTCCGGTATATATTGGCAGTATCCCTATCAGTAACATAGATCCCGATAAAGATACGGGGACGATTGCCCTATTTGTCATCAAGTTCATGCTTGGTACATTAAAAGAGAGCGACATTACCAGTGTGCTGGCAGATCGCACATGGGCGGCTTCCCCCATCAATCTGATTACCTGGGCAGCAAACAACGGACAGATTAAGATGAACCTCAATCTGCCGGCCATCATCGGTCTGACTACCCAGGACGGTGAGACTCCCATAGATCCGGGACTGATTTCAGGCATTACGGAAGCTCTTGCCAAGTCGAACCCTATTCAATTGAAAAAGTTGCTTGGAACTTTAAATGCCATACTCGACAATCAGTTCCTCGGCATCATTGCTAATATGGATGATGCTAGTTTCCGGCAAGTATTCTACTTGCTGACCGAGGGCATTGTCTTTAACATAATGGAAGAAGAGAACGGGCATACCAATCTTTATCTGGCCAAAGAATCGACCACGGCTTTCATTCAGTTATTACCCGGATTGCAGCCGATAGTGGAAGGATTGCTTCCGGAAAGCATGGCGAGCAATGCGACCTTCAAGAATCTACTCGGATACCTCATGGCAAATGACGAGAATGGATTGCCTTACCTATGGAATTCTGCCAATACGATTGATTTGGGACTAGGCCTTTTACCCCCGAAATAAACATCAACCATGAATATGAAAGAAATAAAGAATATGAAGAAATTATCTATACTATTTATAAGCAGCCTCATCGGAACGGCAGGTTTGATGACTTCATGTAGTGAAGACTATCCAGGACCGGACCCGGTGGACGTAACAGCGAATTACTCGAATAAATACTTGAGCAAATCCAACCTGACATTAACTTATGATGGGGATGAAATGACTGGCAAAAGCAGTCGACTTCAGTACAGTGAAAGGAGAAACGGCTAATGTTACTTTTTATAATGTATTTCCCGGAGAAGAAACACTCAAACTGACTGATATACCTATTTCCGGAGATGCTAACGGTTACTCTTTTTCCGGCAACGGCACGGGAAATTTAACCGGCAGTACCTTTAATTATAGCGGACGTGTAGAAAACGGCCAGTTGACAGTGAACCTGACCAATATAAAGATGGTGAACAGCGCACAAATGGCCAACACTTATGCACTTAGCGACATCATATACGGCAGAGGAAAGGATATGATCCGCAATTCGGATACCGGCCTGTACGAATGGGGGAATCCGATGGTAAAATGATTGCCGCACCTCTTTATGTAGACATGGATATTGAACTAAGCAGTGATGGCAGTTTCCTTTATGCGGTCATGACAGGGCTGGTGAAAGGAATGGGTGGTTATCTTCTGGCACAGCTTCTCGATAACGTCACCTTACAACCTAACGGATACATCACAGCCAATTATACAACGGATGAAATGATGCTGGGAGAGCAGAAGTTCAGTGAAATAAACATGGAAGATCCCGAATCTATGAATAAAGTCGCTACATTCGTTATGTATAAGTTATTCTTACCTTATCCGATGGGAGGTTTCCAGCAACAGGATATTATCAATGCCACGGAGGGGGTAAACCGGATTTATGCTCCATCTCCCAAAGGACTGGCCTACTGGTATATGAAGAACGATCATTTCTATCTGAAACTGGATCTTCCGGCAATTATCATTCAAGTCATGAAATCGCAGGGGAAAAGTATCGATCAGAATCTGATGGCTTTATTGACAGACGCTATCCTGAATTCAGATCCGGTTCAACTCAAGAATATATTAAGTACTATCAGCGGTCAACTGGATAATTCCATATTATCCATGCTGGCAGGTCTGGATAACGCCACTTTCCAAATGCTGTTCGGCTGGATAAAAGAGGGAATCCCCATGCAAATGGAGAAGAAAGACGGACACACTTATCTGTACGTAACCAAAGATGCATTGACTCCGTTCATTCCTTTCCTCCCCAGTCTGGAACCTTTGATGGCAGGTATTCCCAATTTTGGTCCGATGCTGTTCGACAGTTATATCATGCCGCTTTATAAGGGTTGGTCTACCATCACCAAACTGCATATAGGTATAGACCTTACAGTCAACAACTAATAAGAAGCACCTTTCTATAAACAAGAAAATACAAGAACAATGAAGAAAATATATATTCTAACTTTGCTACTATGCTTCATCAGCTTTGGGAACAGTTTTGCTCAAACGCTGAAAGGACATATATATGACGCTAAAACCAATGAGCCATTAGTAGGAGCAGCCGTTACGTACAAATTACAAGGTAATCAGGGAGTCGTGTCGGACATCAACGGGGCTTATGAAATCAAACTGCCCGAGGGCGGAGTCGATCTGGTCTTCAGTTATGTGGGCTACGAAGATGTGCTGATGCCTATTGTGATCGACAGACGTGAAGTAGTGACCAAAGACGTTTACATGAGAGAAAGCACCAAACTACTGGAAGAAGTAGTGGTCAGTGCCGGACGTTTTGAACAGAAACTCAGTAACGTTACCGTTTCTATGGATGTAGTGAAAGCCGGTGATATTGCCCGTCAGGCACCAACGGACATTTCTTCCACGCTCCGTACATTGCCCGGCGTAGACATCGTAGACAAACAACCGTCTATACGTGGCGGCAGCGGATGGACTTACGGAGTGGGTGCACGCAGCCAGATTCTGGTGGATGGAATGAGTACGCTAAATCCCAAAACAGGAGAAATCAACTGGAACACCGTGCCTTTGGAGAATATCGAGCAGATTGAAGTTATCAAAGGAGCTTCCTCCGTACTGTACGGTTCGTCGGCTCTGAACGGTATTATCAATATCCGTACCGCACGTCCGGGATTGACTCCGAAAACACGTTTCAGCGCATACGTAGGTATCTATGGTGATGCGGAAAATGACGAATACCAATGGAGTGACAAGAGTTTCTGGAAAGAGGATAAATATTCGGTCAAACCTATTTTACGCGGAAGTCTTCTTAGTGGTGTCCGAAACCCAATTTACGAAGGATTCGATCTCTCCCACTCCCGTCGTATAGGTAATTTTGATGTCAGCGGGAGCATGAATCTTTTCACCGATGAAGGATACCGTCAGCAGGGATACAACAAGCGTTTCCGTATGGGAGGTAACCTTACCTATCATCAACCGGACATGGGAATGAAACTGTTGAACTATGGTTTCAATATTGATTTCCTTTCCAATCAATATGGAGACTTCTTTATCTGGCGTTCGCCGACAGAAGTGTACAAGCCCTCTCCTTTTACCAATATGGGACGGGAGGACAACAACTTCCATATCGATCCGTTTATCAACTACGTAAATCCGGAGAATGGTACGTCACATAAGATTAAAGGCCGTTTCTATTATAGTGCCGACAATATCGTGCGCCCCAGCCAGGGAGCATCCATCGGTGATATTCTGGGAAATATGGGAACAGATGCCCAGACTATTCAGAATATTGCAGGCGGTGATTACAGTTCGCTCTATCCGGCCTTGGTCGGTATCGGTTCGGGACTTATCAACGGAAATCTGGAAGATGCCATGAATGGAGTATTTACCTCATTGGGCAATATTTTCCCGAATGCAACAACTGCCGATTATTGCGATCTGATCTCCTGGGTGATGGACAACGGGGTACCCGGTGATTTGGGCGGACTTGCGAACGGACAGTTACCGAGTGATCTGATCCCCTGGGTATCCGGTATGCTCAACCCAACACGAAACACTCCGAAAACGCAGACTGACAAAAGTACGAACTACTATCTCGACTATCAATTCAACAAGAAATGGGACAGTGGTGCGCAAATCACTACGGGAGCCACTTATGAGCATGTACGTTATGATTCCGCCATCATGGACGAGGTCTATAAAAGCGATAACATAGCCGCTTTCTTCCAGTATGACCAGCGTTTCTGGGATCGCTTGAGTGTATCTGCCGGTGTACGTGCCGAATATTATCGGGTGAACAATCATCATCGTGAAGCGGAAACAAAGATCTTCGGAACCAAGGTTCCGTTCCGTCCGGTGTTCCGTGCAGGATTAAATTATCAGTTGGCCGATTACAGCTTTATCCGTGCCAGCTTCGGTCAAGGTTACCGTAATCCGTCCATCAATGAAAAATACCTGCGCAAGGATATCGGTGGAGTCGGTGTTTATCCGAATCTGGACATTAAGCCGGAAAAAGGATTTAACGCGGAATTGGGGATTAAGCAAGGATACAAAATCGGTAATTTCCAGGGATTTGTAGATGTTGCCGGATTCTATACACAGTATAAAGATATGGTTGAATTCCAGTTCGGCCTCTTCAATAATGCCGATTATACGATGATTAACAGTATCGGCGATGCTGTCCGAATGTTAACTGACGGTCAAGGTTTCGGTATTGGAGCACAGTTCCATAACGTATCGAAAGCCCAGATCTACGGAGTGGAAATCTCGACAAACGGTGTTTATAACTTTAATAAGAACACGAAGTTGTTCTATAATTTAGGATATGTATATACTGAACCACGCGATGCTGATTATCAGGAGCGCAATGCGGTAGAAGGACTTTATACCGATCCTCTTCAGATGAAAGAGAAATCGAACACAGGTAAGTATCTCAAATATCGTCCGAAGCATAGCTTCAAAGCCACGGTAGATTTCCAGTGGAAACGTATCAATCTGGGTGCCAACGTTGCCTGGAAGAGCAAAATCCTCGCTGTGGACTACCTGATGATGGATGAACGTCCGAAAACACAACTTGACCTGATGGATTATGTTCGTGGCGTTGCTTTCGGCTATTCCAAAGGAGAAAGTCTGGCGAGCTACTGGAAAAAGCACAATACGGACTATGCCACCGTTGACATGCGTCTTGGAGTAAAAGCCACGAAAGAGGTTGCTTTCCAGTTTATGGTAAACAACTTGCTGAATAAGGAATATAGCTATCGCCCGATGGCAGTTGCCGCTCCACGTACTTTTGTTGTAAAGATGGATATTACATTCTAAACTTTCCGCAAGAGTCGGAAATAGAGAAGAAAAAAACGAACGGTTTCTCACCTGTGAAAAACAGGTGGGAAACCGTTTGCTTTTTTAGAGCTCTCTTCATTCTCTTTTTACAGCCATTCTTAAAAGAAGAACAATCAATATTAAAAATAGAACACATTTATTTTCTCATTTTAAGCACTTTCGCCATACACAATTAAAAATAGAACATTAAAATAAAAAACAGACCTTGACAATAAAGAATTGTTAGTCGAACTTTGCAAAGTTTTATTAAATACGCAATAAAAACAAAAAGCAAAATGAGAAACCTACGAAAACTATTTTATGTAGCTTGCGCGGTATTTTTCTTTACATCATGCGAAGAGACTTACAATGACAAGCTATTTTGGCCGGGAGAAATTAGTCAGGAATATGGCTCGTATATTAAACCATATACGCTAGACCTAACCTACAGTGGAGAGAAACTCGTTGGAAAAACTGTCAGTTTCAAGACAGGAGATAGTGAAACGGGAACACTGACACTGAATGATGTGATTCCCGGAGAAAAGGAAACTCCTATCAGTCATATCCAACTGTATGAGAATGAAGAGAAAGGGTATTACACTTTCAGCGGAACAAATATCACGATGGGAGGAGCTACGGTGAAATACAGCGGTAGCATTACTCCGAAAACGATGAAGCTGGATTTGAATGTGGTAATGGCTGATCCCCAAAAGCTGGTTAACAAATACGACTTCGCTCTTTATGAAATGGTTCAGGATCTTACGAATGAATTTCATCCTGTACAGTACAAAGGTGCCTGTTATTTCGATATGAAACCTAAAGAAGGGATAGGAACTGACGAAGCTTCATTAATGTATCTCTTAGGTAACCTTGCCCCGGGTATTCTTCAGACGCTCATACCTCAATTAATAAAAGATATCAAACTGGAAAAGGATGGTACTATTACAGCATATTACTCTTCAGATCCAATAAATGAAGAGTTACTGTTCTTACCTTTGAATGGCGATGAAGCAGAAGTTGTTCAAAAACAAATTCAAACCGTTATAGAAAACCGTACTTATGAGAAATCTCCTAATGGACTAGCTTATTGGGGACAAGCCAATAACAAGTTAATATTAAAACTAAATATTCCCGCAATCATTACAGAAATCATTAAGAATAGCCAGCAACAGATAGATGGTGAGCTTATCAACGGGATTACTGAAGCCATTCTCAAAACGGACCCCATTCGCCTCAAAAGTCTGCTTTCCACTCTTAATGCAATTGTGAATAATGATATATTAGGTTACTTGGTAATGGTGGACGATGCCTCTTTTACCGCTTTATTCAATTGCATCAAAAATGGTATTCCCATGAATATAACCCATACCAAAGATGGACATACCTATCTATACCTGGACTATCAGACATTAACTCCTGTCATCAACATACTATCCGGAATTAAAGTCGATTTAGGAGGACTTTCATTGGATTTGGCTATGATTGCTGAACAATGGAAACTCATGCAATTATTCAATTTAGGATTGGACTTAGTTCCATCGACCAAATAATTACCAATCACTATAAAAGAGAATGATAATGAAAAAGATTTCACTTATAATATCGCTTATATTCACGAGTGTAACAGGAATACTGACTTCTTGTAGTGAAGATTATCCAGGCCCCGATCCTGTAGACGTAACGGCCAATTATTCCAATAAATTTTCGAATCCGAATCCTACCTTGACTTTGGCATACAACGGCGAAAATATGACTGGGAAATCGGTGGATTTCAGCACAGTAAAGGGTGAGACAGCTAATCTTACTTTTTATGATATTCTTCCGGGAGAAAAGGCATTAAAGCTGACTCATATACCTCTCACAGGAGATGCAGAGGGATACTCTTTTCAAGGCAAAGGCATCGGTACTACCACCCAAAGCACCTTTAATTATGAGGGACGCGTAGTGAAAGGCAGACTTATATTAAATCTGGCTGACGTAACGATGGCAAATGCTAATTTATGGGCTAAGAACTATCGTTTCGCAGATGTAGAGCATGGAACAGGAAAGGTTATTGCAGATGAGGGAAATGGATATCAATGGGAGGAAAAAGATGACAAGATGACTTCATGTGCCATTTACTTCAGATTTCCGGAAACAGAAGAAGCCACAGAAACCAGCTACAACGGTCAAAACATGGGAAGTGTTCTGCAGGGATTATTAGGATACTTGTTGCCTTGCATCCTGAAAGATATAACATTGGAACCGGATGGAAATATCATTGCCAATTATTCGGGAGATGCTTTTAACGAGGAAAACAAGGATTTATTTATCGGTAATGTTCTGACTGCCTTTTTAAATATGGATATAGAGGATCAGGATATGATTACGGATGCCATTAAAGATTATCAATATACGACTTCTCCCAAAGGATTGGCATACTGGTTTCAAAGGGATGGCAAGATTGTTATAAAGCTCGATCTGCCGGCAATCATTTCACAGGTTGCTTCCGGCAGTGGAAAAGTGATCGACAAAAACATCATAAGCTCCATCTCGGATGCCATCTTCAGCATGGATGCCTTAAAACTTAAGAGTCTTCTGAAAACAGTAAACGGTCAATTACAAAATGAGATTCTAGGTTTTATCGTTAGCATGAACGATCAATCTTTTGCAACGTTCTTTGATTGGTTATCAAACGGAATACCTATGCACATCAAGATACAAAATGGTCACTCATACATTTACCTTGATAAAGAAGGAATAGCTCCGATATTAAAGCTTCTTGGAGATTTTCATCCCATAGTATTAAAAATGCTGCCAAGTTTATTACCACCGGAAATGGCCGGACTTGCCGGATTTCTCGAACCGCTAATAGATATGCTATTTATCACTTGGCCGGAATGTGCATTGCTAGTTCAAAGTTTTGACTTGGGACTCGATCTCGTACCTCAAAATTAATATACTATTAAAGAATAAGAACAATGAAGAAATTATATACTCTGATAATCCTTTTATCCCTAACCGGTTTCGGAAGCAGCTTTGCCCAAACCTTGAAAGGACATATATACGACGCCAGAACCAATGAGCCATTGGTAGGCGCAGCCGTCACATACAAACTCCATGGCAATCAGGGAGCAGTGTCCAACATCAATGGAGAATATGAAATCAAACTGCCCGAGGGAGGAGTCGATCTTGTATTCAGTTATGTAGGCTATGAAGATGTATTGATGCCAATTGTTATCAATAAGCGTGAAGTCATCACGAAAGACGTTTATATGAAAGAAAGCACAAAGCTACTGGAAGAAGTGGTGGTTAGTGCCGGACGCTTTGAACAGAAGTTGAGTGACGTTACTGTTTCCATGGATGTGGTGAAAGCCGGAGATATTGCCCGTCAGGCACCGACAGATATTTCTTCCACACTCCGTACATTGCCCGGTGTAGACATTGTAGACAAACAGCCCTCTATGCGCGGTGGCAGCGGATGGACTTACGGTGTAGGTGCACGCAGCCAGATTCTGATAGACGGCATGAGTACCCTGAATCCAAAAACCGGTGAAATCAATTGGAACACCATACCTTTAGAAAATGTAGAACAGGTGGAAGTTATTAAAGGAGCTTCCTCCGTGTTGTACGGGTCATCAGCCTTGAACGGCATTATCAACATCCGTACTGCACGTCCGGGACTGACTCCGAAAACACGTTTCAGTGCTTATGTGGGAGTATATGGTGATGCGGAAAACGACGAATACCAATGGAGCGACAAGAGTTTCTGGAAAGATGATAAATATTCTGTTAAACCGATCCTGCGCGGAAGTCTTCTTAGCGGTATACGGAATCCTATTTACGAAGGATTCGACCTCTCCCACTCCCGTCGTATCGGCAATTTCGATGTCAGCGGAGGAATCAATCTTTTCACTGACGAAGGATACCGCCAACAGGGATACAACAAACGTTTCCGTATGGGAGGGAGCCTCACTTATCATCAGCCTGATATGGGAATGAAACTGTTGAATTATGGTTTCAATGTCGATTTCCTTTCCAATCAATATGGTGACTTCTTTATCTGGCGTTCACCAACGGAAGTGTACAAACCGTCTCCTTTCACCAACATGGGACGTGAAGAGAATAATTTCCATATCGATCCGTTCATCAACTATGTGAATCCGGAAAACGGTACGTCACATAAGATTAAAGGACGTTTCTATTACAGTGCCGATAATATCGTACGCCCTACCCAAGGAACTTCCATCACTGATATTCTGGGAAATATGGGAACTGATGCCAAAACGATACAGAATATAGCCGGTGGCGATTACAGTTCACTTTATCCTGCATTGGTAGGTATAGGTTCCGGACTTGTCAACGGCAACCTGGAAGATGCCATGAACGGAGTGTTCACCTCATTAGGCAATATTTTCCCGAATGCGACGACTGCCGATTATTGCGATCTGATCTCTTGGGTAATGGACAACGGAGTGCCGAGTGACTTAGGGGGACTTACGAACGGACAGTTACCGAGTGATCTGATTCCGTGGTTATCAAATGTTATCAATCCGTCACGAAACACTCCAAAAACACAGACTGATAAGAACTTCGATTACTACCTCGACTACCAGTTCAATAAGAAATGGGAAGGCGGTGCACAAATCACTACCGGAGTAACCCTGGAACATATCCGCTATGACTCCGCTGTAATGGATGAGGTATACAAAAGTGATAATATAGCTGCTTTCTTCCAATACGATCAGCGCTTCTGGGATCGTTTGAGTGTATCTGCCGGTGTACGTGCCGAATATTATCGGGTGAATAATCATCACCGTGAAGCCGAAACTAAAATCTTCGGAACCAAAGTTCCGTTCCGTCCTGTCTTCCGTGCAGGGTTAAATTATCAGTTGGCTGATTACAGTTTTATCCGTGCCAGCTTCGGACAGGGTTACCGTAATCCGTCTATCAATGAAAAATACCTGCGCAAGGATATTGGTGGAGTTGGCGTTTATCCTAATCTGGACATCAAACCGGAGAAAGGATTTAATGCGGAATTAGGAATTAAGCAAGGATATAAAGTTGGTAATTTCCAGGGTTTTGTGGATGTTGCAGGATTCTATACACAATATAAAGACATGGTTGAATTCCAGTTCGGGCTGTTCAACAATGCCAATTACACGATGATTAATAGCATAGGCGATGCATTCCAGATGCTGACAGATGGCAAAGGGTTCGGTATCGGAGCCCAGTTCCACAATGTATCGAAAGCCCAGATTTACGGAGTAGAAATCTCAACGAACGGCGTGTATAATTTCAATAAGAACACGAAATTGTTCTATAACTTGGGATATGTATACACGGAGCCACGCGATGCTGACTATCAGGAACGTAATGCAGTAGAGGGGCTTTATACCGATCCTCTTCAGATGAAAGAGAAATCGAACACAGGTAAGTACCTTAAATATCGCCCGAAGCACAGTTTTAAAGCTACGGTAGATTTCCAGTGGAAACGTATCAATGTCGGTGCCAATGTAGCATGGAAGAGCAAAGTTCTGGCAGTTGACTATCTGATGTTGGACGAACGCGAGAAACAGCAGAAAGACCTGATGGATTATGTACGTGGCATCCTTTTCGGTTATTCAAAAGGAGAGACACTGGCTACTTACTGGAAAAAACATAATACGGACTATGCCACTGTTGACGTGCGCTTCGGAGTAAAAGCCACAAAAGAAGTAGCTTTCCAGTTTATGGTGAATAACCTGTTGAATAAAGAATACAGCAACCGCCCAATGGCAGTTGCCGCTCCACGTACTTTCGTACTGAAAATGGACGTCACTTTCTAACTAACTTTCAAGATTCACACATTAATAAAGGAACGGCTGCTCAATGCAGCCGTTTTCTTTTTTCTCCTCATTTGTCATCATTTATCTATATATTGCGTATCTTTACCCCCCGAAAACGAGAAGAAATAACCGATAAAATGAAAAAACAAATCCTACTTATTGCCATCCTGTTTTGTACGGCCTTTGCACAGGCACAAGAAGTTTTTGTAACTGCCGATTTTGTAAGCAGTTATATCTGGCGCGGTATGGATAGCGGCAATGCAAGTGTACAGCCTTCACTCGGCCTCAACTGGAAAGGACTGACCGTTTACGCATGGGGTTCTACCGAATTTCGCGAAAAGAACAATGAAATAGATTTATCACTAGAGTACGAATACAAAAACCTGACTCTTTACGCCAATAACTATTTTACCCAGACAGAAGAGGAACCTTTTAAATACTTCAATTACAGTTCGCACTCTACCGGGCACACTTTCGAGGTAGGAGCCGGCTATATGCTTAGCGAAAAGTTCCCATTGTCAGTAAGCTGGTACACGACCTTTGCCGGAAACGATTACCGGGAAAACGGGAAACGTGCCTGGTCCAGTTACTGCGAGTTGAGTTACCCGTTCAGCGTGAAGGATGTAAATATGAATATCGAAGCTGGTTTCACTCCTTGGGAAAGTATGTACTCCGACAAATTCAATGTAGTCAATATCGGATTATCTGCAACAAAAGATATTAAAATAACATCCAACTTCTCTTTACCCATCTTCGGAAAGCTAATAGCCAACCCTTATGAAGAGCAACTTTATTTTGTAGTTGGAATTACATTGTAGATGATTCTTACATTCAATTATTAACTAATAAACACCCCCATGAAAAAACACTTTCTTATCTTCGCAACAGGTCTTTTTCTACTAAGTGCCTGTAATTCGGTAAAAGCACCGGAAGCTATCTTACCCGTTCCCGAAGCCAAACAGGTGGATTGGCAAGAAAATGGAGACATACGCTTTCGTACATTTCGGACTGAACACGTTTAATGATCGTGAATGGGGATATGGAGATTCCGATCCTAAAACATTCAACCCTGCGAAGCTCGACTGTGAGCAATGGGTAAAGACCTTTGTAGAATCGGGCATGAAAGGAGTAATCCTCACTGCCAAACATCACGACGGATTCTGCCTGTGGCCTACGCAACTGACAGAGTACTGTATCCGTAACACGCCTTATAAAGACGGAAAAGGGGATATAGTGCGTGATCTTTCGGAAGCTTGCAAGAAGTATGGTATAAAATTCGCTGTCTATCTCTCACCGTGGGACAGGCATCAGGCCAATTATGGTTCTCCCGAATATGTAGAATACTTCTATAAACAACTCAACGAACTGCTGAGCAACTACGGTGACGTATTTGAAATCTGGTTTGACGGGGCCAATGGCGGTGATGGCTGGTATGGCGGAGCAAAAGACAGCCGTACAATCGACCGCAAGACTTATTATAACTATCCGCGAGCTTACAAGATGATTGATGAGTTACAGCCACAAGCTGTTATCTTCTCGGATGGAGGTCCGGGCTGTCGTTGGGTAGGCAACGAACACGGATTTGCCGGAGCTACTAACTGGTCTTTCCTTCGTGCCGGAGAGGTTTATCCGGGATATCCCAAGTATCGCGAACTGCAATACGGCCATGCTGACGGTAATCAATGGGTGGCAGCCGAGTGTGACGTTTCTATCCGTCCGGGTTGGTTCTATCATCCGGAAGAAGACGGCCGTGTGAAAACAGTGGACGAACTGACCGACTTGTATTACCGTAGCGTAGGACATAACGCAACGTTATTGCTGAACTTCCCCGTAGACCGTGACGGACTCATTCATCCGACAGACTCCGCCAACGCCGTTAACTTCCACCAGAATGTACAAAAACAACTGGCACACAATCTGCTGGCGGGACTCTCTCCCAAAGCATCGGACGAACGGGGAAAAGCATTCTCCGCTAAAGCTGTCACAGACAACGACTATGATACTTATTGGGCTACCAACGATGATGTAACTTCCGCCACTATTGAATTCGATTTACCTCAGGCAGAAAAGATCAACCGTATGATGTTGCAGGAATATATTCCTCTCGGACAACGTGTCAAATCATTCGTTGTAGAATATAACCAGGCAGGCGAATGGCTCCCAGTAAAGCTCAATGAGGAGACTACCACTATCGGATATAAACGGCTCCTTCGTTTCGAAACAATCACTACGGATAAGATTCGTGTCCGCTTCACGGATTCACGGGCTTGTCTCTGTATTAATAACATTGAAGCATATTATGCAGGAGAGACTTCGGATACATACACAGCGAAAGCTGCAGAACTGAAAAGTTACCCGTTCACTCTTGTTGGAGTAGATGTAGAGGAAGCACAGAAAGGCATGGATAAAAACGACCAGACCACCTGTTTCATCAATGGAAATACACTATTGATTGACTTGGAAGAAGAACGCACGATTACCTCATTCCACTATCTCCCCGACCAAAGTGAATATAATAAAGGGTTGATCGCAGCCTACGAAATATCTGTAGGTACGGACAGTAATGCGGTCAACCAGGTAGTAGCCAAAGATGAATTTTCCAATATAAAGAGCAATCCGATTTTGCAATCGGTTTACTTTACTCCGGTCAAGGCTCGCTACATTCAGTTGAAAGCAACACGGATGATACATGACGGTGAACCGATGGGGTTAGCTGAAATTGGGATACAATAATAGATGATATGGTACAAAAAACAGGAATTATTGTGCAGAAGAAAAACTATACTCTCCGTACCTGGCAAACCGAAGATGTAGCATCATTAGCCCAATATCTCAATAACAAGAATATTTGGGATAACTGTCGTGACGGTCTCCCCTATCCTTATAGTCAGGAAGATGCTAACGTTTTTCTCTCTATGGTACAAGCGAAAGAAAACATTCAAGATTTCTGCATTGAGGTAAACGGAGAAGCAGTTGGAAGTATCGGTTTTGTACCCGCTACGGATGTAGAACGTTTTAGTACAGAAGTAGGCTACTGGATTGGAGAACCTTTCTGGAACCAGGGAATCGTTACTGACGCCCTGAAAGAAGCCATCAACTATTATTTCGAACACACTGATAAGGTACGTGTATTCGCAGTCGTATTTGAGCATAACTCCCCATCCATGCGGGTATTAGAGAAAGTGGGATTCACGAAAGTAGGAATTATGCAAAAGGCTATTTTCAAGAATGATAATTTCACGAATGCACATTATTACGAACTTATCAAATAATCCGGAATTCATCAACAGTCTGCCGGACAATCCGGCAGACTGCCCATAAACGCTTTGTCAACCCTGAATTAAATCTATAAAAACCCTCCTCTTTTGCTCAAAAATCTTAAACCTGTGCATTTTTTACTCGGATTTCTTGTCAGAACCAAGCGTTTGAGTAAATTTGCACGCTGATAATTAGTTAACCGGATAGTTTGGATAGCAAGAGATTACTACTTGACTACTGGCTACTACCTACTTGTAGAAATACTAATACTAATAATTTATAGCATGAGTTTGAAAATCGTAGTATTGGCTAAACAAGTTCCTGACACACGTAATGTTGGGAAAGATGCCATGAAAGCCGACGGAACCATTAACCGTGCGGCACTCCCCGCTATCTTCAACCCCGAAGACTTGAATGCTCTCGAGCAAGCTCTTCGACTGAAAGATGCCCATCCGGGCTCTACCGTAACCATCCTGACAATGGGACCGGGTCGGCGCTGCCGAAGTTATTCGTGAAGGAATTTTCCGTGGCGCCGATAACGGTTACTTGCTGACCGACCGTGCTTTCGCTGGTGCAGATACACTGGCTACGTCTTACGCATTGGCTACTGCTATCAGCAAGATCGGTAAGTGCGACGTCATTATCGGCGGACGTCAGGCTATCGACGGTGATACGGCTCAAGTGGGTCCGCAAGTTGCTGAGAAGTTGGGTTTGACGCAAATCACATACGCTGAAGAAATTCTGGAAGTGGGTAATGGTAAAGATCAAGGTGAAACGCCATATCGACGGTGGTGTAGAAACTGTAGAGGGTCCGTTGCCTATCGTGATTACTGTCAACGGCTCGGCAGCTCCTTGCCGTCCGCGCAACGCGAAACTGGTTCAGAAATACAAACACGCCAAAACTGTTACCGAAAAACAGCAAGGTAACCTCGACTATACCGATTTGTATGACAAGCGTGACTATTTCAATCTGGTAGAATGGAGCGTAGCCGACGTTAACGGCGACCTCGCACAATGTGGTCTGTCCGGTTCGCCGACAAAAGTGAAAGCCATCCAGAACATCGTGTTCCAGGCCAAAGAGAGCAAAACCATCAGCGGCAGCGACCGTGACGTGGAAGACCTGATTGTTGAACTATTAGCTAACCATACTATCGGATAATCATGAATAACTTATTTGTATATTGCGAAATAGAAGAAGGTAACGTAGCAGACGTTAGCCTTGAACTTCTGACCAAAGGTCGTTCGTTAGCCAACCAGTTGAACTGTCAGCTCGAAGCTGTAGTTGCCGGAAGCGGCCTCAAAGATATTGAAAAACAAATCCTTCCTTACGGAGTAGACAAACTCCACGTTTTCGACGGAGAAGGACTTTACCCTTATACTTCACTTCCTCACAGCTATCCTGGTGAACCTCTTCAAGGAAGAGAAACCACAGATCTGTTTGATGGGCGCTACAGTTATCGGTCGTGACCTCGGTCCGCGCGTTTCTTCTGCTCTGACCAGCGGATTCACTGCCGACTGTACTTCACTTGAAATCGGTGAACACGAAGATAAAAAAGCAGGTAAGGTTTATGAGAACCTGTTATATCAAATCCGTCCCGCATTCGGTGGTAATATCGTTGCAACGATTGTGAACCCCGAACATCGCCCGCAGATGGCAACCGTTCGCGAAGGCGTGATGAAGAAAGAAATCCTCTCAACGATAAGTATCAGGGCGAAGTTATCAACCATGACGTTGCCAAATACGTACCGACTACAGACTATGTAGTGAAAGTAATCGACCGCCATGTAGAGAAAGCAAACACAACCTGAAAGGTGCTCCTATCGTTGTAGCCGGTGGTTATGGTATGGGTAGCCGTGAAAGCTTCGACATGCTGTTCGACCTCGCTAAAGAACTTCACGCTGAAGTAGGCGGCAGCCGCGCAGCTGTTGATGCAGGCTTCTCGCGACCATGATCGTCAGATCGGTCAGACTGGTATTACGGTACGTCCGAAACTCTACATCGCCTGCGGTATCTCCGGACAAGATCCAACACATCGCCGGTATGCAGGAAAGTGGCATTATCATCTCTATCAATAATGATCCGGATGCTCCTATCAATACCATCGCTGATTACGTAATCAACGGTAGTATCGAAGAAGTGTGCCGAAAATGATTAAGTACTACAAACAGAACAGCAAGTAAGGAACAATGGCTAATTATTATACAGACATACCGGAACTCAAATATCACTTGAACAATCCGATGATGAAGCGTATTTGCGAACTCAAAGAACGCAATTACAGAGATAAAGACAAATTCGATTATGCTCCGCAAGACTATCGGATGCCATAGACTCTTATGATAAGGTACTCGAGATCACAGGAGAAATCACAGGAGAGATTATCAACCCGAACGCCGAAGGCGTGGACGAAGAAGGTCCTCACTGTGCCAATGGTCGCGTAGAATATGCCAGCGGTACGAGACAAAACCTCGATGCTATGGTGAAAGCCGGCCTGAACGGTATGACTATGCCCCGCCGCTTCGGTGGATTGAACTTCCCGATCACTCCGTATACCATGTGCGCTGAAATCGTGGCTGCTGCCGATGCCGGTTTCGGTAATATCTGGTCTTTGCAGGACTGTATCGAAACACTGTACGAATTCGGTAACGCTGATCAACACAGCCGTTTCATTCCGCGTATCTGCGCTGGAGAAACCATGTCTATGGACTTGACAGAACCCGATGCCGGTTCCGATTTACAGAGTGTAATGCTGAAAGCTACATTTGATGAGAAAGAAAACTGCTGGCGCCTGAATGGTGTGAAACGTTTCATCACAAACGGTGACGCTGATTTACACCTCGTACTGGCTCGCTCGGAAGAAGGAACCAGAGATGGCCGTGGACTTTCCATGTTCATCTATGACAAGCGCGAAGGTGGTGTAGATGTACGCCGTATCGAGAATAAGTTAGGTATTCACGGTTCTCCTACTTGTGAGCTTGTTTACAAGAATGCAAAGGCTGAACTTTGTGGTGATCGTAAACTCGGTTTGATTAAATACGTAATGGCGCTGATGAACGGTGCCCGTTTGGGTATCGCCGCACAATCCGTAGGTTTGTCACAAGCCGCCTATAATGAAGGTCTGGCATACGCAAAAGACCGTAAGCAATTCAGTAAAGCTATTATTGAATTTCCGGCTGTATATGACATGCTGGCTATCATGAAAGCTAAGTTGGATGCAGGTCGTGCTTTGTTGTACCAAACATCTCGCTATGTGGACATTTACAAAGCTTTGGATGATATCTCTCGCGAACGTAAACTGACTCCGGAAGAACGTCAGGAACAAAAGAAGTATTCCAAACTTGCTGATGCCTTTACTCCGCTGGCCAAAGGTATGAACTCCGAATATGCAAACCAGAATGCCTATGATTGTATCCAGATTCACGGCGGTTCCGGTTTCATGTTGGAATATGCTTGTCAACGTATCTATCGCGACGCCCGTATCACCAGCATACGCTCCCATGGAGAGGCAATAACCTTTACCATAGAAAAGGGAAGTGACGGGGAAGTATCCGTTCGCAGTCAGTCTTCTTCCGTACAATTTGTTGATTATGGAAAGAACAGAAAAAATATCCAGAAGTTACGGGAAACAATGGAAGAAATAAAAGCCTCACTCACTCCGGAAGAACTAGCCCAAAGGGCCAAAGATTTCGAAGAAGAGTTCAACCGCCCGCTCACAGAAGAAGAAAAAGCCTACATAGAGGAAGAAAAGAAGAGGAACTCTTTCCTGTCTTTCTTCATTCCCCGCAAAGGATTTATAGCAACTCCCATCCTGATAGACATCAATATTCTTGTATTCATTGTAATGATTGCTTCCGGAGTGGGTATTATGTCTCCTTCCACTCTGTCACTACTGAAATGGGGAGCCGACTTCGGACCGCTGACTCTGACCGGTGACTGGTGGCGCACAGTGACTTGCAACTTCATACATATCGGAGCTTTCCATCTCCTGATGAACATGTATGCTTTCATGTATGTAGGACTTCTGTTGGAAGAACTGATAGGAGGACGCCGTATGTTCGTTTCATACCTGCTAACCGGATTATGTTCGGCTGCATTCAGCCTGTATATGCACGGTGAGACAATCAGCGCCGGAGCTTCCGGATCTATCTTCGGACTTTACGGTATATTCCTTGCATTCCTCCTCTTTCATCGCATCGCCAAAGAACAACGAAAGGCATTGTTAGCCAGCATCCTCATTTTTGTGGGGTATAATCTGGTTTACGGGATGAAAGCCGGCATTGATAATGCCGCCCATATTGGCGGGTTGTTAAGCGGGTTTGTTCTGGGAATTATATATGTGGTCGGCTACAAGTTCGAGAAACCCGATGCACAGCGGACTGTCTCCATCATCGGGGAGCTTGGTATATTCTGTATATTCCTGTTCAGCTTCATGATCCTGTGCAAAAACGTTCCTCCTCTTTACCCGGAGATACGCAATGAATGGGAAAGCGGCATTGTGGAAGCCTATCTGAATGGTGAACTGGAAGAGGAAAACGAGAACAGTAATCATTCCACTGTGAATGCTACGGACAATCTTTCCAGCAGGAAAGTTCCGGCATATACGCCTGCCGGCAATGACGATACGTGGCTATCTTATTATGATGCAGCCACCAAATTCAGTTGCCAGTATCCTACCAACTGGATAAAAATAGCAGGAGCAAAAGGAATTATTGATGGTGCGGAACCTCCATTACTCATGCTGGTCAACGGAGGGAATCAATTAACGATTACCGCCCTCACCTACGACACGCAGAAGGAGTTTGAACACATGAAAGAGTTATCACTCACTCTCCCAAGAAATGCACAAGGGGAACCGTCAGAAGATTACCAACTAAGCAATGTCAATATCAACGGACTCCCCATGACAAAGATCACGAATCCCCTGCACATCGGGGCTCCTGATGAACCGGGAGAGGATGTAAAACAAATAGCGTTGCATTACTTTCAAGAGAGCAAGAAACGATCTTTTGCTATTGTCATGCTTGTCTATGACGAAGAAGCTGAAACCGATCTGAATGCCATTACATCAAGTATCCAGATCACCCAATAAAGAGAATATGAGAGTATATATCCAAATCAAACAGTTAGGAAAGCGAAAGTGTAGTATCGAAAAGATTCCTATCGATTTTCCTGTTCCGCCTGTCAATGTACAGGGGTTGATCGAAGCCATCGTCAGTTGGCAAGTCTGCGAATACAATGAACGCTTGCAACAGAGCGAAGTGCTGAAATACCTCACACAGGAAGAAGTGGAAAATAAAACAGCTTCCGGCAAAGTAGGGTTTGCAGTAAACTATAATGGCAAACCTGCCGCAGAAGTCGAAGCCATCACCAATGCTTTGCAATCCTATGAGGACGGAATTTTCCGTATCTTCATGGATGATACGGAAACCGGAGACCTATCCTCTCCCATCCAACTTAAAGAAGAATCTACCTTAACCTTCATCCGGCTCGCTATGCTGTCGGGAAGATTATGGTAATCATTATCCTATAAAACACATTTAAAACGAAAAGAATCATGAGACTGATTTACAATGACGCATTAAATAAACGGATTGCTCCGTACCTGGAAAGGTTAACGAAAAAGAGAACCAGTTTAGACAAAGAGACAATGGCACTGTTGGATGTATTTATGCAATACTTCAACATGGATACCCGGTATGGTGCATACAGCGATAAATTAGAGCCTTGCATCATCTATATTATCCAAGAAGAGAAGATTAAAAGCGTTGCCAATCTTTTCGATGGTAAATTGAACAAGCTACTCCGCTATCTATTGGGAGACGAGTACGCCCACCTGTTCCACACCTATCTGAAGCTCAAAGCACGGTGCCCGTACACTCACGGATACTCGCGCCGGTCACAACGGTCGGCAAATCCTCTTCTGCATATCGGCCACGTTATAGATGCACTGACCCAGTTTCTGAAACTGCGTGCCACCGGATTTACGGTTCAAGCCATACTGAACGGAGGAAGACACTCCGGAAGAAATAGAAGCATACAAGGATTCGATGAACTGCCAAAACTGGATGGCCGCCCAAATAGCAGAAGGCAACCAGACTGTCATTGAATACCTCAACAATGTGCTGACCAGTGAGAATAACGCCAACCGCCTCAACCAGGGACATCTCCAGGCTATCGCAGTAAGTGGATACCGCCCCTTGCTGGAACTGGAAGGGAAGTTACTTCTGGCAGCCAAGTTACAGGAGGGTCTCCGCCAAGCTATCGTGGAAACGATGGACGAAGGCTGTCCCGAAAGTTATCTCCATCTTTTCTCGGTCATCTGCGACAACGGACTTCAACGCTTTGCTTCCGTGAAACGCGGCATAGCAGTCAGTACAGGTATCGGCGAACAGGACAGCAGTGACCGTATCACCAATAAATATGTAGAACTGATCCATCGTTTTCTGAACGACCGGAAACAAGCACACAGTGCTCTTCAAAGCAAAGATACAGTCGAACTCTATCTGGCTTTATGGAGCATCGGATTCTATAATACGGAAGAGATTCAGACGCTCGTACCGGAAATTATCAAGAAAGGTGCTAAATACCAGGTACAGACATTACTTTATTTCTTACGCTGTACGCAATACTCCGGCATGAACCACCGCATCAGTAAAAATGCCTTTGAAAGATGGTATAAGGAACCGTCGGTGGTGGCGGCTATCTTACCGTTGTATCTGTCCGGTCTCTATCTTAGCCGGTACGGAGGGCACAAAGACGCCCCGTCACTCCACGACTATTTTGATAGCAAAGAAGAGGCGGTCCGCCATTATGAATATCTGAAGCAAATCTATCAGTCCATCTCTGCCAAAGAGATTTATTCTCCTTATGTATTCCCTTGGGAAAGCACAGAACTCACCCGTTCGGAAATCGTTCTCAAAATGGCATATATCACCTGGATGACTAATAATTCTGCATTGAAAGACGATCTTTGCAGCTATCTGCCCTCTCTGGATACTTATATGCGGGCAGGCTATATCGGTGTTGTATTAGCTCCACCGACCAGTCCGCTACAGGAAGAATATGTACTGCAATCACTGGGAGACCGTTCGCAAGATGTGCGTGAAGAAGCTTATAAAGCATTGTCCGATATGACTTTATCACCCGAACAAAACCAGAAAGTAGAAGAGTTACTGCGCTTCAAATACAGCGAGATGCGTATTAACGCTATCAATCTGCTGATGAAACAGCCGAAAGAACAACTGGCAGACAGTATCCGCCGCTTGCTAACAGACAAGGTTGCCGAACGCCGCCTGGCAGGATTGGACATGATGAAGACCATACACAATGTAGAATTCCTGCAAGATATCTATCAGGAATTGATCCCGACAGTCAAAGAGATTCAGAAGCCGAACCCGAAAGAAAAAGTATTGATAGAATCTCTGATTGGCGATGGAACAGAAGAGAGCGTCACACAACATTATACCAAAGATAACGGTTTCGGTCTGTACGATCCGTCTCTTGAAGTCAGTCTGCCGGAAATTACCCAGGACAAAGGATTCAACGTTAAAAAAGCATTCGAATTCATCTGCTTTGGAAGGGCCAAACTCGTTTTCAAAAAACTAAGCAAATACATCGAAACCTACAAGAATGAAGAATTCAAAAATGGTTACGGAGAAGCACGTCTGGTAGGTAACAGTGTCTTGATAAACTGGAGTAACTACGGAGGATTGAGCGGACTCGGACGTCCCGGAACTTTGGAAAGCCTTCTATGAAGAAGAGATAGGCAGTTATGACAAATTACTGATGATGAGTTTCATGCTTGCATCGACAGGTACCGCTAAAGACGAAGACGACTCCGACGAGGAAGATGAAGAAGACATCAAGGCAGACCAGAAATCAAGTAATACTTTTGAGCCGCTTGTCAACCGGATGTATGCCGGCATCACTTACCGCGGATTGCAGAAAGACCTCCGCAAGATGCCGTACTATGAACAGATGAGTGACATCATCGAAGCACTGGCATACGAATACAAAGATGAAGCCGTCTATCAACGCCTGGCCGTCAATATGCTGCTCCAACTATTGCCTTTGCTAAATACCAAAAACATCTTCCGCCAGTACACCAGTAAGCATGCATGGCTTCGGGACAAACTGGAATACGGAAAGAAACAGGTCGTTTACCCGATACACAACAACAAGTTTGTGAACTTCTGGCTCGAAATACCTCAAAAGCCCATGAATGATGATCTATTCGTCCGTTACTTCACAGTGCGCTATCAGCTTTATAAGCTCACCAACTACATGGAGCACACCCCCGAACTAGAGGAAACAGACTCTTATCTTCATGCCACAGACTTCGCCCGTGCCTGGATGCTGGGAATCATCCCGACAGAGGAAGTATACCGTGAAATGATGGGACGCATCAGCTCTCCCAGCCAGATCAAAGCAATCACCATGGTATTGAACGACAACGTTCGTTTCAACAAGGAAAAAGAAAGATACGCCGATATCAAAAACATCGACTTCTCCCTCTTCCGTTCCCTCGCCCAAAAGGTGGTAGACCGGATTCTTGAAATTGAATTAAAACGTGGAGACTCCGAGACACAAGTCACCTCCCTTGCAGAAGAACTAAGCTACGTCTATGGAGCTGAAACATTTATCCGTATTCTGCAAGCATTCGGCAAAGATACTTTCATACGTGACAGTTACAACTGGGGCAGCACCAAACGGGGTGTATTGAGCAGTCTGCTCCATGCTTGTCATCCCCTGCCTACGGACACCAGCGAGAATCTGAAGAAACTGGCGAAACAAGCCGAAATCAGCGACGAGCGACTGGTAGAAGCCGCCATGTTCGCCCCACAATGGATTGAACTGACTGAAAAGGCAATAGGCTGGAAGGGACTGACAAGCGCAGCTTATTATTTCCATGCCCATACCAATGAGACCTGCGATGACAAAAAGAAAGCGATTATCGCCCGCTATACCCCGATTGATGTGGAAGACCTCCGGGAAGGCGCATTTGATATTGACTGGTTCAAAGATGCATTCAAGACTATTGGCAAGCAACGCTTCGAAGTAGTCTACAATGCCGCCAAATATATTTCATGCAGCAACAGCCATACCCGTGCCCGTAAGTTTGCCGATGCTACCAGCGTGCACGGTAAAGGCGGCAGATGTAAAGAAGGAAATAATGCCAAACGGAACAAGGACTTGTTGATGAGCTACGGACTGATCCCATTGGGACGCAAAGCAGACAAGGAATTGCTGGAACGTTACCAATACCTGCAAAAGTTCTTGAAAGAAAGCAAGGAATTCGGTGCACAAAGACAGGAAAGCGAAAAGAAAGCCGTCAGCATCGCACTGCAAAACCTGGCACGTAACTCCGGCTACGGAGACGTCACCCGCCTGACCTGGAGCATGGAAACGGAGCTGATTAAAGAACTTCTTCCTTACCTGTCTCCCAAAGAGATAGACGGCGTAGAAGTGTATGTACAAATCAACGAGGAAGGTAAATCGGAGATTAAGCAGATCAAAGCGGGCAAAGAGCTCAACAGTATGCCTGCCAAGCTGAAAAAGCATCCGTATATAGAAGAACTGAAAGCGGTACACAAAAAGCTGAAAGACCAGTACACCCGTTCGCGCATTATGCTGGAGCAAGCAATGGAAGACTGTACCCGTTTTGAAGAAAGCGAGTTGCGCAAGCTGATGCAGAATCCCGTTATATGGCCGTTGCTGAAACATCTCGTCTTTATCTGTAACGGACAAACAGGCTTCTACACTGACGGATTGCTGGTGACGGCAAACGCCGTCTGCCTCCCGTTAAAAGCGAAAGACGAGTTACGCATCGCCCACCCCACCGACTTGTATGCAAGCGCAACTGGCACGCATATCAGAAATTCCTGTTCGATAAATCAATCCGCCAACCTTTCAAACAGGTATTCCGCGAACTTTACGTTCCGACTCCGGAAGAAATAGAAGCCACTCAATCCCGCCGCTACGCCGGCAACCAGATTCAACCGCAGAAAACAATTGCCGTACTGAAGGGACGTCGTTGGGTAGCCGACTATGAGGACGGACTTCAAAAGATCTATTACAAAGAGAATATCATTGCCAATATTTACGCAATGGCCGATTGGTTCTCGCCTGCCGACATCGAAGCTCCCACGTTGGAATATGTCTGCTTCCATAGCCGCAAAGACTACAAGTCGATGAAGATCTCGGAGATTCCTCCCGTTGTGTTCTCCGAAGTAATGAGAGACGTAGACCTGCAGTAAGCGTAGCGCACGCCGGAAGTGTAGCCCCGGAAACCAGTCACTCTACGATCGAAATGCGTAGCGTATTGGTGGAACTGACAATGCCGTTGTTTCATTTCAAGAACGTGACAATAAAAGGAAGTTTTGCTCACATCGAAGGTAAACTGGGCAAGTACAACATTCATCTGGGCAGCGGTGTGATTCATCAGGAAGGAGGTGCACAGATTGCCGTTCTCCCGGTACATTCACAAAACCGCGGACGCTTGTTCCTGCCTTTGTGGATGAGGACCCGAAAACGGCTGAAATACTGACGAAGATTATCTTCTTTGCAGAAGACGACAAGATAAAAGATCCGAGCATCCTGAACCAAATCAAATAGTAAAGAGATGGCAGAAAATTTAATCATCCACACAGGAAGCAAGGAAGAAAAGTATCGGGAGTTACTTCCGCAACTGCATGCTTTGGTAAGTACGGAAGCAGATCTCATTGCCAATCTTGCCAACATGGTAGCAGCCTTAAAGCAGACTTTCAATTTCTTCTGGGTAGGCTTTTACCTTGTGAAAGGCGATGAGCTCGTACTGGGTCCGTTTCAAGGGCCCATCGCCTGCACTCGTATCCGCTTTGGCAGAGGAGTTTGCGGCACCGCCTGGAAAGAAGCACGTACGCTGATTGTTCCTGATGTAGAGCAGTTTCCCGGCCACATAGCCTGTAGTTCGGACTCGAAATCGGAAATAGTAGTACCAATCCTCAAGCAGGGGAAAGTTGTCGGGGTGCTGGATATCGACAGTGATACATTGGATAGCTTCGACACTATCGACGCACGCTATCTGGAAGAGATTTGCACGTATATTGTATTATAAAATAACGGCATAAACATCCTGAAAAAACAGAGGCTCTGATTGAGTGAATCAGAGCCTCCGTTTACTATAAATGAAGCCTCTGTTAGTACAAACAGAAGCTCTATTTTTCTACCAGTCAATATCTTCTATTTCCCGTTCCCGGTACAGCAAAAGTTGTTTGCGAAGCGAACGCATTTCGTGCCTCATCTCCTCCATTCTTTCCAACAAGTGATGAATGGCGTCAATGCCTTCCATATTAATGGACAAGTCATAATACATCCTGCTATAACGTTCCACGTCCGGAAGTTCGGACACGAGCAGATAATGTTCACTACCTTCAGTGTGCACGTTAATTAAACCGCCTTCTTCCAACAATTCAATGAATGAAGGCTCAATATGACATTTGTGACAGTATTCACTGACAATAATTAATTCGGTCTGCATGGTACTCATTCATTTTAGTTCATACTCTGTAATTGACGGAACAATTCCTTCTGTGCATCCGTCAAATTCGTAGGAATCTTAACGGAATAGGTCACAATCAGGTCACCGAATTGTCCTTCCTTCTTATAAACCGGGAATCCTTCCTTTCAAGCGTACTTTCGTACCGTTCTGTGTTTCCGGCTTTATCTTCAGTTTCACTTTACTGTCCAAAGTGTCGACTATCTTCTCACCTCCCAATACGGCAGTGTAGAGATCTACCTCCACATCAACATACAGGTCGTCGCCCAAGCGTTTGAAAACAGGATCTTCGGCTATGACAAATGTAATGTACAAGTCGCCCGCAGGTCCCCCGTTGATACCTTCGGCTCCGTAGCCCTTCAGCTTAATCACCTGACCGTCGGCTACACCGGCAGGAATAGTGATACGTACCTGTTTACCGTTTACAGTCAATATCTGCTTATGCGTCTGAGCAGCATCACGAAGCGACAGATGAAGCTCCGCATTAAAGTCCTGTCCGCGGAATCCCGCAGCACCTTGTCCCTTGCCTCCCCTGTGGCCGAACATCGACTCGAAGAAGTCAGAGAAGCCACTAGCGTTACCTCCGGAAAAGCCTTCTCCATCGGAGCTATACCAATATGTTCCGTTACCATCGGAGAAACCCTGACCCGCACCGCCGAATCCGCCGAAGCCTCCTGCACCACCAAAGCCTCCGGCTTGTTGCTGCGCTCGTTTCTGTGCTTCGAATTCATCAGCATGCTTCCAATGTTCACCGTACTCATCGTACTTTTTACGTTTCTCGGGGTCACTTAGCACCTCGTTTGCTTCATTAATCGCCTGAAACTTATCCTTGGCAGAAGAATCGTTCGGATTCAGGTCAGGGTGATACTTCCGGGCCAACTTACGAAAAGCCTTTTTGATATCATCTTGTGAAGCACTCTTGTCTACTCCAAGAATCTTGTAATAATCTATATAGGCCATGTTTTATGAATTTAATCGTTCATACATCATATTGCAAATAACACGCCAATCCCATTTTTGGATGCAAAAATTAACAAGGATTAATACCTAATACTTAATACTTGATATTCCTCTTTTCCAGCATCTGGAAGTCTTGCTTCTTCATGCCCAAATCATCCAACGGACGGGGATCATTATGATCGTTCAGATAAACCCTCGGTTTCAGGACGTAGTGCGAAGCCGTCACAGCCTGCGAATCATCCCGGTAAGGAGTTTCTATTCCGCCTAAAGACAGCATGGTCGGGAAGAAAGAGCTGCTGGAAGAAACATTCTTATCCTTATTTTCAATAGCGGTATTCCAACGTTCGGGATACGTTTCGCGGTAGTCATCGGACATCCATATCAGAAACGGAACATGAAGCTGATAATAAGAAGGAACCGGAGAAGCATGGAGGAACAGATGACGGGAATCGTCAAAAATATCCTCTCCATGATCGGAAGTGTAGAGCATGGCGGCATCTACCTGCTGTTTTTCCAACATACGGATAAGTCGTGACAGAAAATCATCCGTGTAACGAATAGAGTTGTCATAGGCATTCACCAGGTTATCCCGGTATTTTCTCTCTGCTTCCATCGGATAATCGGGCGTAAAGAAAGCATCTTCCGACGGGTAACGTTCGCGATAGTTAAAGTGGGAACCGTAGGTGTGAAGTACGATGAATTGTTTCGTTGCACCTTTCGCCAGTTCCTCCTCCACCAATTTCAGAAGTTCGTCGTCAGAAGGATTATAGGTAGAACTGACCGAATCTTCTTTTATAAAATCATAAGTATCCGCTTCCATTCCGAAGAAGTCGATGAAAGAATGGTTGTAACGTTGGTTGGAGAAAAAAGCCGTCCGGAATCCTGCCTCTTTGAAAGCGGTGATGATTCCTTTTTGATGGTAAATGGAGTCGAAGTTATAGGCTGTAATATCGGACATCAGCATGGGTACGCTTTTATGGGTCGTATTCGACCATTGATATTGAATATAAATCCGGTCTGGTGTTTGCCAAAACCTAAATCCAAACGTACATTTACTCTCTTTTTGAACTCCCAACGATAACCAAAACCATAATTAGGAAGAATATGCCTGGCCTCCAATTCCGAGAAATTCGGGAATATGGTTCCCGCCCCTACCCATACGGCAACTCCATTTCGCTTCCATACATGTTGGCGTAGTTCCAGCTGGGCATCCATTGCACACTTGTCACGGTAGCGCCCCTCATAATAGCCACGCATAGAATAGGAACTTCCCAATGTTGCCATCAGTCCCCAGGGCGGATTTCCGTAGTTCAGCAGAGTATGGAACTGGCCTGCCAACACCCCACCCTTCCACACGGACTGGTAATAGCTGGTCGTCAGTTCCGTATTGCTGAATGCATATTTATTTCCCAAAAAGGCCGGACTGAAGCGCTGGTCTATCCGTAGGTAATATCCTTTATAGGCATTTGTCAGAAAATCGCGTGAATCATACAACAAGGAAAACCCCAAGCTCACGTTGGTGCTACGCGCTTTCATTCCTTTCCATAATTCCGGTTTTTCAAAGTCATGTCCATACACGTAATCAAATGTTGTCATCGGACCGATATAAAAGTTACGTGCCATCCGGAACATGAAGTCCACCTTAACCTGCGCCTGAAAGCGATCGTATTCACTCTCATTGTCATCATTGGCTCCATTGTCATATCCTTGTCCCCAGTAAAGGCTTGGGAAAGAATAGAAATACAGATTGTAGTTCAACCGGTATTTGTCTTGGGGAAACAGATGGTTTCCACGTACTCCCAGCAAATAGAATCCCACTGTGGAGACATCCCCATACAGAGAGACATTGGACGGAGGGAGAATACTATCGTTCCGGTCGGTACGGTAGAGTCCTGCCGCCACCAGTCCGATTCCCAGGGCGGCACAGGCATTGGCAATCCTAGCTCCGTCCATGTGTACATACATACCGTTCAAATGAGCAAAGTCCGTCAGACGTTTCAACTCTTCGGGAGTATAGATGGTGCCAAGTTCGGTACATTGGGAGATGTAGAGGGCTCTCGGTTGAGAATGATGCTGGTCACCGAAACCATGCAAGTAAGGTCGCATCAGCTCGGGGGTCAGTTTACCATCGGGAGTAGCAATCGGGCGAATCTGACAACCTGTCATCTTCACGGGAGAGCCGCATTCGTCAACATAAATATGGGCTGTTTCGGCACAGAAAATAGAATGATACGGGCGCGTCATTAACTGCAACGCCACCACATTGCTACCCGTTCCGTTGAATACAAACAACGGCACACAGTTCGGGGTGAAAGTTTCTTTTATCTTTGCAACGGCTTCTTCCGTCCATTTATCGTCTCCATAGCCTAATGCATGGTCTGTGTTTGCCCGGTTCAACGCTGCCATTACCAACGGATGCACACCGGAATTATTGTCAGAGGCAAAACTTCTCATTGTTTCTTGCATTTTAATTCGTGGTGCAAAGTAACAGAATTATTTCCGGAAATCAATTGAAAGGAAGAGACATTAAAAGGAAAAAGGATAAAAAACGAGAATCTCCGAAGGGCTGACCGGGCTGTCATCCCTCCGGAGATTCTGCTGTTTTCGTTAAAGTGCCAAATTCTTTTAGCCGATGTAAACATTTACACAGAGATATACATAGAGTTCTTCATCACATTGGTCAAACTCTATCTTATTCTCTCTTGATAACCAGCCTAAAGCGGCACCCAGCTCTTTATCTTTCAGCCCGGATTTCCTTTTCAGAGTTCCGTAGCCCCATTTCTCATTATTGCTAAGCAGCTGCCAAACTTTACCGGCATTCAAACCGATTTCATTTCTGTTCATTTTTCTAGAGTAATTAAGAGGTTTAATACATTAGGTTAAGATTTCGCCTATAAAGATAACAAAAGGATATTGCAATTGTTTATACATCTTTACTAAAAAGTTGTTACAGAATTAATTTTAACATAAAAGCGGTGATGTGTCCCGACACAAAGGCGTTATTAGCATATGTTAAAATAGAACTTTTCTTTGCAGACATCTGTTATTACATAAGAATCAATCCTAAACCTATTACAGATATGGCAAAAAAAATAGCAGAACAGTTGATAGATACTCTGGCAGAATCGGGAGTGGAACGCATTTACGCCGTAACAGGCGATAGTCTGAATGAAGTAAACGAAGCAGTCAGAAAAAACGATCAAATAAAATGGATACATGTGCGCCACGAAGAAACAGGGGCGTATGCCGCTGCGGCAGAAGCACAACTGACCGGTCGCCCGGGATGCTGCGCGGGAAGTAGCGGGCCGGGACATGTTCATCTGATTAACGGCTTGTATGACGCACACCGATCCGGCGCACCGGTAATCGCCATCGCCTCTACAATTCCTACCGGAGAGTTCGGTACGGAATATTTTCAGGAGACGAATACCATCAAACTTTTTAACGATTGCAGTTATTATAATGAAGTAGCCACTACTCCCACACAATTTCCACGTATGCTCCAGTCGGCCATACAAACGGCTGTCACCCGCAAAGGGGTGTCCGTTATCGGGCTTCCGGGTGACTTGGCAAAGGCTTCTGCCGTTACCGTCGACTCGTCGGTTATCAACTATCCTGCCCCACCGGAAGTTTGTCCGTCGGAAGAAGATCTGGCTCAATTAGCTGACATGTTAAACAAACATACGCGTATCACTCTTTTCTGCGGCATCGGTTGCCGGGGAGCTCACGAGGAAGTGATTGCTCTTTCCGAGAAGCTGAACGCTCCGGTGGTATATACTTTCAAAGGAAAGATGGAAGTGCAATATGAAAATCCGTATGAAGTAGGAATGACCGGATTGTTGGGAATGCCTTCCGGATATTACAGTATGCACGAAGCCGAAGTACTTCTTATGCTCGGCACAGACTTTCCTTATTCCGCTTTCCTGCCCGATGACATCAAGATAGCACAGATAGATATAAAGCCCGAACGGCTGGGACGTCGTGCAAAGGTGGATATCGGACTTTGCGGTGATGTTAAACTGAGCATCCAAAGTCTATTGCGTATGCTGAATCCGAAGACAGATGATTCGTTCCTGTTGAAACAACTCAAAAGATATGAAGGCGTAAAGAAGGATCTGGCTGCTTACACGAAAGATAAAGGAGAAGTGAATAAGATTCATCCCGAATACGTGATGTCGGAGATTGACAAACTTTCTTCAGATGACGCTGTATTTACAGTAGATACGGGGATGACTTGCGTATGGGGAGCGCGGTATCTGCAAGCGACAGGTAATCGCCACATGCTGGGTTCTTTCAATCACGGTTCTATGGCAAATGCTTTGCCGCAGGCCATCGGTGCTGCACTAGCTTACCCGGATCGCCAGGTAGTGGCACTATGCGGAGATGGTGGCTTGTCTATGACTTTAGGAGATCTGGCAACGGTGGTACAGTACAAACTGCCGATTAAAATTATCGTATTCAACAATCGTTCGCTGGGAATGGTGAAACTGGAAATGGAAGTTGACGGGCTACCGGACTGGCAGACAAATATGTTGAATCCCGACTTCGCTCAAGTAGCGGAAGCGATGGGAATAACCGGTTTCAATGTCAGTGATCCGGAAGAAGTGTTGACTACCTTACTGAATGCATTTGAGTTGGACGGTCCGGTACTTGTTAATATTATGACCGACCCGAACGCACTCGCCATGCCTCCCAAAATTGAGTTCGGACAAATGGTAGGCTTTGCCCAGTCAATGTATAAGTTATTAATCAACGGGCGTTCGCAAGAAGTTATTGACACAATCAATTCTAACTATAAGCATATACGGGAGGTATTTTAAGTTATTCTATTTTTAATATTTTCATAACCTCTCTCAAGGTATGACCTACTATTATTGTCAATTTCAATAAGGCAAGTCATACCTTTTTATAGTCTATCTTGAGGTGATAATCATTTTATTTTCTTATGTTTGTAATCATCAAAAAGCATAAAACACATGGAAAAGACCGACTCTTCGCCTTTATCCCGACAAGCGCTGTACGCAGATAAAAAACAATGGAATCAATTCCTTTCTATTTTTTTATTGGCAGTGGGCGTTGGTTTTACAGTAGCAGGAATTATCTTCTTCTTTGCCTACAACTGGGAGGAATTACCCAAATTTGCAAAGTTAGGAATAGTAGAAGTGTTATTAGTAGCTTCTGTCCTGCTCGCTACATTCACGCATTGGAATAAGCTCGTCAAACAAATTCTCCTGACCGGAGCTACATTCCTGATAGGCACGCTTTTAGCTGTCTTCGGACAAATCTACCAAACGGGAGCCGATGCTTACGATCTTTTCCTGGGATGGACTCTCTTCACTATTCTCTGGGCGGTTGCTATCCGTTTCGCTCCGTTATGGCTGACGTTCATCGGATTACTTTGTACTACGATATGGTTGTACAATATACAGATTGCCAGTGCCAACTCCTGGGAAATGACTTTGCTGGCCAATGCAGTAACCTGGATATGTGCCTTAACAACGATCATCACGGAATGGATGAGTGTAAAAGGTCATTTGGACAGCAACAATCGCTGGTTTGTCAGTCTTCTTTCACTGGCTACTATTATACATACCAGTTTTCTGTTAATGATGGCAATCTGCGAAGAGAATGCCATATTGTCTGTTCCTCTCATAAGCACCCTCCTTTTATTCTCTGCGGGACTTTGGTATGGATGGAAAGTAAAAAGCCTGTTCTATCTGGCTATCATTCCGTTTGCTGCGTTAATGATTCTATTGACTACATTCATATCACAAAGCGGTCTTAGGGATGTTCAGATATTCTTCTACGGAGGGGTTATTGTCATCACCGGAACAACTTTACTCATTTACATCATTCTTCATCTAAAAAAGCAATGGTATGACACAGAAGCATAGCCTCACCATTCAAGCCGTATCTATTATCGGAGGAATCCTGACGGCTATTTTCTTTCTGGGATTTCTGGCACTTGCCAGAATCCTCCGCTCCGATATTTCTTACCTGATTGTAGGAAGTATATTAATTCTCACTACCCTAACAATCAGCCGCATGGTGATTCGGTCTTTTCTGGATGCAATGAACATCACTTTATACATAGCCGGGTGTGTATTGATTGGTTTTGGTATAAATGCCAGCATTAATATCATCTTCACTACACTTATGGGAATCAGTATTCTCACATTCTTGTTATCAAGAGGGTTTATCCTCCCCTTTCTTTCAGTCATTCTGTTTAATATATCTTTCTTCGGAGAAGCCGCCCATGTCTTTTCTTCGTTTTATCCCTTGCAAATAGCTGTAGTTCCTATCCTTGCACTATTTTTATTTGCCAACATCTTTGAAACTAAGTTGTTTGAATGTATAGGAACAGAGAATTACTTTTCCAAATACAAACCATTTCATTTCGGATTATTCATATCCGGTATCGTCTCACTGGGAGGATTATCAATCAATTATCTGATATCAGAAACAAATAGCTGGCTTGTATCCTGCATACTGTCTGTTTGTATATGGATCGGTATTCTTATAATGGTTCAACGAATCATGCAGGTCATGAAAGTGGATCATCCGGTGAACCAGATTGGTATCTATATTCTTTGTATTGTTATCTGTCTGCCTACCGTGTTTGCTCCTTATTTATCCGGCAGTTTGTTGCTGATTCTAATATGTTTCCATTATGGCTACAAAGCGGAGTGTGCTGCCTCGCTTCTTCTTTTTATCTATGCCGTTTCCAAATACTATTATGATCTGAATTTAAGCCTGCTCACCAAATCCATGACACTTTTCTTCATCGGAATTGCATGTATTACAGCCTGGTATTTCTTCACTCAAAAAGAACAAGACATGAAAAAGTATAGCCGAATATTGATTATTGCAAACCTGATACTGCTACTGGGATATTTCAACTGGTCGGTTTATAAAAAAGAGCAAACTTTGAAAGACGGACAGTTGATTTTGTTACAGCTAGCTCCCGTCGATCCCCGCTCTCTTATGCAAGGAGACTATATGAGGCTTAGCTACAAAGAAGCTTCATCAGATCTGCTAGACCAACAAACTGCCATACGCGGTTATGCCATACTTCAAATTGACAGTAATCAAGTAGGAAAAATAGTGCGGCTGCAAAACGCTTTAGAACCTGTAAACGACAATGAGCTAGTCATCAAATATAAAATAGTGCGTCACCGGATCTTCCTCGGTGCCGAGTCTTTCTTCTTTGAAGAGGGACAAGATACTCTTTATCAAAAAGCCGTATATGGCGGGCTGAAAGTGGATGGTAAAGGACAAAGCCTGCTCGTAGGACTGTATGACGAGAACTTCCATTATATTCAATCCGATAAATAAATAATAATGAAAAAGCCCAGACTTTCGCAAGCCCGGACTTTCTATATTCTCAAAACATCTCCTTAATCTATAGGGAAATAAGGGACTAGCAAATTGGTTTCTAGTGCAAATAAGGAGATGTTATGAAATAAAGAAAAGGGATACCTGTGGGAAATAAGGGAGGTATCCCTTTCTATAAGAAGAACAGAATTGGAAGGATTGACTTTCACAAGCCAAATCCTTCACTCTGTTTCTTCTCGGCGTATTCTTCACACAAGGTGAAGAAGGGTTTTATTATTCTGAATTTGGAGTAGTTTCAACTGTAATACAATCCTTTGCTTATATAAAGCATTAAGAGGTTTGAAGCAACTCTCCAATTTTTCTTCTTATTCTGCCGGAATAGTTACTGTAATTGTATTCTTTCCTTCATAATTCTTAATTGTACCCCACTTAGATGTAGCTTTTACTTCTACAGTATAAGTTACAGCTTCGTAGAAATGGTGAGATTTACCTTCTGCTGTAAAGGTCACCTTTCCTGTAGCATCATCAAGAGACAGATAAGTTGACGCAGCTGCTTCTTTGAATTCAAAAACAGGAGCTGCCAGACCATAGATATCAAGAGGATTAGTAACTGAATTTGCAAATCCATTGCTTCCTGTTCCTGCTACCACAGCACCATCCTTCCACATAGTCTTACCTGCCAAATCATTCCAAGCAAAACCTGTTGAAACATTATATTCTACAGACTTATCAGATAAAGAAAGAGTCGTTGCAGTCGGAGCAACCCAAGTTCCACTAATATCTTTCACTTCAACAATACCTTCAATCGTATCCTCAACTTTACCATTATAGCTAGCTTTAATAGTAAACTTAACTACAGCAGGTACAGTCTTACCACCAACAGTCATCTTACCAGTATAGAGATCTTTATCAAACGTAAACTTAGCCTCGTTTTCATCATAGCTAACGCCAGCAATGCTATTTTCCGTAATGTTAGTAGTAATTACGAAAGTACCACCTTTAGCCAAAACAGCAGCTTTAACAGCATCAAAGTTGGAGAATATAGTAGCAAGCTTAAATTCGGAAGTAATAGCAGTAGCCGCTGTCTCAGAATCTTTTGTCGGAGTAAAGCCTGTACGAGTTTGATCTGAAGACCACATTTCCGACACTCTAGCCAATTTAGCCAAAGTGATAGGCTTAATCTTAACTGGAACATTTACAACAAGCGTATAGCCATCTCCTTCGAACTTAGCTGTTGCGGTATAATGACCAGCAGCTGTATTTTTAGGAATGATTAAAGTCAAGGCATTATTTGCACCATTTTCTAAGCGTATACCTGTTGTAGGAAGAAGTTCAACCAAACTCAAACTTTCATAAGCTGATGGGCGGATATTCACAGCCGGATCGTTATAAATGTCAGCAACATTTAGAACTACTCTCTCCTCTGCAGCAACTGCTGTTTCATTAGTCCAGTCACGTTCTACCAAAGCATACGCATGTGTAAGTTCATCAATAGTACGTGTTACTTTTACAGTTCCTAACTTTTTAGGATTATCAGAACTAGTTTCCAAATAGAAACCTGGAGCCGTTACTTTAGCCATAACATTAGCAGTTTTATCCAAAGAAGCAATCAGACCGGATGTTTTTAGACTAACGCTACCTGCAGTAGAAACTTCAAATAGATTTGCATCTGTTCCAGTCAAGCTATAAGTCGTCGCAAAGATATTCTCTACATTCAGTTCTTCTAATGTTTTTGTAAATGCTGTGCTTCCACTTGCAGTTGTTGTATATGAAACCGTCAAAGTTCCAACTCCTGAATAATCAACCGGTTGGGGAGCATCATAGATAATCTCGCCTGCTTTCTCTGTTGCTACCTCATAATAAGCAGTCTTCAGATAATAACTAGACTGTATCACTGCGATATAATCAGAATTAACATTTGTCGGAGTCAATCCTTCTTTACCTTCCGCATCTTTTGTACTTACAATATTCAAAGATATCGCATGGCTCTTTTCGCTTGAAGTTGTTAATGATACTGTAAGAACACCAGCTTCACAGTTCTTCACTTCTACGGCAAACGGTTCAGCAGCACGAGTCCAGTTACGTTCTTCAGCATTTAACTTGATTTCGTAGTTTTTATTGAAATCCTCCAATGTCATAGCAGCAGAAGCCGGAGAAATACGGAATTGCAATTCTTTTGCATCTGCACTCTTCGCTGCAACAACATAAGAAGATGAGGTTGAAGTTTTCTTAGCATACAAAGTATAGAAATCTACGCTACGATCTATGCTTGTAGGAATATATACTACACTCTGAATCATACCTTTAATAGCAACACCCAGTTTTGCAAGGTCATCTTCTAACGTATCTATACGGCTATTTACAGTCGTCAGTTCTGCTGAAACAATCGCCTTGACTTTTTCACTGAATTCTGCGCTTGCATAAAGACCGGAAAGAGTCGTTTTAAGAGATTTCACCTCTGCAATAACGGCTTCTACACTCTCGAAACCATTTTCTACCGCTTTATCTTCCAATGCTGTTTGATAGTCTTCCAGCGAAGTCAGTTTAGCAAGGATACCAGTTTTATCAGCATTAATAGCAGCATACAATTCTTTAATAACATCTGCTACAGTTGCATCCTCTCCGGCAAGAGCAGCAACTTCCTTCATACTGCCAAAGTCTGCAAGAACCTTTGTTTGAATAGCATCATTTATTGCAGCGGCAATCTCCCCATCTTCTCCCAAAGCTGTGGCAATTTCATCACTGATAAGTCCTGACAGTTTTGCAGATTCAACGTAGTTCTTCAGCTCTTCTTTTGTAGCGAAATTGACTTTTAAACCATCCAATTCCTCTTTAAGGGCTTCCAGCTTTACAATTCTTGCTGTCAAACCATCAATATCAGACTTTTGAAGTTTCTTCAGTGCTTCTAAATCATTCTTAGCTGTTGCCAAGTCTTTTGTCAGCTGGTCGACCGTTGCCTTATCAGCAGTCTTTGACAATTTGTCCTCCAAATCAGTAATTTTCAGACCCAAATCTTTAATTTGAGAATCCTTATTCTCCAATTTTGTCTTTAAATCAGCCAACTGACTTTCCAAAGCACTTTTAGCCACATTAATAGCAGTTTGCATGTCTCCCACGCTTACAGGATTGTTTGACTTGATCTGGTCAATTTGTTCCTGTACACTTTTTATGTCATCATCATAGTCCTTACAACCTACATAGGTGACAGTAGAAAGCGCCAACGCCCCGAAGAACATCACTTTTACAAATTTTCTTTTCATAACTACTTAAAAATTACATTAATAATATATTATTAAACACTAAGTTTCAATAATAGCACAACCCGTTACTCTGTAGGTAACAGAGAAACCTTTGTGCCTGCTCTTCTGGAGTAGTCGATACTGAAAAATGATACCAAATGTGATGAAATTTTTTTACCCCTGCTTCTGAAAGGCAGTAGAGGGGAAGGAAATCTTTTGCAAAATTTAGAAGTTAACAAAGCCCTAATACAAAGAATCCGCGTGTTTTATTTGTCCTAGTTCTACTTTTGAATGCTTTATTAGAAAAAATGTGTGATTTCGTTTGGTTGTTTTAAGAAATATGCTCATATTTGCACCGATATTCATTCCCGTTACCTACAGAGTAACAGAATAATTTTCAAGCACTTACACCTGTCACTGAACGCTTTACAAAATCGAGAACTTGCTTATTTGCTTCATCAATTTTCTTATTCCTGAAAGGCTTCAGATAAGTTTCAGTGACGGTGATAGACGAATGTCCCATCGCTTCGGAAATAATACCCGGATGGATTTCACAATAATAAGCCGTCGTAGCCCAGGTATGACGGGCAGTGTATGAACTAAGTTTATCTCCCAATCCGAGCAATTCACCCAATAACATCAGCTGTTGGTTAAAACTACGTAATGCAAGCTGATATTCGCGATAGGCTTCTTTAGTTCCTTCCCGACTTCTCAACAATGGAAATAAATAAGGAGAAGAAGAATCACGATTCATGTATTTCTTTACCAAAGCCATTGCTTCCGGAGTCAATGTCACCGACAATGGTCGCCCGGTTTTACGTCTGCGATACGTTATTACATTACCGCGCAAATCACTCTTACGCAAATAAGCAAGATCGACAAACGGCATACCACGAAGCGAAAACATCAGGATGAATAGCTCCTGCGCCTGATATACCGCTAATGGTACACCCGATGCACGAGATAATTTAGTAAACACCTTCTTCATATCGTCATCACCCAACGCACGTTTATGGTCAGCCCGCGTTCCGGTATAAACAGAACGAAATAAATGAGGAACATAAGGAGCCTTCTGAAGATCGACCGCACGATTGTAAACCGCACGAAAGGTCCGTAAATAGGTGGAAACGGTGTTCCAACTACATCCACGACTGCGAAGATATACTTCGAACCCTTTCAACCACTCCGAAGTCACTTCACTAAAAACAAAATCATTTTTCCCACGATAAGCAATGATGGCATTCAGACTACTACGATAGACATGTGCAGTCCCAAAGTTTCCCTCCATCTGTAACCCAGTGGCTACCTGCTTCATAAATGCTAGTACTTTCAACATCTCATAATTTATTAATAATTTAGACGATAAATATACGAGTATTATCCCATCAATGGAAATACCCCGCATGAACAAACAAAGGAAATAGCTAAGATGTTCCAAAGACAAAAGAGACGAAAAGCCCGGACTTTCACAAGCCCGGGCTTTCTATACTCTCAAAACATCTCCTTAATCTATAGGGAAATAAGGGACTAGCAAATTGGTTCTAGTGCAAATAAGAAGATGTAATGAGACAAAAAAAAGGGATACCTGTGGGAAATAAGGGAGGTATCCCTTCCAAGAGACAAACATTTGAGAAAACATACTTTCACAAGCATAATTTTCAGTCTATCTCTTAGCATATTTCTTTTTAAAGGATTTATTATCCTATATTACAACTTGTAAAGAGAAGGCATCTTAAGTCTAAGAAGAATTAGGATGCCCTCAATTACAAATCCTTTAATCCTGATTACTTATTTACTTTTACGTAGATTGATACAGATTTAGTTCTGCCCCACTTATCAAGAATATTAACATTTACTTTACAAGTAGGAGGAGTTAGGATTACGGCACCCTCCTTCTTAGATATAACAACTTTCTTTGGATCATCAGTAAGATTACCATCGTTCTTCGCCAAATAAGTTGTAGCGTCATCATCTGCTAATACAACTGAAACAGACTCTATTCTGTTATCGCTGAATTCATAGGAATTACCACGAGCATCTATTCTCTTGAAATCTTTAGCTGATATTTCTACAGTATTTCCTTCGATTATGAACGGATTTGCTTCTGTTCCTATAATTTTCTTATCTACTTCTTTGGTATATTCGAAAGTACCTTCAAAGATTTCTGATAGTATTGTCAAATTGAATCTATCAGTAATAGCTTTCAAACGAGAATTTCCGAATGGTGCATAAGACACAGTAATATAACGACCAGTATAAGCACCACCCCAATTTTCATCAGTTGCTGGCTTAGAAACATAAGGGAAAACTTTAATTTTTGAATTCTTTGTTGGTTGTGGGAGAGTCTCATCCAACCATGCAGGAGCAAACTGCTTTTTACCACTTACCACTCTAGAAGGTTTCTCTTCAGTGAATGTAATAGTATTCTGTTTATCCGCTGATATAGAACCTTCTTTATATAGGGTGTAAAGATCGAAGCCAATCTTTGTATCAGCAGTAGCAGCAAGAACTGCAGTAGTCGGTACTGTACCATAAGCCTTGGCATTATCACCATCAAAGTAAGCAGTTGCACGTTTAAATGTGAACAATTTATCATTCTGCTGATCTACAGTAATCTTGAATGTAGTTTCATACAAAAAGTCATTACCCAAACCTGCTTGGGAATCCTTATTTTTGAATTTAACTGTAGCAGTATGAGATACGGCAGCCACATTTTCTTCGTCAAATGTAGCTTGGATTACAAATTTAGTAATTTTAGCTATATCAGCTTCACTTGTTCCTGATACAGGCTTTCCGTCTTTATCCAGGCCTACCAATTTTAACTGAATACTACCATCCATATAAGACTGAACCACCTTTCCATTGATCATTGCCTTATCATCAGTATAAGCAATAGTCGCAACTATTGGGTCTGACAGTTTAATTTGTCCTTTAATCTCATCTACTGAAGGACCTACTATTTCAGAAGTAGCTGTCTTATTGCTAGCATCTACGACCCAAGTCATATCTTTGATTTCAGCTTTCTTAGACACATAAGTAAACGTCAATTCAACTTCAGGATCTTGAGTACTTCCATCAACAAGAAGACAGTGAATCTTAACTTTCACCTGACCCTCCTTATTTGCTAGAATTGTATTCTTCTCTTTATCAAATTTTGCATCAGCTTTTTTAGCTTCTTCATCAGTTACCTCATAATAATAAGCTACCACCTTATCCAATTCACTACCAAACAATTCATCCAAATTATAGGTAGTTTGGTAAGGCATAGGTTCAGGAGCAGTAAAATTAACATCCGGTATATTTTGGCTGCTAGCCTTAATTTTCACACCATACTGGGAAATGATTTCATTACCCCATGCATCTTTTGTTGTAAGCGCATAAGCAGTTTCAGCACTTTCCAAAGCTGTCAATTCGTCCTTAGTCAATCCGTCTACAAACTTCAGAGTCAAATCGTATACACCTTTATTTGCTGTAGGCTCTTTTTCCGGATCCGCTGCACGAGTCAAAGCATCTATACTAAAATTATCTGCTATATTTGCAACAGCAAAATTAGTATTACCCTTAGAGTCCGTCAAGCCTATTTCATAAGCTTGAATATCTGCTGCTTTCAAGTTTACAGGATTAATCAATGCATGAATCTTGCTGCCACCTCTAGCAACAAGCAAATCCCCTTTCTTCTTGAAAGTTTTGTTTCCATTAAACACAATATCTTTGCCAGCTATGCTATAATATAAAGTAGTTTCAGCCTCTGTAGAACCAACATCAACAGAACCATCGCCTTTTATACCAAGCACACTCATACTAGTGATACGAGCCGATTTCGGCATAGAAACCGTTTCCCATTCTTTAGTCTCCTTATTGAAAATATTCAATATCCAAACCAATGGATTACTAGCATCAGCAGCTACATAAATATCAGTAGCAGCTTTAATTTTTGTCTCTACAGGTTTTTTAGTTTCAGCATCCCAAACCATCCAGAATCCATTTTCTGAAATTTGAGGTGCATATCCGTCTTCTCCTTTACCACCCGGAGATCCTGCAGCGCCCGGTTTGCCATCAGCACCTTTCTTTCCTTCTGCACAAATACCAAGATCATTATCATTGACAATCCAGTTCTTTGTTACCGGATCAATCTTAATAGTCGTTGGTGTAGCATCCTTACCGCTTGTAATAGAATAACTTTTATTATCATTAAAAGTTATCTTAAATCCATCGGTAATTTGTTCAACATTGGTAACCCATTTACCTTCTTTCACAAAATTCTGCAACTCGGCTATACTAGCTTTGTTTGCGTCAATCTGTGTTTGCAGATTGTCGATGTCATCATCGTAGTCTTTACAGCCTACATAAGTGACAGTAGAAAGTGCCAGCGCCCCGAAGAACATCACTTTTACAAATTTTCTTTTCATAACTACTTAAAAATTACATTAATAATATATTATTAAACACTAAGTTTCAATAATAGACTGCCCGTTACTTTGTAGGTAACGGATAAACCTTTGTGCCTGCTCTTTTGGAGTAGTCAATACTGAAAAATGATATGATAAGCAATGAAACATTTTTACCCCTGCTTCTGAAAGGCAGTAGAGGGAAGGAGATCTTTTGCAAAATTAGAAGTTAACAAAGCCCTAATACAAAGAATCCGCGTGTTTTATTTGGTTAATTCCTATTTTGAGTAGTTTATTAGAAAAAATGTATGATTTCGTTTGGTTGTTTTAAGAAATATGCTCATATTTGCACCGATATTCATTCCCGTTACCTACAGAGTAACAGGATAATTTTCAAGCGTTTACACCTATCACAGAGCGTTTTACGAAGTCAAGAACTTGTCTATTTGCTTCATCAATTTTCTTACTCCGGAAAGGTTTCAGATAAGTTTCCGTCACAGTGATAGACGAATGTCCCATCGCTTCGGAGATAATGCCCGGATGGATTTCACAATAATAAGCCGTCGTAGCCCAGGTATGGCGGGCGGTGTACGAGCTCAATTTATCGGATAATCCCAATAATTCACCTAACAACATCAACTGTTGGTTAAAGCTGCGCAATGCCAACTGATATTCGCGATACGCCTCTTTAGTTCCTTCACGGCTTTTCAACAATGGAAATAAATAAGGAGAAGAAGGATCACGATTCATATACTTCTTCACCAGGATCATCGCTTCCGCAGTCAACGTCACAGATAGAGGACGACCTGTCTTACGTCTGCGATACGTTATTACGTTATCACGCAAATCACTCTTACGCAAATAAGCGAGATCCACAAATGGCATACCACGAAGCGAAAACATCAGAATAAATAACTCTTGCGCCTGACATACAGCGAATGGCACACCGGACGTACGAGATAATTTGGCAAACACTTCTTCATATCGTCATCACACAACGCACGTTTATGATCGGCACGAGTACCGGTATAAACAGAACGGAACAGGTGAGGTACATAAGAAGCTTCCGAAGATCAACGGCACGATTGTAAACCGCACGAAACGTGCGCAGATAAGTGGAAACGGTGTTCCAGCTACAACCACGACTACGAAGGTATACTTCGAATCCCTTCAGCCACTCCGGACTCACTTCATCAAAGGTGAAGTCCACTTTCCCACTATAAGCAATGATGGCATTCAGACTGCTACGATAAACGTGTGCAGTACCGAAGTTTCCCTCCACCTGTAGCCCGTTAGCTACCTGCTTCATAAATGTTACTTTTCGGACACCCTCGTTTTCATATTCATTCAGCGAAAGCCGGAATTACATCATTCCACCCATTCCTCCCATTCCGGGAGCGCCCATTGGCATTTCAGGTTTGTCTTCCTTCTTTTCTACAATGACACATTCGGTAGTCAGGAACATACCAGCGATAGAAGCTGCATTTTCCAAAGCTACACGAGCAACCTTAGCAGGATCTACTACACCGGCAGCGTGTAGGTTTTCGTAAACATCCGTACGGGCATTGTACCCAAAGTCGCCTTTACCTTCACGTACTTTCTGAACAACTACCGCACCTTCTTTACCGGCATTTGCTACAATCTCGCGAAGCGGTTCTTCGATGGCGCGTTTGATGATACCAATACCAGTTGTTTCATCGGCATTATCACCCTTCATTCCTTCCGAAGAGAATCGATAGCACGGATATAAGCTACGCCACCACCCGGGATAATACCTTCTTCGATAGCAGCACGAGTTGCACGCAATGCATCGTCTACTCGGTCTTTCTTTTCCTTCATTTCTACTTCAGAAGCAGCACCTACGTAAAGAACAGCTACACCACCTGACAACTTAGCCAGACGTTCCTGCAATTTTTCACGGTCGTAGTCTGATTTAGTAGCAACGATTTGAGCTTTGATCTGGTCGCAACGTTCCTTGATGCTATCTTTGTTACCTGCACCGTTTACAACAGTTGTATAGTCTTTAGAAACTGTTACCTTATCAGCAGTACCCAACATTTCGATAGTAGCCTGTTCCAGTTTCAATCCTTTTTCCTCGCTGATTACCACACCACCTGTCAGGATAGCGATATCTTCCAGCATTTCTTTGCGACGGTCGCCAAAGCCCGGAGCCTTCACAGCACAAATCTTCAATTGAGAACGCAGACGGTTTACTACCAATGTAGTCAATGCTTCGCTATCTACATCTTCTGCAATAACCAACAGAGGACGACCAGTCTGTACAGCCGGTTCGAGGATAGGCAAGAAATCTTTCAGGTTAGAAATCTTCTTGTCGTAGATCAGAATGTAAGGTTTCTCCATTTCACATTCCATCTTCTCTGTATTTGTCACGAAGTAAGCTGACAGATAACCACGGTCGAACTGCATACCTTCTACTACACCGATTGTAGTGTCAGTACCTTTTGCTTCTTCGATAGTGATAACACCGTCTTTAGAAACCTTACGCATTGCATCAGCAATCAATTTACCGATCACCGGATCATTGTTTGCAGATATGGTAGCCACTTGTTCAATCTTGTCGTAGTTGTCACCTACTGTTTCTGCTTGCGATCCTTGATTGATTCTACCACTTTGGCAACAGCCTTGTCGATACCACGTTTGATATCCATTGGGCTAGCACCGGCAGTCACGTTCTTCAATCCTTCAGCTACGATAGCCTGAGCGAGAACGGTTGCAGTTGTTGTACCGTCACCTGCATCATCACCAGTCTTGGAAGCAACTTCCTTCACTAGTTGTGCACCTGTATTTTGGTAAGCGTCTGCCAGTTCGATCTCTTTTGCTACTGTCACACCGTCTTTTGTGATGTGCGGAGCACCGAATTTCTTTTCGATGATAACGTTACGTCCTTTCGGACCAAGAGTTACTTTTACTGCATTTGCCAAAGCATCGACACCTTTTTTCAATTGGTCACGGGCGTCAATATTGAATAATATTTCTTTTGCCATCTCTTTATTTACTATTTAATGATTGACTATTTACTATTATTAATTAACCCAAAACAGCGAGAACATCGCTCTGACGCATGATAAGGTATTTAGTACCTTCGACTTCAAGTTCTGTTCCAGCATATTTACCATAAAGAACTGTATCGCCTACTTTCAATACCATTTCTTCATCTTTCGTACCGTGACCTACTGCCACAACTTCACCTTTCAAAGGTTTTTCTTTTGCTGTATCAGGAATAATGATACCACCAATTGTTTTTTCTTCTGCAGGTGCAGGGAGGATAAGCACTCTGTCTGCTAATGGTTTAATGTTCATAGTTACTTGTTATATTTTAGTTATACATTTAATAGTAGATGTTACCCGCCATTTTTCAGGCGGAACGCTAAAGTTATTGCGAAAAGCGTGCCAAAGTAAATAAATGATTCTTTGTCAGAAATAGACTGACAAAATGACTGACAACTTGCATTGTATGGCAAAAAAGTATATTTGTCACCTACTTTTTAAACAAAACAAAAGGATTATTCCTTATAATGACGTATATTCGTAAACGAACCATCAAATGCACTGTATAAATAATATGAATGGAATAGCATCCGGCCTCATCATCGCCTCTTGCGTCTTCTACTCCTGCACTTCGCGTACAGGAGAGATTTCTCCTGTACACGAACAACAAACAGACTCGCTGTCACAGGATACAATAGTTCACCCCGAGGTTAAACCTGTTAATAAAAAACTCACGGCAGAGCAGATAGAAATCTCCAAAGATTTATTGTATGATCAATACACATTGGAAGACACCTATCCTTATAAAGACACTACCCGGCAGTTTCAGTGGGATAAAATCAAAGAACGGCTGGCATTACTCGAAAATATACAGTTGCAGCCTTCCACCTGGGCCATTCTCCAGAATTACAAAAACAGAAATGGAGAAGCACCACTTGTGAGAAGTTTCAAAAGAAACGCTTACGGACGAGTGGCAGATACTCTTGGCATAGAACGTTACCAATCCGTTCCGCTTTATCTATTGACTGACACATTAGTACCCGAACGTTACGGACAGGATGGGGAATTAACCCGTTTTATCGAAGATGGAGAGAAATTCATAAAAGCAGAGCCAATGTTTACCGGAGATGAATGGATGATTCCTAAAAAATATGTCAAAGTAATCGGAGATACGATTGTTTTTAACAAAGCTGTTTTCGTAGACCGCCACAATCAGAATATCGCTTCTCTTGAACGTAGCGGAAAAGGGCAATGGGTGGTTCGCAGTATGAATCCTTCCACTACGGGACGTCATCTGCCCCCGTATGCACAGGAAACTCCTTTAGGAATGTTTGTTTTACAAGAAAAGAAAGTGAAAATGGTATTTCTAAAAGACGGCTCGAAAGAAACGGGAGGTTATGCTCCTTATGCGAGTCGTTTCACGGACGGGGCCTATATTCACGGAGTACCGGTCAATGCTCCCCGCAAGACGCAGATAGAATATAGTCCGTCGTTGGGAACTACTCCACGCTCACACATGTGCGTGCGGAATGCAACTTCCCATGCCAAGTTTATCTATGACTGGGCCCCCGTAAATGAAACTATTATTTTTGTATTGGAATAACCGTTGAACAAATCAGCATCGCCATTCCCTGATTCTTATTATCTATCTTATGAAATATGGTTAGAAAACATATTCTCTATAAGGAGGAAACTTACTTTCTTCCTTGGGAAAAGTTGCTTTTCCCTTATCCCAAACTATAACTGCAAGTTCCGGTTATAAAACTGCAACTTTCAGTTATGTAATCAAAAGTTTCAGTTATATAATCAGAACTTGCGGTTATAGTTTATCTTATACTCTAAACAAGTTTTCTCCCTATGCAAAAGAAGTTGGCATAGGATGAAAAGAAACTTACCTATACGTACTTGAGAGAGAAAACAAAGAGGTCCGAACTCTTCAGTCCAGACCTCCAATTATAAAAAGGGATTTCTTTATCCCAGATGATCTCTTATCAATCAAATATCTTCTTTCTTTTATTTTCTCCGGTTTCACTCAACCCATACTTTGCCCTCGTTATATTCTGAATTATCTCTCTCTGTACACTTTCCAATGCACTTATTTCTTTTTGTAATAACTCCAAGGCAGAACCTTTCTGCAATAAATAAGACCGTTCAGTATATTTTATATAAGAAGTCGGAATCTCCTGCTTCTTTTCTTTATAATAGGCAATCGCATATCGCAAAGCTTCCGATCTATATTTGCAGACAGCCTTTCGTTCGGCATAGTACAAATCTTTATAAGCATTCTCTTCACTTCTCAACTTTTTCCAGAATGCGGAAAAGGCTGTTGATACAGCATCTTTCTCTTCCTTGGTTACCGCTTCCTTTTGCTTCTTCACCAGATCTTTATATTCTTTGTATGTATTTAAAAACTTATCCAGTTCCTCTTTACTGGCTTTATGTTCCAGACGATAAGTCTCCAAAGAAGCAGGACGCTCATATTCGACAACCTGTTGCAGATAAGGCAAATCATTCCAACTTATATATTTATTGTTTGCTTCACAATAATCTGCGTAAGCAGCTGCAAGCTGCCAACTATATTCTTTTGTCTTTTGACTCAATTCCTCGTTGATGGCGGACAAGTTCTTTTCCATCTCTTTCAAGTCCTGTGCTAATACCGCTTGCATACTTCCCCATCCGGAGAGAAACAAACAAAGCATACTCCATAAAACTGTTTTCATAATAAGATGATTTAAATTTTCTCCAAAGTTATTGTTTCTCTACAGAATTCCAAACACAATTACAGATTTGCGATATATTTCCATAATGGAGCAGCATTCAGCGCTTGCATAATTTCGTTCTTATCGAGCAGACTTCTCACCTCTTCCAATGTGAGCAGATGGACGGTGATATCTTCAGTAGCTTCCAGATGCTGATGGTCTATCAGTTCCACGTCTGTGGCAAGAAAACAGTAAGTCAGATTGGTATGAGTGCTCGGATTAGCGGAAATCACCATATACTCTTGCCAGTTTCCTTTTCCGTAGCCCGTTTCTTCCCACAATTCACGCTGGGCGGACACTAACGGCGAAGCATCTTCCTTCTCGCAGACACCGGCACACAGTTCATAACAAGTTCGTTCGATTCCCGGACGGTACTGGCGGACAAAAACGAATTGACCATCTTTGGTAATGGCAATGGTATTTACCCAGTCGGGATACTCAAGGATATAATACTCGGGGATATGATTCCCATTGGGAAGTAACATATCTTCGCAACGCACAGTCAGCCATGGACGGCGAAATAGATATTTGCTACTTACCGTTTTCCAGGCTTTATTCTTCTCTTCCATAAGATTTGTTTTTCTCCCGGCAAAAATACGAATTCCTCCGGATTATCCTACCTTTCGGTTGCTTGTTTTTATTCGTCTGTGTCGATACAAGTGATCTCTATCTTATGTATCTGCTCCAAGTATTTTTTGGTAGAGCTTACCAAAGAACTTCCCATGTAGAATAAAAACATCAGGCTGATAATAACCATCAATGCACCAATCATGGCAAAACGACTGCGCTGTTCAAAAATACTGCTATTCATAACTCTGCCTCCTCTTATTTTTTGTCCACTACAAAGATAACACGCGAGGGCTACAAAAAAGTTACAAGAATGTTTCAAAAAACTTAAATATTGAAATTCTGTTCGTATCTTTGCACCAACTAACTAACAACCTCTTTATTACAATATGGCATTTACGAATAATATTATGATTGTCCGGCATAAACTGCTGGCAGACCTTGTTAGACTCTGGAAAAACGACGAATTAGTGGAAAAGATAGACCGGCTTCCGATTGAGTTGAGTCCACGAAAATCGAAACCCCTAGGAAGGTGTTGCGTACATAAAGAACGCGCAGTGTGGAGATACAAGACTTTTCCCCTGATGGGACTGGATATGACAGACGAACACGACGAAGTTACCCCACTTTCCGAATATGCACGATTGGCATTGAGTCGTCCCGAACCAGACAAGGAAAATATCATGTGCGTCATCGACGAGGCCTGTTCTTCCTGTGTACAGATCAATTATGAAATAACCAACCTTTGTCGCGGATGCGTGGCACGTAGTTGTTACATGAACTGCCCTAAAGATGCGATACGTTTCAAGAAAAACGGTCAGGCAATGATTGACCATGACACATGTGTCAGTTGCGGTATTTGTCACAAGAGTTGTCCTTATCACGCTATTGTATATATTCCCGTACCTTGTGAAGAGTCTTGTCCGGTAAAAGCTATCAGCAAAGATGAACACGGCATAGAGCACATTGATGAAAGCAAGTGTATCTACTGTGGAAAATGCATGAATGCTTGTCCGTTCGGGGCTATCTTCGAAATCTCGCAAACATTCGATGTATTGCAACGCATCCGTAAAGGGGAAAAGATGGTAGCCATCATCGCCCCGTCTATTTTGGGACAGTTTAAGACTTCTATCGGACAAGTGTACGGTGCTTTCAAGGAAATAGGATTTACCGATGTGATCGAAGTGGCCGAAGGCGCCATGTCAACCACTAGTAATGAAGCCCACGAATTGTTGGAGAAACTGGAAGAGGGACAGAAGTTTATGACTACTTCCTGTTGTCCTTCTTATATCGAGTTAGTAGAGAAACATATTCCGGATATGAAACCTTATGTTTCTACCACCGGATCACCGATGTACTACGCTGCACGGATTGCCAAAGAGAAGCATCCAGATGCTAAGATTGTATTTGTCGGTCCTTGTGTGGCAAAACGAAAAGAAGTACGCCGCGATGAAGCCGTGGATTATATTCTGACGTTCGAAGAAATCGGTTCGATTCTTGACGGGCTGGGTATTCAGCTGGAACAAATGCAGGAGTTCTCCGTATTACATACTTCCGTGCGCGAGGCACATGGCTTTGCCCAGGCAGGCGGTGTGATGGGTGCTGTGAAGGCTTATCTGAAAGAAGAAGCGGATAAAATCAATGCGATACAAGTGTCGGACATCAATAAAAAGAATATCGCTCTGCTGCGTGCCTGCGCCAAAACAGGAAAGGCTGCCGGACAGTTTATTGAAGTGATGGCATGCGAAGGAGGATGTATCACCGGACCGAGTACGCATAACGACATTGTTTCGGGACGTCGCCAACTGGCACAAGAGCTGCTCAAACGGAAAGAGAGCTATGAAACAATGGATCGATAAACTACGACAGGAAAGAACACTGACACCGGAAGAGTTCCGGCAACTGTTGACCGGATGTGACGCAGAAATTCTGCGTTACATCAATAAACAGGCGCAGGAAGTCGCACTCCTCCACTTCGGAAATAAGATTTATATCCGCGGACTGATTGAAATCAGTAACTGCTGCCGGAACAACTGTTATTACTGTGGTATCCGAAAAGGGAATCCGAATATCGAACGTTACCGGTTAAGCCGGGAGAGTATACTGGACTGTTGCCGGCAAGGATATGAATTGGGCTTCCGCACTTTTGTGCTGCAAGGAGGAGAAGATCCTGCACTGACAGACGATCGGATAGAAATGACTGTCGCCCGTATCAGGCAGGATTATCCGGATTGTGCTATTACGCTGTCGCTCGGTGAAAAATCACGTGAGGCATACGAACGTTTCTTCCGTGCCGGAGCCAACCGTTATCTGTTACGTCACGAAACTTATAATGAGTTGCATTACCGGCAACTGCATCCAGCGGAAATGTCCGGCAAACGACGCCTGCAATGTTTAGCGGATTTGAAAGAGATCGGTTATCAGACAGGAACCGGAATTATGGTCGGCAGTCCGGGACAAACAGTAGAGCATATCATTGAGGATCTATTGTTTATAGAAAAGCTACGCCCGGAAATGATTGGCATCGGGCCTTTCCTGCCCCATCATGATACACCTTTTGCCGAATATCCCAGCGGAACGGCGGAACAGACGATTCTTCTATTATCCATTTTCCGCCTGATGCATCCGTCCGCATTGATTCCGGCAACAACAGCTCTTGCCACTCTCATTCCTGATGGCAGGGAACGGGGTATTTTAGCAGGTGCGAATGTGGTTATGCCTAACTTGTCTCCTCGAGAGGAACGGAGAAAATATGAATTATATAATGACAAAGCTTCACTCGGAGCGGAATCTGCCGAAGGGCTGGCTGCCTTACAAAAACAATTGAAGACCATCGGCTACGAGATTTCTACCGAAAGAGGCGACTTTAAGTACACTACAGAGAATATATGATATACCAAAAAGATTCATCAAAAGCAGAAGAGTTTATCCATCATGAGGAGATTCTGGATACGCTGGAATATGCGCAGAACAATAAGGATAACCGTGTCCTGATTGAACAACTGATTGAAAAAGCGGCTTTGTGCAAGGGACTGACGCACCGGGAAGCGGCTATTCTGCTGGAATGTAACCAACCTGACCTGATAGAACGTATCTTTCATCTCGCCAAAGAAATCAAACAGAAGTTTTATGGCAACCGTATCGTCATGTTCGCACCACTTTATTTGTCGAACTATTGCGTAAATGGTTGCCTATATTGTCCGTATCATGCTAAAAATAAAACGATTGCACGCAAGAAACTGACGCAGGAGGAAATTCGCCGGGAAGTAATTGCTTTGCAGGACATGGGACATAAGCGGCTCGCTCTTGAAGCAGGGGAGCATCCGTCACTAAATCCGATAGAATATATTCTGGAATCTATTCAGACGATTTACAGTATCAAACATAAAAACGGAGCTATCCGCCGCGTAAACGTAAATATCGCAGCTACTACAGTAGAAAATTATCGTCGATTAAAAGAGGCAGGTATCGGTACGTATATCTTATTCCAGGAGACTTATCACAAGGACAACTACGAAGCACTTCATCCCACCGGTCCGAAAAGCAATTATGCCTATCACACCGAAGCGATGGACCGTGCCATGGAAGGGGGAATCGATGATGTAGGTATTGGTGTGCTTTTCGGTTTGAATACTTATCGGTATGATTTTATCGGATTGTTAATGCATGCCGAACATCTGGAAGCCAAATTCGGTGTAGGTCCCCATACAATCAGTGTGCCGCGTATCTGTTCGGCGGATGACATTAATGCCGGAGATTTTCCGAATTCAATTTCCGATGAGATATTCAGTAAGATTGTAGCTGTTATCCGAATTGCCGTTCCTTATACTGGAATGATTATTTCCACACGTGAATCACAAGAATCACGCAAGAAGGTACTCGAATTGGGTATCTCACAAATCAGTGGCGGCTCACGTACCAGTGTAGGCGGATATGCTGAAACGGAATTACCCGATCATAATTCCGCGCAATTTGACGTAAGCGATACCCGGACATTAGACGAAGTGGTCAACTGGTTGCTCGAACTCGGATATATCCCCAGCTTCTGTACTGCCTGTTACCGGGAAGGACGGACAGGCGACCGTTTCATGTCCTTAGTGAAATCCGGTCAGATAGCCAACTGTTGCGGCCCCAATGCCCTGATGACTCTGAAAGAGTATCTGGAAGATTATGCTTCCGAAGATACCCGTCAGAAAGGATTGAAATTGATTCTAAAAGAAACAGACCGAATCCCCAACCCCAAAATCAGGGAAATAGCTATCCGAAACCTCAAAGCCATAGCCGCAGGGCAAAGAGATTTTAGATTTTAAATCATACGCCAATGTGCTAATATGTCGATGTGCCAATTGGCTGTACATGAATTAACAGATTGATAAATTAGTAATTATGAGCTTAACAGATACTCCAAATGCAAGCAGACTTCATATAGCCCTTTTCGGTAGACGGAACAGTGGTAAATCTTCTCTTATCAATGCATTGACAGGACAGGATACCGCCCTCGTTTCAGATACTCCGGGAACGACTACCGACCTTGTATCCAAAGCTATGGAAATTCAAGGTATTGGTCCGTGTTTGTTTATAGATACTCCGGGGTTCGATGATGAGGGAGAACTTGGAGAGCTGCGTATCAGCCGGACTTTAAAGGCTATTGAGAAAACAGATATTGCATTGCTGCTATGTGGAGATACTACCTTTTCTCATGAAAAAGAGATGCTGACACTATTGAAAGAGAAGAATATCCCTGTCATTCCGGTATTGAATAAAATAGATATACGAGAGAACAGTGATAGCTTAGCCACATACATTGAGGAAGAATGTAAAATACGCCCATTACTTATCAGCGCCAAAGAAAAGACAGGAATTGAACAGATCCGGCAAGCCATTCTCGAAAAGCTGCCTTCGGACTTCGGTCAACAGAGTATCACCGGGGAACTTGTGACAGAAAACGACCTTGTACTTCTGGTTATGCCGCAGGATATTCAAGCTCCAAAAGGCAGACTGATTTTACCACAAGTGCAGACTATCCGTGAATTGTTGGACAAAAAATGTCTCGTAGTGACTTGCACTACTGACAAGTTTCCGGCAACCCTGCAAGCTCTTGCCCGTCTTCCAAAATTAATCATCACCGATTCACAGGTCTTCAAAACGATTTATGAACAGAAGCCAGAGGAAAGTGAACTAACCTCTTTCTCTGTGCTTTTCGCAGGATATAAGGGGGATATTCACTATTATGTAGAAAGTGCAACTGCGATTGAAAGGCTGACGGAATCGTCACGTGTACTAATAGCGGAAGCTTGTACACACGCTCCCCTTTCAGAAGATATAGGAAGAGTGAAACTCCCCCGTTTGTTACGGAAACGAATTGGAGAGAATCTGCAAATTGATATGGTAGCCGGAACTGACTTTCCACAGGATCTGACTCCTTACTCTTTGGTAATCCATTGCGGAGCATGTATGTTCAATCGTAAATACGTACTTAGCCGCATCGAACGTGCTCGGGAGCAACACATTCCTATGACGAATTATGGAGTAGCGATTGCTTTCCTCAATGGAATACTAGATCAAATAAAATATTAAAATGAGACTATAATCTTCTAGTGTCATATCGTAGACCAATGATTAAGATACTCAGGATCTTGTCATTTATTTCTTTAGAAATAAGTAAACTATTACAAAATCCGAGAAGATATTCTCTGCTCAAAATTATTCAATCAGGATTAAGGTGTCGAAAGCGACCTACCCATCTTTATCATTGAAAACTATTCAACGTCCATGTAGTGCAATTGAGAAGACCACCTTCCAAAGCTACCTCATTGTAGTCAATTGTTTCAACTATTTTATCAGGAAAGATTTCTTTGATTTTCACAACAGCTTCGGCATCCTTATTTCCGGGAACACCGAACACGGGAACTACAATCAGATTCTCAACTTCAAGGTAATTGACATATATCCCAATTGCATGTTCGGGATGTGCTTTATCTTTGTAGCCATAAAAAAATGGCACATCAATATATTGTAGGTGATAAGTGCTGATTACTTTATCCATCTTCTCGCGCCAATACTTGAATTCTTCAGCACGGTCATTACCGAGAATTGTATCGCAGTTGACGAAGCGAACCATACCATCTGCATGACCTGTGAAATCGTCTTTCTGCGCTGGAATAATTATTATCTCGGCTTCAAGTAGGCGGCTAAGTTCGGCTTTCAAATCTTCCTCTTTTCTACCAGGATTTTCACTAAACACACGATCAGAGATGATAGCACGGTTGCCACAAATAAGGACATTTCCACCATCAAGATTGATGTCTGAGAAAGTCGGTTTAATACCATTTGCTTTACATACTTCACATACATTAGAACGTGATGCCTCGTATTTTTCATTGTTCTTCAAATATGAAGGGTCATATTTGAACTGAATAAGTTTGCCACTTGCCGTCTGTACCGGCATATAATCACGACACCATATATCGCGTGTTGCTTTGAGTAAAGCATACCCGACATTATGCTTATCCAAAATATCCGTCAGCCTTTTATACGTTTCAGGATATTTTTCCTGAAACAATGCAGATAAGTAGACAATCTGTCGTTTACCGTTCGTGATAGGTTGTTCCACCAACAATTGGGTCATTGATTGCGCAGGTTTATTTATATTTTCAATGTGCTGTTCATTCCATTTCGCACGAAATGAGGGAACGTCATACGTCAACATCCGTTTACACAGTTCCACAGTCGGTTCAATGTTATTTTTCAAACATATATCTTGAAATATAACCTCTTTCGATCTGCCACTGACGGAGAAATTCCTGATATAGCCGATTGACAATCCTTTCCCACTTAAATAGAGGTTTCTGCTGATTTTTTGAAGGATTGCCTGCTGACCTTTACAGATGTATTTTTAGCAACAAGCTCGGTCATCAACGTTGACAGACTTTTCTTCTTACACCTTTGATAACCTGCATACACTAAACCGCCAATGGCAATAAGGCTAGCTGTAATGCTAAGAATTGATTCCACACTCATAGTTTTATAGTGAACGCATTGAGACTCCACCGTCCTATATGGCAGTTTTCCCTAAGAAATTGTCTCTTATTCACGAATATATAATTACTATTTAATCCACTTAAATTTTGTAGTATCTTCAAAATCGTACCTATACTGTTCCAGCCTTTTAGGCAATTCTACCTTTTTGAGATTTATACATCCTTGAAAGGCATTTGCCCCAATTTTCCTTAAAGACAAAGGAAAATTTATATTACTTAATGAGGTACATCCTCTAAAACTTCGTTTCCCAATTTCCTCTACTAAATACGGTAAATCAATTGATACAAGTGATGTGCATGATTCAAACGCTTCTTCTCCAATAAACTTTACTGAATCTAATAACTTCACCTCGGTCAAGGACGAACATCCATAAAATGTTTTTTCAGGAACTATGACACTCCCATATATAACTTTCTTTAGACCGCTACAATTATAAAATAATGATCCACCTATCCTCAACTTATTATTTTGTATTGAAATACTTTCTAAATCGGTACAACCATAAAAGACAGATTTCCCTAATTCTGTGAAAGAATCTGGAATTATTATATTTTTCACACCAGTCTTAGATAGCGCAAAATCTCCTAAATAATACAATGAATTTGGAAATTCCATGTTTTCCAATAAAATACATTCAGCAAAACAATAGTCCCTTATTATTTTCAAATTTCTTGGAAGTTTTATTGATTTCAATTTTCCACAACCACTAAACAAACCATTATGAAGAGTTTCCATGCTATCAGGCAACGATACATATTCAAGGCTTTCGCATGTAGCAAATGCTTCATCCCCAATTACGGTTACCCCCTCCGGTATAGTTATTTCTTTAAAATCACAACCTTTAAATGCTTCAACTCCTATACTCTTAAGCATCAGAGGTAATAATATTGATTTCAGAGCGTAACAACCAGAAAAAGTACATCGCCCAATCATCTTTACGGAATCAGGTATGTTGATAATTTCAAGTTTGGAACAATTTTCAAAAGCAAATTCTCCAATCTCTCGAACTGTCGATGGTATTTTTATTTCAGTAACTTTTCTACACCCTTGAAATGCAGCATATCCAATGCTAACAACGTCATATTTATTATCCTTATAAGTAACGACAGGAGGAATATTCACCACAAGAGGCAGACTTGAATTTCGGTCTCCAGGTTCGAGATTTAAAAATTCTCGAAGCCCAGACACTTCAACCGTACCATGTTCTTTTGTGAAATTATATGTAATTTCATCAATTACAAAATCGTATGCTTCCACTTTAAAAATAGGCAGGATGAGCAATAAAGCGATTATACTTATAATTTTATTCATGTACTTAGATTTTTATAATGGTTCGTTATAAAATTATATACTGATTTTTCTACTCTGTAAGTAGCCATGAAAAACAATTTCTAATATCTCTGCTTATTTCTTCACTACAGCAATCAGTTCTTCTGCCGAAACAAGATTTTGTTCTCCTGTCTCCATATTCTTCAACATGGCTTTGCCTTCGTTCATTTCATTCTCGCCGACAATAGCTACAAACGGAATATTCTTTGTATTGGCATAACTCATCTGTTTCTTCATCTTGGCTGCATCCGGGAAAATCTCGGCACGGATACCGGCAGCACGCACTTTCGACAGAATTCCCATAGAGAATGCAGCTTCCTTTTCACCGAAGTTGATGAATAGAAGTTCTGTTCCATTCACAGCTTCTTTCGGATAAAGTTCAAGTTGGTTCAATACATCGAAGATACGGTCTGCACCAAAAGAGATACCCACACCGGAAACTCCTGCCATACCGAATACACCGGTAAGATTATCATAGCGACCACCGCCTGTAATACTACCGATTTGTACATCCAATGCTTTTACTTCAAAAATGGCACCGGTATAGTAATTCAGTCC
>VOFB01000770.1_pt1 | contig 184001 bp, 197 predicted proteins | sample 5384141 | NCBI WGS metagenome assembly VOFB01 (sample SAMN12384721, study PRJNA508395) | human gut metagenome | isolation source: healthy gut A | host: Homo sapiens
GCTGATGCAGGCGCAGCTGGGCTGTTTTTCCGCAGAGCACCCTGATGTGCAGCCGGAAACGGCGGAGTTCCTCACGCTTTTGCGGGAGCAGACGGAACAGCTGACGCAGATGACCAGAACGCTGCTGGAGATGAGCAATTTGCAGCAGGTGGCACGGAATGAGCGCATCCAGCTTGGCTCCCATGATCGAGGAGATCTTCACAGATCTCGCGCCGCTCTCAGATAAGCGCGGCGTCACACTGACGGCGGAGGGTGACGGCATTATGACCGGCAGCGATGCACTGATCTACCGGCTGATCTTCAACCTGACGGAGAATGCTGTCAAGTACAACCGGCCGGGCGGCTCGGTACGGGTTTCTGTCACACAGGAGCCGGAAAAGCTCCTGCTTCGCGTGTCGGATACTGGCTGCGGCATCCCGGAGGAGCATCAGCGCAGTATCTTCCAGCCCTTCTTCCGGGTGGACAAGTCCCGCAGCCGGGAATATCGGTGGCGCAGGGCTGGGGCTTGCGCTGGTGTGTGGGAGATCGCCGAACTCCACGGCGGCTCCGTTTGGGTTTGGAGGAGAGTCTCGGACCAAGGGCACCGCCAGCGGGACGGCTGGCTGCCCCCGCCCTGGACCCTGGTGGGCGACAGCGAGGTGGTCAACCGCCCGGAACGCGGGGCCCGGTTCGGCCCGCGCAGCTGCTGGAGCTGCTGGTTCCAGGCTGGACGGCGCCCTGGGCCAGCTGTTATGTAACTGGGACGGCGTGGCTGCCAAGCCTGCCCCAGGACATGGTGCCGGCCGGTGCTGTCCCGGCTGGAGGGGACCATCCTCGCAGGACGATGATGGCCCTTCTTGTTGACCTGTGCGGTGGCGACAGGGGTTGGGGTGGACGGGACATCACAGCGCCCGGAAGAACTGCTGCCCTTCTTCTCCACGGACGGCGGCGGCCTACCCGGGCCATAGCCCATCTCGGCGTGTCCTGGGGCAGTCCCGCTCGTCGCCGTTGATCTGGACGGGGTTGTTCAGGGTCTTGAAGATCACGCCCTCCTCAATGGCGTGCTCTACCCTTCGTGACGGGCAGGCAGCTCCTCCATGCCCCGGCGATACACCACACACACGTCGGCGCCTGGCGCTTGGAGCAAAGCGGGCGGCGTCCATGGCCACGTTGCCGCCGCCTACCACGGCCACCTTCTTGCGGTTCAGGTCCATGATGGGGGTCTCGGAATCCTCGCGGTACGCCTTCATCAGATTGATGCGGGTCAGGAACTCGTTGGCGGACAGAACGCCCTTGTAGTTGACGCCGGGGATATTCATGAACATGGGCAGGCCGGCGCCGGAGCCGATGAACACGGCCTCGAAGCCGTTCTCCTCCATCAGCTCGTCGATGGTGATGGTGCGGATGACCACGGTGTTGGTCTCGGATTCCACGCCCATGGCCTTCAGGACCGTCCACTTCCTTCTGCACGATGCTCTTGGGCAGACGGAACTCAGGGAATGCCGTACACCAGCACGCCGCCGGGCAGGTGGAACGCCTCGAACACCGTGGACCTCATAGCCTTTCTTGGCCAGGTCGCCGGCGCAGGTCAGAGCCTGCCGGGCCGGAGCCGATGACCGCCACCTTATGGCCGTTGGAAACGGGCTTTTCCGGTGCCGGTGCAGTGAGCGTTGTGCCAGTCGGCCACGAACCGCTCCAGACGGCCGATGCCCACGGGTCGCCCTTCTTGCCCCGGACGCAGTACTTTTCGCATTGGCTCTCCTGGGGGCAGACGCGGCCGCAGAGCGGCAGGGAGCTGGTCGGTGGATGACCTGATAGGCGCCCTCATAGTCGCGCTCCACGATCTTGGCGATGAACTCGGGGATGGACATTGACGGGACCAGCCGGACGCAGGGATGATTCTTGCAGTGGAGGCAGCGGGCGGCTTGTCCAGGGCCTTCCTCGGTGTAGCCCAGCGCCACCTCCTGGAAGTTCTTGTTCCGGACCTGTGGGTCCTGAGAAGGCATGGGTTCTTATCCAGGCGCATGTTGATCTTGGCAGCCATGTTACTTTACCTCCTGCTTGAACAGATTGCAGACTTCCTCGTGCTTGGGCCACCCTCGAAATCATGATACATCTGGTTGCGCTTGACAGCCAGGTCCCAGTCCACCATGTGACCGTCGAAGTCGGGGCCATCCACGCAGGCGAACTTCATCTCGCCGCCCACGCTCAGCCGGCAGCCGCCGCACATGCCGGTGCCGTCGATCATGATGGGGCTCATGGAGACGGTGGTGGGGATTCCGTAAGGCTCCGTGGTCTTGGAGACGAACTTCATCATGACCATGGGGCCGATGGCGAATACCTCGTCATACTGGTTGCCGGCGTCCAGCTTTTTCGGCTTCAGGGCCTCGGTGACCAGGCCCTTCTGGCCGTAAGAGCCGTCATCGGTGCAGATCTTCAGGACGGAGGAAACGGCCTTGAACTTATCCTCCAGAATCACCAGATCCTTGTTCTTAAAGCCAACCACGGCGTGAACCTCAGCGCCGTCATCATGGAACTTCTTCAGAACGGGATACGCGATGGCGCAGCCCACGCCGCCGCCGACGACACAGACCTTCTTCTTGCCCTCGGTTTCAGTGGGGTTTGCCCAGGGACCCACAAAGTGGTGCAGATACTCGCCCTGCTGCTTGTGGCTGAGCTTCGGTGGTGGCGCCCACGGTCTGGACACAATGATGGTGACAGTGCCCTTCTCGCGGTTATAGTCATGGATGGTGATGGGGATAGCGCTCGCCGTTTTCATCCACCCGCAGGATGATGAACTGGCGGGCTGTGCCTTTTTGGCAACCATAGGAGCCTCGATCTCCATGGGATCACGGTGGGTTTCAACGCTGGTCTTTGGTCACGATGTCAACATTTCGTTCCTTCTTCCTATTTCATGGGAGTCTGGTCACCTGGGTGGGGCCAAGGCCCGCCCTATGCCGTATGCCGTATATTTATGATATCACAAGCGATGGCACTGCGGTCGTCAATTGGTATCCACCACCGTCCTTCATTTTTTTCAGCTCCTGCATCATGGCACTGCGGTCGGCGGAGATATAGTCCGCCAGGGCAGTGAGGGGCCGCCAGAGTCACCTGCCGCCAGCAGGGCCGAAATAGCACAGCAGCTTTTCCCGGATGCTGCGGTGGCGGCTCAGAACCTCCACCCGCTTCGACAGGGCGGCACTAAGCTCGTCATGATGTGGAACATCCTCCACCAGTCGGCTGTGATGGGCGCAGCCCTTCGCAGCGGCGGGTCATGATGCTCGTCCCATGAACCATACCCGGCCTCCTCGGCACGATGCTGTCGCAGGCCAAACATCAGCATCTCACCGAACACGCCGCCGCTTCCAGGTGTCCAGGATGGCGCGGGCCCTGGCGGTCGATTTTGGAACATCAGCATTGGCGATGAGGCCCAGAACACGCCCTTCGGAGAAGTCATAGGGATGGTCCGCTGGCCCGGAACGTATACGATGACATAGCCGATGGCCCCCACCAGCAGACCCGCCACCATGTCGATGAAGGCGTGCTGCTTGACAAGCAGGGTAGAGGCGATGATGACCGCGCCCAGGACCATGGACCCGGCCCGCCAGCCCCACTTCCGCAGGCCCGGCGTGTGCCACGCGGCGGCTACCCCCGCAACGACCCCCCAGCACATGAACGCTGGGCAGAACGTTGGTATTGGTGTCCAGATTATACGTGTTCTGCAGCAGCCAGGCGGCGATGTTCTGGTGCTCCATCACCGCCGGGCGCAGGTCCTGCCCGTTGGGCACCAGGGCGCAGAACACCGTGGCGGTGGTGAAGGTGATCATAATGGTCCACATATACCGCCGGAAGCCCTCGGCGTCCTTGACGATCAGGTAAATGCCGATGGCCACCAGCAGGAACGACCAGGAATCATAGGGGAAAACGAACCACTCGCAGAAGGGGATATAGTCGTCGATGGCCGTCTGGGTGGCCCAGTAGTTGTCGGTGATGAGATGCTCGATGATGAAAAACATGGTCAGGTACACCGGCAGATACAGGCCCCACCACATATGCGGGTGCTCCCGGATAAATTTCTTGACTTGCTCCATGGATGCTCCTCCGTAATCGATAGTGAAAAGCATGATAACATAACTCCGGATAAAAGGGAAGGGGTAAGTGATATATGTCACAGTTTTTTACAATTGGAAACGGTTGCGGCGGCGGGGCTTTTCCGGTATAATAGGGGACAAGATCATAAATTTGGAGGAGCATCCATGACCGTACTGAACAAAGAGATGAAGGAAAACCGCCGGGTGGAGCTGACCATCCGGGTGGAGCGGCAGGAGTGGCAGCAGGCCCTGGACGACGCGTATCAGGCCAACCGGGACCTGTATCCCGTGGACGGCTGCGCCCCGGGCAAGGCTACCCGCCAGGCCCTGGAGCAGGCGTATGCCCCGGACGTGTTCTATCAGGAGGCGGTGAACGCCACGTTCCCCCGGGCCCTGGTGGAGGCCTTCGGCCGGGAGGAGATCCTGGTGGCCGGGGCCCCGGAGCTGCGTATTGTGGACATCGGGCCGGAGGGCTTCACCTTCGCCGCTCTGGCAGAGCTGTATCCGGAGGTGAAGCTGGGCCAGTATAAGGGCCTGTCCGCCCCCATGCCCCAGGCGGAGCTGTCCAACGACGACGTGGACAAGGCCATGGAGGAGTGGCTCCAGGCCCACCTGGTGGAGCAGGAGCGGGACCGGGCCGCCATGGGCGACGAGGTGACCCTGGACTTTGACGGCTCCGTGGACGGCGTGCCCTTTGAGGGCGGCAAGGCGGAGAATTATCCCCTGCTGCTGGGCAGCGGCATGTTCATCGACGGGTTCGAGGAGCAGGTGGCGGGCATCCGCCCGGAGGAGGAGCGGGAGATCCATGTGACATTCCCCAGCAGTACACCCCGGAGCTGGCGGGGAAGGCCGCGGTATTCCGGGTGAAGGCCCACCGCATCGTCCGCCGTTCCGCGCCGGAGATCAACGATGCGTTCGCCCGGACCCAGGGCTTTGCCGATGCGGCGCCCCTGCGCCAGGCCATTATGGCGGCAGCCCTCCAGCGCAAGGAGGTCCAGGCCGGGACGCTTTGCCGACGCCCCTGGTGCGCCAGGTGCTGGACGGCATGGAGGTACAGGTGCCCGACTCCATGGTGGAGAGCCAGCTCACCGGGCTTTTGCAGGAGCTGGAAAGCCGCCTCATGAGCCAGGGCGCGTCCCTGTCCGACTATTTGCAGATGGCCGGCATGACGGAGGAGGACCTGCGGTCCCACGCCCGGGAGAACGCCCTGGAGTCCGCCCGGTATGAGCTGGCCATGACGGAGATCGCCCGCCTGGAGCACATCCAGGTCACCGATGAGGACGTGGAGCGCCGGTATCAGGAGATGTCCCGGCAGTTCGGCGTGCCGGTGGACCACATCCGCCAGCAGCTGCCGCCTATGCAGCTGAGCCACGACCTGAAGCTGGCCTATGCCCGGGCCGTGGTGGTGGACAACGCCGTCCGGCTGTAAGGCGCTGCGGGAGCCGCAGAGGATGATATACAGCGGTGGCATTGAGGATGCCGCCCCTATGCACGGAAAAACGCACAAAGGGAGGGGCTTAGCCCCTCCCTTTGTGCTGCCGCGCTGACACGCACCAACGGCAGGACGCCTCCCGAACGGAGATATAGACCCGGAGCCCGCTGGTCCCGCACCTCCGCCAATACCCAACACGATACATGGCATACGAATATCCGAAGACGCACAAGCCAGCAGGATGAGAATGATGATGGCTATAAAAAGCAGCACACCCGATTGTCTAAAACCGGGTGTGCTGCAATTACAGAGATGCATATCTTATTCAAACATGGCTTCCAGATAAGCGCAAAGGGCAGAGGACAGCTTTTTGATGTCAGCGCCGGAGGTATTCACAAGAAGGTCGTAGTTTTCCCGCGCACCCCATTTCTGCTCACTGAAGAAAGCGTAATACTTTGCGCGGCTGCGATCGATCTCCGCGATCCGTTTCTTCATCTGCGCTTCTGTTAGATGCTCGTCCTCCGGACGGCGCTCCATGCAGCGTTTGATTCTGCTCTCCATATCTGCATAAGCAAAAATGCGCACAGGCTTCTGTTCCCGGAGAATATAATCTGCGCAGCGTCCGACGATGACGCAGTCGGATTTGCGGGACAGCTCGCGAAGCAGCTCATGCTGTTTCGTGTAGATGGAAAAATCGGGATAGAAGGTGGGCTCTGAGATCAGATATATGCTGTGTCCGGTATGAATGGGGAAATGCATAACGGGGCGTTTTTCCTCAATCCGCCGGACATACTCCTCAGACAGCGCGGTTCTTTTTGCAATCTCTGTTATGATCTCCTGATCGTAGTAGGCAATCTCCAGCTTTTCTGCGATTCTGCGGCCAAGCTCGCGGCCGCCGCTGCCAAATTCACGGCCAATGGTGATGATTCGTTTCATATTGTGCTCCTTTCCGGCAAAAGCCTGTGGGGCGGGGTGATAATGGCTGCGCATAAGTGAGAATGGAAACTGTATGAATCAGTGGGCAAAGGCACTCTATCATAAGGGCTCCACCCCTTTATTGAATTATATCATGGAATGGGTGCTGCTGGCAACTGGGATCGCGGGGCATATCAATAGCGTGTGCAATTTGCCTGAGGAGCTTTTGGCTGATAGCGGAGCACAACATTGCCCCGTCACTTCTGATTCAGAAGCCAGGCTGTCATATCCCCCAAGGTCTCCTCGATCGGGCGCGGCTGATATGCAAAGCATTCCGATGCTGCGGCATGGCTGAATTGCCCGTTTGAGGCAAGAACGGAAACGGAATACGGGGTGAAAAACAGCGGCTTTCGCTCCCTCAGGCTCCGGCGCTCGTAATACGGAGCGGCCAGCCTTGCAAGCCCCAGCGGCAGGCAGATGGGCCGATACTTCAGCTTTGCAGCCTTTCCCACCAGCTGAAGCATCCTGCGAATCGTGACATAGCAGCTGGACAAAATGTAGCCTTTGCCGGGCTCTCCGCTTTCGGAACAGGCGAGAATGCCATTTGCCACATCCCGCACATCGACAAAGTCATATCCGCCGCGAACGGCTAAGGGCAGCTTCCCGGCAAGAAAGGATTTTGCCATTGAGGTGAAGCTCCCGCCCTGCAAATCGCCCGGTCCGATGATGCCGGAGGGGAATACAATGCTGGCATTCAACCCGCGCTCCGCTGCATCGAATACCAGCTCGGTTGCAGCTGCCTTGCTCTTGGCGTAATCTCCGTCCACAAGCCCCGGAGAGAATTCGCAATCCTCCGTAATGATGCAGCCCTTTGGCTTTTCCGGTATGGCATGGACGGAGCTGACATAGACCATTTTGCCCACATCATGCGCCATACATTGCCGGAGAACCCTCCATGTCCCGCCTACGTTGACCTGATAGAGCCTCGGACCGGGTCTGGACGCGACGGAGACGATACCGGCACAGTGAATCACACAGGTACGGCTGTCGGCATCCGCGAAGAAGTCTGACAGTGAGCCTTTATCGCACACATCACCGATGACGGTGTGGACCTCCTTCGGGAGCAAATTGATACAGGGGTCGTCATGCAGCACAAGCGCATGCACCTGCGCCTTGCGGCGTACCAGCTCCTCCGCAACAGCCCTGCCGAGGAAGCCGGTAGCGCCTGTAACAAGATATTTATCAAACATTCAAAGAGCCTCCTCTCAAATAAGTACACAAGTGTTGATTATCTTTCACAAGTACAGTATACTTGAGAGGAAAGACAGAAACAATCAGCACTTGCCATGCGACTGAAAGAAAAGCAACACTGCCTGTTGAAGTGTTGATAATCTTTGTAAACTTTTTTTGGAGGGGCTCTATATGGAGAAGCTGGATGCAAGGAAACGCTATACGCAAATGGTGCTCAAGCAGTCTTTTCTGAAGCTGCTGAAGGAAAAGCCTGTAAACAGAATTACGGTGAAGGAGGTCTGTGCCCTGGCGCAGCTTAACCGTGCCACCTTCTATGCCCATTACAGCGATTGCTTTGCCCTGATGGAGAGCATTGAGAATGAACTCATCGATGCATTCGAAAAATCCCTTCGCTATGTCAATTCGTTTGATGTGACGGCTCTGATCGAAGCCATCTACGATATGGTCGATCGGAATCAGGCAGCCTGCCGGGTTCTGATTCTGGGGAATACAAGCTCAACCGTCCTCATGCGGATGATTGCCCTGGCCAAGGAGGACAGTATCGCCTATTGGCGGAAGGAGCTGCCCAATGCCAGTGAGACAGAGCTGGAAATGATGTATACCCATCTGTCAAACGGCTTGATGCATGTCGTTGTGGAGGGCTATGACAAGTACAGCAAGGAGGAAATGATCCGTTTTGTCAACCGGGTAGTAAAAGCCAGTCTTTCGCTGTTCCAATTGCCCCAAAGACCTCTTGCTTAACATACGGCGCTGCCCCTGTCGATCCCGGAAGTGTCCGTAAATAAACGTAAATAAAGGAAAAGGCGCAGTCGTCAACTGCGCCCCCCCTGTGAACCCGCTGTATAAAAAGCGAGTGTTCTCACAGCCTTTCACATGCCATAAGAACACTCGATATGGTGCGCGAGGCGGGACTTGAACCCGCACGCCCGTAATGAGCACTAGAACCTGAATCTAGCGAGTCTGCCAATTCCACCACTCGCGCGCATTGGATGAAGTTGTCGGGAAAAGAAGTGGTGCGCGAGGCGGGACTTGAACCCGCACGCCCGTAATGAGCACTAGAACCTGAATCTAGCGAGTCTGCCAATTCCACCACTCGCGCATATCCAATGTTCTTTTCCCTGCAAACGAAAGAGAGAAGTGGTGCGAGTGATGGGACTTGAACCCACACGTCCAGTCGAACACAAGCACCTCAAGCTTGCCTGTCTGCCTATTCCAGCACACTCGCAAATCGGCCTCAAATCGAATGCTTACTCATTATAGCATGCCGGATGGTTTTGTCAAGGGGGAATTTGCGGAATTTCTGTTTTTTCTGAAAAACCTGCCCCGGCAGCGTTGCGCCGCCGGGGCAGCCGTGGTATCATAGCTGGGAAAAGACCTGGCCGATGGGGCCGTCGATGGTCAGGTCCGCGCCTACGTTGCTGCCTACCTGGCCCTTGTTCACCACCACCAGGTGCCGGCCCCGGAAGTACTGCACCAGCCCCGCCGCCGGATACACCACCAGGGACGTGCCGCCGATGATCATCAGGTCCGCCTGCCGGATATAGTGAACGGCCTTGGCCAGCACCTCCTGGTCCAGACTCTCCTCATACAGCACCACGTCGGGCTTGATGTCCCCGCCGCAGGCGGGGCACCGGGGCACGCCGGTGGAATGCAGGATGGTGTCCAGCCCGTAAAAGGCCCCGCACCTCTCGCAGTAGTTCCGCAGCACACTGCCGTGAAGCTCCAGCACCTCCCGGCTGCCGGCCTTCTGGTGCAGGCCGTCGATGTTCTGGGTAATGACGGCCTTCAGCCGTCCCTCCTGCTCCCACTGGGCCAGCTTCCGGTGGGCGGCGTTGGGTTCTGCCCAGGGGGCCAGCATCTTGGCCCGGTAAAAATCGTAAAACTCCGCCTTGCGGCGCACATAGAAGCTGTGGCTCAGGATGGTTTCCGGTGGGTATTGGAATTTCTGGTGATACAGGCCGTCCACGCTGCGGAAATCCGGAATCCCGGATTCGGTGGATACCCCGGCTCCGCCGAAAAAGACGATGCTTTCCGACTCTGCCACCCATTGCCGCAGGGCTTCGATTTGCTTTGTCATCAATAGGACCTCCGTTCTATTATAAATAAGGAGTATGTTATGAATATTCAGATCTTCGGCGCCCGCAAGTCCTTCGACACCAGGAAGGCGGAGCGCTGGTTCAAGGAGCGCCGCATCAAGTATCAGTATATCGACCTAGACACCAAGGGCCTGTCCGCCGGGGAATACCGCAGCGTCCGGGCCGCCGTGGGCTACGACGCCCTGGTGGACCGGGACAGTCCCGATTATCGGGAGCTGGGCATCGACTATCTGCTGCCCCAGGCGGCGGAGGAGAAGCTGCTGGAGAATCCCCGGCTGTTCCGGGCGCCCATCGTCCGCAACGGCAGACAGGCCACCGTAGGCTTCTGCCCCGACGTGTGGAAAACCTGGGAATAACGCCATTATAGCACATTTCCGCCCACCGGGCCAGACGCGGCAGGGGAGCGGGCCGGATTTTGTGAAAATGCTGGATTTTGCCCGCATATTTCAGCCAAATTCACAAACTTTTCTTCCGATTCCTCTTGACGTACCCGGGGGAACTATGCTATAATTTCAAACTGCGCGGGTATGTATTCCGCGAATTTTGCCATGCGGCAGACATACCGCGCCGAGGAGGTCCCCTGTGCTGGAAGATCTATCATCCAAAGACAAGGTGGTGGGCCTGAAGCAGGTGCGGCGGGCCATCGTCTGCGGCCGGGCCGGCCATGTGTTCCTGGCCCGTGACGCCGACCCGCGGCTTACGGGGCCGCTGGAGGATTGCTGCCGGGAGGCTGGGGTTCCCGTTTCCGGGGGGTACACCATGGCCCAGCTGGGCCGTGCCTGCGGCATCGACGTACCCACGGCCGCAGCGGCGCTGCTGGCAAAGGAAAAACCGCTTCCAACGGAATAAAATTTTCTGTTCCGTGGAAAATATAGGGAGTTATCCCACAAATCTTTAGAAAGGAGTTCATTGCATGCCTACTTTTAATCAGCTGGTCAAGCAGGGCCGGAAACAGGCTACCTACAAGTCCAATTCCCCCGCTATGCAGAAGGGCCTGAATACGCTGAAGAACAAGGAGACCGATCTGTCCTCCCCTCAGAAGCGCGGCGTCTGCACCGCAGTGAGAACTGCCACCCCCAAGAAGCCTAACTCCGCTCTGCGTAAGATCGCCCGTGTCCGCCTGACCAACGGCTACGAGGTCACCGCCTACATTCCCGGTGTCGGTCATTCTCTGCAGGAGCACTCTGTGGTCATGATCCGCGGCGGCCGTGTCAAGGACCTGCCCGGTGTTCGTTACCACATCATCCGCGGCACTCTGGATACCCAGGGCGTTCAGGGCCGTATGCAGGCGCGCTCCAAGTACGGCGCCAAGCGTCCCAAGAGCAAGTAATCCCCGCATGAAATGAGCTTTGCCGAAAAGGTTTATATATATCGTATGTACCTCTTTGGCAGGCCGTACAACAGCCTCTCCGGCTGTTGAGTACCTATGAAATCATATTTTTATGAAGGAGGGAAGCATAGTGCCCAGAAGAGGTAATGTTCCCAAGAGAGAAATTCTGCCCGATCCTATGTACAACTCCGTGCTGGTGACGAAGCTCGTCAACAGCATCATGTTGGACGGTAAGAAGGGCGTTGCCCAGAAGGTTGTCTACGGTGCCTTTGATATCATCAAGGAAAAGACCGAGAAGGAGCCTCTGGAAGTGTTCACCCAGGCCATGGAAAACATTATGCCCAGCCTGGAAGTCAAGGCCCGCCGTGTCGGCGGCGCCACCTATCAGGTCCCCATGGAGGTTCGTCCTGCCCGCCGTCAGACCCTGGGTCTGCGCTGGCTGACCAACTACTCCCGCGCCCGCAGTGAGCGCACCATGGCCGAGCGCCTGGCAGGCGAGATCATGGACGCCGCCAACAACACCGGCAGCGCCGTGAAGAAGCGCGAGGATACCCACAAGATGGCCGAATCCAACAAGGCATTCGCCCACTTCCGCTGGTAAGCCCCGCAAACTGATTAGAAGGAGAACGTTATGCCGAGAAAGGTTACACTGGAAAATACGAGAAATATCGGCATCATGGCCCACATTGATGCAGGCAAGACCACCACGACCGAGCGTATTCTGTACTACACGGGCGTCAACTATAAGATCGGCGAGACGCACGAGGGAACCGCTACCATGGACTGGATGGAACAGGAGCAGGAGCGTGGCATCACCATCACCTCCGCCGCTACCACCTGTTACTGGAAGGGCTCCAAGGACCAGTTCCCCCAGACGCGTATCAACATCATCGACACCCCGGGTCACGTGGACTTCACTGTGGAGGTGGAGCGTTCTCTGCGTGTGTTGGACGGCTCTGTCACCGTGATGTGCGCCAAGGGCGGCGTGGAGCCCCAGTCCGAAACCGTGTGGCGTCAGGCCGACCACTATCATGTGCCCCGGATGGTGTATGTCAACAAAATGGACATGCTGGGCGCGGATTTCTATCACGTGCTGGACATGATCCACGACCGCCTCAAGTGCAACGCCGTGCCCATCCAACTGCCCATCGGGAAAGAGGAGTCCTTCAAGGGCATCATCGACCTGGTGGAGATGGACGCTGATATCTATTACGATCAGCTGGGCAAGGATATGCGCGTGGAGCCCATCCCCGCCGATATGATGGACCTGGCCAACGAGTACCGGGAAAAGCTGCTGGATGCCGTTTCCATGTTCGACGACGAGATCATGGAGATGTATCTGGAGGGTCAGGAGATCCCCACCGACAAGATCCGCGCCGCCATCCGCAAGGCCACCGTGGCTGTGGAGATGGTGCCGGTCACCTGCGGCTCCTCCTACCGGAACAAGGGTGTTCAGAAGCTGCTGGACGCCATTGTGGACTATATGCCCGCCCCCACCGATATTCCCGCCATCGTTGGCACCAACCCCAAGACTGATGAGGAGGAGGACCGTCACGCTTCCGATGACGAGCCGTTCTCTGCGCTGGCCTTCAAGATCATGACCGACCCCTATGTGGGCCGTCTGAGCTTCTTCCGCGTGTATTCCGGAACGCTGAACACCGGCTCCTCCGTGCTCAATGCCACCAAGGGCAAGCGCGAGCGCGTGGGCCGTCTGCTGCAGATGCACGCCAACCACCGGGAGGACCTGGAAACGGTCTATTCCGGCGATATCGCCGCCGTGGTGGGCCTGAAGAACACCACCACCGGCGACACCCTCTGTGATGAAAAGCACCCCATCGTGCTGGAGTCCATGGAGTTCCCCGAGCCCGTGATCCGCGTGGCCATCGAGCCCAAGACCAAGGCCGGCCAGGAGAAGATGGCCATCGCCCTGGCGAAGCTTGCCGAGGAGGACCCCACCTTCCGCACCTACACCGACGAGGAGACGGGTCAGACCATCATCGCCGGTATGGGCGAGCTGCATCTGGAGATCATCGTGGACCGTCTGCTGCGCGAGTTCAAGGTGGAGGCCAACGTGGGCGCGCCCCAGGTGGCCTACAAGGAGACCATCCGCAAGGCAGTGGACCAGGATACCAAGTATGCCCGCCAGTCCGGCGGTAAGGGCCAGTATGGTCACGTGAAGATCCATGTGGAGCCCAACGAGTCCGGCAAGGGCTACGAGTTCATCAACAAAGTGGTGGGCGGCGCTATCCCCAAGGAGTATATCCCTGCCATCGACGCCGGTATCCAGGGCGCTATGCTCTCCGGCACCGTGGCCGGCTACCCCGTGGTGGACGTAAAGGTCACCCTGTACGACGGCTCCTATCACGAGGTGGACTCCTCCGAGATGGCGTTCAAGATCGCCGGCTCCATGGCCTTCAAGGAGGCCATGCGCAAGGCGGATCCCACGCTGCTGGAGCCCATTATGAAGGTTTCCGTCATCGTCCCCGAGGAATATATGGGCGACGTCATCGGCGACATCAGTGCCCGCCGCGGCCAGATCCAGGGCTACGAGATGCGCGCCGGTGCCCAGCAGATCGACGCCTTTGTTCCCCTGGCGGAAATGTTCGGCTACGCCACCGATCTGCGCTCCCGCACCCAGGGCCGTGGTCAGTATACCATGGAGCCCAGCCACTATATCGAGCTGCCCAAGGGCCTGCAGGAGAAGCTCATCAACAAGCGTACCGGCCGGGAAAATTTCTAAATCGCTAAAAAACGATTGCTTTTCCCTATCGAATACTGTAAAATAGCAGTGTTAGTACAAGACATTGCAAGAAAACCATGATGCAAATTTGTTAAGGAGGATTTTTTCAAATGGCTAAGCAGAAATTTGAGAGAACGAAGCCCCATGTTAACATCGGCACCATCGGTCATATCGACCATGGTAAGACCACTCTGACCGCCGCCATCACCAAGTATCTGGCTCTGCAGGGCGGTGCTGAGTACACCGACTACTCTTCCATCGACAAGGCTCCCGAGGAGCGCGAGCGTGGTATCACCATCAACACCGCTCACGTTGAGTATGAGACCGCCAAGCGTCACTATGCTCACGTTGACTGCCCGGGCCACGCCGACTATATCAAGAACATGATCACCGGTGCTGCCCAGATGGACGGCGCTATCCTGGTCATCGCCGCCTCCGACGGCCCCATGGCCCAGACTCGTGAGCACCTGCTGCTGGCCCGTCAGGTGAACGTGCCCTCCGTGCTGGTGTTCCTGAACAAGTGCGACCAGGTGGACGACGAGGAGCTGCTGGAGCTGGTGGAGATGGAAGTCCGCGAGCTGCTGGACTTCTATGGCTTCCCTGGCGACGACACCCCCATCATCCGCGGTTCCGCTCTGAACGCTCTGGTTTCCGAGTCCACCGATCCCAACGCTCCCGAGTATGCCTGCATCAAGGAGCTGATGGACGCCGTTGACGAGTGGATCCCCACCCCCGACCGCAAGGAGGATATGCCCTTCCTGATGCCCGTCGAGGACGTGTTCACCATCTCCGGCCGTGGTACCGTTGCTACCGGCCGTGTGGAGCGTGGTCAGCTGAAGCTCAACGAGAAGGTTGAGATCGTTGGTCTGTCCGACGAGAAGCGCGAGACCGTCGTCACCGGTATCGAGATGTTCCACAAGCTGCTGGACTACGCTGAGGCCGGCGATAACATCGGCGCTCTGCTGCGCGGTGTTGCCAAGACCGAGATCGAGCGCGGCCAGGTTCTGTCCAAGCCCGGCTCCATCCATCCCCACACCAAGTTCGTTGGCCAGGTGTACGTTCTGACCAAGGACGAGGGCGGCCGTCACACCCCCTTCTTCAACAACTATCGTCCCCAGTTCTACTTCCGTACCACCGACGTTACCGGCATCATCACCCTGCCCGAGGGCACCGAGATGTGCATGCCCGGCGATAACGTCGACATGAACGTGGAGCTGATCACCCCCATCGCCATCGAGAACGGTCTGCGTTTCGCTATCCGTGAGGGTGGCCGTACCGTGGGTTCCGGCGTCGTCATCGCCATCAACAACGACTGATTGACGTCCCCATCGGCGCATAGCTGATAAAGCCCGGCAGAGTATTGCTCTGCCGGGCTTTTTTGCATGAAAAAATGTTTAATACTTTTTTAATATTTATGCATGAACTTTTGTAACATCCCTTGGGTATCCTATACTTGCAAGAGACAAAAAACTTTTTTCATCAATCTTCCTGCCATTCAGGCGGAGAACCGGCCTTCGGTTCTCCGCCTTATGGTTTCTGCGCATAAAAACGGCCCCGCAGGCAATGCGGGGCCGTCTGACGACCTTCTCGTCAAAACAGCGGCCATTTGGGCCAGGTTTTCCGGATGTACGCCGGGACCTCCTCCCGGGGCAGGCCCAGCACCGCGCCCAGCTCCCCGTACAGGGCGTCCTCCGCCCGCTTCAGATAGCGCTCGTCCATCTGGCTTATCTTCCGCCCGTGATGAACGGCCCAGTTGCGCCGCCGGCACACGCCCTTGATGAGGCCCGCCAGCCGCCGGCAGTCGTAGGAGGTCAGTACCTGGTGATACAGGTCCTTGATGGCCCGCATGCTGTGGCTCTCGGCCTGCTCCTCCGGCAGCTGGTCCAGCTCCGCAATGAGCTGCCCCACCTCCTCCGCCGTCAGCAGCGGCCGCATGAGCACCTGAGTGTCCACCGGGGTCATCACCTGGCCGGACCGGTACAGGGGCGACAGCGTGTAGTACAGTCGGGTCTTGTCCATACCCGGCAGGGACGGCGCACCCACGCCTTCCACCCGGCAGACGCCCTCGCCGCCATATACCACCAATTCGCCCGCTGCATACATGACCCTCATCCTCTCTTTTCTTCTTTACCATATTATACCACTTTTCCCCAAAAAGGGTAAGTCTTTTTTTGCCGGTTTGACAAATTCCGCCGCCCTGGGGTATAATGGGGGGCACGAAACGCGCAAGGAGGTGCGGACTGTGGAAAGCGCACTGGATCAAAAGCTGGACCTGTCGGCCCTGCATCTGGGGACCATCTCCCTGGGGAAGCTGCTGGGAGCGCTGCTGACGCTGGTGATCTGTCTGATCGCCGTGCGCCTGGTGACGGCGCTGCTGCGCCGGGTCCTGGATAAAACCCATATCGACGCCCGGGTGCGGAAATACCTGGTGCAGTCCGTGCGCCTGGTGCTGTGGGTGGTGACAGTGCTCATCACCGCCGATCAGCTGGGCATTCCCGTCACGTCCCTGGTGGCGCTTTTGTCGGTGCTGTCCCTGGCCGTATCCCTGGCGGTGCAGAATGTCCTGGCCAATGTGGCCGGGGGACTGGTGCTGCTGGTGACCAAGCCCTTCGCCGTGGGCGACTATGTGGATACCCCCTGCGGCGCGGGCACGGTAAAGGACCTGACCTTGACCTATACCTATCTGGATACGCCGGACGGCCTGCGCATTGCCGCCCCCAACAGCAGCATCTCCGCCGGGAAGATCACCAACTATACGGCTCTTGGCACCCGGCGCATTGAGCACGCCGTCAGCGCGTCCTATGACGCGCCGGTGCAGACGGTGCGTCAGGCGCTGCTGGATGCCGTGGCCCGGACTCCGGGCCTGCTGGACAAGCCGGCGCCGGAGGTCTATGTCAATGCCTACGGCGAAAGCGGCATCGAATATGTTGTCCGGGCCTGGGCCAGAACCGACGACTATTGGCCGGCGTATTACGCCCTGCTGGAGGGAATCAAGACGGCCTTTGACCAGCGGTCCGTGGAGGTGCCGTATAACCACCTGAATGTTCATATTGTGGACCCCGTGCGGGTAGAAAGAGAGACAAAAGCATGATCTGTTCCCTGATTTTAGGCGCCCTCATCGGCTGGATCGCCGGCAAGCTCATGGGCAGCCGCGGCGGCCTGATCCGTAACCTGATCCTGGGCGTGGTGGGCTCCGCCGTGGGCAATTGGCTGGCGGGCACCATCGGCATCGCCGCCACCGGCTCCGTGGGGGCCATTCTCATCGGCGTAGGCGGGGCCTGCGTGGTGATCCTCATCGCCCGCTGGCTGTTTCATTAAGGAGGAAATGTCATGAAGCCTGTGATTCACGAATCCGCCTTTGTGGCGGAAAATGCCACCGTCCGCGGCAGCGTCACCATCGGCCCGGAGGCCGGCATCTATTTCGGCGCAGTGCTCCGGGCGGAGACGGCCCCCATCACCGTGGGGGAGGGTGCCAATATCCAGGACAACTGCGTCGTCCATGCCGACCCCGGCTTCCCCGCCGTCATCGGCCGGGACTGCACCGTGGGCCACGCCGCCATTCTTCACGGCTGCACCATCGGGGACAACACGCTGGTGGGCATGGGAGCCATCGTTCTCAACGGAGCCGCGGTGGGCCGGGACTGCATCATTGCCGCCGGAGCCCTGGTGACCCAGGGGGCCGTGATTCCCGACGGCTCCATGGTCATGGGTGCGCCCGCCAGGGTCCGCCGCCCCCTGACGCCGGAGGAGATCGCCCAGAACGCCGCCTCCGCCGCCGGATACCGCCGGGAGTCCCAGCTGTATAAGGCCGGGGAGCTGTAACGCACGCAATAGCTCATCATAAAAAGTGGGAGGGGCTCAGCCCCTCCCATTCAGCTTGTCGAAAAAGTAGGCTTGCCTCCGCCTTCGGAAAGGAAGATAGTTACGAAAGAAACCCATCAGGGGTGTCTTTCGTTTTCAATCACCGCATTTTCAGAACTTTTATAAAAGTTTTGAAAATGCTTGTCAGCTTGTCAAAAAAGGGCCGCCGCCCTTTTTTGACAAGCTGAATGCCCCTGGCGTATCTGCGCCGGCGGCATTACTGCATCAGTCCATCGAACCGGTCATATCGCTGTCGGAAAGGCCCAGGTCCCGCAGGGCCTGCATCAGCTCCGTGCAGCTGGTGCGGGGCGAGGAGATGCTATAGGCATCCCGGTCACCCTGGAAGCTGATCTCCAGCACAGTCCAGTTGACATCCAGCCCCTTCGCCAACAGTACGTTGCCTGCATGGATGTCCCGCCAGGCGGCGTCATACAGGGTCTGGGCCTCCTCCGCCGTCAGCTCCCGCTCCTCCCCGATGGCGTTTACCCACAGGGTGCCGCCGCGGGGCTTCCAGCTCTCCGGCACATTCCGTTTGTTGAACAGAACATTGGATTGCACCTCCTCCAGGCCTACCACCCGGGACAGCGCCGCCTGGACCTCGCCGCTGATGTTCACCACGAAGCGGCGGGCCGTAGAGGAGCCGTTTTTCAGGGTGTACGTCACCCGAATCGTCTGGTCGCCCATGTCGATCTTCCGACCGACAATATCGTTCCTGGCCAGAGTGCTCTGGGCGTCCACCATGGTCTGGATGGACTCCGGCTCCGTCAGGGTAAAGGTGGAGTCCAGATAGATCACCTGAACGGAGGATACCTTCTCCGCCTGGGGCACCCGGGTGCGGTAGCCGAACACGTCCGCCCGCAGCACCACGCACAGCAGCACCAGCACCAGGGCTGTCACCGCTGCGCCGGTGAGCCTCTTGGGCAGCACCCGCAGGGTCTTGCCCACCAGCATGGACGCCCCCAGATAGCACAGGGCTCCCATCAGGGCTATGCACACGCACAGCCGGGGCACGCTGAACGAAAGCCCGGCCAGCACCAGCCCATACAGCGCCAGGCCCAGGGCCAGTCCGCCGATCAGACCCACACCCAGCCGGAACACCGGCCGCACCCACGAAAAGGCCGCCGGGTCGCCGGACAGCTCGCTTTTCCGCCGGGCATACAGCAGCCGGGACAGAGCCAGCAGCACCAGAGCCACAGCGGTGTACAGCAGCACCGCCCGCCAGCCGTTGGGGGCCAGACCGCTGGGATAGTCCGCATTGGCCTGAGAGGATATGTTGTAAAACTTCTCCCGGATCTGGCCCAGCTCCTGGATCAGCCGGTACACCGGCGTCAGCCATACGGTCAGGCGAGGCAAGGCGTCCGGGGGGGCATAGCCCAGCAGCAGACCATCCGCCAGCTGCTGGCCCAGCCAGGTAACGATCAGGGCCAGGGTGTTGGCCACGCCGTACAGCACCGGCACCGCCAGGAGCCATCCGGTGATCATGGCGCAGAAGGTGCCCAGCGCCATAAAGAACAGGTCCAGCAGGGTGACCACGACCAGCCACGTCAAAAGCGCCGCCGTCAGCTTTACGCCGGTCAGCAGGGCGATTCCCGCTGTCAGCAGGGCCACCAGCAGGTTTCCTGCCGCCAGCATGCCCCAGCCGGTGAGAAAGTGGGTCCAGAACAGGGTCCCCCGCCGCTGGGGCAGGGCGTGCATGGCCCCCACGGACCGGGGGTTCATCAGATAGGAAAACGACGCCATGGCCATCATGCCGCCGAAGATCAGCGCCATGATAACGGCGGCTATGTACCGGTCGGAGCATATCACGCCCAGGTCAGGGGCGGGGACATAGCCCTGGTGGGCCATAAGCCACAGCTGCACCGGCAGGAAAATGATCCACAGCCCCACATACAGGAACAGGGCCGGCCAATACCGCCGCAGGTCGCTGCGGGCCAGGGCCGGGTTAAAGAACGATGTCGCGGACCGCATAGTCAGCACCTCCCAGCTCATAGATGAAAATCTCCTCCAGGGTCAGGGGAATGGCCTCCAGCAGCAGGGGAGACAGGGCCTGCATCCGGTGCAGGACCTCCTCCCGGCTGCCCCGGACAATGTAGGTGATGACCCGGCCCACGGCGGACCGATGCAGCACCCGGATGCCCTCCGGCAGCGGCGGCTCCTCCGCTGCGGCATAGGCCACCTGGAGCTTCACCGTGTTGTCCTGCAGCTCCGACAGGCTCCGCTCCAGCAGCACCCGCCCCTTGTTCATAATGCCCACATGGTCGCACACGTCCTCCAGCTCCCGGAGGTTGTGGCTGGACACCAGCACCGTGGTGCCCCGGTCGGCCACGTCTCCCAGCAGCAGGGACCATACCTGCCGCCGCATTACCGGGTCCAGACCGTCCACCGGCTCGTCCAGCACCAGCACCTCCGGCATGCAGCTCATGACCAGCCAGAAGGCCGCCTGCTTCTGCATGCCCTTGCTCATCCGGCGCAGCAGCTGCTTTTCCGGCAGGGGAAAGGCCTCCCGCAGCTTGTGATACCGGTCCCAGCTGAAAAAGGGGTGGGTCCCGGCATACAGCCGGGCCATGTCCCGGATGCTGGCCTGTGGGAAATAGTACCAGTCGTCGGGGATCACCGCCATGCGGCTTTTGGCGGCGGGATTTTCATATACCGGCTGGCCGTCCAGGGTCACCTGGCCGCTGTCGGGCCGGTACACGCCGGTGAAGTGGCGGATGATGGTGGATTTGCCCGCCCCGTTGGGGCCCACCAGGCCGTATACCGCCCCCCGGGGCACCGTCATGTTGGCCCCGTCCAGGGCCCGGAAGCCGTCAAAGGTTTTTACCACGTTATTCGCTTCAAGCATCGCGATCCCCTCCCTTCCAAAGGTCCGTCCATTCCTCCCGGGTCATGCCCAGGTCCCGCAGCTCCGCCATCAGCGGCAGCACCCGGGCCGTCACCTCTCTGCGCCGCTGGCGGTTTTGCTCCTGGCCCTCGGAGACGAAGGTGCCCCGGCCCGACACGGTGTAAACATATCCCTCCGCCTCCAGCTGGGTATAGGCCCGCTGGATGGTGTTGGGATTGATGGCCAGCTCCGTGGCCAGGCTCCGCACGGAGGGCAGCTTGTCTCCCGCCGCCAGCACGCCCGTCACCATCATGCTCCGCAGGCCGTCCCGCACCTGCTCATAGATGGGCCGCGCATCCCGGTAATCCAAGCGTATCACGCATGTGACCTCCTTTCTGTGTGTATTATCTGTATTGATACACTCATTATATTCTATCCCGGGACCGGTTGTCAAGAGAAAAAACCGGGAAAGTCCCGCCGGATTGCCGTGAATACCGGCTGAATATTTTCAATTTGCGAAAGGAAGAGCACCTGACCGCGGTTGGCGGCAGGGAATGACCGCTTCCGGATTTTTCACGGAACCCACAAATTTTCGGCGGGATATTTGCACACATCGCATTATTGCGCTGAACCGCGAAAGATGGTACAATACATAGGGTGCACCGTACTTTTATGCATGGCGTCCGACTTACACTTATAGGAGGAACGAGATGACAGCTATCAAACGGTGCTGCGCACTGGCCCTGGCGGTTCTGATGATCCTGACCGCCCTGCCGGTGACAGCCTTCGCCGAGACGGCTGCGCACGAGACCAACGCCTCTCTCCATGAGACGACGTTGGATGGTATCGCCAACGATATCACCCGCCAGGTCCTGCGCAGCAGCCAGAAGGACGGCGAAAGAATCCAGATGGAAAACACCGCCAAGCTCGACGACAGCGATGAAGTCGAGATCATCGTGGTGGTAAACGACTCCGTGGCCGACCCTGATTCCCGGGCCCAGGTCAACGCCCTGCTGCGCACGCAGAAGAGCGCCCTGTCCCAGATCGAACGCGCCCTTGACACCAAGGTGGAGCCCCAGCGGCAGTACACCACCCTGCTCAACGGCTTCTCCGCCACGGTGACCTATGGCCAGTACAAGGCCATCCGCCGGCTGGACTGCGTCCAGTCCGCCTTCATTTCCCCCACGTTTGAGCTGCTGCCCGACACCGCCAACAGCAACAAGATGATCGGCGGCGGCAGCTATAACACCACCGGCTTTACCGGCGAGGGAATGCTGGTGGCCATTCTGGATACCGGCGTGGACATGGGCCACGAGGTGTTCAAGGCCGCGCCCAAGAGCCCCTCCCTGACCCAGGAAAAGCTCCGGACCCTGCTGGAGACCTATGATTTCCAGGTGGAGAGCATCATCAAGGGCATCAGCGTGTCCAACCTGTACTACAGCGCCAAGATCCCCTTCCAGTTCGACTACGGCGACAAGGATAAGGACGGCAATCCCGGCGAAAAGGGCAGCCACGGCACCCATGTGGCCTCCACCGCCGCCGGTAATGTGGGCGTCAACGATGCCGTCATGGGCGTGGCGCCCCAGGCCCAGATCATCAACATGAACGTGTTCAAGAGCAGCGGCGGCGCGTCCTATTCCGATATTCTGGCCGCCCTGGAGGACTGCATCCTGCTGGGCGTGGACGTGGCCAACCTGAGCCTGGGCTCCGACTGCGGCTACATCGACTATGACAGCGAGGATGCCTTCACCAAGAGCCTGCTGGACGTGTTCGAGCGCACCGGCGAGAGCGGCGTGTCCCTGGCTGTGGCCGCCGGCAACGCCTATAACGCCGCCTATGGCGACGCCTTCGGCGGCAAGGCCCTGGCCTCCAACCCCGATTACGGCCTGGTCAGCGAGCCCTCTACCTATGGTGAGTCCCTGTCTGTGGCTGCCGTGTCCAACGGCGTGGTCAACAGCCCCTATGTCACCGTGGGCGGCAAGAACCTGGCCTATCAGGACAGCGCCACCATCAGCGACGACGAGAACGCCAAGCCCTTCCGCAGCCTGTCCTCCCGGGGCTCCCTGGAGTATGTGGTGGTGCCCAACTACGGCGCCGAGGCCGACTATGAGGGCCTGGATGTTCAGGGCAAGATCGCCCTGGTCCAGCGGGGCGGCGGTATGTACTACGAGCAGAAGGAGCGCGCCGCCGCCAATGCCGGCGCCATCGGTATGCTGGTGTACAACAACGTCCCCGGCATGCTGTATATGTCCATCACCGACTGGAAGATCCCCTGCGCGTTTGTCTCCCAGGCTGCCGGCGAATACATGAAGCAGCAGCAGACCAAGACCCTGTCCGTGGCTGCGACCGACGCCCTGGTGGAGTCTCCCACCTACGGCATGGCTGATTTCTCCAGCTGGGGCGCCACCACCGAGCTGACCCTGAAGCCGGAGCTCACCGCCCCCGGCGCGGGCATCTATGCCGCCGTGCCCGGCGGCTATGAGAGTATGGACGGCACCTCCATGGCCTCCCCCCATGTGGCGGGCGGCATGGCCATCGTCCAGCAGGCCCTGAAGGCCCGCGATGCCTCTATGTCCGGCGCGGACCGCAAGCACATGACCGATACCCTGCTCATGAGCACCGCCCATGTGATCTATGACAACGACGGCGTGCCCTATTCTCCCCGCAAGCAGGGCGCCGGCCTGATGAGCATCAACGACGCCGTGAACACCCGGGGTTATCTGTCCGTGGAGGGCATGGAGCGTCCCAAGCTGGAGCTGAAGGACGATCCCGCTATGAAGGGCGTGTATACCATGAACTTCACCGTCCACAACACCGGCAGCGACACCCTGTATTACGACGTGACCCCCCTGGTGCTGACCGACACCACCGAAGCCTATGTCAACGGCAGCGGGCAGGAGTTCTCCACCATCAGCGGAAGCTCCCGGCTGCTGCCCCACACCTTCACCACCAACTGCGAGAATAACCGCGTGTCCGTGGCTCCCGGCAAGACCGCCGACGTCACCGTCACCGTTACCGTTACCGACGAGGGCCGGAAGATGCTGGCCCAGTTCCCCAACGGCAGCTATGTGGAGGGCTTCGTGACCCTGACCCAGGTGGCCGCCGACGGCAGCGCCCTGACCGATCCCATTGACCTGGGCCTGCCGTTCCTGGCCTTCTACGGCGACTGGACCAAGGCTCCCATCATGGATTCCACCGATTACTGGGAGACGCTGGACGGCTCCGCCAGCCAGGCCCAGGCGTACATGAACACCGCCTTCTCCTCCTCCAGCGAGAACACGGTGGACACCTACCTGGGCGACAACAACTACACCACCGTGCCGTATCTGGCGGACCGCAACGCCATTTCCCCCAACAACGATGACTTCATGGACAGCCTCACCGGTATCTACACCGGCCTGCTGCGCAACACCAAGAGCCTGAAGTATACCATCACCGGCGCCAACGGCCAGGTGTACTACAGCAAGGACTGCGAGTATGTGGGCAAGTCCATCTACAGCTACGACTATTACCGCATTGTGCCCGCCGGTGTGGACGCCGAATATGACGGCATCCCTGGTACGGCACCGATTCCCACAACGCCAAGCTGCCCAACAACACCAAGGCCACCGTGACCATCGAGGCCACCCTGCCCTATGGCGACGGCGTGGGGACCAACCAGAAGCACTCCTGGTCCTTCCCCATCACCATCGACACCGAGGAGCCTCATGCCGACAATCTGAAGGTCACCGAGTCCGAGGGCCGGTACTATCTGAGCCTGGACGTATCCGATAACCAGTATGTGGCGGCCGTGGTGTTCTACAACATCAAGAACAGCGAGATGCTCTATGGCATGCAGGGCTTCGGCGAGGACAAGCCTGGCGTCACCAGCCACATCAAGGAGTATGACATCACCGGCTTCGGCGAGACCTTCGGCATGATCGTCCACGACTACGCCGGCAACTCCAAGGTGTATACCGTTCGTGCTCCCGGCAACCCCGACGATCACGGCACCATCACGCCCACCAACATCCTCTGGACCGAGAACTTCAACGAGAAGTGGCTCCCCGACGACTGGAGCGTCCAGAGCAAGGGCGGCTCTCTGAACACCTGGTACCGCGACGAGGACTACATGGCCGCCGTGGATCATGACGAGGACAACCAGCAGAACGAGTGGCTCATCTCCCGCACCACGGATATCAGCGGCGTGGATACCGAGGTCCACATGGTGTTTGACTTCTACACCACCTATTGGTACACCGTGGAGTATAAGCACTGCAACCTCCAGGTCATGGCCTCCGGCGACGGCGGCGCCACCTGGCAGGAGATCTGGAACCTGCAGCGGGATTCCGGCCTGTTCACCGCCTGGACCAAGACCCAGGCCAAGGTCAACGTTCCCGAGAGCCTGCAAAACAGCAAGGACCTGCGCTTCGCCTTTGTCTACACCGGCAAGGGCGGCTCCGACCTGTCGCTGGACAACGTTCAGCTGTACGCCGAGGAGCGGGACAACTATGTGGCCGTCACCGCCTCCGCCGGTGAGGGCGGCGCCATTGACCCCGCCGGTCAGACCCTGGTGAAGAAGGGCACCAGCAAAACCTTCACCGTTACCCCCGCCCAGGGCTATGAGATTGCCAACGTCACCGTGGACGGCACGGATCTGGGCCCCATCAGCTACTATACCTTCCAGCGGGTGGGCGTGGACCACACCATCTCCGCCACCTTCCAGAAGGCCCAGCAGTCCGGCGACACCGTGACCCTGACCACCACCGCCTCCGACGGCGGTACCGTGGCCCCCGCCGGTCAGACCACCTATGTCTCCGGCCAGGCCGTGGACGTTACCTTCACCCCGGACCAGGGCTATCAGCTGGCCTCCGTGAAGGTCAACGGCCGCACCGCCTCCGTTACCGGCAATGTCCTGACCCTGACCATGGACCAGAGCTACGCCGTTTCCGCCGTATTTGAGAAGATCCCCGATGTCCCCACCGTGATGTTCGAGAACGACTTCGAGTCCGTCACCGGCGACAGCTTCCCCTTCCACGGCTGGACCGTGAAGGTGCAGGATACCAGCAGCACATGGAAGCAGTATACCTATTACAACTGGAAGAATGAGGGCAATGATTCCAAGCACGCTTACATCAGCAACGACTGGAAGGGTGCACAGGATGAGTACCTGATCTCCCCGGTGGTGGACCTGTCCGGTACCCGTGACGGCGTGCTGACCTTCGACTTCGCCTACGGCGAGTACGGCATCAAGAACAAGACCTTCACCGCTACGGTGGAAGCTTCTACCGACGGCGGAAAGACGTGGAACGCTATCTGGAACTTCCAGGACAGCTATACCGGCCAGCAGGCCAGCAACTACATCATTTCCGGCAGCGCAGAGGTTCCCGTGCCCGCCGAGTACAATGTGGACGGCGTCCAGTTTGCCTTCCGCTATGTCCATCCCAATGAGGACACTACCGGCCAGCTGGCCATCGACAACGTGAAGCTGATGGCGGTGGAGGACGGCCCCGTGGCCCAGAAGTACACCATCACCGCCACCGCCGGTGAGGGCGGCTCCATCACCCCCGCCGGTGAGGTGTCCGTGAAGGAGGGCGCGTCCCAGACCTTCGCCATCGCCGCCCAGGAGGGCTACGCCATCGCCGACGTGCTGGTGGACGGCCAGAGCGTGGGCGCGGTGGACAGCTACACCTTTGAGAATGTCACCGCCAACCACACCATCGCCGCCCTGTTCACCAAGACGGCCTCCGACGTGCAGTTCGACAACGACTTCGAGTCCGAGAACTTCCCCGGCCACGGCTGGACCGTGAAGGGCACCCGTACCGACAGCCCCTATACCTGGTACAAGGGCACCAATACCAAGCTCAATTCCACCAAGCAGGCCCGCATCGACATGGATTACTATGAAGATCCCTGGGGCGACTGGAGCGTGGGCGGCATCCGCAAGCCTCTGCTGCCTATGGCAGGCGGCAGCGATAAGCTGCAGGATGAGTATCTCATCTCCCCCGTGGTGGACCTCACCGGCAAGACGCCTACGCTGAGCTTCGATTACCTGCTGTTCAAGTCCGTCATCGGCAACTACTGCTCCGTGACCGTGGAGGCCACCACCGACGGCGGCCGGACCTGGACCACCATCTGGAACGCCGCCGATCTTGAGCCGGTAAGCGGTTATTGGTTCATGGGCACGGCCAACGTTGCCGTTCCCGCCGCCTTCTGCACGGACAATGCCCAGTTCGCCTTCCACTTCTATAAGAAGGCCAACCAGGGCTATGACGATACCGACGCCATGTTCGCCATCGACAACGTGACCATGACCTACGGCGCCACCGATCCCTGCGCCGATGGTCATACCCTCACCGCGGTGGCGGAGGTCCCCGCCACCTGCGAGGAGACCGGCGTCAAGGCCCACTGGGTGTGCTCCGTCTGCGGCAAGCTGTTCAGCGACGCCGATGGCAAGAACGAGACCACCCTGGAAGCCCTGACCATCCCTGCCACCGGCCACGCCTGGGGTCAGCCTGCCTGGACCTGGAACGGAACGGAGTCCGCCTCCGCCGTGTTCACCTGCGGCAATGATGGGTCCCATACCCAGACGCTGCCCGCTGCGGTGACCAGCCAGGTGACCACCGAGCCCGGCTGCGAGAGCACCGGCGTCCGGACGTACACCGCCACGGTGACCTTCGAAGGCCAGACCTACACGGATACCAAGACTGAGACGCTGCCCGCCGCTGGCCACGCCTGGGGTCAGCCCGTGTGGCAGTGGACCGGCTTCGCTGCCCAGGCTGTCTTTGCCTGCGCCCGTGACGCTGGCCATACCCAGACGCTGACCGCTGCGGTGACCAGCCAGGTGACCACCGAGCCCGGCTGCGAGAGCACCGGTGTCCGGACGTACACCGCCACGGTGACGCTGGAGGGCCGGACCTACACGGATACCAAGACCGAGACGCTGCCCGCCACCGGCCACGACACCGAGATCGTTGGTGCCAAGCCTGCCACCTGCACCGAGGACGGCTACACCGGCGATGAGGTCTGCAAGACCTGCGGCGTCACCGTGAAGAAGGGCGAGGTCATCCCCGCCACCGGCCACGATACCCAGCTGGTGGGTGCCAAGCCTGCCACCTGCACCCAGGACGGCTATACCGGCGATGAGGTCTGCAAGACCTGCGGCGAAACCGTCACCAAGGGTGAAGTCGTCAAGGCCACCGGCCATCACTACAAGGATGGCAAGTGCACCGACTGCGGCGAAAAGGATCCCAACTATCAGCCTGCTCAGCCCGGCGTCAAGACCGGTGATGCCAGCTCCGTGACCCTGTGGGTCATGCTGCTGACCGTCTCCGCTCTGCTGGCTGCCGCTGTGGTGGCCCTGCCCCGCAGAAAGCACAATTGATCGCGGCTGATTCCACGACATAACAAAAAGGCGGACGCCTCCGGGCGTCCGCCTTTTTGGGCAAGCCCAACAACAGGCCCGGCGGGGGAGATAACTCCCTCCGCCGGGCCCTGGATCAATTCACATAATCTGCCGGGTCAATGAGCTTGCCGTCCTTGGATACCGAGAAGTGCAGGTGCGGGCCCATGCTGCCCTCGGCGGAGGCGGTGCTGCCCACCAGGCCGATGATATCCCCGGCAGCTACCTGGTCCCCCTCCTGCACCGGTGGGTCCTTCTGCAGGCAGCTGTACTGGGTGGTATAGCCGCCGCCGTGCTGAATGACCACCGTGGTGCCCATAAGCTCGTCGTCCTTCACCGACAGCACCGTGCCGCTGGCGGCGGTGCGGACGGAGTCGCCCTCGGCGGCCTGGATATCGATGCCGTTGTGGGTGCGCCAGTCCGCCATGGTCTCGTCATACATCAGCTCCGTGACGCTGAACACCGTCACCGTGGTGCCGTCCAGGGGAGACATGACCTGGGGCAGCAGGTCCTGGGGATCGGAGATGGGGGTCTCCTCCGCCGGCGGCGCGGCCGGAACATTTTCCTCCGGGGTCACTGTGGGAGCCACCCAGGCGTTGTCCCGCTCGTCGGGGACGGCGGTGTTGGGGCTGGCGGCGGGCTCCGCCGGAGCCTGGGGCCGCAGCAGGGTATAATAGCCGACAATACCGGCTGCCAGCAGGCAGACGGCAAGGGCTATGTAGAAGCCCTTGCCGCCGAACACGGCCTTGACCTTTTTTCCGTCGTATCTGCTCATAGTTGCCTTTCCCATCCGGCCCATGGCCGGAGCCGCGTATGCCGGCCCGCGGCGGGCCGAAATCATGCCATGCGTTTCTGCCCTCAGTATGGCCCCGCTGCGGCGGATTTATACAGCAGGAATCAGAAAACCCGCAAAATGGAAAAGACTTTTCTTTATTTTGACGGAAAAAACCGGTGACCGGAGGCCTTACCCGTCCGATCGCCGGTTTTTGATTTTCATTACTCCAGCACCCGATAGTCTCCCCGGGCGGCCCGGGCCAGGCGCTGGGCCTTTTCCCGGTGCAGTTCCTCCTGCAGGTCGCCGATGATCCGGTTGGACACCAGGAAGCCCTTGGGCGTCAGCCGCCAGCCGGTATCCGTCCGCTGGGCCAGGCCATGGGCGGCGCAGGTGTCCAGAATGGCGTCCAGGGGGCCGAAGCGCTGGCGGAACCGGCTTTCAAACTCCCGGGTGTCGATGCCCTGGACCGTGCGCAGCCGCAGCATGATGTACTCCATCTCCCGCTCCTGAGCCGAGATGATCTCGCTTTCCGCCAGGTCCAGCCGCCCTGCCAGATATCCGTCCAGATCCCGGGTATAGCCGTACCGCACGCCGCCGAAGTCGGAGTACGCCCCGGGGCCGAAGCCCGCGTACTCGCCCAGCGTCCAGTATTTCAGGTTGTGCCGGGACTCGTACCCCGGCTGGGCGAAATTGGAGATCTCATACTGCGCATACCCGTTCTGGCCCAGCAGCTCCACGGCGTACAGATACATATCCGCCTGCATGTCCCCGTCCGGCAGGGTCAGGCTGTCCCGCCGGGCGTACAGCGGCGTCCCCTCCTCCAGCTTCAGCCCGTAGCACGAGATGTGCCGGGGAGCCAGCACCAGGGCATCCGCCAGGGTGTTTTCCCACCGCTCCATGGTCTGGTCCGGCAGACCGTAAATCAGGTCCAGGCTGATGTTGTCCAGCCCCGCCTTCCGGCAGGCGGCCACGGCGTCCTTCACCTGCTGCCAGGTGTGCACCCGGCCCAGGCGGCGCAGCTCCTCATCGTCTGAGGACTGCACCCCCAGGGAGATGCGGTTGAAGCCTGCCCGGCGCAGGGCCCGCAGGGCCCGCCAATCCCCGGCGCTGTCGGGGTTGGCCTCCAGGGTGATCTCCGCCCGGTCCCACACCCGGCACTGCTTTTTGATGGTTTTCAGCAGGGCGATGAGCCGCTTATGGCCCAGATAGCTGGGGGTGCCGCCGCCGAAATACACGGTGTCCACCCGGTGATTCTGCATCTGGGGGGCCACCTCGGTGATGTGCCGGGTCAGGGCCGCAGCATAGGCGTCCATTTTCTCCTCGCTGTGGGCCAGGGAATAAAAATCGCAGTACGCGCACTTGGCCTTGCAGAAGGGAATGTGCAGATACAGGCCCAGGGGGCGGTTGCGGTCGATCACAGGCTTTTTCATATCAGTTCTCCTTGGGCGGCAGGATGGTCACCGCGTCAAACGGACAGTTGACCTTGCAGGACCGGCAGCCGATGCACCGCTCCAGGTCCACGGTATACAGGCCGTCAGGCCGCAGCACGATGCAGTCCATGACGCAGAACATGGTGCAGTAGCCGCAGCCGGTGCAGCTGACGGGGTCGATGACGGCGCGGCTATAGCGCTTGCGTCCGAAGGGATGCGCGGGATCGTACATAAAGGGGCACCTGCCTTTAAGGGTTTTTATATAGTATAGCGGCTTCTGCGGGATTTTTCAAGAAGGGATAAATTTTCCGCTGCCGGGACATGCTATTCCCGAAAGGAAGTGCTGCCATATGGACATGTCACCCCGGGAATACCAGGATTATGTGAAAAATCTGCAAAAAAAGTCCCCCCTGCTGAAGGACATGGCCCTGGCCTTCGCCATCGGCGGGGCCATCTGCGTTATCGGACAGCTGATTCTGAACGGCTGGCTGATGCTGCTGCCCCAGGACGATGCCGCCACCGCCACCTCCGTGAGCCTGGTGTTTCTGTCGGCCCTGTTCACGGGGCTGAACCTGTATAACAAGCTGGCCCGGTTCGGCGGAGCCGGAACGCTGGTGCCCATCACGGGCTTTGCCAACGCCGTGGCGTCCCCGGCCATCGACTTCCGGGCAGAGGGCCTGGTCACAGGCATGGCGGCGAAGATGTTCCTCATCGCGGGGCCGGTGATCGTATTCGGCACCGCCGCCAGCGTGATCTACGGCGTGGCGCTGTGGCTGCTGGGGGGATAAGAAATGGCTTGCCTTCCGGCAAGCCATTCTGCTGTATTGGGCCTGTATCCCGATGGCTGCCGCAAAGGCGGTCAGTCCTCCCGGTCCTGCTTTTGCCTCCGGGCCAGGACCAGAGCGCGGATGCCGCCGTAAACGATCCAGATGACGCCGATGGCCAGGTATATGTATTTCATCTCGCTCATGGCGTTCCATTTCAGCAGGGAATACACCACCAGCAATGCGCCGCACAGCAGGTACACCACATAGCGCATGATGCTGTCGGTCTTTTTCTTGTTATCCATAGCGGCCTCCTCAGTTATGATGCCCTTATTATATAGGAGCCGCGCCGCCTGTGTCAATACATTTCAAGGGCAGGCGGGGCGTGTGCGATGCCCGGGGCCGCGCCCCGCCTGCCTTTTATCCCGCCCGCCGCTCCCTGCGGTGGGCTATCCCAGATGCTCCAGGTCGTCCTTACCCAGACTCATATGCCGCCAACGCTCCGGCAGTTCCGGGCCGATCAGGGGAAACAGGTTCTCCGTGTCGGTGGTGGGCTGGATATTATAGGTGCCGTACCGGTTCACCAGGTCAAAGCAGTCCTGGGGCACGCCCCGGAACTGATGCACGTCCGGCGCGGCGTCGCAGGGGAAGCCGCGGTCCTTTCGCTTCATCTCTCTCACCTCCGGCCTTAGTATGCCCGGAGACGGGAAAATCTTTCACCGCCGGGCGGGGAGGAGACACCGGCCGCTTGCCATCGGGGGCGGCGTATGGTATACTCAAAATCAGCTCAGCAAAGCAGTTTTTGCGGGACTTCCGATGAAATGGGAGGGAAATGATGATGGACAAATCGGTTTCTATCAGAAGAGTGAAAGCCGGAGATGAGAATAGCCTTGCGTATGTGCAGACGGAAAGCTGGAAGGAGGCATTTCGGGAAATAGTGCCTGCGGACATCCTTTCACAATGCACGGAAATTGAGCGGGCGGCTGAGATGTATAAAATGCTCTTGGCGGAAAACAAAGGAAACGGCTACATTTTAGAGCTGGATGGCCGACCGCATTGCATTGCCTGGTGGGACGCTGCCAGAGAGGAGAACATGAGGGGATTTGCGGAACTGATCTGCATTCATTCGCTCAGGGATAACTGGCATAAGGGCTACGGAAAAATGATGATGGAGCGGGTGCTGGATGATGTAAGGCGCGCGGGATATTCAAAGCTCATGCTCTGGGTATTTGACAGCAATGTGCGGGCGATCCGGTTTTATGAAGCGAACGGATTCGCGGCAAGCGGAAAAAAGCGGCCTGCCCTGGGTGCGGTAGAGGAGATGTATATCAAGGAAATGTAAGGCAGGCATCAGCCTGATAAACCGGAAAATGTGAGGTGCATATGTATTATCACGCGTCGCCAATAGGCACGATCAAGCGGCTGGAGCCCAGGGTATCCAATCATGGAGTCCCCTTGGTCTATTTCTCAAAGAAAAGGGAAAATGTCCTGGTCTATTTGAGCAGTGCGATTGAGCGGTATTGCAAGGAAACCGGCTTCTCCTATGACGGCAGATGGGAAAAATGGGGACCATACGGTTTTGAGAAGAACGGCATCCAGCGGCTGGAGGAATATTATCCGGATGCGCTGAGAAAGACCTACCAAGGCGTATCCGGATATATCTATTGCGCAGGCAGCATTGAGGAAGCGGATTTCGATGTGCGGATCCCGGATGCAGCTGTAAGCAATGTTCCTGTAGACATCGAATCTGTGGAGTTCGTTCCGGACGCCTACGAGGCTATTTTACAGGCGGAAAAGGAAGGACTCATCACCATTATGAGATATGAGGAAATGCCGGAAAGCGTGCGGCAATGGAATCAAAGAACCATACGGGAAGAGTACAAAAACGCTGCGGACCATCCGGAATACCGGCATTTCTTAAAGGGCAGCTTCCCGGATTGGCTGGCAGATGAATGACCAATTATTTTATAGGAGGAATGACATATGACCGTTTCCCAGGCGCTGGAGAAGCTCTCCGCGTACGAAAAGCTGATGTTCACCTACAACCACGCCTCCGGCCTGATGTACTACGATGGGGCCACCGTGGCCCCTAAGGGGTCGGCGGACCTGCGGGCCGATACCCTGGGCGAGCTGGCCCGGCTGAGCTATGCCCTGACCACTGCCCCGGAGACGGTGGAGATGCTCCGGACACTGGTGGAGGCCCGGGACCGGCTGGACCCGGTCACCGCCCGGAAGGTATCGGAGCTGTGGCGGGACTATGAAATGACCCACCGGGTGCCGGAGGAGGAATTTGTTGCCTATCAGCAGCTGACCTCCAAGGCCGACGCCGTGTGGCACGAGGCCAAGGAGCGCAGCGACTTCGCACTGTTTGAGCCGTATCTGCAGCAGGTGTTCGACGGCAGCCGCCGCCTGGCGGAATACATGCAGCCGGACAAGGACCCCTATGACGCCCAGCTGGACCGGTTTGAGCGGGGCCTGACCCGGGAAACCTGCGACGCCTTCTTCGCCGCCCTGCGGCAGGAGCTGGTGCCCCTCATCGACCAGGTGAAGGCCCATGCGGACCGGGTGGACGACGCCCCCCTGCACCGGAGCTTCCCGGTGGCCATCCAGCGGGAGTTTTCCAACTTCGTCATGGACGTGATGGACATTGACAGAAACCACTGCATCATCGGCGAGACGGAGCACCCCTTCACCATCAATTTCTCCCGGGACGATGTGCGCATCACCACCAACTATCAGGAGGACCTGGTGGCCTCGTCCCTGTATTCCGTGGTCCACGAGGGCGGCCACGCCCTGTACGAGCTGCATGTGGGCCGGGAGCTGTCCCGGACCTGCCTGGGAGGCGGCGTGTCCATGGCCATTCACGAAAGCCAGTCCCGGTTCTATGAAAACATCATCGGCCGCAGCCGGGCCTTCTGCGGCGTCATCTATCCCTGGCTGCGGGAGCACTTCGCCCCCCGGCTGGACGACGTCAGCCAGGACGCGTTCTACCGCATGATCAACAAGGCCCAGCCCTCCCTGATCCGCACCGAGGCCGACGAGCTGACCTACTGCCTGCATATCATGGTGCGCTATGAGCTGGAAAAGCGGATGTTCGCCGGGGAGCTGACGGCCCATGACCTGCCCGCTGAGTGGAACCGCCTGTACAAGGCGTATCTGGGTGTGGACGTGCCCAATGACCGGGAGGGCGTCCTTCAGGATTCCCACTGGGCCAACGGCAACATCGGCTATTTCCCCTCCTACGCCATCGGCTCGGCCTACGGCGCCCAGTATCTGCTGGAGATGCAGAAGGACTTCGACGTGTTCGAGGCCGTCCGCTCCGGCAAGCTGACAAAGATCAACGGCTGGATGGAGGAGAAGATCTGGAAATACGGCTGCATGAAGGACCCCACGCCCCTGTTCGAGTCGGTATGCGGCAAGTTTGACCCTACCCGCTACACCGCCTATCTCCGGGAGAAGCTCACGGAGGTCTACGGCCTGTAAGGGCCTGGGGCACTCCATCGGACAAAACGTATCCCCGGCGGGAACACCCCGCCGGGGATATGCTTCAGGCTGTCAAAGAGTCTGTCATGTTCACCGTATTTTTTCTACTTCCGCCGGGGGCCGTCAGGCTCCCGTGCGGAAACGGTACAGCAGGCAGCCATCCTCTGTTTCGCCCCAGGGATTGACCGGCGGCAGGTCGGTTTTCACAAAGCCGCAGGACTCGTGCATGGCCCGGGATACGGCATTGCCCCGGGCGATGGTGCAGGTCACCTCCCGGGCGCCCAGACCCTCCAGATACCGCAGGGTGTCCAGCACCAGGGCCTTCCCGTGCCCCTTGCCCCGCTGGGAGAGCATGGTCTCCACCGCCTCCAGAAACCAGCTGCCCGGCTGCGCTTCTATGGCCCGCAGGGCGCTGACCCAGCCGTTTCCGGCATCCTCCGCCAGGATCCGCTGGTTTTCCTGCCGGGCAAAATCCGCGGCGAACGCAGCGTATTCCGCCAGCATCCGTTCCCGGCTGGGAAAGTGCTTTTCCAGCGCGTCCATGGACTCCGCATAGATATCCGTCAGCCGCCTTACAACGCCCTCATCAACGGTTTTTACCTCCACAAGCATGCTGCTTCCTCCTTGCAAAAGCCACCGCAGGCAGCGCCTGCGGTGGCCCATTTTTTATTTAATTTCTACTTCCGCCGGCGGCCGCCGCGCTTGGAGGCCATATACCGGTTCAGCTCCGACTGCTTGCTGTCGGACACGGACATGAACTGCTTGAGCTTGTCCTCAAAGGTCAGCTCCGCCGGGGGAGCGGCAGGCTGAGACGGATTGGAACGCGCCGGATTGGGCCGGGGCGGACGGGGCCGCGCAGGCCGGTCCGCATACTGGGGCCGGGGCTTGGGCGGCTGCGCCTGCTTCACGGACAGGCTGATCTTCCCCTCCGGCGAGATGGACAGTACCTTCACCGGCACCTCCTGTCCCTCGGTGAGAAAGTCGTGAACGTCGGTAACGAAGCTGCCGGACACCTCAGAGATGTGTACCAACCCGGATTTCCCGCCGGGCAGCGCCACGAAAGCGCCGAATTTGGTGATGGTGGTCACCTTCCCGGTGATAATGGTCCCAACCGTCAATTCCATAAACGAATCTATCTGCTCCCTTCGATAATGTGGCGTGTCAGTTGTTCACGTCGTAAAAAATGCGCTCGCCGTCGGAGGCCAGGCCCAGGTCGTCCCGGGCCAGACCCTGGACAAAGTCCGGGTCCCCCTCGTGGTCCCAGGTCGGAGCGCAGCACGACATTCTGCTTTTCGGTCTGCTGGATCTGGGCGTCCAGCGCCTGACTTTTGCTGCGTAGCTCCGGCAGGCGGCTGCCGTATACCCGCGCCACCTCCAGGCTTACCGCCGCCAGCAGCACCAGGATCACCAGCAGGGCCGCCACGCGGCTGCGGCTGACGGTTTTTTTCTTGCTTTTTGCCATGTCTGCGGACTCCCTTCCGTGCATCGTCTTCAGGTCGTAGAAAACACTTCCACCTATATGTATTTAGTATAGCGTACTTTCTCGCAGAATGGAAGCCTTTTTTTACTTTTGGCAGCAATTTTTTTCCGCACCGTCCCAGAGCCCGGGCCGGGATGCGCAGCAGCCGCCCCAGCTCCCCGGCCACATCGGCCCAGAACTCCCACAGAGGCCGCAGCGCCGGCGCCGCCAGCAGCAGATACAGGGCCATGCCCGCCCCGGCGCCCAGCAGCATATACAGCTGAGGCTCCCCGCCGCCTACCTGGGTCAGCACCCACAGGGTCCCCAGCAGGCACAGCAGGGCGAACAGCCCGTCGGCGGCGTGGGTCAGCCCCGGCCTTCTGCGCCGCAGCACCCGCAGCAGATCGTATACCAGCCCCCCGGCAGCGCCCAGGGCCGCCGCCGCGCCCAGGGCGGACAGCTGGGCCATGACGTAGTTTTCCATGGCCCCGGCGTCAGCCCAGCAGCCGGGTCAGCCAGGAGCCTCGCGGGGCCTGCTGCTCCTCGTAGGTTAGGGCCTCGATGCGCCCGTCCACATGGAGCTCCCCGCCGTCCAGGCTCAGCTTCCCGATGTGCAGCCCCTGGCCGGTGACGATCAGCGTCCCCTCGCAGGTGGACATGACGATGCACCCCTCGTCGAACCGTTCCACATCCTCCACGCCGGACACCGTCAGCTTGTCCCGGCCCTCCAGCTCCACCCGGTGATACAGCTGCTGCCCCGTCTCATACGTCATAAAACCGCCCCCTCATACACATGATGCATCATGTGTATGAGGGGGCGGCAGAAAATATACCGGTTGTCCCGGGTTATCCCGGCCTTGTCTCAGCCCTGTCCCGGGTCTGTCCCGCCGATTTCCCGATACATGGCGGCGGCGTCGGCCTTGCCCACGTTGTCCGTCACGGTCAGCACCTCCACCTCCAGGGTTCTGGCCCCGAAGCGGATGGCGATCCGATCTCCGGGCTTCACCTCATAGGAGGCCCGCTGGGCCCGGCCGTTGACGCTGACCCGCTCATTGTCGCAGGCCTCGTTGGCCACCGTCCGCCGCTTGATAAGCCGCGAAACCTTCAGGTATTTATCCAATCGCATGGGTTTCCCCTCCTTTTTCCCGCATTATAGCAGATTTTCCCATCCCTGGCAATATGGACGGATTTTCTTTTTTTCATGAGTTGCACAGGCGGCCCGGGTATAGTATAATATAGGGTACGGATTTTATGAACCTGCGCCGCGGCGCGAACGAGGAGGGACCAAGGTATGATGCATCCTACCATAGATATCAAAACATTTTTGAAGCCCGGGGTCCGGGCCCACCTGGCCGGTATCGGCGGGGTGAGCATGTGTCCCCTGGCAGAGGTGCTGCTGGGCATGGGCCTGATCGTTCAGGGCTCCGACATGACGGAAAGCGATACCGTCTGCCAGCTGCGGGCCCAGGGCATCGACGTGGCCATCGGCCACTCGGCGGAGAACCTGAAGGACTGCGACCTGGTGATCCGCACCGCCGCCATCCACGACGAAAACCCCGAGATCGCCGGGGCCATCGCCCGGGGCATCCCCGTGTATGAGCGGGCCCAGGCCTGGGGCGCCATCATGCAGCACTATGAAAATGCCGTGTGCTTCTCCGGCACCCACGGCAAAACCACCACCACCTCCATGGCCACCCATATCTTCATGGCGGCCCAGGCGGACCCCACCGTGATGATCGGCGGCACCCTGCCCATGCTCCACGCAGGCTACCGGGTAGGGAAGGGGGACACCATCATTCTGGAGTCCTGCGAATACTGCAACTCGTTTCTGAACTTCTTCCCCACGGTGGCGGTGATCCTCAACGTGGGCGAGGACCATCTGGACTTTTTCAAGGACCTGAAGGACATTGAGCACTCCTTCCATGCCTTTGCCGACCTGGTGCCCCAGCGGGGCTATGTCATCTCCAACGCCGACGACCAGGGAGCCCGGGAGGCCGTGGCAGGATTGAATCATCCGGTGTTCACCTTCTCTCTGGCGGACCGGACGGCGGACTGCTATGCCCGGGATGTGGCGTTCTTCGACGGCTGCGCCAGCTTCGATGTGATGATCCACGGCCAGCTGTACGCCCATGTGGACCTGCACATCCCCGGCAAGCACAACATTCTCAACGCGCTGGCCGCCGCCTCCGCGGCCTATGTGCTGAGTATCCCCGGCCAGGCCGTCACCCGGGGCCTGGAGGACTTCCACGGCGCCGGCCGCCGGTTTGAGCACAAGGGCAGCTATCACGGCGCGGCGGTGTACGACGACTACGCCCATCACCCGGCAGAGCTTCACGCCCTGCTGACCACCGCCCGGTCCATGGGCTATGAGCGGGTGATCTGCGCCTTCCAGCCCCACACCTACACCCGCACCAAGGCCCTGTTCGACGATTTCGTCCGGGAGCTCCAGCTGCCGGATATCACGGTGCTGGCAGAGATCTATGCCGCCCGGGAACAGAACGTTCTGGGCATTTCCTCCCGGGATCTGGCGGAGAAGATCCCCGGGTCCATCTATTGCTCCACCCTGGACAAGGTGACGGACACCCTGGCGGGCCTGGCCCGGCCCGGGGACCTGATCCTCACCGTGGGTGCGGGGGATATTTTCCGGGCCGGTGAAAAGCTGCTGGAGCGGGCATAAAGCAAAAATCCCCCGCCCCGAAGGGCAGGGGATGCGGCGGGCTGTAAAGTGCAGGAGCCTTACGGCTGGGGAACCTGCTCGGCCGCCAGGACCTCCTGAGTGTCGGCCCCGCACAGGCGGATGAGCTTCTCCGCCAGGATCTTGGAAAAGCCCGCGATCAGGGCGCTTTCGATGACCAGGCGGGACACGGCGGCCTCGCCGGGCTGGTCCGGCGTGCGGATATCCTCCGCCGCGTCCTGGACCTGTTGGTTGAAAAACAGGGCAATGTGGCGGAATTTTTCGGAATACTCCTGATAGGTGGCCCGGACCTCCTCCTCGGGGATGTCCGCGGGGATGATCTTCTGCACGTCGCTGATGCTGATGCTCTGCTTCATGGTCAGGATCATGATGAGATAGGCAATGTGGACCCGGAAGTATTTCCGCTTTACCGGGGCGGGCATGATCTTCAGCCGCACATAGTTGTTGATGGTGGAGGAGGTGACGAAGCTCTCCTTGCCGCCGGGCATGGCCGGGATGAAGTTCAGATACTGCGCCAGCAGCACCACCACCTGGTCCATGTACAGCCCCAGATCGGGAATGGAATCCCACTCCGGCAGGTGATAGTCGGTGATGAACCGGTCCCATCTGTCCAGCTTGTGGGCGATCAATTCTTTGTCATATTGCATACGGCATGCCTCCGGAAGGATGTTTTCTTATATATAATATCAGAATATCTGTTCAGTTGCAAGAAAAATTGGTAATTAATAGGTTGACTTGCCTGAACTAATATGCTATATTAGAAAAAACGGGGATGGAGGCCATTGCCATGCCGGATAAGATTTATATTTACGGAGATTCTCTGCTGAAGGCCACGGTGCCGGACGTGGATTTCCACTATCATTTTCACATCAACGAGGTGATGCAGCGCTACCAGACCAAGCTGGTGGAGGTGGTGAACCGCTCGAAAATGGGAGCCACCATCCGCAAGGGGCTGAGCCTGGTGCGGCATGACCTGGACCGGGGCCTGGAGGCCCGGTACGCCCTGGTGTCCTACGGCGGCAACGACAGCGACTATGACTGGGCCGCCATTGACGCCGACCCCGGCGCCGACCACCGGCCCAACACGGAGCTGCCGGTGTTTGCCGACACTCTGCACGAGACGCTGGACGCCCTGCGCCAGGGCGGCGTGCAGCCGGTGATGATGACCCTGCCCCCCATTGACGGGGAGCGGTATCTGGACTTCCTGTGTCGGGACAATCTGCGGCGGGACCGCATTCTGGACTGGCTGGGGGAGCCCCAGATGATCTATCGCCACCAGGAGCTATACGCCGACACGGCGGCGGAGATCGCCCTGCGGGAGAATATTCCCCTGATCCCGGTGCGGCAGACCTTCCTGTGCAACCATCGCCTGTCGGAGCTTATTGCCGCCGACGGCATTCACCTGACCATGCCGGGGTATGAGCGGCTGTTCGACACTCTGGCTGATTGGGTAAAGAAGAATATATAAGCATCTTAGGCAAAAATCTTGAAAGGAACTGTTTTATTATGATCCAGATCTTTGTGGATTCCGGAGCCAACCTGTCTGCGGAGCTGCGGGAGCAATACAACATCCACCTGCTGCCTATGGCGCTGACCATCAATGACCAGCCTGCGCCGGAGGGGCTGGACGGCCACGAGTATTACGAGGCCCTGCGCTCCGGGGCCGACGTGCGCACGTCCATGGTGAACCCCGACGATGCAAAAAAAGCCTTCGAGACCTATGTGTCCCAGGGGGACGACGTGGTGTATTTCAGCATTTCCGCCGGCATCAGCGGCAGCTGGTGGTCGGCCAAGCTGGCTGGGGACGAGCTGATGGAGGAATATCCCGGACGCCGGGTCTGCCCCATCGACAGCATGGGCGCGTCCCTGGGCGCGGGCATCCCGGCCCTGAAGGCGTCCTCCCTGGTGCGCCAGGGCATGGAGCTGGATGAGCTGGTGGAGAAAATGACCGTGTACTGCCAGAATTACTGCCAGTATTTCGCCGTGGACGACCTGAAGTATCTGCGCAAGGGCGGCCGCATCTCCGGCGCATCGGCGCTGGTGGGCTCACTGCTGCAGATCAAGCCCATCCTCCGGGGCAACGAGGAGGGCAAGATCGTCCTGTTCGACAAGGCCCGGGGCAAGCTGCGGGCCATCGAGCGGCTGGTGTCCATCTATAAGGAGCGGGCCATCGACCTGGACGACCTGATCGGTATCTCTCACGGGGACTGTCCCGGCGAGGCCCTGCGGCTGGAGACGAAGCTGCGGGAGGCGGGCCATCGGGGGCCCATCCTGCTGGTGCCCCACGAGCCGGTGACCGGCGCCCATGTGGGCCCCGGCATGCTGTCGCTGTATTTCCACGCGGTGGGAAAATAAGAAAACCAACGAAAAAACCGCCGGGCCTTAGACACAGACGGATAACGAAGTTTTTTATGCAGGATACGGTGCAGTCTCTGAAAAGGGGCTGCACCGCGTTCTGCTTTATGCAGAAAATTTGAACTGCTGCGGGTTCTGGCGTATCTCCTCCATTGCCGCCTGCATCTCATTTTCTGTAGGAATAGAGAATAGCCCAACGGCGGTGAAGTAAATATCCACCTTGACCTTCTTGGTTTCCTTATCCTTGCTGTGAACCTCGATGCGCCGAATCAGCGCATTAACGATCTCCGGCGTAAGCTGCCGTATGTCCGTATAGTCCCGCAGCGCTTTCATCAGCAGCCTCAAATCCACCTTGGTTTGCTCCGCATCCAACAGCTTTTTCTTGCCGTCATCTACGAGCTTCAGCAGTTTCTTCTGCTCTTTTTCGTAGTTGGCGGTCATTTTTGCAAAACGCTCATCGGTGATTTTGCCGGAGATATTCGCTTCAAACAACCCCTCGATAGCCTTGTCGATGGCTTGGATGCGCCGTTCACTTGCAGAAATGGTCTGCTTCAGCTTCTGCACCTCGGACTGTCGTGCAGCGGTATTGTTTTTGCCAGCATATACAGGAAAATCGTCTCATAGCACCGCACAAAGTCTGCGAGACTACCCACCGCTTCCGCCACGATCTGCTCCAGCACCACATTGCGGATATAATGAATATTGCAAGTCCCTCGTCCGGAATTGTAGTTGGCGCAGCGGTAAAATTCCTGATTGGGTTTTAAGCTCTTGGCGGCACAGAAATGAAGCTTAGCTCCGCAGTCGGGGCAAAACAGCAGGCCTGCAAACAAGCTCGCCCGTCCGGTTTTCGTATTTCTGCGTTTATGGCTGCGAAGCTCCTGCACACGGTCAAACAGCTCTTCGGATATGATCGGCTCCTGCATATTCGGAATGATTTGCTGCTCCGCTACGGGGTTGTAGATATTCTTGTGAACTTTGAAGCTGACCGTTGTGCTTTTGAAGTTTACCGCGCACCCGGTGTACTGCCTGTTTTCAAGAATATGTTTTACAGCTTCGTCTGCCCATAGATACGGATTTGCCGGAATTGGGTTGCGGGTAGCTCTGCCTACGCTGGCATAATATGCCGTAGGCGTGAGAATCTTTTCTCTTTCAAGGTCACGGGCAATTTGTGATGGGCCACGCCCCGCAAGGCACAGGTGGAATATCCTTCGTACCACCTCCGCAGCAGGTTCGTCAACGATCCACTTTTCTCTGTCCTCCGGCGACTTTTTGTAGCCGTATGGAACGGTGGAAGATACCCGTTTGCCGTGTTCCGCCTTACTCTTCCAGACCGCACGAATCTTCTTGCTGGTCTGCTCGGCATACCACTCATTGAAAATGTTGTAGAACGGCATCATCTCCAAGCCGGTTTTGGCGGCCGTGTTCACATTCTCTTGGATGGAAATGAAGGTCACACCAAGGAAGTGCGAGGTTTGCGGACAGTATTTTCTGATGCAAAGCGCCCGGCGGCAGAAATACTGCTCCTACGGCACAGCGCTGGAGCTATACCATGGTGAGAAAATTTCCTGCCGCCGATACGCCATCATTCAGGGCAAGGCGGAGCGGGCGAAGGATAATCCCCTCAAAACTGCTTACGAAAAACGCTGCGCTGCCATTCGCTCCGAAAAAAGCCGGGGGACAATTTCAGCGGAATTTGCAGCGGCGGCGCAGGCTATGGCAAAGCGGCGCTTAGAGCAGGCGGAGGAGGACGATGCCTACGCAGTAAAGGAATATTACAGAGATTTGGAGCGGGCGAAGCTCTACGCCGACACGGGCAGAAAGATGAAATCATAAAAATGGAGGTGCAGCCGGTGACCGAAGAACTGAACGAAACTCGCAGAAAGCAGCAAGCACTTTTGGAGCGCCGGATGTATCGCCTTGACCCTGCGCCGCCGAAGCTGCCAGCCCAGGAATACATTGTCCGCTACCTCACCGAAAAAGGTGACAAGTATCTGACTTGGTACCTCCACGATCAGGAACCTGCGCTTAATAAACTGGCGCAGGCCGCCTGCGAACGATACGCTATGGCGGAGCATTTTGCGGACATCAAGCAGGCGGCGGTGTGCGGTATCCTGACCGCCCTTCAAAAGTACGATCCGGCTGTCGGCGCGCCGTTTGCCGCTTTTCAAACGCGGTATATGCAGGACGGTATTGATGATTATATCCGCACGGCGCAAAGCGGTGTTATCACCATGACGGCAGATACTTATCCCGTCCTGCGGCGCATTATGGCAATTTACCATCTAAGCGGCGATAATTGCAGCGACAGCAGCATTCAGCGAATTGCCGATGAAACCGGAATGGGCGAAAAGAGCGTCCGCAAGTATATTACGATAGGCACGCTGAATGAACGCCGAGTAGATTTTTACCGGCAGTACGATGAGGACGGCGAGGAAACGGCGGAGGACATTTCGGTGGACACCACCTCGCAGCCGGACAAGATGTATTTCCGGGCGGTGCTATACGACGCACTGCACGAGGCTTACGACAGCCTGACCTACCGGGAGCAGCGCACGGTTGCCAAGCATTTGGGCTTCTGCGATACCTGCTGGTCGGTCAGGAAAGCAGTGCTGATAAACGGTGAAATCGAGTACAGGCCCATAAAACCCATGACCTTTGAAGAAATCTCTCACTCCGCCAGCCGCAAGTCCGATAAGGCTTCCGAGCGGACCTTCTATGCTGCTATGGAGAAAATGAGGAAGCATATCGAAACGGATGCCGACTATCGCTATATATTCGGATAAAGCAAAACAGCGCCGTGCTGCAAGGCAAAGATAATTTTCACCCACAGAGTGAATGCAGGGTGAATTTTCACTCCGCTGTATTGAATAATGTGAAAAAATGAGTATAATAGAGATAAACAACAACGGAGGTACAGTGTATGCAATATGAAAGTGAACACATTGAATATAAATCTCAGATGGTCGATGACATCTACAAGGAGGTCATCGCCTTTGCAAATACGGACGGCGGCGTGATCTACATCGGCATTGACGATCAGGGCCATGTGACCGGCATTGACAATATCGACGAGACATACACCCGCCTGACCAACGGCATCCGCGATGCCATCCACCCGGACGTGACCATGTTTGTGCGGTATGTTCTGCAAGACAACAAGGTAATCCGGCTCGAGGTCGGCGAAGGCAGCTATAAGCCCTACTATCTGAAGGCCAAGGGCATGAGGCCCACCGGTGTGTATGTTCGTCAGGGTACATCCAGTGTCCCGGCCTCTCCGGAACAAATCCGCCAGATGATCAAGGAATCAGACGGTGACAATTTTGAGGATGACCGCTGCCTTGACCAGAACTTGACCTTTGAGGCGGCAAAGGCGGCGTTCCGGCAATACGGCGTTGAATTCTCGGTGGGAAAATATCGAGCTTTGGGCATTACCAAAAACGATGTTTTCACAAACCTGGCACTGCTGCTCTCCGACCAATGCCTGCACACCACGAAAATCGCCGTATTCAATGATGAATCCTGCACGGAGTTCCGGGACAGCAAGGAGTTCGGCGGCTCGATTTTCAAGCAGTTTGAAAACGCGATCAACTATCTGGCGCTGTGCAACCGGACCGTGTCCACCATCAAGGGCGTTGTCCGCACGGATAAGCAGGACTATCCCGAGGAAGCCATCCGCGAGGCGCTGCTCAACGCACTGGTGCATCGGGACTACAGCTTCAGCGGCAGCATTATCATCAATGTGAACGACAGCAAAATGGAGTTCATTTCTCTGGGCGGACTCCTGCCCGGCCTTTCTACGGAGGATATCTGCATCGGCGTTTCTCAGCCGAGGAATAAGAAGTTGGCGGAGATTTTCCACCGCCTGCGCCTGATTGAAAGCTACGGCACCGGCATCCGCCGTATTTTCAAGCTCTATGAAAACTGCCCCGTGCAGCCCAGCATCGAGGCAACGGCCAATGCGTTTCGGATCGTGCTGCCGAACATGAATACCTGCACCGGTGCCGCCGAGCGCGCACCGGAAGCTACCGAAAAAGCGCCTGCCACCGTCACGCCTCAGATGAAAACGGTGCTGGATTATCTGGCAGAGTACGGTGAAATGACGGATGAAGATCTGCAGGAGCTTCTGAATGTCAAAAAGACGCGAGCGTATCTGCTGGCCCGCCAGATGCACGAGAACGGGCTGATTGAGGTCGTTGGCCGAGGGGTGGGGAAGAAGTACAAATTGAAGTGATGGGGGAAGCAGAATATGTCCATCAGCAAAACATTTGGCGAGGTGTATAGAAAATAAATGATTACCAAGAATGATGTACTTAATAAAATGTCGAATTTTAACTGTACGATTGACGCAGAAAAAATAAAGTTTCCCGGAATCCTTCAAGAGGTAAATGGAAATATTGTCCTGAATGCCATGGTTTCGGTAGATCAATATCAAAAGATGCTATCAAGTGCCGACTTTAATATATTAGGAAGTATTTTTGGAAAAGAAGCAACTTTAATTGGATGTCATATTCACTCTAAATCCGGCTCCATGGGATCGAACGATGTTTCTCTTCTCATAATCCCAAGTGAGATAATTGTGGGCAAGTGTTTTGCTTCAATTCCAATGGTAAAGAGAATAACGCTGTCTACTCCAGATTTAAACTATATGTTTGCCGGCACTTCTCCGTTAGAACCCAATCGGAACATCACAAAAGAGAATCCTAGTGTTTTGAATTTTACTTATCCAAAGCCGATTCGCACTCAGGATAAATATGGAGAGATAGAATTGTATCAAAAATACATCTCGCACGATTCTGCCAGAAAAGAGTATCTTCATACTATTATTTCCGTTGTTGCGTACTCTTTCGCAAGCCCGTTGTCTTTAATGGACGCTGTTGCGAAAGCCTTTGCGGCAATAAACCTCTTCTCATTCTTCGGAAATGGATATATTTCATACGGAGAGATAAGCTTTCAAGTCGAGAACGATAGAAGCGAGTATATGTTATACCTAAACTATAGAGAAAATGTCCCGGCAGTCAATGAGCCATTCCTCATTATGACGTCCGCATTCGAAGGCAGCTTTGAGAAAATATGGAGAGCATGGCTTGATCTCTATGAAAGTGCCAACCCGATTCCCGCTCTATTTTATGAAATCGTTTGTAACCGTTCAACAAGGATAAATAGTTTCTTGAATTTGTCACAAGCGATTGAGGTGTACTCAAACACTTGCAGAGATGATAAAGCAAAGGCAGTGGCCAAAAACGACCCGAACAATACAGGAAAACGGAAGCCGACATTAAAGCATAGATATCAAGATATATTATCTGCTTACAACAATGTGTTCGAATTGAGCGAGTCCAATATAGATGATTACGCACGAAGCTTTTCAAATATGAGAAACTATTATACGCATTATAATTCCGGGAGATATATTAAGCCATCCTATGATGAACTGTTTGCTGCAATTCACATATTGAGATTTGTTTTGTTGACCATTGTATATACATCTGTTGGACTCCCTGATAGTTGCATTCTTGAGTGTAAAAGCAGAAATATATTCAGCAACTTCAACTACGATACCGGCGTAATATTGAATTACTCCCAAAAGAGTGCAAAATAATAAATAACGCCGGAGAATCCTTCCGAATGGCAGCATATACTAAAGCGCCGCAAGTAAGTTAATTGCTTACCTGCGGCGCTTTAGTATTAGGCCTTCTTGGCCCATCCTGAGACTATAAGTTTCGGATAACTGTGGCTTTGCAAATCGGGGCTGTCTTTCTGTCCGCACATTCGTCTTTCGTCACCGCTTTTCTTACGATAAGGTACAATAAGGGACCTGTTGACAAAAGCAAAAATTCTGCTGGAACCCACAGTGGTTCCAGCAGAACAGTAAATTTGGGGATAGCGAAAGATGGCATTTACCATCCTCTTGAGGTTTAGGGCCATGGCGGCAAGGAGGCATTCTTCCGTAGCTGCAAGAATGCCCCTTTTTCGAATCCTTGAAATACAGTGTTCCCGCTTCAAGACGGAGAAGCTGCCCTCGGCCCAGATTTTACGAAGCCGCATCATGGTCAGGTATTCTGGAGTTCCCACGCGCTGATGCCCTCTGAAAAATGCTGGATAGCAAACTAATCATATCCGCCACGGTGTTCGCGTACAGCACCGGCGCACAAGCATCGCCATCTACAGGCTCAAAGCGCGTGGTCAGCAGACGGAACGGAAACAACTCCGGGTCGCTGGGCTGGTCAGGCTGGTCAAAATGATAGTAACGCATGACTTGCCGGCTGGGCTCGCGCCCGGCCTTGTCTATATCCAGTATCAGCGCGAAGAAACGCTGGATCTGCTTATGTGTGTTGACTACCAAAGAAAAGGAGTTGATACCATGCCGAAGAAACGAGCAAATGGAGAAGGGAGTCTGCGCAAGCGGAAAGACGGCCGCTGGGAGGGGCGCTACACCGCTGGCAATGATCCCACCACCGGCAAGCCCATCCACAAGAGCGTCCTCGCTAAAACCCAATCCGAAGCCAAGGAAAAGCTCAAGCAGGCCATCGCAGAGGCTGAAAAGCTGGACATGAGCCGTGCAAAATCGTACACGCTGGGCGCGTGGATCAAGCTGTGGTATGAGGTCTACGCCGAGCCACGCCTGCGGGAGAAAACCAAGGACTACTACCTCAACTACATCGACAACCACATCATCCCCGAACTGGGCAACACACCGTTGGAAAAGCTGACCACCATCCAGATTCAAAAATTCTACAACGACCTGCGAAAATCCGGCCGCATCCAGCGATATACCCACATCAAACTGAAAGACAAGGGTCTCAGCACCCGCGTGGTACGGGGCATCCACACGCTGCTGAACAACTGTCTGGAGCAGGCGGTAGCGGAGCGGCTGCTCCTCACCAACCCTGCCAAGGGCTGCCGCCTGCCAAAGCTGGAGAAGCGGGAGATGAAGATACTGCCGGAGGACAAGATCGGCCCGTATCTGGCTGAAGCAGAACGGCGCGGGCTGCTGGCGGCATTCTATCTGGAGCTGACCACCGGCCTGCGCCGGGGCGAGCTCCTCGCCCTGCTGTGGACGGACTTGGATGTGGAGAACATGACCATCTCTGTCAGCAAGCAGGTGAACCGTATCAACGGTGAACTGGTAGTCAGCCAGCCCAAAACGCCCAACTCCATCCGCAGACTGGCCATCCCGCAGCGGGCGGTGGAGCTGCTGGTAGAGGAGCACGCAAAGCACCCACACAGTCCCCACCTGTTCGTATCGCCCAAGACCGGCATCATGTTCGACCCGGACTCCTTCCGGCACACCCATGAGAAGATCCTGAAGGCCATCGGCGCGGAGCACATCAGGTTTCACGACCTCAGACACACCTTCGCCACGCTGTCCCTCAAGTACGGCGTGGATGTCAAGACGCTGTCCGGTGCGCTGGGCCACTACGACGCGGGCTTTACCCTCAGCACCTACACCCACGCCACGGAGGGGATGAAGCGCTCCGCCGCCGACACCATCGGCAGCGTCATCAGCCAGACCATGTAGCCCACAAAAAACAGCCGGAGAGGGACGGATGATGCCATCCGCCCCTCTCCGGTGCTTTCCTGATTTCTCGGCTTTTGGGTCACGGTTTGGGTCATGCGAAAAAAGTCAAAATGCCGCGTCACTATTTGAAGCCATAAACAGAAAAAAGTTCCTGATTTTTTACGAAATCAGGAACTTTTTGGTGGAGACTGCTGGACTCGAACCAGTGACCTCCTGCGTGTGAAGCAGGCGCTCTAACCAGCTGAGCTAAGCCTCCATTTATTCGGCAACCCCTTACGGATTGCCGAAGTGGTGACCCGTACGGGACTCGAACCCATGTTACAGCCGTGAAAGGGCCGTGTCTTAACCACTTGACCAACGGGCCGTCTTTTTGCTGAGGGGGGATGACTGGTGAGACGCTGTCGGCGTCTCACCAGTCGATGGTAGCGGCGACTGGATTCGAACCGGTGACACTGCGGGTATGAACCGCATGCTCTAGCCAACTGAGCTACGCCGCCATGTCGTCTCCCCGACAGGCAAGACTTAATATACCACAGACACCTCGGGGTTGTCAACACCTTTTTTCAAAAATTTGCCGATAAATCCCGTCCTCCGGCGGAAAAAAGCAGAGCAGCCGAAGCTGCTCTGCTTGCGGGTGTGAAAATTATCCCCACAGGGCGGACAGCATGGGAATGACCTGTTTTTTCCGGCTCATAACGCCGGGGAGGAACAGGGCGTTGTCCTTGGGCTCGGCGGAGAAGGCGTTGCGGATGGCCTCGTCGCTGCCCACATACAGCAGCTGCGTGCCCTCCAGCAGCACGTCGGTGAGCATAAGGATCACCATATTGTAGTGGTGCTCCTCCTGGAGGTGGCGCATCACATCCAGGAACTCGCCCTTGCGCTTCAGCATGTCCACGGAGTCCAGGCAGGTGACCTGGCCCACGCCCAGGTTCTGTTCGCCGATGTGGAACTCCTTGAAGTCGCTGTTTACCAGCTCCTCCACGGATTTGCCGCTGGCGGGAGAGAACAGCTGGCGGCCCAGCTCCTTTATGTTGACGCCGCCGATGCGGGCCATGCGCTCGGCCATGGCAATATCCCGCTTGGTGCAGGTGGGAGACTTGAACATAACGGTGTCGGCCAGGATGGCTGCCGCCAGCAGACCGGCCATGTTGGCCGATGGCATGACGCCGTGCTCCTGATACATGCCGGCGATGATGGTGGCGGTGCTGCCCACGGGCTCGTTGCGGACCCGGATGGGCTGGCTGGTCTGGATATCCGCCAGGCGGTGGTGGTCGATGATCTCCAGAATGTCCGCCTGATCCAGGCCGGGAACGGCCTGGGCCCGCTCGTTGTGGTCCACCAGCACCACGCGCTTGCGCCGGGGACGCAGCAGGTGATACCGGGACAGGGTGCCTACGACTTTTTCATTCTCGTCCAGCACCGGGTAGCAGCGGTAGCGGCTCTTCAGCACCACCTCGCGGACGTCGTCGATATAGTCCGTCAGATGGAAGCACACGATCTTTTCGTTGTGGCAGGGCCGGGAGATGGGGCTGGCCTGATAGATCAGGCGGGATACCCGGCTGGCCTCATAGGGAGTGGTGATGACGCAGGTACGCCCGGCGTTTTCCAGCAGGTCCGGGTCCACCTCCGTCTGGCACAGAATCAGGCAGCTGACGCCGATATCCAGGGCCCGGCGGATCATATCCGGCTGGTTGCCGCAGATGACGATGTTGTCCGGATCGTTAAACAGCAGGTTCTCGCAGCTCTGGGGCAGGGCGATGACCACATTGCCGGACACGGTGTCGATCAGGTCGCCGCTGTCGTTGAGCAGACGGCCCTCGATGACACTGAGCAGGTTGAACAGGGGCACCGCCTCTACCCGGGGGTTGGCGATGGTGGTCATGCTGTAGGTGGCGATGTCGCCGGCGGACAGAGTACCGTACAGGGTGCCGTCCTCGTTGATAACGGGGATGGCGGAGATACGCTGCTCCCGCATGATGTGCCACGCCCGGTCCATGGTGACGGTGGCGTTCAGAGCCGGGGGGGTATCGTAGTCCAGGTCCTCCACCTGGGTGCGGACGTTCTGCACCGTCCGGGGCGGCTGGAAGCCGAAGCGGTCCAGCATCCGCTGGGTCTGGTCGCTGATGTGGTCCATGTGGGCAGCCACATAGTTCCGGTCGCCCAAGGCGTTGCGCAGGGCTGCGTAGGCCATGGCGGACACGATGGAATCGGTATCGGGGTTGTGGTGGCCGATGACGTAGATCTCGTTCATAGGATTCAACTCCTTTCGGATGATTCCATTATAAAACGGCCCCAATTTGTTTGTCAATGCGGTGTTGTGCCTAAATTTGCCGAAAATAGAGCACTTTAACTGTTTATTTATCTGTGGAGCAGCATTTCCCCGGCGAAGCCTTATGTTTCACTGGGGGAAACCGGTTATCCTTTACAGCAGGCCGCAACCGCCGCCTCCAGGGCGGCGACCAGCTGCGCCAGGGGCAGGGAGGGGCGATCGGTGCCCGCCGTCTGCTCCGGGATGCAGGGCACATGGATGAACCCCGCCCGGACGCCCGGACCTGCATGGTGCAGTACGCAGTACAGCAGGTGGTTGCACACATAGGTCCCCGCGCTGTTGGACAGCTCCGACGGCACCCCGGCCTCTCGGATGGCCAGGACCATGTCCTTTACCGGTACCGTGGCGAAATACGCCGCCGGTCCGCCGGGGACGATGGGCGCATCTACCGGCTGCTGCCCGGCGTTGTCCGGGATCCGGGCGTCGTCCACATTGATGGCCACCCGCTCCGGGGTCACGGCGCTGCGGCCTGCCGCCTGGCCCACACACAGCACCACATCCGGCCGGAATGCGTCCATAGCCGCCGTCACCACCCGGGACGACTCGCCGAACACCGTGGGCACTTCCAGCACGCGGACCTCCACCTCCGGGCACCGCACCCGCTTCACTGCCTCCAGGGCCGGATTCACGGTTTCCCCGCCGAAGGGGGTAAAGCCCGTCAAAAGTACCCGGGGTTTCCGAATTTTCTTCATGAAATCACTCCAAACTGTAATTTATCGACATTATTATACAATATGTATTTGCGTTTGGCAAGAAAAACCGGCCTTGACAACCGGCGGCGGCCATCATAAAATAGAGGTGAGTTCCTGACGTCAAAATTGCGATTGCGACGGAAGCTACGCCACAGATGACACCGCCCGGGGAAAGCGTCCCCGGGTGCTGGGGCCGTGCCGCAGGGCGCGGCTCTTTTGTTTTCGGAGGGAGGTGACGGAATATGGAAACAAGAGTGGCATTGATCGGCATCATCGTGGAGCAGGAATCCTCGGCGGCGGCGCTGAACGCGCTGCTGCACGAATACGGCGGCTATATCATCGGGCGCATGGGCCTGCCGTACCGGGAGCGGGGCGTAAACATCATCTCTGTGGTGCTGGACGCACCCCAGGATAAGATCGCGGCCCTGTCCGGCAAGATCGGACGCCTGCCCGGCGTCAGCGCCAAGACCCAATATTCCAACGTCATTTCACGGGAAGGAGAACCGACATGAAAAAATTTGTATCCCTGCTGCTGGCGGTGCTGATGACCGCCGCACTGTTTACCGGCTGCGCCAAGCAGCCTCAGGCCCCCCGACCAGCCCCAGGAGGAAGCCGTCACCATTCGGGTGGGCGGACTGAAGGGCCCCACGTCCATGGGCCTGGTGAAGCTGCTGGACGATGCGGAAAACCAGAAAACCGCCAATGCCATCGACTTCCGGATGGCTGCCAGCGCCAACGAGCTGACGCCGCTGCTGCTGCAGGGGGAACTGGACATTCTGGCGGTGCCTGCCAACCTGGGCTCCGTGCTGTATAACAAGACCGAGGGACAGGTGAAGATGCTGGCCGTCAGCACCCTGGGCGTGCTGTATATGGTGGAAAAGGGCGGCGAGACCGTCACCGATATCAAGAGCCTGGCCGGCAAGACCATTTACGCCACCGGCAAGGGCGCGACTCCCGAGTATGCTCTGACCTATCTGCTGGCCCGGAACGGCCTGGAGCTGGGCAAGGACGTGAACGTGGAGTGGAAAAGCGAGCCCACGGAGATCGTGGCCCAGATGGCCGCCATGGACAACGCCGTGGCCATGCTGCCCCAGCCCTTTGTGGTGGTGGCCATGGGCCAGGTGGAGGGCCTGCGGGTGGCCCTGGACCTGACGGAGCAGTGGAACGCCCTGGGCGGCGACAGCCAGCTGATTACCGCCGTGCTGCTGGTGCGCAGCGAGTTCCTGGACCAGCACCCCCAGGCGGTGGCCCGGTTCATGGAGGAGTACGCCGCCTCCGCCGCCTTTGTCAATGACCAGCCCGCCGAGGCCGCCGTGCTGGTGGAAAAATACGGCATCGTCAAGGCCGCCGTGGCCGAAAAGGCCATCCCCGCCTGCAACATCGTCTGCCTCACCGGGGACGACATGAAAACCGCCGCCTCCGGCTATCTGCAGGTGCTGTATGACCAGAACCCTGAGTCCGTGGGCGGCAAGCTCCCCGGGGACGACTTCTACTGGATGGGAAAATAAATGCAGCGGAGGACGCTATGAAGCACGCGAGCCTGCAAAAGTGCATAGCGGTGGCCCTGGCCCTGGCGGTCTGGCAGGGGGCGGCCATGGCGGTGGGCATGGACCTGCTGCTGCCGTCCCCCTGGCAGGTGGCCCAGCGGCTGTGGACGGTCTGGCAGGAGCCGGACTTTTTCCCTACGGTGGCCTTCAGCCTGCTGCGCATCAGCGGCGGCTTCGGCCTGGGCCTGGTTCTGGGGGTGCTGCTGGCGGTGGCGGCGGGACGGCTGCGGGTGCTGGAGATACTGCTGTGGCCCTATGTCACGGTGATCAAGTCCGTACCGGTGGCGTCATTCATCATCATCTGTCTGATCTGGCTGAATACCAGCCAGCTGGCGGTGTTTATCTCGTTTCTCATGGCGTTTCCGGCGATCTACTCCAACACGCTCCAGGGCATCCGCAGCGCCGACCCGGCGCTGCTGGAGATGGCCCGGCTGTACCGGGTGCCCTTTTCCCGGCGGCTGGGGTATATCTACGTTCCCCAGGTGAAGCCGTTTCTCCTGTCCGGGTGCAGCGTGGCCCTGGGCATGTCGTGGAAGTCCGGCGTGGCCGCTGAGGTCATCGGTGTGGTGGGCGGTTCCATCGGCGAGCGGCTGTATGAGTCCAAGGTGTATTTCCAGACGGCGGATTTGCTGGCCTGGACGGTGGTGATCGTGGTATGCAGCGTGGGCTTTGAAAAGCTGGTGCTGTGGCTGCTGCGGCGGTGCTTCGCCGCATGGGAGGGACGGTAATGGACCTGGTAATTGCGCATGTATCCAAGGATTACGGTCGCGGCCCAGTGCTGCGGGACGTGAGCCTGACGGTGCGGCAGGGGGAGACGGTGTGCCTGATGGGCCCCTCGGGCCTGGGCAAGACCACCCTGCTGCGGTGCGTCGCCGGGCTGGAAACGCCTGACGCCGGAGCCGTCACCGGGGTCCCCCGGCGGCTGGGCTATGTGTTCCAGGAGGACCGGCTGTGCGACAACTTCTCCGCCGTGGCCAACATTCGGCTGGTTACGGGCCGGACCTTGCCGGAGAAAGCGATTTTACAGCATCTGGAGGAGCTGGGCCTGTCCGACAGCGTCCGCCTGCCGGTGTCGCAGCTGTCCGGCGGAATGCGCCGCCGGGTGGCCATCGCCCGGGCGGTGTGCTGCGGGCCGGAGCTTCTGCTGCTGGACGAGGCCTTCAAGGGACTGGATGAGCAGTGCCGCCGGGACACCGCAGCCTATATCCGCCGCCACACGGCGGGGGCCTCCGTCCTGTGTGTGACCCACGACCCGGAGGAGGCCACGCTGTTGGGCGGGCGCTGCATAGACCTGGCAGCGCTCCAGCGGCGAGACTGAACCGAAAAAATGTTTCTCATTCGGAAACTTTTCGTTGACTTCCTACCAAATGTTTGGTACAATTCAGGCAGAAACACAAGGAGGTGCACGGAATGGGTTCCTTTTCCTACCATGTGGGCCAGCGGATCAAAAAATACCGCAAAAGCCGGGGCTATACCATCGAGCAGTTCTCGGCCATGATCAACAAAAGCAAGGCCACGGTGTCCAAGTATGAAAACGGCACCATTACCATCGACGTGGAGACGCTGTATGACATTGCCCGGGCCCTGGATATCGATCTGAAATGCTTCATCGATTACCAGCCCCCTGTGTTCCACGCTCAGTCCGTGCTGCCCAAGAACTTCTACTTTAACCAGCCCCGGGCGTATATGTACTACTACGACGGCCGGGTGCGGCAGCTGGTGCGGTCGCTGCTGTGCTTCTCCCCTGCCGCCTCTGGCGACGGCATCGATGTGATGCTGTATCTGGGGGTGGACGACTTCCGGGAGCCGGACCGGTGCCAGCATCTGTTCACCGGCGAGATGAAGCCCTACGATACCATTACCCACATGGTGCTCACCAACCAGATCAACGAGGCGGAGAAAATGTACATCTGCATGCTCAACCCCATGCACAACCGTACTCCCGCCGTGGGCCTGCTGTCCGGCATCGGCAGCACCCCGTTCTTTGCTCCCATCGCCCTGAAAACCCTGATCTCCAAGGAGCCGCTGGAGGAAAACGACCGGTTGCTCTCCAGCATCAAGCTGGACAAGGACGACTATCACCTGCTGAAGTATTACAACATGCTGGTGGTAAACCGTCCCGCTTCCCTGTTTTTGCAGTGAATCAAAAAAATGTCAAGCCCCGGGGTTACCCCCGGGGCTTGATGCATACGGTCAAAAAAGCCTCGCAGAGTTCGCGGCCCGCAGGCCGCGAATAAGGTTTGATCCATTTTTCGCGGCGGCGTGTACGTCGCGAAAAATACTTTGCGCGGAGAGAGTGTGTTTTCACGCATTTTATGCGTGAAAACGCGCGGGTCGGAGCGAAAACTCTTTTGTCAAAAAGGGCACCGCCCTTTTTGACAAGTTCCATCAAGCCCCGGGGCTTGATGCTTACAGATGGTTCACATAGCTGTTGTTGACGGAGACGGTGCGGCCGATCTCGGAGGACTTAATGCTGCCGAAGATGGCCCGCATGGTGGACAGGGCTTCTCTGCCGGACACCTCGGGCTCCCGGTTCTGCTCCAGGGCGGCCACAAACTCGTCGATGACACCGGAATTGGTCTCCGGCGGAATATTGTAGGTGGTGCTGGTGCCGTCCAGGTTCCGGACTTCGATGGGAGCGGCAGGATTGTTGTTGTTATAGATGAGCATGATGCCCTTGGTGCCGTACAGGCAGGTGGACTGGCACTCGTGGCCGTACACCGTCCAGCTGGCGGCCAGGGTGCCCACTGCGCCGCCGCTCATGCGCAGGATGCACAGGGCGTTGTCGTCCACGGTGATGGGCGCGCCGGTGGCAGTGTGCTTGTTCAGAGTCATGACCTTGGCAGTGGTCTCGATGACCTTCTGACCGGTAAGGTATTGCAGCAGGTCCACCTTGTGGATGCCCAGATCCGACAGAGCGCCCATGGCGGCCTTCTGCTTGTCGAAGAACCAGGTGCTCCCGGCCTCCATGGACCAGTTCTCCGGGCCGGCGTTGCCCATGGTGGTCCGGAAGGTGATGATGTCGCCGATGATGCCGCCGTCCAGCAGCTCCTTGGCCTTGCGGTGCACCGGGTCAAAGCGCATGTTGTGGCCGATCATCAGGTGCTTGCCGTTGCGCTCGGCGGCGGCCACCATGGACTCGCACTCTGCCAGGGTCACGGCCATGGGCTTTTCGCACAGAACGTGCTTCCCGGCATACAGGGCGTAGGTGGTGATCTCCGCATGGCTGCGGTTTTCCACGCAGATGGACACGGCGTCGATGCTGGGGTCGTTGAGCAGGTCAAAATAGGATTCGTAGACCTTGCCGCCGTATTGGGCGGCCATCTCCTGGGCCCGTTGGGTGTTCAAATCGTAGTAGCCCGCCAGCTCCACATGGGGGTTGGCGGCATATTCCGGCAGATGGCGCACCTGCGCGATCTTGCCGCAGCCGATGATACCGATCCTGATCATAATGATTCCTCCTATTCCGTGATAAGCCGGGACGTGCCCGGCGGGTGTTCAAGGCCATTATAGCAAATTTTTTCACAATATGGAATCCTTTTTTGCGCCCCGGCGGGGATTTTTTTCCGAAAATCCCGCGCGGGACCAGATACGGCTTGCAATCCGGGGGAAAAGGCGGTAAACTGTTACTGCTTCGCAAGAAGGGAGGAGAAAACATGGTATCTATTGTAGAGGTGACCACCAAGGCGCAGCTGCGCCGGTTTGTGGAATACCCCATAGAGCTATACAAGGATGTGCCCCAGTACATCCCCGGCACCTATGACGACGACCTGCAGGACTGGGACAGGAAAAAGAACCCCGCCTTTGAATATTGCCAGGCCCGGTGCTGGCTGGCTATGCGGGATGGGGAGATCGTGGGCCGCATCGGCGCGATCCTGAGCCGCAAGGCCAACGAAAAGTGGCACACCAACCGCCTGCGGTTTACCCAGGTGGACTTTATCGACGACTACCAGGTGTCCAAGGCTCTGTTCGACACGGTGGAGGACTGGGCCCGGCAGCTGGGCTGCACCCAGGTTCACGGCCCCCTGGGCTTCACGGATATGGACCGGGAGGGCATGCTGGTGGAGGGCTTTGACCGCCGCAGCTGCTTCTTTACCTATTATAATCACCCCTATTATAAGGATCATCTAGCAGCTCTGGGCTATGAGAAGGATGTGGACTGGATCGAGGAGCTCATCACTGCGCCCACCGACGAGAAGGTCATCCAGCGCTGGGAGAAGCTCAGCAATTATGTGCTCAAGCGCCAGAAGCTGCACATCCACAAGGTGCGGACCCGGCTGGACTATCCGCCTCTGATCCGCAAGGTGTTCCAACTGGTAAACATCGCCTATTCCCCGCTTTACGGCACGGTGGAGCTGTCCGAGGCCCAGATCAAGCGCTACGCCGGGAAGTTTGCCCCCCTCGTCAACCCCCATCTTACCTGCTTCGTCATGAACGAGGAGGAGGAGCTGGTGGCCTTCGGAGTGGCGGCGCCCAGCATTGCCGAGGCCCTGCGAAAGAACCGGGGCCGGATCTTCCCCACCGGCTGGGTAGACCTGCTGAAGGCCTTCCGGAAAAACGACACCGTGGATCTGCTGCTGATCGCCGTGCGGCCGGACCTGCAGAGCAAGGGTGTCAACGCCGTGGTCATCAGCCAGGTCATGCGGGGTGCTTATGAGATGGGCGTCCGCTGGGCTGAGACCGGCCCCATGCTGGAGATGAATCAGAAGGTCCAGACCCAGTGGCAGGATTTCCCCCTGGAGCAGCATAAGCGCCGCCGGTGCTTCATCAAGGATCTGGTCCCTGCGGGGCAGGAGGTCCGGCAGCCGGACCTGGCCCGGGTGTAAACGGAACGGTGGAGGGAGAGCATATGTATCGTATCGGAATCGATCTGGGCGGCACAAACATTGCCGTGGGCGTGGTGGACGACGGCCACGCCATCGTATCCCGGGTCAGTGTTCCTACCATGGCCAGCCGCCCGGCGGCGGAGGTGGTGCGGGACATGGGCGGCGCCGTGGAGCAGGTCCTGGCCCGGGCCGGGGTGTCCGTTGCCGACTGCCGCAGCATGGGCGTCGGTTCACCGGGCACCTGCAACTCTGCCGACGGCGTGGTGGAGCGAGCGTATAACCTGGGATGGGACCACGTCCCTGTGTGCCGGATGCTGGAGCAGCGCTTTGGCATTCCCTGCCGTCTCAGCAACGACGCCAACTGTGCCGCTCTGGCCGAACAGGTAGCGGGTGCGGCGGTGGGCCACGACAACGTGGTGCTCGTTACCCTGGGCACCGGCGTTGGCGGCGGCATCATCATCGGCGGCAGGATCTATGACGGGATGCGGGGAGCCGGGGCCGAGCTGGGCCACACCCTGCTGGTCATGGACGGCGAGCCCTGTACCTGCGGCCGCCGGGGCTGTTGGGGGCTGTCCGGGACGGCCCTGATTTCCTCAGGCGGCGGCCCGGCCCTGATTCGTCAGGCCTGTCAGGCGGCGGCCCGGCATCCGCGATTATCTGCCTGGCGTCCGGCTGGCGGAGGTCATTCTCATCGGCGGCGGCATCAGGAAGACGGTGTTCGACGCAGCGGACCGGGGCGACGGGGCTGTTCCCGTTATCGCCCCGGCGAAGCTGGGCAACGAGGCCGGTATCATCGGCGCAGCCGCGCTGTGAGCAGGAAGGCATATTCAATGGACGCCCCGGTTGGCAGGCAGCATAGCTGTTTGGCAGCCGGGGCGCAGCTTATATAGCGTATCCTTTCTATTTGAATATGTATAGAATGGGTTGTTTTTCTGTAAATAGCCAACCGCGGATCGAACAAAAGAAGCGGAGGACATGGTAACGACATATCACATAAAAAAGGTGTTGACAAAAGGGGAAAGGGGTGGTATTCTAACAAAGCTGTCGGCGAGAGCGGGCGGCAGGGACACGGACGAACGAAAAAGGTACGCAGGCTGCGGAGCGTGTATCTTGTAAATTAAACAATGAACGAACAAAGCACCAGACGGGAGCACATGAAGATGTGCAACTGAAAAAGCTTGAGCACTGGGGTTCAGTCAATTACCCGGTGTTTGAGCAAGAGTTTATGAAGCTATGGAAATAGCTCTGTAAAAGAGATTAGCTCAGCGGGAACGCTGTGTTGATACGATTTATAGAGAGTTTGATCCTGGCTCAGGACGAACGCTGGCGGCGTGCTTAACACATGCAAGTCGAACGAGAATCTATGGATCGAGGATTCGTCCAAGTGAAGTAGAGGACAGTGGCGGACGGGTGAGTAACGCGTGAGGAACCTGCCTTTCAGAGGGGGACAACAGTTGGAAACGACTGCTAATACCGCATGACACATAGAGATCGCATGGTTTTTATGTCAAAGATTTATCGCTGAAAGATGGCCTCGCGTCTGATTAGCTAGTTGGTGAGGTAACGGCCCACCAAGGCGACGATCAGTAGCCGGACTGAGAGGTTGACCGGCCACATTGGGACTGAGATACGGCCCAGACTCCTACGGGAGGCAGCAGTGGGGAATATTGGGCAATGGGCGCAAGCCTGACCCAGCAACGCCGCGTGAAGGAAGAAGGCTTTCGGGTTGTAAACTTCTTTTGTCGGGGACGAGTAGAAGACGGTACCTGGCGAATAAGCCACGGCTAACTACGTGCCAGCAGCCGCGGTAATACGTAGGTGGCAAGCGTTGTCCGGATTTACTGGGTGTAAAGGGCGTGTAGCCGGGAGGGCAAGTCAGATGTGAAATCCACGGGCTCAACTCGTGAACTGCATTTGAAACTACTCTTCTTGAGTATCGGAGAGGCAATCGGAATTCCTAGTGTAGCGGTGAAATGCGTAGATATTAGGAGGAACACCAGTGGCGAAGGCGGATTGCTGGACGACAACTGACGGTGAGGCGCGAAAGCGTGGGGAGCAAACAGGATTAGATACCCTGGTAGTCCACGCTGTAAACGATGAATACTAGGTGTGCGGGGACTGACCCCCTGCGTGCCGCAGCTAACACAATAAGTATTCCACCTGGGGAGTACGATCGCAAGGTTGAAACTCAAAGGAATTGACGGGGCCCGCACAAGCGGTGGATTATGTGGTTTAATTCGAAGCAACGCGAAGAACCTTACCAGGACTTGACATCCTACTAACGAAGTAGAGATACATCAGGTGCCCTTCGGGGAAAGTAGAGACAGGTGGTGCATGGTTGTCGTCAGCTCGTGTCGTGAGATGTTGGGTTAAGTCCCGCAACGAGCGCAACCCCTATTGTTAGTTGCTACGCAAGAGCACTCTAGCGAGACTGCCGTTGACAAAACGGAGGAAGGTGGGGACGACGTCAAATCATCATGCCCCTTATGTCCTGGGCTACACACGTAATACAATGGCGGTCAACAGAGGGATGCAAAGCCGTGAGGCGGAGCGAACCCCTAAAAGCCGTCCCAGTTCAGATTGTGGGCTGCAACCCGCCCACATGAAGTCGGAATCGCTAGTAATCGCGGATCAGCATGCCGCGGTGAATACGTTCCCGGGCCTTGTACACACCGCCCGTCACACCATGAGAGTCGGGAACACCCGAAGCCCGTAGCCTAACCGAAAGGGAGGGCGCAGTCGAAGGTGGGTTCGATAATTGGGGTGAAGTCGTAACAAGGTAGCCGTTCGAGAACGAGCGGCTGGATCACCTCCTTTCTAAGGAGACCTCAAGTGAGCCAAGGCTTGCTTGTAACATCCTGGTCAGACGTCTGGGAGGATCAGTAGTTCATTGTTTAATTTAGAGGATACAGGCTCTGCAGAAGCGGAGAAGATAGACAGGGATATATAGCTCAGCTGGGAGAGCGCCTGCCTTGCAAGCAGGAGGTCGCCGGTTCGATCCCGACTATCTCCACCAAAAAGAATATGGGCCCGTAGCTCAGCTGGCTAGAGCGTACGACTGATAATCGTAAGGTCGGTGGTTCGAGCCCACTCGGGCCCACCAGGAATCCAATTTGGCGTTGGATCTCAAAACCCAAGGGATTGGATTTTGAGATCTGGCTTCAAAAGAAGCTGGAAGCTGCACCTTGAAAACTGAACAATGTAACATGTGATGAAAAAGCAAGGCAACAGAGAGGTCTTTCAAGGAGACTTGAAAGAAAAGTTGTGAATTTTTAATTGTGGAACACTTCTGTTAAAAGAAGAGGGTAACAATTACAATTTTGCGAAGAAAACCTGTTGATTGCCTGCATAATTCAACTATAGAGAACCAAAATATCTCTAATAGGTCAAGCTATAAAGAGCGCAAGGGGAATGCCTTGGCATCAGGAGCCGACGAAGGACGTGACAAGCTGCGATAAGCTTCGGGGAGGAGCAAATATCCGTTGATCCGGAGATTTCCGAATGGGGAAACCCACCAGAGCAATACTCTGGTATCGTGCGTTGAATCAAATAGGTGTACGTGGGGAACCGCCTGAACTGAAACATCTAAGTAGGGGCAGGAAAAGACATCAACCGAGATTCCGCAAGTAGTGGCGAGCGAACGCGGAGGAGGCCAAACCGGAGGATTTATTCTCCGGGGTTCGGACTGGCATCAAGATCAGAGGAGCTTAACAGAACGGCATGGGAAGGCCGGCCACAGAGGGTGAGAGCCCCGTATTTGAAAGGTGAGACTGACAGCGAGTATCCAGAGTACCGCGGGACACGAGGAACCCCGTGGGAAGATGGGTGGACCACCATCCAAGCCTAAATACTACCTGATGACCGATAGAGGAGCAGTACCGTGAGGGAAAGGTGAAAAGGACCCCGGGAGGGGAGTGAAAGAGAACCTGAAACCTTGTGCTTACAAGCACTCAAAGCACGTTAATGTGTGATGAGGTACTTTTTGTAGAACGGTCCGGCGAGTTATAGTAACGAGCAAGCTTAAGGTATTCAGTACCGGAGGCGAAGCGAGAGCGAGTCTGAATAGGGCGCATAAAGTTCGTTGCCATAGACCCGAAACCGGGTGACCTAACCATGAGCAGGCTGAAGTGAGAGTAAAATCTCATGGAGGGCCGAACGCACGTTCGTTGCAATGACCGGCGATGACTTGTGGTTAGCGGAGAAATTCCAATCGAACTCGGAGATAGCTGGTTCTCCCCGAAATAGCTTTAGGGCTAGCGTTGATTTAGATTACCGGAGGTAAAGCACTGAATGGGCTAGGGGGCGATAAGCTTACTGAACCCTATCAAACTCTGAATGCCGGCTAATTGATGATCAGCAGTCAGACAGTGTGAGATAAGTTTCATTGTCAAAAGGGAAACAGCCCAGACCTACAGCTAAGGTCCCAAATGTATGCTAAGTGGAAAACGATGTGGAGTTGCGAAAACAACCAGGATGTTGGCTTAGAAGCAGCCACTCATTAAAAGAGTTCGTAATAGCTCACTGGTCGAGTGACTCTGCGCGGAAAATGTAACGGGGCTAAGCATGCAACCGAAGCTTAGGATTGTCGAAAGACAGTGGTAGGGGAGCGTCGTGTACGGGGTGAAGTCGCAGCGGAAGCAGCGGTGGACTGTACACGAGTGAGAATGCCGGAATGAGTAGCGAGAATTATGTGGGAATCATAATGGCCGAAAATCTAAGGTTTCTTGGGGAAGGTTCGTCCGCCCAAGGTAAGCCGGGAGCTAAGGCGAGGCCGCAAGGCGTAGTCGATGCACATACGGTAGAAATTCCGTAGCCACCGAACTTTAAGCCAGAGGGACACTTTCAGATAGCGGAACCCAGCCGTTGGTAGAGCTGGGCGAAAGGGACTGAAATATAGTAGGGAAGTCCGCGATGCTGAGAGGCGAGAAAAGCTCTGGTGAATACTAAGGTGCCCGTACCGCAAACCGACACAGGTAGATGAGGAGAGAATCCTAAGGCCAACGGGAGAAGGGTTGTTAAGGAACTCGGCAAATTGACCCCGTAACTTCGGAAGAAGGGGAGCCCCGAAAGGGGCCGCAGTGAATAGGCCCAAGCAACTGTTTACCAAAAACACAGGTTTATGCTAAATCGAAAGATGACGTATATGAGCTGACGCCTGCCCGGTGCCGGAAGGTTAAGAGGAGAGCTTAGAGCAATCGAAGGTTTGAATTGAAGCCCCGGTAAACGGCGGCCGTAACTATAACGGTCCTAAGGTAGCGAAATTCCTTGTCAGGTAAGTTCTGACCCGCACGAATGGCGTAATGATTTGGGCACTGTCTCGACAGCCCGCCCGGCGAAATTGTAGTACTGGTGAAGATGCCAGTTACCCGCAACTAGACGGAAAGACCCCATGGAGCTTTACTGCAGCTTAATACTGGAAATCGGTAATCCATGTACAGGATAGGTGGGAGACTGGGAAGCATGGTCGTCAGGTCATGTGGAGTCACCGGTGGGATACCACTCTTGTATTGCTGATTTCCTAACCTGCGGCCGTGAATCCGGTCGGGGGACACTGTTAGACGGGCAGTTTGACTGGGGCGGTCGCCTCAAAAAAGAGTAACGGAGGCGCTCAAAGGTTCGTTCAGCACGGACGGAAATCGTGCATTGAGTGTAAACGCATAAACGAGCCTAACTGCGAGACCGACGGGTCGAGCAGTAACGAAAGTTGGAGTTAGTGATCCGGTGGTATGTGAGTGGAAATGCCATCGCTCAACGGATAAAAGCTACCCTGGGGATAACAGGCTGATCTCCCCAAGCGTCCACAGCGACGGGGAGGTTTGGCACCTCGATGTCGGCTCGTCGCATCCTGGGGCTGTATTCGGTCCCAAGGGTTTGGCTGTTCGCCAATTAAAGCGGCACGCGAGCTGGGTTCAGAACGTCGTGAGACAGTTCGGTCCCTATCTGTTGCGGGCGTAAGAGATTTGAAGGGAGCTGTCCTTAGTACGAGAGGACCGGGATGGACGTACCTCTGGTGCACCAGTTGTCCTGCCAAGGGCATAGCTGGGTAGCTATGTACGGACGAGATAAACGCTGAAAGCATCTAAGCGTGAAACTCCCCTAAGATGAGATCTCTCATCCTTTATGGAGTAAGGGCCCAGAAAGACGATCTGGTTGATAGGCCGGAGGTGGAAGTGCAGCAATGTATGGAGCTGACCGGTACTAATAGCCCGAGGGCTTGACCTACGATTATGCAGGCAATTCAAGCCTTACTCATAATCACTCGTTACGTTGTTCGGTTTTGAGGGTGCAGCCCCCAATATAGTTGGTGCTTATTAGGGCGAGGGTCCACCTGTTCCCATCCCGAACACAGAAGTTAAGCTCGCTTCTGCCCACGATACTTGGCTGGAGACGGCCCGGAAAAATAGGTAGCGCCAACACAAAGCGGACATCTTCGGATGTCCGCTTTTTTGTTTCGCTGCGGCGATTTAACAAGTCCGGCACGGTCATAGACCGTGCCGGACTTCAGAATGCAATATCAAATTTCAGCTTTTGCCGTGAATCTCACCGTGGCACTTGGGACAGGTGATCACAATGCGGCCTTTTCCGCGGGGGACCCGGCACACTGTGTGGCAGTTAGGGCAGGTGAAATATTTGTGCTCCTTATCCCGACTGCGGGACAGGGCCCGGCGCATGGGGTACACCACCTTGCTCATGTACAGCGCGTTCTCTGCCCGGCGCTTGGACAGGTTCTTGGAAAACAGCCGGAACACCACCCATGCCGTTATCACCAGGGCGATGGAGGAAAGGATGGCATAGGCGGTTTTGTTCTTGATGAACAGGTTGACCACATCCAGGACAATGGCCGTCCATAGACTGGTGAGTCCCAGTTGGTCCACGCCGTTGCGGCCATACATGAAACGGGCCATTGCATTGCCAATTTTTTGAAAGAAACTCATACAAATGCCTCGATCTGCCAAAAAAATGAAGTCCTTCCGGGAAAGGACACGATTATTTTACAGGAAACTGCGGCAAAGGTAAAGGCCTTCTTTGCAAAGTTCACAAAAAAGACACGATTTTTGCGGCTCAGACCGCCGGATGCGTCGGATCGGCCCTTTTCCTCGTTGCAATCCGACGAGCAGATTGGTATAATACAGATGTGTATCTATCTCCAATGGAGACCGGCAGGTATCCGCCCGCCGGCCTCCTATCTGAAAAGCGGCGGCCGGCGTCTCCTGTGGGGCGGGAGGGCTGCGCCGGGATGGCCGGAGAGCTTCCGGTCCCGGGCCGCTTGAGCCATCCTATGCCGTCTGCCGCTGCCCCGTCACCCCGAAAACAGAAAGGATCTTTTCCCATGATCAAAATCTCTCCCTCTATCCTGTCCGCAGATTTTGCCCACCTGGGCCGGGACATTGAAGCAATTTCCACCGCCGATTACGTCCATGTGGACGTGATGGACGGCCTGTTCGTGCCCAATATCTCCATTGGCATTCCGGTAGTCAAGTGCATCCGTCCCGTGACAAAGCTGCCTCTGGACGTGCACCTGATGATCGATCGGCCCGTGCGGTATGTGGACCAGTTCTGCGACGCCGGAGCGGACATCGTTACCTGCCATGTGGAAGCCGATAGCCAGGAGAACATCCTGGCCGCCATCGATAAGATTCATGTCAAGGGGAAGAAGGCCGGCGTGGTGGTGAAGCCCAAGACCCCCGCCAGTGCGGTGCTGCCGTTTATCGACCGGGTGGAAATGATCCTGGTGATGGCCGTGGAGCCCGGCTTCGGCGGCCAGAAATTCATGGCCGATATGATGCCCAAGGTCCGGCAGATCCGGGAGTATATCGACGCCATGAACCCCGGCTGCGAGCTGGAGGTAGACGGCGGCGTGAACCCCAATACCTGCAAGGTCTGCATCGCCAGCGGCGCAAACGTCCTGGTGGCCGGATCCGCCGTATACAAGGCGGCGGACATCCCCGCCCGCATCCAGGAGCTCCGGGGCTGATTTTTGCGTAAAGGAAACGATGGACTATGGAATTTTTCCCCGCACCCCTTGAAAACCTGGTGGAGCAGTTTGCCCGGCTGCCGGGCATCGGCTCCAAATCCGCCCAGCGGCTGGCGTTTCATGTGCTGAACCTGCCCCAGGACAAGGCCCAGGCCTTTGCCGACGCCATTCTGGAGGCCAAGCGCAGCGTGACCCTGTGTCCCGTATGCCAGAATCTGACCAGCGGGGGCCTGTGCCCCATCTGCGCCTCCCCCAAGCGGGACGACACCACCATCTGCGTGGTGGCGGATCCCCGGGATGTGGTGGCCATCGAGCGCAGCCGGGAGTATAATGGCCGCTATCACGTGCTCCACGGGGTGCTGTCGCCCATGAACCATGTGGGCCCCGATGATCTGCAGATCAAGTCCCTGGTGGACCGGGTGGCCAAGGGAGGCATTCATGAGGTCATTATGGCTACCAATCCCGACACCGAGGGGGAAACCACGGCCATGTACCTGGCAAGGCTCTTAAAGCCCTTCGGCGTGAAGGTCACCCGCCTGGCTTACGGCATCCCCGTAGGCGGGCACCTGGAATTTGCCGACGACGCCACGCTGATGCGTGCCCTGGAAGGCAGGCGGGAGCTATGAAGCGTCTGTTCTGCGGGATACTGGCCGGACTGCTGCTGTGCCTGACCGGGTGCGGCGCGCAGCCGGAGCCGGAGCAGCTGAGTCTGTTCGCCATGGATACCTATATGAGCCTGGCAGCCTACGGCGACGGGGCATCGGAGGCGCTGGCCGCCTGCGGCCAGGAGCTGAACCGTCTGGATGCGTCCCTGTCCCGGACCCGGGAGGGCAGCGAAATTGATACCCTGAACCGGCAGGGCAGCGCCGATGTGTCCCGGGAGACGGCGGACCTGATTGCCGATGCTGTGGCCCTGAGCCGGACCACCGGCGGGGCCTTTGACCCCACCGTGGCCCCACTGGTGACCCTGTGGGGCATCACCACCGACAGCCCCCAGGTGCCCCGGCAGGAGCAGATCGACGCCCTGCTTCCCCTGGTGGGGGTGGATCATGTGACGGCGGACGGCACCCATATCACCCTGGATCCGGGCTGCGCCATGGACCTGGGCGGCATCGCCAAGGGCTACGCTTCTGACCGGCTGGCGGATATTTTCGCCCGATACGGGGTAGACAGCGCCCTGGTGAGCCTGGGGGGCAACGTGTACGCCCGGGGGACAAAGCCCGGGGGCGCTGCCTGGAGTGTGGCGGTGCAGCACCCGGAGCAGGACGGCTATGCCGCTATGCTCTCCCTGACCGACGCTTTCGCCGTCACCTCCGGCGGCTATCAGCGGTATTTCACCGGCCCGGACGGAACGGTGTATCAGCATATTCTGGACCCCAAGACCGGCTGGCCGGTGCAGGGGGACCTGCTGTCCGTCACCATTGTGGCGGATAACGGCACCATGGCCGACGCCTATTCCACGGCTCTGTATGTGATGGGCCGGGAGACCGCCCAGGATTTCTGGCGGCAGAACGGCGGCTTTGATATGGTGCTCATCACCAAGGACGGGCAGGTGCTGTATACCCCCGGCCTGGCGGATAAACTGACGGAAACCGAGGGCAGCGGCTATGCGTATGCGTCCATCGAGCCCTGAGCTCCGGCCCACCTGGTGGGACGGACTGGCGGCGGCCATTGTGGCGGCCCTGGCCATTTTCACGGCGGTGTGGTATTACGGCGGTTTGGCCCGGTCCGGTCCGCTGACTGCCGCCATTGTCCACCGGGGGCAGGTGGTGCAGACCGTGGAGCTGGACCGCCTTACAGAGGAGATGACCGTCACCGTGGAGGGGGACTATCACCTGACCATCCTCCTGGACAGAGACGGCGTCCGGGTGGCGGAGAGCGACTGCCCGGGCCAGGACTGCGTCCACACCGGCACCATCACCCGGGCGGGACAGAGCATTGTCTGCCTGCCGGAGCAGGTGGTGGTGCAGCTTACCGGCGGTGGTGGCGGCGGCCCCGACGCGGTGCTGGGATAGGAGGGGCGGCATGAAGATATCTACCCGCCAGGTGGCCATGTGCGCGATGCTGACGGCCCTGGCTCTGGGCCTGAGCACCCTGGAAAACCTGTTTCCCGTGACGCTGTTCATTCCCCTGCCGGGGGTGAAGCTGGGCCTTGCCAATATCGTCACGGTGTTTGCCCTGTATCAGCTGGGGGCCGCTCCGGCCCTGTGCATTCTGGTGGCCCGGTGCCTGCTGGGCAGTCTCTTTGCCGGCAACGCCTCGGCCCTGCTGTTTTCCCTGCTGGGCGGCGTGCTGGCTATGCTGGTAATGATGGCACTGACCCGGCTGCGGGGCCTGTCGGTATACGGCGTGTCCATCGGCGGCGCGGCGGCCCACAACATCGGCCAGATGGCCGCGGCCCTGATTACCTTGGGGAACACCGCCGTCCTGGGCTATCTGCCGTTTCTTTTGGCGGTGTCCCTGTTTACCGGAGCCCTGACGGGCTTCGTGTCGGCCCTGCTGCTGCGGGCCATGAGCCATGTAAAGCTATCCCACGGAAGGAGCGCGGATAATGGATAAAAAAGACGAGATCATCCTCCAGCAGCTGGACGTGATCCGCTCCATGACGGAGCGGAACCTGCGCAGCATGAATGCGGATTTCTGGGGCACGCCCCTGTCCCCGGCGGACAAAACGCCGGAAAAGGCCCCGGATAAGACGCCGGAAAAGGCCCCGGACAAGAAGTCCGGCGGCTCGGAGCAGCAGACGGAGGCCCCGGAGCCGCTGCCCAAGGAGGACATGAAGGACCTGCTGGCGGAGCTGGACAGCTACATCGGTCTGCAAACCGTCAAGGAGGAGGTCCATAACCTGATCAACATGGCCTCCGTATACCAGCTGCGGCGGCAGCACGGCCTGCCCACCACGGACATGTCCCTGCACCTGGTGTTCACCGGCAATCCCGGCACCGGCAAGACCATGATGGCCCGGATGATGGCCCGCATCTATCGGAGCCTGGATATTCTGTCCCGGGGCCAGCTGGTGGAGGTGGACCGCAGCGGCCTGGTGGCGGGCTATGTGGGCCAGACGGCGCTGAAAACCCAGAAGGTCATTGAAAAGGCTATGGGCGGCGTGCTCTTTATCGACGAGGCCTATGCCCTCAACGGCAAGTCCGAAAACGACTTCGGACAGGAGGCCATCGACACCGTCCTCAAGGCCATGGAGGACCACCGGGACGACCTGGTGGTGATCGTGGCGGGGTATACGGACCTGATGGACAAGTTCATCCATTCCAACCCGGGCCTGGAGTCCCGGTTCAACCGATTTCTGCTGTTTGAGGATTATACCGCCGACGAAATGGTGCAGATCTTCGACATGCAGTGCAAAAAGGGGTGCTACCGGCTGACCGAGGACGCCCGCCCCCTGGTCCGGGACTATATCGCCGAGGAGTCGGCGGACGACAGCTTCGGCAATGCCCGGGGCGTCCGCAACCTGTTTGAACACATTCTGGTGGCCCAGAACAACCGCCTGGCCGCCATGGAAAACGTTACCCGGGAGGATCTGACTGTCATTACGGCAGACGACGTTCTCCGCGCCCGGGGAAAGGTAGATTGATATGAAACGACTGACTGCGGGGCTGCTGGCCCTGATGCTGCTGTCCCTTCTGTCCGGCTGCGGGAAAAAGGAACAGTGGAGTGTGGATAACTTTTTCCTGTCCGACGACGGCACCACGTATTCTGTCAGCTATCGCCACGACGACGGCACCCAGGAGCTGATTGCCGAGATGGGCAGCTATCCCCAGCCCCTGACCATCGTGTCCGGGAAGCTGTATTTTGTCCGGGGCGGCAGCATGATGGCCGTGGACCTGAAGGACCCCACCCAGCGCCAGACCATCACGGAGCCGGGGCTGTCCGGCCTGTCCATCGGCTGGATCGACCAGGAGGCCGTGTACTGCCCCCTGACCACCGACACGGAGAAATGCTACCGGGTGGCTCTGGACCTGTCGTCCAGCAGCCGGATGACCATTCCCCGGGAGCACCGGCCCACGGACTATGACGCGCTGCTGGACCGGATCTACGCTGCCGTGGGGGCTATCGATAACCGCATTGCCCTGCGGACCCTGCGGGCCCGGTACTCCGAGACCGGCAGCCTGACCTCCCTGGAGATGACGGTCTGGTCCCTCCAGGAGGAGACGTATTCTCTGAACAGCTGGGCCGATGTACATGTATCCGTCCAGCGCAGCGGCAGCAGCTTCACCGTTTCCGCCCAGGACCAGCACCGGCCCCTGCCCATGGATTCCGACACCGTGGCGGCTATGCTGTCGGTGCAGCAGTGGGCGCAGACCATGCAGGCCATGGACCAGGCGGACCTGTGGGCCGGTCAGCTCACCGGCCAGCCCCTGTACTATGAGCTGACGTATCACGCCGCCGAGTATGAGGCCGCCGTGGCGGCAGAGTCCGTGCCCTGCCTGCACCCCGACGGCACGGCGGCTCAGCTGCCCCAGGGCAGCCTTCTGGTGCTGGCCCAGTGTTATGACCGGGGCGACGCCAACATCACCCTCACCGATGCCAAGGGCCTGTCCGTGGGTGCGCTGCGGGTCGTGGTCCCTGCGGAATAAAGTATATCGAAAAAGCATCCCTGTCTGCGCCCATGACGCGGACAGGGACGTTTTTTCAGCATGTCAGAAAAGCCTCGCAGAGTTCGCGGCCCGCAGGCTGCGAATCAAGTGTAATCATTTTTCGCGGCGGCGCCCCCCAAGGGGACTTCCGTTGGGCGTGTACGTCATGGGCTAAAAGCCCATTTGGACGCGCGGGTCGGAGCGAGATTCTTTTGTCAAAAAAGGGTATCGCCCTTTTTTGACAAGTTCAGGAAAAATCCCCGCCTGGCGCGGGGATTTTCTCTTTTCTTTTGGCGTGTCCTGTGGTATACTTTCCGGCGACAGGGACCCGACCTGTCCAAGCGCCGCAAGGCGTTCGTTCGGCCCGGCGGGGCCGTTCTCTAAACAAAACATGGGAGGTACCACATGAAAAACAAAAACACGCAGAAGCTGACCCTGGCCGCCATGGTGGCGGCCGCCTACGCCGTGCTGTCCCTGCTGGGGGCGGTGTTCGGCATCACCTACGGACCCATTCAGGTTCGCTTTTCCGAGGCACTGTGCTTGCTGCCGTTCCTGTTTCCGGAGACGGCATGGGGCCTGGGCGTGGGCTGCCTGATCGCCAACCTGTTCAGCCCCTATGGAGTGCTGGATATCGTGGTGGGGTCCCTGGCCACCCTTATTGCCGCGCTGATCACGTCCAGATGCCGCAATGTCTGGCTGGCCGCCCTGCCGCCGGTGGCGTGCAACATGGTGCTGGTGGGGGCGGTGCTGGCCTATGAGCAGGCCGGGACCTCTGCCGCCTTCTGGCCCGCCTATGGGCTCAACGCCGCCACCGTGGGCGCCGGCGAGGCCATCGCCTGCCTGGTGCTGGGGGTGCTGCTGGTGAAGCAGCTGCCCAGGATCCCCTATTTCCGGGACCGGCTCCAATCCAGATAAACAGAATAAACAGACCGGCCGCCCCCATGGGCGGCCGGTTTTTGATGGAGTCAGTCAGGTATTGTCCCGGCTGATGGGCCGGCGGTGCAGCAGGGCCCGGAGGTCCTTGCCGTTGAAGGGGATCAGGGGATAGAGATACCCCTTTCCCACCAGGGGACGGGTGGAGGCGATCATGGCCACCACGCCGATGATGCCGCCGATAAAGCCCCACCAGTCAAAGAAGTAAATCAGCAGCAGCAGCGCCATGCGGCACAGCTTCACGGCGTAGCCCATCTCATAGCTGTGCTGGGCATAGTTGGCGATGGCCACAAAGGCCATGTATACCAGCACCTCCGGCACCAGCCACCTGGCCTGCACCGCAAAGTCTCCCAATATCAGGGCTCCCAGCATGCTGAAGGAGTTGCTGAGCACGTCCGGCGTGTTCAGGGACGCCAGCTTCAGCACGTCGATGATCAGCTCCACCAGCAGCAGCTGCAAAATCAGGGGCACATAGTATTCATTCTCGATCAGCAGAAAACGCAGACTCTCGTGGAGCTCCTCCGGGTCCTTTACCAGCAGGAACCACAGGGGCGTCACAAACAGCGTCAAAAGCAGCACGATCATCCGCACGATCTGCAAATACGACCCCACCAGCGGGGGAAAGTAATAGTCGTTGATCTCCTCGGCAAACCGGAAAATGGTGCAGGGAAACAGCATCACCGACGGGGTGTTGTCGATCATCAGCACCACGTCTCCCTCCATGATGGACGCCGTGGCCACGTCGGGGCGCTCGGTATACCGGGTCTTGGGGAAGGGGTTCCACCATTGGGCCGGGGCGATGGCCTCGGCAATGCTCTCCTGGCTCATGGAGATGGAGCTGATCTGCATATGGCGGAGCTTGCCCCGCAGCTCCTCCAGCAGGGCCGGGTCCGCCTTGTCCGCCAGATAGCACAGGGCCACGTCGGCGTGGGACCGTCCCCCTACCTTCAGCCCCTCCAGGGTCAGCTGGGGATCCCGGATGCGGCGGCGCAGCAGGGCGGCGTTTTTCATGATGCTCTCCACAAAGCCGTCGTGGCTGCCCCGCAGCACCTTGCTGGTGTCCGGCTCCTCGATGCCCCGCAGGGGGAATTGCTTGGCGTCCATCAGCACGCCGCCGGGGTAGCCGTCGATGACCAGCAGGGTCTTGCCGGAGAATACCGCCGTCACGGCCTTGTCCATGTCCGTTTCCGCCTCCGCCTCGGACACGGTGACGTACTGCGCCACGAAGGCCTCCAGCGTACCGATGCCGTTCAGGTCCCGGATGGGCAGCCATCCGGAGATGGCCCGCTCCAGCACCGCGTCGTCGGCATAGCCGTTCACCACCCACAGCCGGGCCCGGCGGCCCCCGACGGTCAGGCTGCGGCCCACCATATCGAAGCTGCGGCCCACGCCCAGCCGCGCATCCAGCTCCTCCGTCCGGCGGAGGAAGGCGTCCTGTACAATTTTCACCCTGCGCACCCCCAGAATACGGAAAAATGACTTGCCCAAAAGACCTTGGCTCTCCCTTTGGGAGAGCTGTCGGCGCAGCCGACTGAGAGGGCATGCAAGCCTTTTATTCCAAAAAGGCAAAGCCCTTTTTTGACAGGTATATTATCCCGTATTTTTGCGGGATTTATTCTTGCGGTAGGGGCCGGAGCGTGGCATAATAGAAACAAATCCAAACTTTCCGCAAAGGGGGCCGTGCTATGACGAGAAAACGAATCCGCCAGATGAACGCCGCACTGCTGCGGCGGCTTTCCCGCCGCCCGGCGGCGGAATACCTGGCCGGCCGGGAGGACCTGGTGCAGCAGCTGGTGGGCGAGGGGTATTTCCAGCGCTTTGTGCCGCTGATGGCGGACCGGGTATCCTGCACCGGGGCTCTGGAATTGTGCCGGGAGGACCTGGAGCGGCTGGACGGCCCGGAGCCCCGGGAGGGCTGGCTGCCTTACTGCTACGGCTTTGCCCGGCGGCTGCTGTTTCCGGAGAAGCACGGGGACCGGTCCCACGGAGCCGGGGCGGTGTTTTTCCTGTCGGTTTTGCAGGTGCTGCTGGACGCGGAGCGGGAGCTGCGGGACTATGACCCCGCCTGGGACTTTGCTCCCCCGGCCCCGGAGGAGCTGACGGACTGCCCTGCTGCCGCCCAGTTCGGTCAGATGCTGCGGCTTTGGAAGCGGGAGTATGTGTATGAAATGATGCGCCTGGGCCTGGAGGTGACACCCTATCGGACCCTGGAGCACATCGTGGGAGTTCACCATGTGGCCGTCACCGCCGGACGGGCCCTGCGCCGGGGGGGCGTACCCCTGGACCTGGCCCTGGTGTCCGGCAGCGCCATCGGCCACGACATCGGCAAATTCGGCTGCCACCCCGGAGAGCGGGTGCCGTATCTGCACTACTATTACACGGACCAGTGGTTCCGCCGCCGGCGGATGACGGATATCGGCCATGTGGCCGCCAACCACTCCGTGTGGGACCTGGAGCTGGACTATCTGTCGGTGGAGTCTCTGCTGCTGATCTACGCCGATTTCCGGGTGAAGCAGACCCGGGACAATCAGGGCCGGGAGGTGACGAAGATCTTCTCCCTGGCGGAGGCCTTCGACGTGATCCTGTCCAAGCTGGACAACCTGGACCAGGCCAAGCGGCGGCGGTATGAGCTGGTGTACGCCCGGCTGTACGATTTCGAGCAGTTCATGGTGTCCCGGGGGGTGGATGTGACCCTGGGAGGCAGGGACACACCGCCTCTGCCGGAAAAGCACACCGCCCTGATGACGGACCGGGAGGCCCTGACGGCCCTGACCCTGCAGTGTGTGGGCCACAACATCGACCTGATGCATCGGCTGACGGGCCAGCGGAGCTTTGCCTCCCTGCTGGAGCAGGCCCGGGGCGAGACCAACTGGCGGCGGCTGCGGGCCTATCTGGGGGTGTTCGAGTCCTACTCCCTGTATCTGCACATTCCCCAGAAGGTGCAGACCCTGGCCTTTCTGTATGAGCTGTTGATGCACCGGGAGGGGGAGACATCCGCCGCCAGGCGGCGGCGCTGATGGGCGAGATCATCGCCGGGTTCCACGCGGGCTATGCCAAGGAGCGTCCGGCGGACAGCCGCTCCGACGCCGGCGTGCCCACGGACCTGGACCAGTGGAAGCTGTACCTGCAAAAGATCATCTACCCGGACCACAAGCTGATGCCCCAGCACCGGCGGTGGATCCGCTATACCCTGAAATTCGCCGTGGGCTCCCTGCTGCAGCGGTGCCCGGGCCGGGAGGAGCGGTTCCTGGCTCCCTTCTTCGCCTATTACCGCCATCCGGACCAGCTGGAGGACGACGTGGCCTTCCAGCTGCTGGACACGGCGGCGGGACTGCCGTTGCCGGCCCTGACCCGGTCCCGGCAGGAGCTGCTGCTGCGGTTTGCCCAGGGACTGTGCCAGCGGGAGGACATCACCGTCCGGGCAGGCTCCATGCTGCTGGTGGACCGGCTGCACCGGCTGGATCCCGGCAGCCGCCGCCCGCTGCGCATCCTGCAAAGGATCGACTGCCGGGGAAGCGCGTCCCTGGAGCTGCTGCGCTGCCGGATCATGGAGGGCGGCGTGCCGGAGCCCCTGCCGGAGCAGGTAATCTCCGACATTTTTCTGGACAACCTGAAAACCGCCACCCCCTGGATCCTGAAGCAGGTGAACATCCGCCTGCTGGAGGACTACGCCGCCCGGGAGGACGGGCCGGTGCTGCACATCGCCACGCACCTGTCCAACCTCATCAAGGTCAGCGACCGGGTCACGGTGCGCCACAGCGCCGGAAACGCCCTGCTGGCCCTGGCCCCCCGGCTGACGGTGGACCAGCGCAACGAGGTGTCCGTGGAGCTGTCCCGGGGCCTGGAGCTGGGGCAGCAGGAGTTTGCCAAGTATATCCCCGACTATCTGGGCCGCTTTGCCCTGTGGCTGCCGCCGGCCCAGCTGGAGGAGCTGCTGGCGGACCTGAGCCAGACCCTCAACGCCGCATCGGTGCGGATGGTGGCCTCGGCCCTGGACACCGTGGGCGTGATTTATGAGGAATACGACACCTACCGGGCCCGGTTCCCGGAGGAGCCGGAGGCCTACCGCAGCCGCCGGGAGCGGCTGCTGGGCATGCTGATGAAGCGTCTGGCCGGCAGCGACGGCGGCGCCCGGCAGGAGGCCATGTTCGTCCTGGGCCGCCGGGTGTTCGGCTCCGGCAGCCTGGGCGAGCATGAAAAGCGCCAGGCCTTTCTGCTGACGGAGCAAAAGCTGCTGGAGACCTGCTATGAGGAGGCCGAGGACGCCCTGACCTTCTACTATCGGGCGTCCATGCTGGGGCGGGTGTACCGCTTTATGACGGAGCAGCGCCTGTTCCACGGGGGGTTCCCCTTTGAGGAGCCCCGGCCCATCGCCTTTTTCCCCGGCACCTTCGATCCCTTCACCCTGTCCCACAAGGGCATCGTCCGGGCCATCCGGGACCGGGGCTTCGAGGTGCTGCTGGCCATCGACGAATTTTCCTGGTCCAAGCGGACCCAGCCCTACCGCATCCGCCGCCGCATCGCGGCCATGTCCGTGGCCGACGAGTTCCACGTTCACATTTTCCCGGAGGACTTCCCGGTGAACATCGCCAACCCCGGGAATCTCCGCTGCCTGCGGGAGGCCTTTCCCGGGCGGCCTGTGTCCATCGTGGTGGGCAGCGACGTGGTGGCCCATGCCTCGTCCTATCAAAAGCCCGTGGAGCCGGACTCCATCCACACCTTCGACCATGTGATCTTCCGCCGGGAGGAGCTGGGAGGCCCTGTGGACTACGGCTGCATCCGGGGCCGGGTGGTGGAGCTGACACTGCCGCCTCAGCTGGAGGAGATCAGCTCCACCCGCATCCGGGAGGCGGTGGACGCCAACCGGGATATTTCCCGGCTGGTGGACCCGGCGGTGCAGGACTTCATCTATCGCCGGGGCCTGTATCTGCGGGAGCCCCAGGACAAGCCCATGCTGCAAACGGAGGACCTGGAGTTCTCCGTATCCCAGCACCCGGCGGAGGAGCTGCTGCCCCTGCTGCGGGAGCTGGGGCCCGACGGCTCCGCCGTGGCCCGGGCGGTGTCTGAGTCCGGCGACCAGGCGGTGCTGCTGCACCGCAGCGGCCAGACCTGCGTTCTGGGGGCCGTTACCTTCCGGTGTCTGGACTCTCAGATGCTGTTCTCCCGGCTGAAAAGCCCCGCCCTGACGGGCCTGGTGCGTCAGAGCACCGGAGGCCGGGCCCTGCTGGTATCGGGCCTGCTGGTGCCCCGGGGGGAACAGCAGGAGGAATTCGGTCAGCTTCTGCTGACGGAGGTGCTGACCCTGGCCCTGAGCCGGGAATACGCCTACGGACTGTATGTTCCCCTGGAGGGGGCGGCATCGACCTTTGCCCGGCAGCTGATGCTGCGCCAGGGCTTCGTGCCGGTTTCCGGCGGGGAACGGGACGCCCTGGCCGTGGATATGCGGCGGTCCCTGGTGCTCAGCCGCAACGTGGACACCGCCATCAAGCAGCCCCTGGCGGGGCGGCCCGCCGTGGCGGCGGCGGTGTCTGCCGGCCGCATCCGCCTGCAGGAGGCCCTGACCCGGCTGTATCCCGGCGAGCTGGTGCTGAGCCTCAGCGCCGGGGTTATCTATCACCGGCTGCTGCATCGCATCACCCGGCGCAACGGCGTTCCGGCGGAGCCGGTGACGCCCCGCCGCCTGGGGCCGGATATCTGCGTGCCCTACGGCAAAATTCTTCGCGGCGTGGCAGTGCCCAACACCGTCACCAAGACCCTGCGCACCGACAAGGTGTACGAGCCGGACCTGTCCGCCTATTCCATCGAGGCATATCCGGACTACTCGCCGCTGGCGGATCAGGTGCGCACCATCCGGGCCTTTGACCGGCCCGTGATCCTGGTGGACGACATGCTCCACGACGGCAAGCGCATCCGCCGTCTGGCCCCGCTGCTGCGGCAGACCCATACCCAGGTGGATCAGGTGCTGGTGGGCTATCTTACTGGCATGGGCAGGGACCTGATGGAGCAGCTGGGCTATCCCGTGGACAGCATCTACTACCTGCCCAACCTGCGCCGTTGGTTTGTGGAATCCACCCTGTATCCTTTCATCGGCGGCGACACCGTCCGGCGGCCGGGGCGTCTGCCCGGCGGGCTCCAGCCCTCGGTGAACCGCATCCTGCCCTACGCGTCCCCGGAGCTGCCGGATGTGGACGGCGGAGCCGTGTGGCAGCTGAGCCTGTGCTGCCTGGAAAATGCCCGGGACATTCTGCTGGCTCTGGAAACGGAGTACCGGAGCCTGTACGCCCGGAACCTGACCCTGGCCCGGCTGGGCGAGGCGGTGATCCTGCCTCTGTGCCCGGACAAGGGGCCCTGCATGACCTATGACCTGACCCGCGCCGCCTCCACCTATCTGGACGGAGACATTGAGCAGCTGCGGCGCATGAGATAAGGAGATGTCCCTATGTATCACTACTATACCTATGACGGCCGCACCCTGTGCAGCGCCGGGGCCCTGCCGTACCCGGAGATATCCGCCCTGCCGGAGACGGGAGAGGTGCTTTGGGTGTTTCACCGGCCTCCCCTGGCCGGGCGGGACACCTTCCCGGTAACGGACCCGGCCCAGCTGACGGAGGAGGAGGGGGTGGCGTCCCTGTGTACCGCCCCGTGCCCCGAGGATGTGCCCCCGGCGCTGCGGTCCGCCATCCGGGCGGGGCGGGTCCGGGCGGTGAACGGGTCCCACCCCCGGCTTGAGGAGCTGCTGGCTCCTGTGTCCCGGCCGGAAAAGGTCCGGGTGAACCTGCTGGCCCTGGGCGATGTGGGCAGCACCCTGCTGATGGGCCTGCGGCTGATGGGCGGGGACGTGATCTCCTCCATCGGCATCTGCGACCTGCGGGAGGGGGTGGCCCAGCGCTGGGAGTTCGAGCTGAACCAGATTCAGCTGCCGGGGCCCTATGACGCTCTGCCGCCGGTGGAGATCGTGCCTCCGGAGCGGCTGTTCGACGGGGATGTGTTCCTGTTCTGCGCGTCCCGGTTCGTGCCGGACACGGCGGTGAAAACCGGCGACGTGCGCATGGCTCAGTATCAGCTGAACCGGGAGCTGGCAGCCCTGTATGCCCGCAAGGCCCGGGAGGCCCGCTATCGGGGGCTGTTCTGCGTGGTCAGCGACCCGGTGGACCCCCTGTGCCGGGCGGTGCTGACGGAGAGCAACCGCGCTCCCGGCGGCGGGATGGACTATCAGGGCCTGCTGACCTGCCAGGTCCGGGGCTTCGGCCTGGGGGTCATGAACGCCCGGGCGGCGTACTACGCCCGGCAGGACCCCCGCTTTGCCTCGTTCCTGACCGATGGGCGCACCTTCGGCCCCCACGGGGAGGACCTGGTGGTGGCCAACTCCATCGACCGCTATGACGACGGGCTGTCCCGTCTGCTGACGGAGCGGACCGTCCACGCCAACCTCCAGATGCGTGAGATGGGCTTCAAGCCCTATGTGGCCCCGGCCCTGTCCTCCGGAGCGCTGAGTCTGCTGCTGTGTCTGCGGGGCCAGTGGCACTGCTCGTCCACATACCTGGGCGGCGTGTTCATGGGGGCCCGGAACCGGGTAACGGCGGCGGGCACGGAGCTGGAGCGTCTGCCTCTGCCCCGGCAGCTGCAAGATCGCCTGCAAACCACTATGGACCGCCTGCGGGCCATTGACTGACGGAAAGGGGGCGTGAGCCATGTCCATCACGGTACTGTTGCCGGAGGACCTATACAGCGCCCCGCTGCGGGCCCTGCTGGAGCCGCTGCTGCCTCCGGGCAGCGTCATCCGCCGCCCGGAGGACGGCATGGAGGACTTGCAGAACCGGCGGCTGCTGTTTGCTGTGGCCCTGGACCCCAGCGGCTGCAACCTGGCCTATTATGGGATGCTCCGGGCCCTGCGGGGCAGCGATACTCTGCTGCGGGGCAGCGTGGCCGGGGTCATCGTCACCGGCGTGGGAGAGTTTTACACCAAGGACGTGGCCCGGGACATGGTGTTTGCTGCCAATCAGGCGGGCTGCGCCTTTCTGGGCCGCCCACTGGTGGAGGCCACCGGCTCCCTGCGGAATTTCCGCATCCAGGCCCAGATCGGCGGCGTGGACGAAAAAACCGCCTTCCGCCTGGCGGTCCGGGAGCTGATCGCCCGGCTGGACGGGTGGCGGCCCCTGCCGCCGGTGCGGCGGGTGCTGGCCCTGCACGCCTCCCAGTGCAGCACCTCCAACACCCTGGCCCTGTGGGAGCTGGTGAAGTCGGCTCTGCCGCCGGAGATAGCCGTAGAGGAGGTGGGCCTGCGCAACGGCACCGTCCCCGACTGCAACGGGTGCAGCTATACCGCCTGTCTCCACTTCGGGGAGCAGGGCAGCTGCTTCTACGGCGGCCCCATGGTGGACGAGGTCTATCCCGCCGTCCGCCGGTGCGACGCCCTGGTGATGCTCTGCGCCAACTACAACGATGCCCTGTCCGCCAATCTCACCGCCTGCGTCAACCGGCTGACGGCCCTGTTCCGCCAGACCCGGTTCTATGACAAACGGCTGTTCGGCCTGGTGGTGTCCGGCTACTCCGGCGGCGACCTGCTGGCCCGGCAGCTGATCTCGGCGCTGAATATGAACAAGTCCTTTTTCCTGCCGCCCCACTTCTGCCTGCTGGAGACCGCCAACGAGCGGGGGAGCCTTCTGCACCTGCCCGGCATCCGGGACACTGCCGCCGCCTTTGCCCGGGAGATGGCAGAGTAATGGGTTGCGCCTACGCCGGGGCCTTTGCGGGCCGGGGACGGCGCTTTGACTTGATTTTGAATCCCTGAAAGCTGGTGACACAATGCCCCTTATCATCGTTCGCAACGATATCACGAAAATGCCCGTAGACGCCATCGTCAACGCGGCGAAGGAATCTCTGCTGGGCGGAGGCGGCGTGGACGGCTGCATCCACCGGGCGGCGGGGCCGGAGCTGCTCCAAGAATGCCGGCGGCTTGGCGGCTGCAAAACCGGCGACGCCAAGATCACAAAAGCCTATCTCCTCCCCTGCCGGTATGTGATTCACACCGTTGGGCCTGTGTGGCGAGGCGGCGGGCATGGCGAGCGGGAGCAGCTGGCCTCCTGCTATCGGACGAGCCTGGCGCTGGCCCAGGCGCACAACTGCGAAACGGTGGCGTTCCCGCTGATCTCCTCCGGCATCTTCGGCTACCCCAAGGATCAGGCGCTGCGGGTGGCGGCGGACACCATCAGCCAGTTCCTGCTGGGCAGCGACATGACAGTCTACCTGGTCATTTTCGACCGCGCCGCCTACCAGATCAGCGGCAAGCTGTTCGCCGACATTGCCGAATACATCGACGACCACTATGTGGACGCCCACACCGACACACGCCGGGAGCGTCTGCGCGGGAGCTTTGGCCTGCAAAGCCAGCCGCTGAGCGTTTACGAAGATGCCGCACCGCAGTACGCTTCGGCTTCCGTGGCCTCAGGCAACCTGGACGATCTGCTGGCGCATCTGGACGCCGGATTCTCGGAGACCCTGCTGAAGCTCATTGACCGCAGCGGCAAAAAGGATTCTGAAATCTACAAAAAGGCCAATGTGGACCGCAAGCTGTTCTCCAAGATCCGCAACAATCCGGACTATAAGCCCTCCAAGTCCACGGCCATTGCCTTTGCCATCGCCCTGGAGCTGAACCTGGACGAGACCCGCGACCTCATCGCCCGGGCAGGCTATGCCCTCAGCGCCAGCAGCAAGTTCGATGTGATCATCGAGTATTTTATCGGGCGGGAAAAGTATGATATTTTTGAAATAAACGAGGCGCTGTTTGCCTTTGATCAGAGCTTGTTGGGCGTATAATCAGTAACCTTGGGTTGAAATTTAGAAAAATACTACAACCGGGCCAAATTGCTATTGACAATCAAACTTTCTGTGCTATTCTATAATGATTCAACCTCGATGTTAAATGGATGGCATGGGCGAGAAGGAGAGCATATATGGCGTATGAGTTTGTTTATGAGTCCGAGGCAAAACGCTATCGTTCGGATTGTTCAAGGACCCTTAAGAAAACCTGTGAGTTGCTCAGGGCGAAGGGAATTTCTGCACAGTTTACACTTGTCGGAAGCGGTGCAAGGAATATGATTACGAGAAATGGAGACGGGCCGTATGACCTTGACTACAATCTTTTGATCATGAAGGCAGAAGAAAGATATTGGAATGACCTGCGGTTGCTAAAAGAAACGGTAAGAAATGCTCTGAACCGGGCGGAGAGAAGAGAATTCTTTTCGGATGCCCAAGATTCAACTTCTTGCTTGACTGCACTGCTGCATTTTAAGGATACTCCAAATGTTGAATTCAGCTTTGATGTTGCTATTACCACGAAAAATAAAAACGGGAATTACATGCGCTTGATACATAACAAAAATGTGTACGCACTGGGCTTGGATCAATACACATGGAACGAAGTGCCGAACTCTCATCAAGTAAAGGATAAAGCGGATGAACTGAAGAAAGCGGGATTATGGCAGAAGGTTCGGGACAGGTATCGTGAGAAGAAAAACATGTATCTGTCTTGGCAGGATCGTAACCACCCATCCTTTGTGGTGTATGTGGAAGCGGTGAATGAGGTTTATAACGAGCGTTTCAATAGAAACGAGTTGCCTCGTGAGCAATCGATTCCTTGGCGGCTACGGTAACGGCAACTTTTCCATAAACATTTCAGATAATATGGCTCTTAAGTATGCAGCCGTTGCAACGGATAAAAATCATATCCTTATGCAATTGTCATAAATGTCGCCCCACAGGCGACCAAACCCTCCTTCGGCTGCGCTACAATGAGAGCGCAATCAAACGAAGGAGGGTTTTCATTATGACAGAATTGGTTTTCATCCTGGACCGCAGCGGCTCCATGGCGGGGCTGGAAGCGGACACCATCGGCGGCTTCAACTCCATGATCGCGAGGCAAAAGCAGGAGGCGGGCGAGACCCTGGTCTCCACCGTGCTGTTTGACAATGAGAGCGTGGTCATCCACGACCGCCTGCCCCTTGCCAAGGTGCCGCTCATGACGGAGAAGGAGTATTTCACCCGGGGCTGCACGGCGCTGCTGGACGCCGTCGGCGGGGCCATCCACCACATCGGGAACATCCACAAGTACGCCCGCCGGGAGGATGTGCCGGAAAAGACCCTGTTCGTCATCACCACCGACGGCTATGAAAACGCCAGCCGCCGCTATAACTACGAGACGGTGCGGCGCATGATCGAGCGCCAGAAGGAGAAATACGGCTGGGAGTTTTTGTTCCTGGGCGCCAACATCGACGCAGCCAAGGAGGCAGCCCGCTTCGGCATCGACGCCGACCGAGCAGTGAACTACAAGTGCGACGAGGAGGGCACGGCGCTGAACTATGAGGTCATCAGCGCCGCCGTGTGCAGCGTTCGATCGGCCCAATCTCTCAGCGCCGACTGGAAACGCCGTATTGATGAGGATGTGAAGAAAAGGGGTAGATAATTTCAGGCACCTTCAAGCCACCACGCCGCCCAATTTCTTCCACGCTATAAGCAAAGAATAGGCGCTGCCCCAGGCCAAAGGAATGGCCGGGGGCAGCGGCTTTTTTACATTCCTATCACACCTCACAGCGCCTTCAGCTTCCGGCAATATTCCGATTCCGCCATCTCCCCTGCCTGAAACGCTGCGCGCAGCTCCTCCGCCACGGCGACGATGTGATTCCATTCATCGGTGGAGATGGTGCCCCGCTGCTTCCGGCCCTTTAGGCGGTTATAGGTGCGGGCATACTCCTTGGCGGCGGCCTCCCGCAGTTTCCGTTTCGCCGTCTCATGGGCGCCCACGCTGCGGCAGGTCTTGCCGTGCTGGCCGAGGATGGGGCGGTCGCAATACTGGGTGTTATACCCGTCCACGGCCACGAACCAGTGTCCGCAATTCTTGCACCTGCGGGGCAGATTCCCTGCGGCAATCCCCCTCGTCAAGTCCAAGTAGAAAAAGGCAATCAAGTCGTCGAAAGTGGAGCGCTCCGCCATCTTCGGCTTCCCGGTTTTCTCGTCCCGGTACGGGATAAAGGATATGTGCGCCGGGAAATCAAAGCGGAATGACGCCACGGGCGGGTCGTAGAACGGGTCGGATTCCTCGTCTATATCCGCCAGCTTTGCCTTCCCGATCCCATCCTTGAAGCGGCCATAGGCATCGATATAGTTCTCCCGCTTGCAGGAGGGCAAGCCATGCTGTGACCGCCGACAAAATCATCAGCGTTCATATTCGGCACCTCGCGCTCTGATCTGAAAGGCGGCAAGCCCGTAACGGGCGATCAGAGTGGCGTTGACGATCAGGCGCAGCGCCTCCGGGTCGATCACCTCCGGTTCTGCTAAGTCCGCCATCGTGACCGCCTCCGTCTTGTCGCAGAGGTCGCGCGCTGCCATGAACAGTGCGTAGTTGTGCGGCGAGGTGTTTTTCAACACCGCATAGCCGAACTCGATCCCGTCCTTGCAGAAGCAATTTGCCGTGCGGCGGTAAATGTCGTCATTAGAGGTCAGCAGGTACATGGCCGCATAATAGGCGTTGGTATCCCTGCGGCGGCGGTAGCCCTGCACGGCACATTGATACTGCATTCGGCGCTCATGCTGCTCGTTGCTCCAAAGGCTTCCGGGATAGTGCTTGATCAGCAGGTTCAGGCGCTGGAACAGGCGGCGTTCATGGGGAAATGTCTCTAAGACTGCCTCGCGGTAGCCGACCACACCGGCCTCGATGCGCTCGGCCAGCCACGGGCAGCGCAGGGCGGTACAGCCCAGCTTTTTCACATACTCGGTACAGAGCTGGCAGCTCACATCCTTGGGCGTGTATTTGAACGTGTTGATATACATGGCGTCCTCCTTTTGGCATGAAAATAGCAGACAAACAAACTGCTTGTCCGCTCAACGGCTCTGGTCGCGCTGGCGCTTTTTCTGCCATGCGTCCAGTAATTTGAAGATGGTGTTCTCGATCTGGAACGGGGTGTAGGAACGCGGAAAATATTTGCGGAGCTTTTCACCGGAAAGGGTGATGTCGTTTTTCTCCGGTTTCTTCTGCTCCATCATAATGGAGAGCATGGTGTCCTCGTTCAGCTCGCCGCTCTGACTGAGCTTTTTCATCCGCTGCGCCTGCGAGAGCGAGGGGGTGGTCTGTTCGCTGTCGATGGTTTCCAGAAGCAGCCCTTGTTCCTTGGGTGTCAGCGCCGCAAGCTGATAGGCGGGACTGAGGGCGATTTTCTTCTCGTCCACCATCTGCTGAAGCTCCGGGACTAACTGCGTCAAGGCGATGTAGTTGCGGATGGTATCTCCGCTCACACCGGCATCCTGACCAACTTCATCATCGCTGCGGAACTTCGCCGAAATTTTCGGCGAAGTCAGATCCGTTCGTGCGCCCTGCCGCTTGATGGCCTCCATCTTCATCTTGTAGGCTTTGGCTCGTTCGGATGGAAGAATATTCTCGCGCTGGAGGTTGCTGTCCACCATGATAATGGTGGCAGCGTCCCGGTCAATGTCGCGGACAATGACGGGCATGGTGGCCAGACCCGCCAGCTCACAGGCGTGTTTGCGGCGGTGGCCTGCGATCAGTTCATAGCCGCCGTCCTCCCGTGGCCGCGCCAGCGCGGGGACGAGGACGCCGTACTCCTTGACGCTTTCGGCGGTTTCCTGCATGGACGCATCCTCTCGCACCTGAAAGGGGTGATCCGGGAACGGATGCAGCTCAGAGAGCGGAATCTGAACGACTACTTCCTGCTGCGGTTTCGGCTTTTTGGATGGCACGGGCTTTTTGCCCGGTTCTTTCTGCGCTGTTTTTTCAGTCATCGTGTTCCTCCTGTCGGCATCTGATTTTGGGTACAAAAAAAGGACATTTCTTCTTTTCAGAGGAAATGTCCTGATTTCTGGGACAGACTGACAGCCCGCCCAAACAGTATTTAGTTTTTGTCGTTACTATAACACCCCCTACGATATAACTACTTCGCGGCTCGATTTTTCGGTTTGGAAAAGGATGAAAAACCTTGCCAGATAACCGAAAACCCTTGATGTACGGGGCTTTTCCGGTTTGTCGTAATTATACCGTAAGGGCAGCGACTGAAGGCCGAGGGCAAAGGTGACGGAAGCCCACCGGAGGAGAAGAAGGGCAAGCGGGGGAAGGCGCGGGTATGAAAAGAATCACCGGCATGGGTACCAAGCCAATGATACCCATGTCGGTGGTAATTCGATATAAAATTTAAGCTATTACCCTAGACGATAGATTGCTTCTTCCAACTGGAATCGATCAATAGATATCATTTTAATTGCAGGTTGACCGTCCTCAGTATAATAAACAACCATGTGGGAAAGAAAATTGGCTTTACAGTTAATAGCCTCGCGTTTCATTTTGAGTTCGTCTGTCGATTTGTTTAACCACACTTTCAGTATACTCTCAGGTAACTGGAACAGGTATTCTTCTTGGTCAGACCTTAAAATCCAGGGTTCCTTAGGATCCTCCCAATGCAGCGAATAATATTCATTAAAATGGATATGTTCGTCTGTCGTGTGGTACAAAAACAGCATTTGGCCGGAGTTTGTAATTGCCACGGCCATGCGCTGACCGATTTTATCCGCCAGTTCAAGTAGCCGATTCTCAGAATCAATCATATCAAAATAAACTCGTCGGGCGTTGAAATGAAAGTCACTGTATCCAACCGTCTGGCAGAATTCATTCCAAAACGGGAGCTTATTGAATTCAATTAGGGGAATTCGATACGCAGCAGCAAACTCTTGCGCTTGCGTCGTAAATCCAGACAATGCTGCAATTGCGACTTGATAGGAATACTGATCAAAAATCGGTGGGAGTACTCGGCGATTTTGGCGGCGGCGAGCTTTCAATTCGGCCATATCGACAATATTGAAATTGTTGATATCTTCTCGCAAACCGAGAGCGCTCCTTACTACATTAAGGCTAATCTTTGTCCTATAGTCTTTGCACTCGATAAGAAGTCTTGTCTTTGAATAGAAGGGAGTTTGGACTGGCGGCTCCAGTAATACATCTGCATTGTGGGCCTCACCCAATCCTTGAATCATTTGGCCCGGAGTCCCATCGTAGATATATAATCCATCAGATACAACTTCAGAAAAACCAATATTAACAAGTATACGCTTAACAAATAATTCGAATGCTTTTCCAGGTCCCATAGATGATATATCCCTCCTAATGTAATTTTCCGCTCTGTTATAGCAGTGAATTGATAGTCTTAAGTTAAATACGACACCCTCCATCCAACTAAAAATCTTCAAGATAGAAGTAACGCCCTATTTCACTCTTTGTTTCTCAATCGCATTATATTGCAAAAAGTATGAAATTTGAAAAACGGAAAACAGATTAATCTTAGTATCTAAGGCAACACAGTCCAAGCATCAATGCTCTGTCTCTTTGTCCTATTTAAATTACTGGATTTCAATGCAGCAGAATTTGTACTTCTTTCCGCTTCCGCATGGGCAGTAGTCGTTTCGCCCTATTTTTCCATGGACCATTTTGTATTGCAAAACCCAGTCCTGCGCCTTCACACATCCTATACGCCGGATGCGTTCTATATCGTCCCCCTTCAGGTCTGAAAAGAAACACTTCTTTCCTTCTGCGGAAACTAATTTGTTTTTTTCATCGTACTCCAGTGAAATCCACATAACAGGGATTTTTTTCGTTTCTGGATGCAGCAGCATAAGCATAATCAATCTGTTCCTGAATTGGATACTGAATTATACCAGGCATAGATATAAAGGCGCAATATTTGATTTCCCCGAACGCCGTCAACGGCACAGCGCGCTTCAGTTCTCTTTGGCGTCTAAATGCATATTCAATTTTATCAGCTAATTCTTCTCTTGCATCTGATGCTAGATGCACAGCACCTCGGCGGGATCACAGTTCAGAATATTCATCATTTGCACAAGCAGCTTTGTGCTGGGAATCGTCATGCCGGTTTCAATATGGCTGATATATGTAGACCCCACATCAGTCATCGCAGCCAGCTGCTCCTGCGTCATGTTTTTCCGTATGCGCGCTTCCTTGAGCCGTGCGCCTATAAATGCGTAGTCTATCATACAAACAAGTCTCCTGCAGATGAAGTGTTCTTAACTTGTATTGTATGTGCATTTTGCTCATGTTTTAATATCCTTAATGTGCAACCGCCTATATACTTATAGTCGCAGGAAAATTCATGCCGTTTTTTGGTACATCAGAGTATTATTTGCCTAATTAAGTCAATTTTTTTCGTTGAAAGGTCAACAAATCTCAAAAAGCCGGCTCGCAGCACACTTATAGCGCACACGCCGACAAAAGCGAACCATCCTACCACGCCGCACGCTTCCCTGTTTTTTTCACCGCTACCCTAACTGCTCCGTCACGGCAAAATGGTTTTTCTCATACCGGATAAGCCCGTCCCGCCGCATGAGGGACAGCTCGTTGGAAAGCGCGCTGCGCTCTACGCTGAGATAATCCGCCAGCTGCTGGCGGTTGTAGGGGATATCAAAGGAATAGCTGCCGGTGCGCTTGATACACTCCGAAAAGTAGGACAGCAGCCGCTTTCGAATGGACTTGGGGCCGGTGTGCAGCACCCGGCGGGAGAGCTGCAAATTTTTCTCCGAGCAGAGCGTCAGCAGGTTCCGCACAAGCCGCACATGGCGCGGGCAGACATTGGCGCAGGGTTCCAGTACGCGCCTGATATTCAGCAGCAGCGCTCGCGTATCCTCGGCGGCGGTCACGTTGACCATCAGCGGCTCGCCCGGCACGCAGGCGTACGCCTCCGCAAAGACGCCGCCGGGGCCGATGCTGCTCAGGACGCTGTTATTGCCCCACACGTCCCCCATCTCAATGATGACTCGGCCGGACAGCACCACGCCCAGCTGCTCCGTGGGCATCCCCTCCGGCAGGATGACCGCGCCCTTCTTATAAGTGCGCTCTGCGGCGCGCAGGCAGCACAGCATTTCCTCGATGTCCGGCACCGTCATGCCGCGAAAAAGCGGGGTGTTCCCCAAATTGATCCGCATATTTTTCTCCTTTTCGTTGGCGTGCCAACAGACTTTCATAAATTATGATAGTAAAATGAAGCCACAAAGTCAAGAAGAACCGCAAGGAGGACAAAAATATGGTACGGAGAATCATTGAGATCGACAGGGATAAGTGCAACGGCTGCGGTGCCTGCGCCGAGGCGTGTCACGAGGGCGCCATCGCCATGGTGGACGGCAAGGCGCAGCTCATGCGGGACGACTACTGCGACGGGTTGGGGGACTGCCTGCCCACCTGTCCCACGGGTGCCATCACCTTTGTGGAGCGGGAGGCGGCGGCCTATGACGAGCAGGCTGTCATGGAAAATAAGCAGCGGAAAATGCAGAAAGAGGGCATGACCCTGCCCTGCGGCTGCCCCGGCAGCCAGTCCCGGAATATTCAGCACCAGGACGCACCTGCCGTGGAAACGCGGCAAGCTCAACAGGTAAGCCGTCTGTCCCAGTGGCCGGTGCAGATCAAGCTGGTGCCGATGAATGCGCCCTATTTCGACGGGGCGCGGCTGCTCATCGCCGCCGACTGCACCGCCTATACCTACGCCGCCTTCCACGAGCGGTTCATCAAGGGGCACATCACCCTGGTGGGCTGTCCCAAGCTGGACAGCGTGGGCTATGCCGAAAAGCTGACGGAGATCATCCGCAGCAACGACATCAAGAGCGTCACCGTCGTCCGCATGGAGGTGCCCTGCTGCGGCGGGCTGGAGCTGGCGGCGAAAAAGGCACTCCAGCAGAGCGGGAAGTTCATCCCGTGGCAGGTGGTCACCGTCACGGTGGACGGCCGGCTGGTGGAGGAGTAAAACACAGGAGAACACGAAAGGAGACGCATTATGAAATACGTTTGCACCGTTTGCGGCTGGGAGTACGACGAGAGCGCGGGGTATCCCGAGGGCGGAATCGCGCCGGGAACGCCCTGGAGCGAGGTACCGGAGGACTTTGAATGCCCCCTGTGCGGCGTGGGTAAGGACAGCTTTGAGGAGGCGTGAGCTTTCTGCAAAAGGAGTAAAGACGATGAGCTATGAAAATTGGAAGGACAAAATCGGCACATTTGAAGTGCTGGATGTGCGGGGCAAAAAGCTGGACTTCTTCCCCGCATTGAAGGCAAAGGCCGCCGCGCTGAAAAACGGCGAAGGACTGCATATCATCCAGACCTTCGAGCCTGTCCCCCTGTACCCGGTGTTGGCTCTTATGGGCTTTGAGCGTCACACGGAGAAGGTGAGCGGCAGCGAATACCACGTCTGGTTTTATCGAGTGAGGAAAGGAGAATAACCGCATGAGCTACGAAAACTGGAAGAATAAGGCGCAGGGGTTTCAGACCGTGGATGTGCGCCATATACAGGGCAGCTTTTTTGAAGGGCTGAAGAAACGAGCTGAGGCGTTGGAGGTGGGCGAAGGGTTACACATCATCCAGACCTTTGAGCCGCATCCACTGTACGCTGTCATGGAAGGCTTGGGCTACGAGCACTACACCGAGCAGCGGGGTGAGGCGGAGTTCCATGTCTGGTTCTGCCGTTTGGAGAAGAAGGAAGGCGACAGCTCCGCTCCCTTCAAGCCGCTGGCTCTTTTGAACTATCCCATGATCGACGAAAAGCTGGGGCAGATCGCCGTGGATTTTTGGGAGACCACATGGCAAAGCGAGAAGCGCGTACTGCCCTACGAAACGCGGCTGCTGCTGTCCCTGACCAACGCAGTGGGCGCAGGTCGGATGCGACAGGCGGCGCGGGAGCTGGTAAAGGCATATATCCACGGCGTAGAGAGCGCCGCGCTGGACGACGTGTTCGAGCTGCTGGCATGGAATCAGGGCATCGGCTTTTTCAGCAGCGAGATCGGCCCCTCGGCACTGTTTCAGGCGTACAAGCTCATTAAAAACGGCGAAAAGCAGGGCAAGTCCCGGGAGGATATCTGCAGCGCGCTGCGGGAGAAATTCGGGGAGAAGAACCCGGAGATGCAGGTCTTGCATTAAAAGCAGAGAACTTTACAAACATCTGCGCGGCTGCGGAGGAACGCTCTCCGCAGCCGTGCAGCTTTTGGGTTTGGATCCTTTCGAGGGTACTCTCTTCTTGCTGCCCCTGCCTTTTTGCCCCAATCGCTTTATTCTCGGCGAATTCAAGATATATTTCCATTAAATCCCTATTCTTAACAAAGATTTTAACCCATTCTCTTTATTATAGTAAAAGAGCTGTAGGCTGACGAGCATTCTGTGCACCATTGCCCTGCCCCTGGTGGGAAGTGCCGGAGGGTGGCTGTACTACCGCTATGTGGGCTGCACCACCGGCACCTGTGCCGTTACGTCCAGCCCGTGGCTCTCCACCGGCTTCGGCTGCGTCCTTGGGTCGCTGCTGTATACCGTCCTGTGGCCCGGCCGCGGCAAGAGACAGGACTGCGACAGGGCGGAGTGAGCCCTGATTCCACTGAAGGAGGAAACACGATGTATCGAAGTGTATTGGCACTGCTTTTCGCCGCAGTGCTGCTGCTCAGCGGCTGCGCCGCGGAACGGCAGCATATACCGCGGGAAAAGGACACGCAGGGAACGGACATGGCCGGACAGTCCTCGGATATGTCCGGCGAGGAGGGTACGTATATGGACACCACGGAAAATGTCATCTATCTGGCAGGCGGCTGCTTCTGGGGCATGGAGCAGCTCATGCAATCTATCCCCGGCGTCATCGACGCCCAGAGCGGCTACGCCAACGGCACCTGCGAGGCGGACGCCACCTACCAGACCGTCTGCAAGGGCGACACCGGCTTCCGGGAGACCGTTCGGGTGGAGTATGACCCTGAGCAGGTGAGCCTGGATGCCCTGCTGCTGGCTTACTTCTACGTCATCGACCCCACGGTGCAGAACCGACAGGGTAACGACCGGGGCAGCCAGTATCAGACCGGCGTGTACTACACCAACGACAAAGCCAGGGAAACGGTGGAGCGCATTGCGGACATCGAGCGGGGCCGCAGCGAGAAATTCTTTGTGGAGATCGGCCCGCTGAGGAATTACTATCCCGCCGAGGAATATCACCAAAACTACTTAGAAAAGAACCCCAACGGCTACTGCCACATCCCCCGGGCGGAGATGGAGCTGTTCTCCAAGCTTCGCATCGATCCGGGCGACTACCGGAAGCCCGCGGCGGAGACCATCCGGGACACGCTGACGGCGGAGCAGTACCGCGTCACGCAGGAGAGCGGCACGGAGCGCGCCTTTACCGGAGAGCTCTGGGACAAGTTCGAAAAGGGCATCTATGTGGACATCGTCACCGGCGAGCCGCTGTTCTCCTCTACGGATAAGTTTGAAAGCGGCTGCGGCTGGCCAGCCTTTACAAAGCCTATCGAGGGTCCTGCTGTGGTGGAACGGGAGGACTTGAGCCACGGCATGCGCCGCACAGAGGTGCGCAGCCGCGCCGGCGACTCCCATTTGGGTCATGTGTTCACCGGCGACCCGGAGTCGCCCAACGGTGTGCGCTACTGCATCAACAGTGCCTCCCTCCGCTTCGTGCCTTACGCGAAAATGGAGGCCGAGGGCTACGGATACCTTCTGAATTTGTTTGAGGGATAGGCCGGGCACGGATATGTTGACGCAGCAGAAAAGAAAGCCCCCGCTCGACTGAGCAGACCACACAAGCCAGCTGACCCTCCGTATGTGCTGAAGCATACGGAGGGTCATCTGCTGTTCGTAATGAAAGCCTTTTACTCTGAAGGCGCTTTTGGGGTTTGATAAGTGTGAAGCATATCTTTTCAGGTTTTTCTACCGCTTTTTCACCTGGCATTTGCCGCTGCCTTTTTGCCGCCGAAAACGGAGAGCGGATCATTCCGCTCTGTCGCAGTTCATTTCAGCGGAGCAGGCACTCTCCGCGTTGACGGCTAATTTGCGATGAATTTGCATATTGACTTTTCCGCTTTCTTTGTGTATACTAATTTGCGAATAAATTGCAAATTGGAGGCGTGGTGACTTGTCCAGTTACAGCACGCGGCAGAGGAAGGCTCTGCTTGCCTATTTGAGCCGGCACCCGGATGAGCTGCTGTCCGCACGGCAAATTGCGGACGCGCTGGCGGATGAAAAGATCAGCCTCAGCGCCGTATACCGAAACCTTGCACAGTTAGAGGCGGAAGAAAAAATGCGGCGCAGCAGCAAGAGCGGCACGCGGGAGGTCTACTATCAGTATCTTGACGCCGAAAGCTGTAAGGGTGCGCTGCATATGCACTGTGTAAAATGCGGCAGGACCTTTCACATGGCAAGCGGCAACGCCGTCCTGTTTGCAAAGCACCTGGCGCAGAGCGAGCAATTCACGCTGGACGCCGCCGACACAGTTCTCTATGGCACCTGCGCGGGCTGCAGGGAAGAATAACATTCGGAAGGAGGACAGCCAGACCATGACAAAGAATCTTCGTTTGATCACGCGCCTGCTGGCGGCCGTGCTGGCGGCTGTCATGCTGTCCTCCGCTGTCTATATTGCGGTCGAAGCCAACCATAACTGCTCCGGCGAGGACTGCGCCATCTGCCACCAGCTGCAGGCCTGTGAAAATCTGCTCAAGAGCATTGGGCTTGCCGGTGCTGCTGCGGTTTTCGCCGCGGCGGTCAGGTATGCCCCGTGCAGGGTCATTCCCTCCTACGCGGAGGTTGTCCGCACATTTACTCTGGTTTCACTCAAGGTCAAGCTTTCAGATTAAATAAGAACTATTTACAAGGGTGTAGTCTATCCGTTTTCGGATAGGCTTTCGCGGTGTTGCCGTCACCCTTGTATTTTTGCGCCCAATTTTACGTTCTTATCATAATTTGGAGGTACATATAGTCTATGAAAAAGATAACTGCGCTGCTGCTTGCGCTAATGATGTTGACCGGCGTCCTTGCCGGCTGCGGAAAGCCGAAGGATACCGGAAAAGCCGGCAAATTGAAGGTCGTCACGACCATCTTCCCCGCATACGATTGGGTCAGGGCGATCCTGGGCGACAAGGCGGATAACGCCGAGGTCACCATGCTGCTGGACAACGGCGTTGACTTGCACAGCTATCAGCCCACCGCCGATGATATTGTCAAGATCTCCGACTGCGACCTCTTCGTCTATGTGGGCGGCGAGTCCGACGGCTGGGTGGAAAACGCTCTGAAAAACGCCGCCAACAGGAATATGAAGGTCATCAACCTGCTGGAGGTGCTGGGTGATTCCGTGAAAACGGAGGAGACCGTTGAGGGTATGCAGGAGGACGGTCACGACCACGGTCACAGCCACGATGAACAGCTCACGGAGGATGACATCAGGGATCGCACCCTCTCGGATTTCGCCGGTGCGTGGAAGTCCCTGCACCCCTATCTGCTGAACGGCGACCTGGACAAATTCTGCCAACACAGGGCGGAGGAGGACGAGGACAGCTCGACCACAAAGGACACCTATCGGGAGAAGTACAAGACCTCGTGGCAATGCGACGCTGAGAAGATCTCTATCAACGGGAACACGATCACCTTCACTTATGCAGACGGAAAAACCGTTTCCGCTGAATACACCTATGCCGGTTATCAGCCGAAGCTGGATGACGAGGGCAAGATCCGCAGCGTCCGCTATCAGTTCGAAACCACCAGTGCCGACGCGCCCAAATATGTGCAGTTCAACGACCACGGCCACGAGCCGGGTGAGGCGGAGCATTTCCATATCTACTTCGGCAACGACGGCTTCGATGCGCTGATGAGCGGCAAGACCAATCCGTTTTTTGTGAAGGATGCGCTTTCCGCAGAGGACATCCTTGACGAGCTGATGGGGCATGACCATGGGGAGGAAAAGGACGAGCATGTCTGGCTGTCCCTGAAGAATGCCCAAGCACTCTGCGTGACGCTTGCGGACGCGCTGTGTGCCATCGACCCGGACAACAAGAACACCTATATCGCCAACGCCGCGGCGTATAGGGACAAGCTGGCCGCCCTTGACGCAGACTATAAGGCGGCTGTGGACGGTGCGGCCCATAAGACCGTTTTGTTCGGCGACCGTTTCCCGTTCCGCTATCTGGTGGATGATTACGGCCTGCGCTACTATGCCGCCTTTGCGGGCTGCTCTGCCGAAACCGAGGCCAGCTTTGAAACCGTTTCGTTCCTTGCCAAGAAGGTGGACGAGCTGGGACTTCCCTGCGTGCTGACCATCGAGGGCGCACAGCACAGGATCGCGGAAACCATCGTCCAGAACACCGCCGGGAAGAATCAGAAGGTGCTGACCATGGATTCCATGCAGTCCACCACCTCCAAGGACGTGGCAAACGGCGCCACCTACCTTTCCGTTATGGAGAAAAATCTCTCCGTGCTGAAGGAAGCGTTGGGGTAAGGAGGTAGGTCTATGGCTCAGCTCACTTGTCAAAATCTCTGTGTCGGCTACGATGGACGACCCGTTCTCCAAGACCTCACCTTTGAGCTCCTGGCAGGCGACTATCTCTGCATCGTAGGGGAAAACGGCTCCGGCAAGAGTACCCTTATGAAAACGATCCTCGGCTTGCAGGCCCCCATCAGCGGCAGAATTTTGACGGGCGATGGGCTGAGGAAAAACGAGATCGGCTATCTGCCGCAGCAGACAGTGGTACAAAAGGACTTCCCGGCAGCCGTGAGAGAGATCGTTCTCTCCGGATGCCAGGGACGCTGCGGCAGCCGTCCTTTTTATAACAAAGAAGAAAAGAAACTTGCGGCGGAGGCTATGGAGAAAATGCAGATTACACGGCTTGCAAGGCGGTGCTATCGCGAGCTGTCCGGTGGGCAGCAGCAGCGGGTGCTGCTTGCCCGCGCACTGTGCGCCACGCAAAAAATGCTGCTTCTTGATGAGCCTGTTTCCGGGCTTGACCCCAAGGTGACGGCGGAAATGTATACGCTCATCGAAAAGCTCAACCGTGAGGACGGCATCACCGTGATCATGATCTCTCACGATGTGGCTGCCGCCGTCCGATACGCCAGCCATATTCTGCATATTGGCGACACCGTTTTCTTTGGGACAAGGGCGGACTATCTCCAAAGCCCGCAAGGGCGGCTGTTTGACGTGAAGAAGGGCGGTGACAGCCAATGACTGCTATCTTGGAAAAGCTGACGCTCTATTGGGCATACCCCTTTGTCCGCTATGCCCTCATTGTCGGTGTGCTGATCGCGCTTTGCTCCTCCCTGCTGGGTGTGACGCTGGTGCTGAAGCGGTTTTCCTTCATCGGTGACGGTCTGTCCCACGTGGCGTTTGGCGCAATGGCGATTGCCGCCGTGCTGCAGATCACCAACAAAATGCCCCTTGTCATGGTCATTACCATCCTCAGTGCCGTGCTGCTCCTGCGCACCGGGCAGAATACGAAGATCAAGGGCGACGCCGCCATCGCCATGATCTCTGTCGGTTCTTTGGCTGTCGGTTATCTTCTGATGAACATTTTCTCCACCTCGTCCAATCTTTCGGGCGATGTGTGCAGCACGCTGTTCGGCTCCACCTCCATTCTGACGCTGTCCCCCGTAGAGGTATGGCTGTGCGTGGGAATGTCGGTGCTGGTCGTAGCGGTGTTCATCCTGTTTTACAATAAGATCTTTGCCGTGACTTTTGACGAGAGCTTCGCAAGGGCGACCGGCACGAGGGCGGGGCTCTACAACCTACTGATCGCCGTCGTCGTTGCGGTCATCATCGTGCTGGCGATGAACCTTGTGGGTTCCCTGCTGATCTCCGCACTGGTGATCTTCCCGGCACTGTCCGCCATGCGGATGTTCAAGAGCTTTCGCAGCGTGACCATCTGCGCGGCAGTCCTTTCGGTTTTCTGTGCGCTGCTCGGTAGTCTGGCGTCCATTCTCGCCGGTACGCCGGTAGGCTCCACCATCGTCGCCGTTCAGATCGGCGCTTTCGGCCTGTCATGGCTGGCAGGCACGGTATTGGGAGGTGTTCGCAGATGAAAAAACTATTATGCGTGCTGTTGGCAGCCCTGCTGCTCTGCACTCTCGCCGCCTGCGGCCATGAGGACACCGCACAAAAGCCCGCTGCGGAGGATGCAGAAGGCACCGCCGCGGTTGACATTGACCTGACCGTGCTCAGCGGCATCATGGTCTATTCCGAGGTCAACAGCATGATCTCCTTCCCAGATAACTACATCGGGAAAACTGTTAAAATGAAGGGACAATTTGCCATTGGATATGTATACAATACAGATGGCACGCCCGATGAATCCACAGCTCGATTTGCCTGCGTGATCGCCGATGCCACCGCCTGCTGCTCACAGGGGCTTGAATTTATCCTAACTGGCGAACATACCTATCCTGATGAGTATCCGGAGCTGGGGGCAGAGATCACCGTGGTGGGTACGTTTGAATGGTACGAGGAGGATGGTTTCCGGTACTACCGGCTGGGAAACGCATCGTTTGTAAACTGAGGCAGCGTGGGTCGTATCAACCGGAAATTCCGTGCCACGCTTCGATCACGAGATAAGCAGCAGCCCCCCGGACAATGAAACGTCCGGGGTGCTGCTGCTTGTCGTTAGATGTCCATTGTCAAGAGGTATGCGGCGTCTGTCGCCCAATCATATACGCATAGGGAAACATTTGTGTATGCGCTCGTTCCTGGGTTTCGATCCACCATTTTCCAGTAGCCGTCCGCGATCAAGGGCAGCTCCATATAGGTGGAAAGGCTCGTATAAGCAGCAACAACACCGTTGCGGCAAGCAACGCAAAGTAACATTCGTGCATTTGACCCGCGATGGCTCAATGGCAAAAGGTGTTCACTGTACCTCGCTGGGCTTTGTACCGACCTCCGCAACGTTATCGCAGCAGCTCTCGATCAGCTCCCTGTCGTGGGTGATCACGAGAATGGTTCTGCCGTTCCGCGCTTCGCTTTTCAGCCTTTCCGCGATCAGGCGCATATTCTGCCCGTCAAGGCCGCTGGTGGGCTCATCAAGGATCAGTATCCTGCGGCCGGAAAAGATGGCGCAGGCGATGGCAAGGCGCTGCTTCTGCCCGCCGGACAGGGTGGACGGGTGCGCGTCCCTGTACTCGTAAAGCCCAAATTCTTTCAGCAAATGTCTGGCACGGTCTTTGCTTTCTTCTGTCAATTCGGTATTCAGCAGCAGCTCCTCCGCCACGCTTGCCGTAAAAAAACTGCGTTGACGTGTCGTTGCCGCAGTAATAGATCTCCCTGCGCCGGACTGCCGCTCTTGCTTTTTTCCCATCTATCAGGATATGTCCCCTTGTCTGCTTTGTCAGCCCGCAGAGGATCTGCGCAAGGGTGGTTTTCCCCGCGCCGTTTTGCCCCGTTATGGCGGTCACCTTGCCCTTTGGAACGGACAGCGAAATATCCTCAAAAATAACTTCTTTGCGTATTCTTTTCGAGAGCCCTGCTGTCTTCAAGACGGCAGGGCTTTCGTCCAATACGGAGGGAGCGGGAAGGCACTTTCCCTCGTGCGGAGAGCGCAGACCCATGCCTAAGATGTCTGCTTCCGGCAGAAGGAGCAAATCCTCCGGTGTATACTCGGCCGCTATTCTGCCGTCCCGCAGATATAAAAACCGGTCTGCGATCCCCATCAGCCAGTCGATCCGATGCTCCGCGAGGAGCAGGGTAAAGCCCTGCTCCTTGAGCTGCCGGAGGGTCTGCGCAAGCTGCCTCGTCCCGGCGGCATCGAGGTTGGCCGTCGGCTCGTCGCACACAAAGGCCTTTGGCTTCATGGCATATACGGACGCAATGGCCGCCCGCTGCTTTTCTCCGCTTGAGAGGACGTCAACTGCCCTGTCTTTCAAATGGGACAGCTTCAACGCCTCTATGGCGGCGTCCGTCCTCTCCCGTATCTCCCGGGCGGACAGGCCGTAATTCTCGCAGGGAAAGGCGACCTCTCCGGCAAGCTCGGAGGAAAAGAACTGGCTTTTGGGGTCCTGAAAAACGCTTCCCACCAAACGCCCGATCTCCCATGTGGAAAGCCTGGATATGTCCTTGCCGTCTATCCTCACGCTTCCGCTGAAAGCTCCGGGATAATAGGACGGCGCAAGCCCGTTGACAAGCCTTGTCACGGTGGTCTTGCCGCAGCCGGAAAGCCCCGTCAGCACGACGCATTCGCCGCTTTTTACCGAAAGGGAAATGTCCCGCACGCCTCTGTCTGAGTTTTCGTATTGAAAAGAAGCGCGTGTAAGCTCGATCATGCCATGCTCCTTTCCAAAACCAAATAGGAAGCCGTGACTATCGCACATACGGCTGCCGCGATGTGATCCCGCGCCCCGGCCCTTTTCTCATAATAGCTGCCGCGCACGCCCGGACGCTCCGCGCCTCTTGCAACAGCGGAAACGGAAAGCTGATCGGCGAGCTGCAATACCCGAAGAAGAAACGGAACCAGCACATACTCTATGCTCTGCACGGGATGTGCGAGCAGCTGTCCCGCTGCGGTCAGCCCTCGGTTTTTCATGGACCTGCCTACGCCTTTCAGCTCCGTCCGCATGGTGGGGAAGAAGCGAAAGACCACAAGAAGCCCGAGAATGAACGGGGTGGGCATACGGAGGCGGGATAAAAACGCGGAGAGCATCCCCGGCGGCGTGGTGATCAGATCCCATGACACCAGAAAGATCGGTGACAGATTCCAGAACATCAGAACATAAAACTCCGAAAAGACCGGCATGTGCAGCCCGTGGAAGCGGATACCGTACAGCAGCAGCGCCAGCAGCAGATAAAAGCAGCCATAGGACGCGGCAAGGCGGAAATTCCGCTGTAAGACGAGATAAAGAAGCGCGCCGCCGGTCAGGATGCAGGTAAGCAGCACATTCCCGCCGATGGTTACTCCGGCAAAGACGCACAGCAGCGCCCACAGCTTGACCGGCACCGCAAAGGATGCGTCCGCTCTCATAGAACGCCGGCCTTCTGAAAATGCCTGCGGATCAGCCGACTGCCCACCATGCAGCCTAAAAAGCCCATCAGCGTCGTAAACAGCAGAATAAAGGCCAGCCAGCCGGGAGAGGTGTAGTAACGCACATAGGAATCGATGTAGCTCTGCTCCATACCGCTTGCCAGCGCAAAATCGTAGTAGGTGTCCCAGAAGAACCGGATGGGCAGCAGATTGACCCCGTTGTACAGCAGGCTCGCCGCCGTCCAGGCGGCGGTCAGCCGTTTCGGCTTTTGGCAGGAGCCTTCCTTCCAGAGAATCGCCTCGCAGAGGATCCCCACGAGAACGTAATAAGGAAGCAAGAACCAGTTGCCCATCAGCAGGAAAATCACGCCGAGGATCGTCATATAGATCAGCGTCACAAAACGCTTGCCGATCCGGCTGACCATGAGCATATAGACCGGCGCGCAGAGGAACATGGTGATCCCCACCGACAGCACCATGCTGACAAAGTCGTTGGCCATGCAGACCATATTGATAACGAGCTGGATCACGATCAGCACCGCCGAAAGCAGCACCGTGGTGATCACATCCCTGACAGACCATTTATTTGTTTCTTTCATAAACGCCTCCTTGTTTTCGACACTTTGTTTTCCAATATTGTACTCAGAATCCTGTTTTCTTCAGATTTTTCTACGCCGTCCACTCCATGCTCTCGCTCTGGAGCTGTGCCATGTGGCGGAACAGGCCGTTCTTTTTCAACAGCTCTGCCGGAGAACCCATCTCAACCACGCGGCCGCCGGAGAGCAGGACGATCTGATCGGCGTTCATGACGGTACGCATGCGGTGCGCAATGATGAGCACCGTCTTATCCTTGATCAACCCGGACAGCGCCGCCTGCACCGCCGTCTCGTTTTCCACATCCAGCGAGGCCGTGGCCTCGTCCAGCAAAATCACCGGCGCGTCCTTCAAGATGGCGCGGGCAATGGAGATGCGCTGCCGCTCACCGCCGGAGAGCCGGGAGCCGTTTTCCCCGATCAGGGTATGGTAGCCGTCCGGCAACCTGGATACAAAGGCGTCGCACTGCGCCGCCTTCGCCGCCGCCAGCACTTCCTCGTCGGTGGCGTCCCGTTTACCGAGGCGGATGTTTTCCATCACGGTGTCGGCAAACAGCACCACATCCTGAAATACGATGGCGTAGTTTTTCAGCAGTGCCTCGCCGTCCACCGTGGACACGTCCACGCCGCCCAGCCGCACCGTTCCCTCCGCCGGATCCCAGAAGCGGGCCGCCAGCTTGGCTGCCGTGGACTTGCCGCCGCCGGAGGGGCCCACCAGCGCCGTCACCTGTCCCTGCTTTGCCGTAAAGGAGACGTCCCGAAGCACGTCCTCTTTTTCCCGGTAGGCAAAGGTCACATGCTCAAAGCGGATGTCGTAGCCGTCAGGATCATATTCGGTCATGCCGGTCATGCGCGTTTCGTTCTCGATCTCCTGCATACGCTCGATGCGCACCTCGCAGGCGAAAACCGCAGCCATGTTGGCAAACATGGAGCCGATGGGGTCATATACCCGGGTGGCGGCGATAAGGAACATCAGAAACGGGATCAGCGACAGGTCGCCGCGGCTCATCAGCGTTACCCCCGTGAGGACGGTGGTGGCGATGCCCAGCTTTAGGAAGGATTGCGCCGCCGTGACCACGGAGCCTGTGAACAGCTCGCCCCGGATGGTGTCCTGCTCCGCCTCATCCAGCCTGCGGTTCAGGTCAGCGATATACCGCGTCTTTTGGTTGCACGCCTTGATCTCCGGCGCGCACTCCAGTGCCTCCTGCATGGCGTCAGTGGCCGCGCGGCGGGTAACGAGACCCCTTTTTATATGCCGCTTTTCCATGCGCCGGGAGAGATAGACCATCAGCAGCGACGCGGGCACCACCCACAAAAGAGCCAGCGCCATTCGCCAGTCGTAAAGCAGCATGCCTGCGGAAATCAGCGCTGTGGAGATGAGCGCGCCGTGCATGGCGGGGTAAAAGTGGGAGAATGCCTTTTCCAGCGTCTCCGTATCCCCCATGATGGTGGTGGTCAGGTCAGTCAGGTCACGGTTTCCAAAGAAGGACAGTGGAAGCTGGCGCAGCACCTCCGCCAGCCGGATGCGGCGGTTGGCGCTTTCCCGGTAGGTGGCTTCGTATAGGGCTCTGTATTGGATCAGGAAGGTTACAAAGAGCGCGGCGAGGGCAAGAACGCCCGCGACCAGAAAGCGCGTAAGCCCAGCCCTTGGGTCGGTGCCGTTTGTCAGCGCCTCTACGATGCCGGAGAGTGCCGTGGCCAGCACGCCCACCGGCAGCATTTTGCTGATGTTGACCAATACGGACCAGAACACGGCGGCCACATAGTCTTTTGCGCCCTTCTCCGTCATGGCGTATTTTTTTCGGATGCGTTCGATCATGCGGCACCTCCTACCTTCCACTGCGCGGCCTTTTGGTATTCCTCCCACATAGCGGCGTATACGCCGCCCTTTTCAAGAAGCTCGTCGTGCTTTCCTTCCTCGGCGATCTCGCCGTCCCGGATGACGAGGATGCGATCCATGTTCCGCACCGTGGACAGACGGTGGGCGATCATCAACACGGTCTTGCCCTTCATCAGCGCCTCGAACGCCTTTTGTATCTTCGCCTCGTTCTCCGGGTCTGCAAAGGAGCTGGCCTCATCCAGCACCACGATGGGCGCGTCCTTTAAAATCGCCCTTGCCAGCGCAATGCGCTGCATCTCACCGCCGGAGAGGTACACGCCCTTGGTGCCGATCACGGCGTCCAGCCCACCCGGCGTCTTTTCCAGAATATCTCCGCACTGAGCAAGCTGCGCCGCATGTAATATCTCCGCCTCGGTTGCGTCCGGCCGGGCGGCGCGGATGTTGTCGCGGATGCTCTTCTTAAACAGGCGCACCTCCTGAAAGACAAAGGAGATCTGCTCCATCAGCTCCGCGGTGGGGATGCTGCGCACATCCCGTCCGCCCAAGAGCACCGCCCCTGCCTGCACATCGAAAAAGCGCGGGATCAGCCGGGCGATGGTGGTTTTGCCGCCGCCGGAGGGTCCCACCAACGCCCACGCCTTCCCCTGCGGCAGATGGAAGCTCACATTCGTCAGCGCGGGCCTGTCTGCGCCGTCATAGGAAAAGGTGGCATTCTCAAAGGAAATGCCGCTACCTGCGGGCTTGCTTCCGCTGTCCGCCGCAGGCTCGGGAAGGGGGGACTCCTTCAATATGGCCTCCAGCTTGTTCACTGCCTCGGCGGCCTCCATCTGTGCGTTGACCGCGTACATCAGCCGCTCCATCATAAAGGCAAGCTGGGGCGCGAAGAAGATGTAAAACACCAGATCGGCCAGCACTGCCCAGCCGTCCGCCGCGCCGCCGATGAGAACCATTCCCAAGGGCATGAGAAGCAGGAACATGGCGTTCAGCACCACCGTAAGCAGCGTGTAGGGCATACGGCACATCATGGCGTAGCCGCTGGCAAGGTCGCGGTAGCTGAGGATGGCGGCATGAAAGCTCTTGAAGGAGTAAACCGTCTGCTGGAACACCTTCACCACCGGGATGCCCCGGACATACTCCGTGGCCTCGGCGGAAATGCGCTCTCCGGCGCGCTGGTATTCCTCAAAGAACTTCATGCTGGTGCCCGTCATCATGGTCATCAGGCAGATAAGCCCGATAATCATGGGGATCAGGCAGGCGAGCCCCATGCGCCAGTCAAAGACAAAGAGCAGCCCCACCGCCAGTGTCGGCGTTACGATCCCGCCCACCGCGTCTGGGATGGTGTGGGCAAGGAGCGTTTCTGTCAGCGCCGCGTTGTCGTCGATCTGCTTGCGAAGCCGCCCCGTGAGGTTGTCGTTAAAGTACCCCAGCGGCAGGTCAATGAGATGGGCGGCCGCCGCCTTTCGCATATTCGTCGCCACCCGGAAGGCCGCAAGGTGCGTACACATGAGCCCGGCGAAATAGATCGCCGCGCTCAGAAGCGCCGCCGCCAGCGCATACCAGCCGTAGCGGGCAAGCCCTGCCGGAACGCCGCCTCCCGGCGTTAAAATGCCCCGGGCTGCGTACCAGACAAAGACGAATGGGAAAATGCCGACTGCCGCCGAAACGCCGGACAGCCCGCAGCCCAAGACGGACAGCCACTTATGCCCTCCGGCATACGCCAGCAGCCTGCCCAGCACTGGCGGCTGCTTTTCCTTTTTCTGTTTGCTCATATTCCGTGTTCCTTTCTAAAAATATGTAGAATCTTGGAGGATGTGCCGTGCCGGTTAAAGATGGCTAACCAGCAGTTATTTTTTTAAGGCTCATTCGAGCCTTAAAAGTCCGCTCCAGCCGGAGTGGAAAAAGATAGCCAGTTCATCGACGTATTTCATGGCTTCCTCTCTCGGCATATCGTGGACGATGGTTTCACACACCGCCGTAAAGTAGGCTCTTGTGATCATGTGATGGAGCTGACGAGTCATGCTCCCGGAGAGCATACCGTTTTTTCTGAGGAGGGCGTAGTATTCCTCGGATCGATCGACCTCCAGCTCCACCAACACCTCGATGAAATCCGCGTAGCCTGTTCCTTCCGCCCGGCAGAGGATCAGCTTGAATTCGTCGAAATGGTCGTACATGAACGCGACAAGCTCGTGCAGGTGCTGGGTGGAAAGCTCCAGACTGTCTTTTGTTCTTCCCTCCGGGATGAGGTCAAAATAATCATCCTGTGCCGCCTTGAAGCGGGTGAGCAGCTCGCTTGCGGTCTCGCCCACAAGGTCTTCAAACAGAGCGGTCTTATCCGGGTAGTAGCCGTAGAAGGCACCCTTCGTGAAGCCTGCCTCCGCGACGATTTTATTCAGAGATGCGTCCTTGAAGCCTTTTTCCAGGAATTCTTTTTTTCCAATCACAAGGATCTTCCTTTGGGTTTCCGCTCGTTCCATTGCCAACCTCCAAATATACCGCCGGTATATACTACTGGTATATTATAACCGAGCATATTGGGCTTGTCAATGGGAGTGACACATTTTATACTAAACACATATACCCTTGCCTGGAGGGTTCGCGATATTGTTTTGCGCATGGAAGGGAGTTCATACAGCCATATATGGAATCTCCAGTGAAATGCCTGCGGCACTTCGCTGGAAAAGCACTTAAAACAGCAGCTATGGCTGATTTTTTGACTTGCCCTTCATCTCACCCATTCTATCACCGCAAAATACCCTTTGCAACGCAAATGGTTCATCGGAGTGCCGCCTGCGCGAGGCAATCTCTGACCGCTTCACGAATGGCATCGCTGGTAAATGTTGCAGATGAAACGGCATCCACATCCCAGGTCTGCGCCTCCACGATTTGGGAAGGGAGCTCATCTATTGCGCGGTCTGAGATATTTACTGTTTCGCTGTGAGATAGGACATGTACAGACAATATGCTGCGCCCGTCAAACTCTACCTCTACGGTAACCGGACCGGAATAACCTTCAGCGGAAGCCGTATAAACGCCCGCCGTGTAGATGTCTCCCGATTTGCCGCATCCTGCGCACAGCAGCAGCGCACCCACCAGCACGGAGAACAGCACTGATTGCACCCCTTTTTTCATGTGTTCGAACCTCCTGTTTTTTTGTTCTGCTCCGTTATCCTGAAGGGGAGGCATACCGGAACGTTTAATACCGGATGTGTAATGACCTCCGCTTCTACATCAAAGATTTCCCGCAACGCCTGCTGGGTAATAACCTCTTGCGGCGTACCTGCGCTGTGCAGTGTCCCGTCTTTGATCGCCACCAAATAGTCTGAAAACATGATGGCATGATTTAAATCATGAAGAACCATTACGATGGTAACACCATTTTCCCGGTTGAGGCGGCGCAGAAGGTACAATATATCCAGTTGGTGCGAGATGTCCAAATAGGTCGTGGGTTCATCCAGAAACAGCAATCCGGTTTTCTGCGCCAACGCCATGGCGATCCATGCCCGCTGTTGTTGACCTCCCGAAAGCTTCTCCATTTCTCTATGTTCAAGGGAACTCATGCCTGTACTGGCAAGAGCCCACTGAATGATCTCCCGATCCTTTTCGCCGAGACCGCTTAGCGCCGACCTGTAAGGAAAACGCCCGTATTCCACAAGGTCGCCGACTGTGATGCCGGCAGGGGCTTGCGCTCCCTGCGGCAGCAGCGCAAGTCTCTGGGCAACACGCTTTGTCGGCATTCTGTGGATCGCTTCGCCATCAAGGTATACTACGCCGGAATCCGGGGAAATGATCCGGCACAGTGTCTTCAGTATGGTGGATTTTCCAGAGCCGTTGGAGCCTATCAAGGTGGTTATGCTGCCTTCAGGGATTTTTAAGTCAAGCCCCCTGAAGACGGCCTCCCCGTTATATCCGGCAGACAAAGGCCATTCCTGTCAGCCCGGCAGCCAGCGCCCTGGGCATACGCATTTCCAACATAATCATTCCAACACCAGAAGCCTTAGCGGGGGACATAACCGTTTCCGCAAAGACCTTGAAGCTACCGCCAGCAATGCCGGTGCAGACGGAGAGAACCATTGAGAACCCAAGCAGCAGCACCAATGCGGCAAGAATAATCAGAAAAGCCGGCGCGGAGCGTTTGTATCTCTCTTGTCTCTGCGATATTCCCGCAACCGCGCCTGTTTCCTTACTCAACGTCCCCATGGTTCAGAATCGCATTCGCGAGTTTTTCCAAATAGAGTCCCTTTCCCATCGCCGTAAAAGCCATATTATACTGATCCTCATTGATACCAAAGTAAACGTTGCCGGCTTTGACCGCTTTCATATTCTTCCACACGGCAAGGTCCCCCGTGTCTCCAGCTCTGCCGTCGTCGCTAAAAAAGAAGATGTGATCTGCATCGATCAGGGAAAAGTATTCTGCATCGACCACTTCACCCCAGACATTCTCCGGTACTCCGGCTGATGGTGTGAGCTTCAGCTCATCGTAGACAAGCTCACCCGGCCCGCCGCTGCGATAGATGTAATAGGAACCAAAATGAACGGAATTGGCCTCCAATACAGCAAAGGTTTCGTCCCCAATCATATCCCTGATTCTCGCCGCAAGCTCCGCAGCTTTGGCGTCGTAGTCGGCAAGCCATTTTTCTACGGCTGCTTCTTTATCAAACCACTGCCCCAGTTGCTTAAATCTTCCGCGCCAGTTAACATAGCTCTTCACCCCTTCCCCCATGCACGTCTCGGCAATACCGGCGCACCATGAGGGTAACGGTTTCGATCTCCTTTTCCTTGTTCAAGCTCTGAAGTCCTTTCTATTTTGTATGCAGTTAGCCATATCTAACTGTCTGGCGGAAGAAAAGGCAGGCCACCTGTATGCAGTCTGCCTTTTGTCTGATGCGAAGGCCCGCAGCAGCCCAGAGCTTACAGCACCAAGGAGGGCGCGGTGTAGACCCGTGCCTTCAGCTCGCTGTTAAGCATATACAGCCCCTTGCTGTCACCGCCGAACAGCTCCATCTTTGTGATGAGGTCGGCGGCGTTCTTCTCCTCCTCGCCCTGCTCCTTAATGAACCAGTCCAGCATCTGCATGGCGCGGAAGTCCTTGGCCTCGTATGCGGCGGCGTAGATGGCGTCGATGCTGGCGGTAACCAGCTTCTCATGCGCCAGCGCCTTTTTCAGCGGCGTCATGTGGTCGCCGCGCTCCCACTCCGGCTTTGCAATGGCCTCAAAGGTGACGCCCTCGCTGTTATTCTGCAAATACTGATAAAACAGCATGGCGTGATCCCGTTCCTCCTGCGCCTGCACCCGGTACCAGTTCTCAAAGCCGTCTAAGCCCACGGAGGCGTAGTAGTTGGCAAAGTCCAGATACAGATAGGCGGAGTAGAACTCCTTATTGATCTGCTCGTTGAGTAGTTTCGATACATTAGCGTTCATGATGCTTCTCCTCCATAATATTGTCTTTTTTCTGCTCCCGGCAAGCGGGGCAGATGTACCGAATTCTAAGGTCGTAGGAGAGGATCTCCTGCCCCAGCGCCTTCTGGATCCGCTCCTGCATATCCGGCAGGCGAACATCCGCAATTTTCCCGCAACGACTGCAAATCAGGTGATCGTGCCGTTCCGTTCGGTCGTACCGATTCGGCGACCCCGACTCGGTGATGCGGTGCAGCAGGCCCTCCTCTGCCAAGGCGTTCAGATGCTTATACACAGTGCCAATGGCGATACTGGGATGTTCTCTTTTCATTTCCAGGAACACCTGCTCCGCCGTGGGATGCCGCTGAAGCTCCGTGACGGCGGCCAATATCTCCTCTGCGTATTTCGGCATACTGCGCCCCCTCCAAAAAACAAGAACTATTCTTATTCTTGTTTTCCATTATACGCATATTCATCCTGTTGTCAATAGCTATGGAGGGCTTACGTTAAAAAAATGGTAAAAAAGCCTTGACACGCCGAACTGTATCTGATATAGTCACAGTATAAACTGTATCAGCGGCAAACACAGTTATGTTGGAGGTTAATTATGCGTCAGATATTACTTTTTGCGGCACTTGCCGCCTCGCTGGCACTGCTGAGCGGCTGCGCGCTGTCCAAAGCAAAAAAGGACACGGAGGATATGACCGACAAGGCGGCGTATCATAAGATCAGTGCCGAGGAAGCCTATGAGATAATGGCCTCGCAGGAGGTCGTGGTGGTGGATGTTCGCACCCGGGAGGAATACGACGGCGGGCATATTGAAAACGCCGTCCTTGTCCCCAACGAGAGCATCGGGAGCGAAATGCCCGAGGCGCTGCCCGATAAGGAGGCAACGCTGCTGATCTACTGCCGCAGCGGCCGCCGCAGCAAGGACGCCGCGGAAAAGCTGCTATCGCTTGGGTATCAGAATGTCTACGACTTCGGCGGCGTCATCGACTGGCCCTACGAGCTTGTGAAGGAGGGATAAGGGTGGACAGCTCTTTTAATCTGGCGGTTCACGCGCTGGTCTGCCTGAGCCACAGTGGACGCTCCCTCAGCAGCGAAGAGCTGGCGGAGAACATCTGCACCAATCCCACCCGCGTCCGCCGGGTGCTGGCGGGGCTGAAAAAGGCGGGGATGGTGGAGACCCGGGAGGGCTTGGACGGCGGCTACCGCCTGACGGCAGACCCGGCGACGCTGACCCTGCGGCAGGTGGCGGAGGCGGTGAATACCCGCTTTGTGGACTGCGCGTGGCACAGCGGCGACATTGACCGGGACTGCGCCATCTGCTCCGGCATGGCGGGCGTGATGGACGCGCTGTACCGGGGCATGAACGAGGAATGTGCCGCCTATCTGGCGCACATTACCATCACAGATATTGAAACACGGCTTTTTACACAGAAATAGGAGGATTTTATGATGCTTACCATTACGACCAACAGCTTTGAAAACGACGTTCTCCGTGCGGACAAGCCCGTGCTGGTGGACTTCTGGGCACAGTGGTGCCCCTACTGCCGCCGTATTGCTCCGGCCTTCGACAAGGTGGGCGAGCAGTACGCCGACACCCTCATCGCCGGGAAGATCAACTACGACGAGGAGCCGCAGCTGATTCAGCGCTTCGGTATCGACACCATCCCCACGCTGCTGCTCTTTAAGAACGGCGAGGTGATCGGCTCTGTGGTGGCTCCCGGCTCCAAGGCAGCCATCGAAGCATTTATCAAGGAAGCGCTTTCTCAGTAAGGAGACAGCCATGGAAAAAATCTACGATATGATCGTTATCGGCGGTGGCCCCGCCGGATACACCGCCGCCCTGTACGCCGCCCGTGCCGGACTTTCCACGCTGGTGCTGGAGAAGCTCTCCGCCGGCGGGCAGATGGCGCTGACGGAGCAGATCGACAACTACCCCGGCTTTGAGGGCGGCATCGACGGCTTTACGCTGGGCGAAAAAATGCAGCAGAGCGCCGAGCGCTTCGGTGCGGTGACGGAGCTGGCGGAGGTGTATAAGGCCAGCCTTTCCGGGAGGATCAAGACGCTGGAGACCAGCGAGGGTGTTTTTCAGGGCCGCACGGTGGTCATCGCCACCGGTGCGACACCCCGCCCCTTGGGCATTCCCGGCGAGGAGGCACTCGTCGGCAAGGGCGTGCACTACTGCGCCGCCTGCGACGGCGCGCCCTATTGGGGCAAGACCGTGGCGGTGGTGGGCGGCGGCAACTCCGCCGCGGCGGACGCCCTGACCCTGTCCCGTATTGCAAAAAAGGTCTACCTCATCCACCGCCGGGACAGCCTGCGGGCTACGAAGGTCTATCATGAGCCGTTGATGAACGCGCCCAACGCAGAATTCTGCTGGAACAGCACCGTTTCCGCGCTGCTGCACGAAAGCCGTCTGACTGGGTTGCGGCTGCAAGATGTCAACACCGGCGCGGAGCGTGAGCTTGCCTGCGACGGCGTGTTCATCAGCGTGGGACGCGCCCCGGCGACGGAGCTGTTCCGAAGTGAACTGGCGCTGGACAAGTCCGGCTATATTATGGCGGACGAATCCACCCGCACGAATCTTCCCGGCGTGTTTGCCGTAGGCGATGTCCGCACCAAGGCGCTGCGGCAGGTGGTCACCGCCGTATCGGACGGCGCGGTGGCTGTCCACTACGCAGAGGAATATCTGGCGGAGAACCGATAGAGAGGCTGCGAACGATCCTCTCATCGGCAGTTCCTGTCCGCAGGCAACACGATTGCGAGCCTTGCCTCATAGGGGTGCAGGGTAAGAGAATTTAAGGAGACAATATATGTGGCTGTTTTTAGGAATTTCTGCGATCATTTTTACAGGATTCAATTTGATTTGCTCTTTTAAAAGTAAGAATGAAAAATGGTTTAGATTCGGAGCCATTTCTTTCACTGCATTGACCGTATGTTCGTTTTATTCAGACGGAGCGATGCGTGTGCTAAATGAAGATTGGGGAGGCTTGATGGATATCATGCCAACCATGAGCAAGGCTCTGTGGGTATGTGTAGGAATATCGATTTTATTAAACTCTGTTTCGCTCTTTAGAGAGAAATAACCACATTTCTATCCCAAGGACAACACCCCCGGCTGCACACGGCAGGTCTGTGCCTTTGCCGTAGCCTACGTGGAATTTGAAAAGCTGAACGCCAATGCTTGTATATGATAAAGAAGCAGACTAAAAATGACAGCTTCCCACTGTTCCAGCAGAGCAAAGGAGTGCCCCAATAGGCACTCCTTTTTCATAGCTTTACGCCTTATTCAGCAAGATTTGAAAGTCGCGCCCTTCGGAACGTTTCGGACGAAGATCAGGAAATGGAAAAAGGCAGCGCTGTAAATTGCAAGGAAGTGCAGCAAAAAGCGCAGCCGCAGATGTTCTCTGCGGCTGCGCTTTTATCCATTCCCTCAAGGCTTCAGCCTCACGCAGCACCATATTGCCGTCTAAATCAGCAACGCCGTTTCACTTTTGAGGCATCGGGCGGCTGGCCGATGCCAGCCTCGGCGCGGGGATACCGTCCAGCCTCCCGCCGCTTACTCCGCGCAGAGCTCAGCCACCAGAGCGTCCATCTGCGCCTCACTGGTTTGGTTCAGTGCGCCGCGCAGCGATACCTCCGTTTCGCACAGTCGGAGATCCTTCATCTTTTCCAGCTCGGCGCGCATCAGCCGCGCAGCGGCGGGTGCCCAGGATCCGTTTTCCATCAAGCCGACCCGGCGGCTCCGGAAACCCTTGGCCTGTAAATGCTCCAAAAACGCCTTCATGGGCGGAAACAGTCCTCCGTCATAGGTGGAGCTGGCCAACACCAGCTTCCCGCAGTAGAATGCGCTGGTCACGGCATAGGACAGGTCTGTCACGGTCAAATCGCACAAGGTAACTCGCGCGCCTTTTCCCTCCAGCTTGCCCTTGAGGATCTCCGACGCATGGGCGGTGTTTCCGTGGATGGACGCATGCGCGATCAGTATGCTCTCCGGTTCCTCCGGCTTCCACTGTGACCACAGGTCATACAGCCGCAGATACTCCTCCAATCCCTCTGTGAGCATCGGGCCATGGAGCGGGCAGATCGTTTTGATCTCCAGTGCGGAGACCTTTTTCAGCAGAGCCTGCACCTGCGCGCCGTATTTGCCGACGATATTGTAATAATACCGCCGCGCCTGCGGCGCCCACGGGGCGCGGGCAGTCCGCTCCAGCGCACCGAAGCGGCCAAAGGCATCCGCTGAAAACAGGATCTTTTCCGTTTCCTCATACGCTGTCATTACCTCCGGCCAGTGTACCATCGGCGCCATCAGGAAGCGCAGTCGGTGCGTACCCAAGGAAAGCGTATCTCCTTCGCCGACCTCCAGCATACGCCCCTCCGTCAGCGCACCTGTGCCGAAGAACTGCTTGATCATGGTAAATGTTTTCGCGTTTCCCACGAGCTTCATCTCCGGGTACCTTTGCGCCAGATGCATGAGGCTGCCGGAATGATCCGGCTCCATGTGTGTGACCACAAGATAGTCGGGACTGCGCCCCTCCAACACCTGCGCCACATTGGAAATCCAATCCTCCGCCGCCCGTGCGTCCACGCTGTCCATCACAGCGATCTTCTCATCCAAAATGACATAGGAGTTGTAGCTCACCCCCATAGGTTGGACGGGGTACTGGTTTTCAAAGAGTGCCAATGTGTTATCATCCGCCCCTACATAGCGGATCGCATCCGTTACCGTTCGGATGGCCATCGGAAAAACACCTCCTGATTTTCTGTTTTGAACCGGCATTGGCCGGTTTTTCTATCTGAAGCAAATGCTCCCAATAGGGGCTGAAAGCAGCACCTCTACACCCGGCATACGGCCACCGCGCGATGCCCTGCAGGCAGGCCGTCCGGTGCATCCGGGGAAAGCTCCCAGCGCACCCTTCCCGCCCACTGGGAGGCGACGGCGGAGAAGTGGAGCAGCACGATGCCCAGATCCAGCGCGGCGTCGAGGTTGTCGGTGTAGGCGTCCTCCTGCTGCACCAGATAGATGCTGTGGCCACGGACAAGGAAGCCGTAGGGCTGGCGGTTGAGGTAGCTGGGGGACAGGGAGGCGGCGTAGAAGGCCTGCCAGAGCATATCGTCATAGAAGTCCATCATTTCATCAAGCCCGGACTTGTTGCTCCAGCTTTCCATGTGGACCAGCTCATGCACGCTCTTTTTCGGCGCGTAGTACTGCTGTTCGGCCTGCACATCGATCTGCGACATGCTCTGAATGTTCATCCGCAGCTTTTTCACCGTCTTTTCTCCGTAGCCAAAGGCCACGATGGCCGCCACCTCCAGCGGGGTGGTGAGGGACAGATCCTTTTTGATCTTGTCGCTATCGGTAAAGGTCAGCCAGCAGGTGTCGATATCCAGCTCCGTCAGCTTGAGGACAAGATCCTCCATCATGTACCCGGCGTTGACACCCGCGTGGATGTGCCGGGCAGACATAAGGAGCAGATAGTGCGGCGCGCCAATGAGGAACTGCTGGTAGCCCGCGGAGCTTTCCAGTGCCGGCTGCGCGTCCTTGTCCAGCACAATCAGCTCCGTGGCGATCTCCGGAACAAGGCGGGGGCAGGTCTTTTCATAGTAGGTGCGAAGCTGGGCGAGTGCCTCGTTCGGCACCTCCTTTCCGCGAAAGGCGCGAACGGATTTACGGTTTTGGATCATAGCACTGTAATTCATGGTAGCATCTCCTTTCCGAAACTCGTTTATTGCGTTCTGACTTGCTTTGCTGTGCCTCCTTTGGAAAAAGGGCGGACAAGCGCGGGATCGTGCTTGTCCGCCCCATCTCGCGGAACACGGTCTCCCCGGCAGGGAGGCAACAGAGCCTTCCGGCAGCCTATTTCTTTCTTCCGCTCCCCGCGCCGGTCACTGCACGGACTCTAAAATCGCGTCCGCCAGCGTTTCCAGCTCAACGGCCTTGTCCTCCCCCAGCGAGGAGGCAAGACTGAGCCGCTCGTTGAGCACCGTCATGTTCTTCAGCTCGTTGTTGACGAATTTTTGCATGAGGTCGCCGGACTTCACCGCCCATGAGCCGTTTTCAATGAGGGCGAAGGTGCGGTTTTGCAGGTTCAGTGCCTTCATGTCCATAAGGAAGTCGTGCATGGCGGGGTAGATGCCCAGATTGTAGGTCACCGAGGCCAGCACGATGTGGCTGTACTTGAACGCCTCGGAGATCAGCTGGGACACGTGGGTGGAGGACACATCGTACAGTGCCACACGGCTCATGCCCTTGTCGCAGAGCCTTGCCGCAAGTGCCTGCGCCGCGTTCTCCGTGTTGCCGTACATGGAGGCGTAGACGATCAGCACGCCCTTTTCCTCCGGCGCGTACCGACTCCATGTGTCGTACTTCCCGATGAACCAGCCCAGATTCTCCCGCCACACCGGGCCGTGGAGGGGGCAGATATACTTGATCTGATCTAAGATCCCACCGGCCTTTTTCAGCAGGAGCTGGATGTGCGGGCCGTACTTACCCACGATGTTGGTGAGATAGCGGCGGGCATCGTCCAGCCAGTCCCGCTCAAAGTCCACCTCGTCGGCAAACAGCTTGCCGTCCAGCGCGCCGAAGGTGCCGAAGGCGTCGGCGGAAAAGAGGACGCCGTCGGTGACGTCGAGAGTCACCATGGCCTCCGGCCAATGCACCATGGGCGCACCCACAAAGGTGACGGTGTGCCTGCCGAAGGAGAAGGTGTCCCCCTCCTTCACCTCGATGCACTCATGGTCGTCCACATGGAAGCCGAACTGCCGCATGAGCATGAAGGCCTTTTCGTTGGAGATGACCTTCACCTTGGGGTGCCGCAGCAGGATCTCCTCGATGCAGGCGGCGTGATCCGGCTCCAGGTGGTTGATGAGCAGATAGTCCAGCTCACGCCCTGCCAGGACGTGGTTCAGGTTCTCCAGCAGCTGGCGGCAGGCGGACCAGTCCACGGTGTCGAACAGCACCGTTTTCTCGTCCAGCAGACAGTAGGCGTTGTAGCTGACGCCGCGGGGAATGGGGAAGCAGTTTTCAAACAGGGCAAGGCGGTGGTCGTTGGCGCCCACCCAGTAGAGGTCGCTGGTCACATTACGCACACAATACATATCTCATACCCTCCCGGCTCAAGCCTTCACAAATTGATCCTTGCCCTCCGCGCACTCCGGGCATACCCAGTCGGCGGGGAGCTGCTCAAACAACGTACCCGGTGCGATCTCGCCGTCCTCGTCGCCCAGCTCCGGCACATACTCGTAGCCGCAGCCGCCGCACACATAGGTGTCGCCGATGGGCGTGGGCTTGGGCGGCGTGGGACGCTTCATCTTCACCATCGGCGGCGCGGGCTGCTTCTCGCCGCTGTCCAGCGCGGCAGTGAGCAGAGGCAAAATCTCCATCACGTCGCCCACGATGCCGTAGTCGCAGTTCTTGAAGATGGGTGCGTTGCCGTTTTTGTTGATGGCCACGATGGTGGAGGCATCCTTGATGCCCTTGAGGTGCTGGGTGGCGCCGGAGATGCCGCAGGCGATATAGAGGTTGCCGGTGAACTTCTGCCCGGACATACCCACATAGCGGTCAAGGGGCAGGTATTTCAGCGTCTCCGCCACGGGACGGGACGAGCCGATCGCCGCGCCGGCGGCCTTGGCCAAGCCCTCCACCAGCTTCATGTTCTTCTTTTCGCCGATGCCCTTACCGGCGGAGACCACACGCTCCGCCTTGGGAATGGGCGTATCCATGGGGATGCCCACGGAGAAGTCGTGGCCGTCCTTTTTCAGTGCCGCCACAAGGTCGTTGACCTGCTGGGCGGCGTCGCCCTCCCGGAAGATGGTGCGCTTGCGGATACCGGTGATGGGTGCGGGCTTCTTAGCCGCCGAGCGGCTTTCGCCGCCGGAGCTCTTGCCCAGCCTGCCAATGAGATGGGAGGCGATGACCACCCGCTGGATCTCGTTGGTGCCCTCATAGATGGTGGTGATCTTGGCGTCGCGGTAGGCGCGCTCCACCTCCATGCCCTTGAGGAAGCCGGTGCCGCCGTGGATCTGCACGGCGTCGTTGGTGACCTCCAGCGCGATGTCCGAGGCGTACATCTTCGCCATGGCGGACTCCATGCCGTAGGGGGCGTGCTGCTCCTTCAGCTCCGCCGCGGAGTAGACGAGGAAGCGGGCGCAGCGCAGCTTGGTGGCCATGTCCGCCAGCTTGAAGGAAACGGCCTGCTGTGCCGCGATGGGCTTGCCGAACTGGACGCGCTCCTTGGCGTAGGCCAGCGCGTGCTCAAAGGCCCCCTGGGCGATACCCAGTGCCTGCGCCGCGATACCGATGCGGCCGCCGTCCAGCGTGGACATGGCGATCTTGAAGCCGTCGCCCTCCTTGCCCAGCAGGTTCTCCTTGGGTACCTTCACGTCGTTGAAGATCAGCTCCGCCGTGGAGGAGGAGCGAATTCCCATCTTGTCGTAGTGGTCGCCGAATTCAAAGCCCTTCCAGTCTTTCTCCGCGATGAAGGCGGAGATGCCCCGGGTGCCGATGTCCGGCGTGGTGACGGCGAATACCACATAGGTGTCCGCCTTGGGCGCGTTGGTGATAAAGATCTTACCGCCGTTGAGCAGGTAATGGTCGCCCTTGTCCAGTGCCGTGGTTTCCGTGCCGCCGGCGTCCGACCCGGCGTTAGGCTCGGTGAGGCCGAAGGCGCCCAGCTTTTCGCCTTCTTGCCAGCGGCACGAGATACTTCTGCTTCTGCTCCTCCGTGCCGTAGGCGAAGATGGGCCACGCGCCCAGCGACACGTGGGCGGAGAGGATCACGCCCGTGCCGCCGTCCACACGGGCCAGCTCCTCCACGGCGATGGCATAGCTGAGAATGTCAAGCCCCGCGCCGCCGTACTCCTTGGGGAACGGCAGCCCCAGCCAGCCCAGCTGTGCCATCTTTTTGACAGGTTCGTCAGGGAACTCATTGTTCTGATCCAGCAGGAAGGCAAGAGGCTTGATCTCCTCCTCCGCAAAGGCCCGGATCTTGGCGCGCAGCTCCTCGTGCGCGGGTGTGGTCTGAAACAGCATACGGTGTACCTCCTTATATCACGTTTGTTGGGTCGCTTCCTCTTTTTGAATTGCTTCGCCGGTCAGCAACCGGTGCAGGCTCACGGCGCGGAACGCCTCGTCCTGCTTTCGCTGCAGCTCCGTTAGCTGGCAGTGGATGTCGCATTTCCCGTGTTCGCTTTGCCAGCGGCAGTCATACCCCGGCTCCATGCAGGCGCACAGGACGTCATGCTCTCCCATGACGGCCATGAGGTCGTAGAGGGAAACGCCACGCAGGTCGCAGGACAGCCGGCAGCCGCCGGCTGCGCCCCGGCTCACCTGCACCAGCTCCCCAGCGGAGAGCTTTCGCAGGATCTGATAGGCAAACTGCATGGGGATCAGCTCCGTCTCCGCCATCTCGGCGGCGGAGTGCTTCTCTTCGTCCAGCAGCACCCGCAGCATCCGCAGTGCATAGTCCGTTTCCCTTGTGATGAGCATATCCCTGCATCTCCTTTTTGGTTATATACCCATTCTATCAATCTTGACAAATCTTGTCAAGATATTTTTGGAGGAATTATACCGTCATTCTGTCATATTCCGAAAAAACGCACCGCCTTGCCATGCAAAATATTGGTAGAGACAGCCTCGGCGTGGAGAACCATTGCGCACGAGAAAGACCATGCCCGCTGAAAATCAGAGCGGCGGGGCAGTTTACTGTCCCGCCGCCCATGGTTCAAGCTTCTGTTAGACTGATAGATTGAAATGGATCGAGCTGCTTCGGCAATTCGTTTTCTTCAGCTGGAGCCGCCTGCTCTTGCACGGCGTCCGCTGTTGGCTTTGCGTGGCTCCGCGACCCATACCCGGCCCCAAAACGTTTATTCATTTTGCAAGGCCCGGGATAGTGCCTCCCAAAATGTAAGACGACTACTGACAGAAATGCTTATTGCCAGACAGGGCTTCGCAGTTATCTGGCCTGTCGGCTTTTAACGCAGTATGGTTTTACCTGTGCCCATCTCTCCGGCGGATACAGTTTTTATCAGGTCGTAACAAAAGAGCAGCAGACAGCGCAGAGTGCCTATCCCTGCGGAATGGAGAAGCTATGAGTGAAAATTTATTTGGTTTGACGGTTGCGGCAGATAAAGGCTTGGATGATCTGCAATGCCAGCGCCTTTTAAGCGAAAATCGCAGGTATCAGGAAGTCATGCTGCAATACCGCTGTGCGCTGAAAGCACTTGAAAGCAGGTTGGAAATTCTGAACGAAGAGTTTTCATTGCAGCATGACCGCAATCCGATAGAAAGTATGAAAAGCCGCTTGAAGTCGCCGTCCAGCATTATGAACAAGATGCAGAAGCGCGGACTTCCTCTGGATTTTCCGACCATGCAGGCAAATATCATGGATGTTGCCGGTGTGCGTGTGATCTGCTCTTTCGAGGAGGATGTGTTCTTTTTGGCAAAGTGCTTAAAAGATCAGTCTGATATTGAGATAGTCACATAGAAGGACTACACTACCTTTACATCCTTGAACAGCTTTTGCTCCTGCCAATAAACGGTATCTTGGGGACGACATTTACCCCCGGATCATCGATGACGATACGTTCAACGCCGTGGAGGCGGAACGGCTGAAGCGGGAGAAAAAGCTCGGCAGAGACAACATTCCGTCAAAGGAAAAGCCCGTTCCCGTTATATTCACGGAGTTCAGAACAAAAAAGGCAGCACAGAAATTTACCGACCCTATCGCGCAAGCTGAGTTCGCGCAAGCTGAGTACGCATACGGTCGGATAGAAGGCAAGGTGAACGAATAAATGGCAATGGCTCAGAACATCACATTCATTCCGGAGGTAAAAACTGTGGGAACGCAGAAGCCGGCGGAGAAAAAACAGAAGGTGCGCGTCGCCGCCTACTGCCGCGTTTCCACGGAGTCCGAGGAACAGGAATCCAGTTACGAAACGCAGGTGGCGCACTACACCTCCTACATCAACGGAAATCCGGAATGGGAAATGGTCGAGGTGTACGCGGACAACGGGCTCTCCGGCACGCGCACGGCAAAGCGTGAGGCTTTCAACCGCATGATAGCTGACTGCGAGGCCGGACACATCGACATGATCATTACCAAGTCGATCAGCCATTTCGCCCGTAATACGGTCGGCTGCCTCAAATACACTCGGAAACTGAAGGAACTGAACATCGCGGTGTTCTTCGAGAAGGAGAACATCAACACGCTCGATGCCAAGGGCGAGGTGCTTATGACCATTATGGCAGCGCTGGCGCAGCAGGAGTCCGAATCACTGTCGGCGAACGTCCGGCTCGGCATCCAGTTCCGCAATCAGCAGGGCAAGGTTCAGGTCAACCACAACTGGTTTCTCGGCTCGAAAGCGGGAAACTGGTCATCGTGCCGGAGGAGGCCGAGGTGGTCAGACGCATTTACCGCGAATACCTGGAGGGCGCAAGTTTCGTAAAGATACGGCGCGGACTTGAAGCGGACGGTATTCTCAACGGCGCGAAACACGCCCGGTGGCATGAGACGAACATCAAGCAGATCCTCACCAACGAAAAATACATCGGAGACGTGCTCCTTCAGAAAACCTATACGGTCAGCATCCTTGACAAAAAGCGCAGCGTCAATGACGGCGCAATGCCGAAGTATTATGTGGAGGGCTGAAGCCATCATCGACAGGGAGACTTTCCTCCTGGTTCAGGAGGAGATCGCAAGGCGGTCATCTCTATACAAAGGCGGCAAGAAACGCGTCTACAGTTCAAAATGCGCTCTTACAGGAAACGTTATCTGCGCTCACTGCGGCAACATCTACAGGTGGGTTGTATGGTCCGTCGGAAACGAAAAGCCCGTGGTATGGCGGTGTGTCAGCAGGCTTACAACCGGACAGGAATGTTCCGCACGGACAGTGCCGGAGGAAGACCTGCACGCTGCGATTGCATCAGCCGTGAACATGGCCTACGCCAGCAGGGACGATATAATCCCGGTTCTGAAGGAGAACATCGAGAGCGTTGTCGGCTGCGACGTCGATGAAGAAATCGAGGTCATTGACAATATGATCCGCAAGAGCCAGATGGATCTTCTCGATGCTGGCAGGGACGAAGCCCGCGTCCAGGAAATCGGCGAAAGGATAGTATCCCTCCGCGAAAGACGGCAGAACGTTCTCACGCAGGCGGCAGTCCGCGAGGACAAAATCGACAGGATCAAAGCCATGATCTGCTTCATCGAGGAACAGACAGGCGAGGCGGAATACAGCGAGATCCTCGTCCGCAGAATGGTCGAGAAGGTCACAATCCACGATGACAGGATTACGGTCGAGTTCAAATCCGGGCTGGCGATAGATGTGGATATGTAACGCTACGGCAAGGCTGCAATAACGATGCATAAGGGCACTCGGAAATTTCCGGGTGTCTTTTTCTTTGCGTTGCCTTGAAAAAAACCTAAACTTGTGGTATAATAAATTATCTTATGAGTGCAATTATATTTCACCGGAGGCGAGGTGCGTTATGGTAAAGAATGATTTCGATATAGACATAAAAGTCAAATGCCTGGAAGAACGCGTCACCCAGGCGCAGCTTGCGGAGATGGTGGGGACTTCGGCTCCGTACATCAGCAGGCTGATAAACAAGAAGGACGGCATCGTGAACAAGGTGTTCGTAGAGATGCTCGAAAAGCTGGGTTACGATATCCAGATTACTTATGTAAAAAAAGATGTTTAGAGTCCAGTCTAATCATACTGTAACGGAGGTTTATTATCTATGCTTTCGGACGAACTGAAAAATATAGTTGATAAAATTAGTGAACAGGGGAAAATGTCGTTTTTCGATGGAGTTACCGAGGAACTGATTACCCGGTTTGAGGAAGAAAACAATGTAAAACTCCCAACGCAATATAGAGAGTGGTTAACGTTTTCTGATGGCGGCGAGTGTTTTTTGCCCGCCGGTGTACAGTTTTATGGTATTGAACATAAGCCGACAATAGATGTTAATAGTGCTGACTGTCCTGATGACAAGTATGTTGTAATCGGCGCGTTGTCCACAGGTGATCCTATTCTCTGCGAGAGGGATGGGGAAAAAATCTCAATTTACAATCTTGAAGGCGGACGGATTGAAGAAGATGAAGTATATGAAGATTTTTACTCATTCCTGAGCGATCTTTATGACTTGCTCGGGATAGGGGGTTAATCCTATGTCGAGAAGAACAGCTGATGCGAGTAAAGCGATCAGACTTGCTTGGGAAAAGGAACAGCAACGCGTATTAGAGGGTGAAGGTACACGAGATTGGACTAAAAAACAGCAGCAGGATATTATCGACCGAGGTAAAGCCTACGACGAAGACGGTAAAGCCTTTGAAGGACAGCATATGAAAAGTGCAGCGGAGTATCCTGAATATCAAGGTGAACCCGATAATATACAATTCCTTACTCATCAAGAGCATTTTGAGGCTCACCGCGAGAATTGGCAGAATCCTACAAATTGGTATTATGACCCTGTAAACAAGCTGTTCCATGATTTTGGTGATGGAAAATACATTCCATGTGAGGTAATTAAACTTAGCGCCCCAATCTGTACAGATAGTTCAGCGGTGCTAAACGAAAACAATTCCACCCTTGAGAAAAAAACTGTTGAGAGTGAACCTGAAATTGCAGATGGGATAAAAGCCGAAACTATTAACACTGAGAACAAAAACCTCGCTGTGAAAAGTGATAGTCCGAGAGCTGATTCAGCTCCAATTGCAAATCAATCCGAACCGTTTATTATCCGTGGATTTCACAAAGTTACAGATGGGTGGAGAAACTTTAGAACCAATCACCCTATATTGTCTTCAATTATAGTTGAGGGGACGAAAGTTGCTGCTGGAGCAGCCTTATCTTGTGGTGTTTCAAAAGTTGTAGGTGGTTCACATAGTGGTGATCACAGCACCGTTTCAAGCATTAATAGGTCTACCGCAAACTCTTATGGAACGAGTAAAGCTGCTGAAACAATTGCTTCTGCTATTTCTGATAGCTTGGAACACGGTACACATGCTTCGCCTATTGAACATACCGTTTCTGGATATACGCGTCATTGGAATGGTAAAGAAATCCATGTCGCCCCATATATGCGTGGAGGCAAAAAGTAACTGAAAAGGATTGGATTTGAAATGAGGTATTAACATGCTGCTATTTTCTACTGTTTTGTCAATTAACGATACTTTGAGCAAAGACGATTTTATTTGCCTTGCTATAGAATGGAATCAAGGTAGTCCTCATGAGGAAAATGTTATTCCCGGGATGGTTTGGAACGGGGAAAGGAATATTCGATATGGGAGCGATTCTTTGTGGCTTGCTATAGAAGAATACCGGAATCAGAATACTATTGCTATACGCTATGAAAAGGCCGAAACGGACGGCGTGGTTTGGGATACTGACTATGTCATGAACTTTAATGATATGAAAATGTCAGTTCGCCTTGACAGAAGTTATCTTGATTCCGCGTTGACTGTTGAATCTGGATTTTCGACACCGCACTTTATTTCGCTCCTGGTGGAAAAGGGTTACATAAAGGACGATGGGAATCTACCCGTATCTAACAAACCAGTCATTATTGACAAGGATAATTTGGATATTCTGGTGGATGTCATTAACGGAGTCAGCCATTATCACTTGCCGGTAGTTTACATCTCTAAAACATTCTTTGGAGAATATCCTGTTAATGTAAAATGGATTGCCAGCCGGCTCAAAGGAGTGGCTCATGTACTTGTTCAAAAAGATGAATGGTTGAATACAAGGTTACGACGCGAATGCAGTGATAAAAACGAGTACTATGGAGCAGTTGGTATATATTACCCTAACCAGGCCGTAGGACATAAGAGATTTCTTTATCGCGCCTATGAAGGCAGTGATGATATTTTGATGGAGAGGGTTATACGAAGCGTTATTCAGTATAGCAACTCTCAGTTGGTGGATACACTTTACACTTGGTCTGGAGTTAACAATGCTTTATTACGCGACAGATACAGCCGCCAGAAAGAAGAACGGCTTGCTGCAGAGTTGGAGAAAGCAAAGGCGCTTAATGACGCGGATGAACTAATCGCATATTTCGATGACGATATTAAAAAACTTCAACAGCAGGTGGAGCAACTAACAAAAGCGAATGATGCCTTATCTTATGAAAATCAAGGGTTAAAAGCAAAGCTTGACTCGACAGAAGATGTTGCAGTTATCTATCTCGGTGTTGAGGACGAGTTTTTCCCGGGAGAAATCAAGAAATGATCTTAGAAGCTGTTGCCGAAAAGCTGAAAAACACAGCGCCTAAATCGAGGAGGCATGATGTGCTGTCGGACATCATCCAAAAAAATGGGTTTGAAGGAACAGCTGAAAAACGAGCAAATTCAGTAAAGATTCTTCTTAAAGACTATAGGACGATGAGCGGAACTTTACGACAAGCGTTAATGGATCTGGGATTTACCATTACTGAAGATGGCAAACATTATCGGCTTACTTACTACGGAGATGGCAGATACAAAACCACGGTTTCTAAAACTGCAAGTGACCACAGAGAGGGCAAAAATATTGCATCGGCAATCATAAAAAATATGTTCTAAACTCTGGTCTGCCGAGAGCATAGAATTATCACAGCCGCTCCATCGCAAGTGGTCAACGGCTTAGGCTTTTTGAGGACAGTTGCGGCAACATCGTTAATATGTGCCTTTTTATCAACCCCATTGTCCCAAGGCAAGATGTAATACCGCTTCGCATTGCCATCCTGCCCCCAATATGCTAAAATATCCTCCAAGGGAGGTGGCATCCATGCTTGATTTCAGTCGCCTGGAGCAATACCGGGAGAACAACCGCATAGAGGCCAAAAAGGCCCTGGGCGGTCTGCCCAAGAGCATTTGGGAGACCTACTCCGCCTTCGCTAACACGCTGGGCGGCATCATCCTGCTGGGCGTTATCGAGACAGCGGACAAGACCTTCGATTCCGTAGATCTGTCCGATCCCGACGGCTTGATCCGTGAATTTTGGCACATCATCAATGATCCCATGAAAGTCAGTGTCAATATCCTGGCCGAAAAAGATGTGTATGTGGAAGAGGTTGGCGGCGATCACATCGTCGTTATCAAAGTCCCCCGTGCGGATCGGGCCTACAAGCCCGTGTATGTTGACAATGACACCCGCAACACCTATCGCCGAAGCGGCGAGGGTGATTACCGCTGTACACACGAGGAGTATCAGGCCATGGTGCGGGATGCGGCTGTCCGGTCGCCGGATATGCACTTGGTGCGCAGCATGGGACTTGAAGCCCTCAACTCCGAGAGTGTGCGCAGCTTCCGGCAAAGGATGAAGCTGTACCGCCCCAGACACATGTGGGAGAGCTTGGACGACACAGCATTCCTGCAAAAAATTGATGCTATAGGCGATGACGGCGGCTTACTGCACCCGACTTTCGCCGGACTGCTGATGTTCGGCAATCACCAAGACATTCTCTGCGAATACCCTAATTATGCCATAACCTACCGTGAGCAGCTTGATACGAAAGGCAACTGGGAAGAAACCCCTTGGAGCGGCAATGTCTATAAATTCTACTACTGGGCGTACAACAAGCTGCAACAGAACGCGAAAAAGCCCGCCCGTCAAGCTCTGCGTGAAGTGCTGGCCAACTGCCTTGTTAATGCGGATTATCATGGCAGTGGCGGCATCATCGTCAGCAAGGGCTATCAGGAGATCACCCTCTCCAACCCCGGCAGCTTCCGTGTGCCTCTTGACACTGCCAAAAGCGGCGGCGTGTCCGACCCGCGAAACACCGCAATGGCCCGGATGTTCCGCTTCGTGGATGTAGGCGAATACACCGGCGGCGGCATCCCCAATCTGTACCGTATTTGGAAATCCGAAGGCTGGCCGGAGCCGGTTTTCTCGGAGAGCTGCTCGCCGGATCGCGTCTCGCTTACGCTGTATATGACAGGCCACAGCGGCGCAGAAAATGCAGCCGCCGGAAAGCAAGTCCCCCTGAGCGCATTATCCCAGCGCCAACTGCTGATCGACTATCTCACAGATCACCCCACCAGCGATCTGTTTGCACTCTCCAAATCCCTGGGCACCAGCTTGAGCCGCACGGAATCCCTCTTACAGCAGCTTGCCGATGAAGGTATCGTCGTCGTGGAGGCAGGCCAAGGAAATCGACTGTATAAGCTGAAAGCGTAAGGCAGCTCAAATCCTGCGCCGCAATAGACAAAGAATAAGAAAAATCCCTCTGAAATCAATGATTTCAGAGGGATTTTGGTCCGAGTGAGGTGACTTGAACACCCAACCTCGACATCCCAAATGTCGCGCCCTACCAGTTGAGCCACACCCGGATATTCAATTTCTGCCATGATACCACGGCGAACGGTAAAAATAAAGTTTTTTCTGTCTGTGGTCATTTATGTGGTCAAAGCCGCTTTTATGCCGCTTTCAGCAACCAGGGAAAAACCCGCTATCGCCCGTGCCGCAAGGCTTTGCGGGCTTTGTCCAAGCCGCGCATGGATAGGGTCTACGCACTCCCAAACCACCCGCGCTACCAGCTTCGCTATACCCGGATATTCAGCTTCTGCCATTATACCACGGCGAGGGGAGAAAAGCAAAGCTTTTTCTCGCTGCGGTCATTTATGTGCACAATACATATTGGACAAGTGAATAAAAAAGCTATGAGGGATATGGTCTCATGTGATAAAGCTGAGCTGCCGCACCAGCTTATCCGGAAACGAGACCATATCCCTCATAGCCAAGAGAATAACACGGGACATGGCATCTCGGCGATCCCTGATGAAGAACACGGGGAATTACGGCTTCGGGTTCGCCAGCCTGTTTATCCCGATTATTTTACGTTCAGGGCGGCCTTCAGCTGGTCCACCCGGTCGGTGCGCTCCCAGGTAACGCCCAGGTCCTCCCGGCCCATGTGTCCGTAGGCCGCCAGCTGGCGATAGATGGGACGGCGCAGATCCAGGTCCCGGATGATGGCGGTGGGCCGCAGGTCAAACACCTGCTCCACGGCCTGCTCCAGAGCCTCGTCGGACACCACGCCGGTGCCGAAGGTTTCCACCAGCACGCTGACGGGCCGGGCCACGCCGATGGCGTAGGCCAGCTGCACCTGGCAGCGGCGGGCAAGGCCGGCGGCCACCACGTTCTTGGCCACCCAGCGGGCGGCGTAGGCGGCGGACCGGTCCACCTTGGTGGGGTCCTTGCCGGAGAAGGCGCCGCCGCCGTGGGGGGCGCTGCCGCCGTATGTATCCACGATGATCTTCCGGCCGGTGAGGCCGCTGTCGGCCTGGGGGCCGCCGATGACGAAGCGGCCGGTGGGGTTCACATAGAACTTGGTATTCTCGTCCAGCAGCTCCGCGGGCACGGTGGGCTTGATGACCAGCTCGATCATATCCCGGCGGATCTGGTCCAGGGTAGCCTCGGCGGCATGCTGGGTGGAGACCACCACGGTGTCCACCCGAACGGGAGTGCCGTTTTCGTTATACTCCACGGTGACCTGGGTTTTGCCGTCAGGGCGCAGATAGTCCACCAGGCCCTGCTTGCGGACCTGGGTCAGGCGCATGGCCATCTTCTGGGCCAGGGAAATGGCCAGGGGCATCAGCTCCGGGGTCTCGTCGCAGGCGTAGCCGAACATCATGCCCTGGTCGCCGGCGCCGTTGTCCAGCTGGCTGTCGGCGGCCTCCTTGGCCTCCAGGCTCTTGTCCACGCCCAGGGCAATATCGCCGGACTGCTCGTCGATGTTGGTGATCACGGCGCAGGTATGGCCGTCGAAGCCATACTTGGCCCGGTCATAGCCAATGTCCAGCACCACCTGCCGCGCAATTTTGGGGATGTCCACATAGCAGTTGGTGGTGATCTCGCCCATGATGTGGATCAGCCCCGTGGAGGCGCAGGTCTCGCAGGCCACGCGGCCATTGGGATCCTTCTCCAGAATGGCGTCCAAAACGGCGTCGCTGATCTGGTCGCAGATCTTGTCGGGATGCCCCTCGGTAACGGATTCGGAGGTAAACAGTCGTCTTGCCATGATTTTCGTGCTCCTTTATGAATAGATTTTTCAGAATCCCCCACCGACCCGGAGCATGAAAAAACACGCTCCGCCATTCGACGGATCGTGCGTGAAAATTGCTCCTCATCTGTCGAAGGACGAACGCGGGAATATCACTTCCGCGCTCAGCATACTCGTCGGATTTGGCACCTTGCCTTGCAGGTTGCCGTGGTTTCATCGGGCCGATCCCTCAACCACTCTTGATAAGGTATGAACTTGTGGGGTGCTCTGTAATTTCTTATATTAGCAGAAGTGATTGCCTTTGTCAATAGGGAAAACGCGCAATGCGCCTCAGACGGGATTCGCCCTTCTTCGACTTGAAAACCCGGGGGGAATGTGCTATACTTGATTATAATTTCGCGTATTGTGCTTTCGCAGGAGGGGAGGGACCGGATATGGTGGATATCCATTGTCACATTCTGCCGGGGGTGGACGATGGGTCCCCGTCCATGGAGGACTCGCTGGAGATGGCCCGGATGGCGGCGGATTCCGGCGTCACGGACATCATCGCCACGCCCCATTGCAATCTGCCGGGGAACGGGCCCAAGAATTACCGCTCCGCCTCCCTGCGCGCGGCCTTCTCCCGGCTGCAGCAGGCCCTGGACGCGGAGGGCATCCCCCTGCGCATTCACCCGGGGGCCGAGGTGTTCTGCACTCCGGAGCTGCCCCGGCTGCTGGACCAGCGGCAGCTCCAGACCCTGGGCGGGAGCCGGTATCTGCTGGTGGAATTTTATTTTGACGAGTCCGCGGAGTTTATGGAGCAGTGCTTCCGGGACATCCGCCACCGGGGCCTGGTTCCCGTGGCTGCCCATCCGGAACGGTACAATGCCGTCCAGCGCGACCCCGCGCGGCTTGAGGGCTGGTTCCGGCGGGGCATTGTCATCCAGCTGAACAAGGGCAGCGTTCTGGGCCGTCTGGGCCGCCGGGCACAGGATACCGCCCTGTGGCTGCTGGAGCACGGGCTGGCTCACGCCGCCGCCAGCGATGCCCACCGCCCCACCGTCCGCACCACCCATATGGACCTGCTGCGCAGCACACTGGCCGATGATTTTTCCCCGGACTGCCCCCCGGCTGCTGCTGGACGGGAACCCCCGCCGTATTTTAGAGGACCGCCCCATGGTGGGGGCGGACCGGCCTATTTCTTCTCCAAGGGAGGACGAGCTATGAGAGCCATCCGCAAAATGCAGCGCGTGGTCATTGCGCTGTTTATCCTGGTGCTGCTGGCCTTCTGCGGCCTGCGCATCTATCGCCGCGTCACCGTGGATACCACGCCCCCGGTGATCACCTGCTCCAGCGACTCCATCGACGTCAGCGTCACCGCCGGGGAGGATGCCCTTTTGCAGGGCGTCATGGCCTCCGACGACCGGGACGGCGACCTGACGGACCAGATCCTCATCAAGGGCGTGACCCCGGCTCTGGCCGACAGCAGCGCCCAGGTGACCTATATCGTGTTCGACTCTGCCAACAACATGGCCACCGTCACCCGCACCGTCCGCTACACGGACTGCCAGGCCCCCCGCTTTGCGCTGTCCCGGCCCCTGGTGTATCCCCTGGGCCAGACCGTGACCCTGCTGGACCGGCTCACCGCCTCCGACGTGCTGGACGGTGACATCAGCAAGACCATCCGCATCACCTCCCAGAACATTGTCAACAGCCAGCCCGGCGTCTACAACGTCACCGCCCAGGTGGACAGCCGTCTGGGCGAACCGGTGGTGCTGCCGCTGAAGGTGGTCATTACCACCGGCGAGACCCAGCTGATCTGGCTGAAGGATTATCTGATTTATTTGTCCCAGGGCGCGTCCTTTGACGCCGCCGGATACATCGACAGCGTGGTGGCCCCGGACGGGTCCACCCTGGCTGCCTCCCAGGTATCCGTGGACGATCCGGTGAACACATCGGTCCCCGGGGTGTACTATGTGGGCTATACCGTCGCCGCCCAGGGCCAGAGCTACACCGTCTATCTGACGGTGGTGGTGGAATAAGGAGAGAATGCCATGGATGAAAAAAACCGGGGCCTTCAGTGGTCCCATATCGAGCCCTACTGCCTGGTGCGGACCCTGCTGCGGCAGCTGTGGATGCTGCTGCTGGCAGCGGCTGCCTGCGCTATGGCGGCGTGGATCGTGCTCTCGTGCTTCGTGACCCGGCAGTATACCAGCTCCACCACCTTTGCCGTCACCGCCCGGGCCAGCACCCTGTACTATACGAATATCACCGCTGCCGCCGACATGGCCGCGTCCTATTCCCAGCTGCTGCAGAGCCGGGTCCTGCGCCAGACCATGGAGCAGAATCTGGGCATGCCTCTGGACGGCACCGTATCCGCCCAACAGCTGGGCGAGACGAATCTGATCCGCGTCACCGTCACCGCCGACACCCCCCGTCAGGCGCTGGTGCTGCTGAAGGCGGTGTCCGACAACTATGGCACCCTGTCCGCCCACGTATCGTCCACGGCGGTGCTGAGCCAGCTCAACGCCCCCACCCTGTCCGTGGCGCCGTCCCGCAGCTATAACGTGCCGAAGATCTGCCTGCTGGCCGGCGTGATCGGCGCGGGACTCACCGCCGCCGCCGTGGCGTGGGCCAGCGTCACCAGCGGCACGGTCCAGACCCAGGAGGGCGCCCGCAGCGACCTGGACGCCAAGCTCATCTCCACCGTGCCCCACGAGGGCCGCCGGACCCGGAAGCTCCTGGGCTGGATGGACGACCGCCGGGAGCGGCGGTCCCGCCGGGCCGGCAAGCGCCTGCGCCGGAACCTGAATATCTCGTCCCCGGCCATCAGCTTTGCCTTTACCGAGTCCATCCACCGCATCGCCGAAAAGTTCCAGCATGAGCACGCCAAGGGCCGCCGGGTATTCCTGTTTTCCAGCGTGTCCGCGGCAGAGGGCAAATCCACCCTGGCCGCCAACACGGCCATTTCCCTGGCCTCCCGGGGGGTGTCCGTTCTGTTCATCGACCTGGACCTGCGCCGCCCGGTGCAGAGCGAGATGCTGGGCCTGTCCGTGAAGCAGAAAAACGAGCTGGGCACCCTGCTGTCAGAGTCCGCCGCCCCGGAGAAGATCCTCTCCGCCGCCGTCACGGACCCCTCCACAGGGCTGCACTCCCTGCTGAGCACCAAGTCCTATACCGACGTTATCGAGCTGCTGGCCTCGGACCAGCTGGCCAAGGTGGTGGCCCTGGCCCGGGAGCAGTACGACTATGTGATCATCGACTCGCCGCCGCTGGGCTTCTTCTCCGACAGCGAGCTGCTGTCGGACCTGTCCGACGCGTCGGTGCTGGTGGTGCGGCAGGACACCGTCCCCGCGCCGGAGATCAACGACGCCATCGACGCCCTGCGGGCCGGTAAGGCAGAGTTTTTGGGCTGCATCCTCAACGATATGTCCCATCTCACCGCCTACTCCGCTGGCTACGGCTACGGATACGGCTACTACGGCTATGGCTACGGCAAAAAATACGACAAATACGGCTACGGGCACCGCTCCGGCCAGAAGCAGCAGTGAGGCGCACTATGGAACATACGACCCATACCAATAACGAAGAGCAGGCCATCGACCTGTCCGTCCTGCTGCGGCGGATGCTCCGGGCCCTGCGGCGGCTGTGGCCCGTGTGCCTGGCGCTGATCGTGCTGTGCGCCGCCGTGATGGGGTGGCGGGCCCACCGCACCTTCCGTCCCATGTACCGGTCTGAGGCGGTGTTCTCCGTGAGCCTGAGCTTTATCGGAGGCACCGATGTGTCCAGCTACAGCCAGTATTACAACAAATCCGCCGCCCAGCAGGTGACGGATACCTTCCCCTATCTTCTGTCCTCCGACCGGATGCAGGAGCTGCTGCGCCAGCGGCTGGGGACCGCCTCCATCAACGGCAGCATCTCCGCCTCGCCCATTCCGGATACCAGCTTCTTCGTCCTGACGGTGGAAAGCCCCGGCACCCAGGATGCCTACGACATCCTCCGGGCCGTCATCGACGTATATCCCCAGGTGAACCGCCTGGTGCTGGGCGAGACGCAGCTGGTGGTGAACCAGGAGCCCTCCCTGCCCGATGCACCGTACAACAGCGATCCCTGGGTCCGCAGCGCCGTCAAGGGCGCATTCCTGGGCCTGGTGCTGGACCTGGCGGTCCTGATCATTGCCGCCGCTCTGCGGCGGACGGTGTCCTCCACCGGCGACGTCAAGCGCCTGGTGAGCCTGCCGTGCCTGGCCTCCATTCCCCGCACGGCGCCCAAGCGCCGCAAAAGCGGCCCCCAGCAGGGGCTGCTCATCACCCATATGCAGACCGACAGCGCCTTCTGCGAGGCATATCGTCTGCTGCGGCTGAAGCTGCTGCGGCAGCTGAAGCCCCAGGACAAGATCATCATGATCACCAGCTCCATCCCCTCCGAGGGCAAGAGCTCCGTGTCCGTGAACCTGGCCCTGTCCCTGGCCCGGGAGGGGAAGAAGGTCCTGCTCATCGACGGCGACCTCCGGGGCCCCAGCGACAAGGCCCTGCTGGGCCTGACCAAGCCCTCCGACGGCCTGGGCCAGTGCCTGTCCGGCAGCCTGGGCCAGGTGCACTTCCTGCGCTATGAGGACACGTCCCTGTACGTCTTTGCCGGCAGCGAGCCCATCCACACCCCCATGAACCTGCTGCAATACGACAAGCTGGAGGCGCTGATGAACACGCTGCGCCCCATGTTTGATTACATCGTGCTGGATACCCCGCCCTGTGCCATGATGGCCGACGCCCTGGCCCTGAGCCGCCATGTGGATCGGGTCATCTACGTGATCCGCGAGGATTTTGCCGCCACCACCCAGATCTTCGAGGGGGTCCAGGCCCTGGCCGGGGCCGATTCCCGAATGGTTGGCTTCGTGTTCAACTGTGCCACCAATGTCCGGGGCTCCGCCTCCGGCTATGGTTACGGCTACGGATACGGCTATGGTTACGGCTACGGCTATGGCTATGGCTACGGCAAGACCAAGCGCAAGAGCGACGCATAAGCCCTCCCAGGTCCCCCGGCGGAAAGCCGGGGGACCTCAGCTTATCAAAAAAGGCCGCCGCTCTTTTTTGGCAAGCTGACTATACAACCCCGGGAAAATGTGGTATACTGAACCATCAAAGTCCCTGAATTTACAGAAAGTTCAGGAAAGCCCCATCCGGGGCGGTATAATAGAGGAAAACATCAACGATACTCACAAGTGGGAGGCTGAGCGCATGGCACGCAACATTCTGGTGGTGGAGGACGACCGCAACATCTCTGACCTGATCCGCATGTACCTGGAAAAAGAGGGCTTCGAGGTCCGAAGCGCCTATGACGGCGGCAAGGCCGTGGAGGAATTCGACAAGCAGGCCCCGGACATGGTGCTGCTGGATATCATGCTGCCGGTGATGGACGGCTGGGCCGTGTGCGCCCACATCCGGGAAAAGGCCAAGACCCCCATCATCATGCTTACCGCCAAAAGCGAGGTCAACGACCGGATCACCGGCCTGGAAATGGGCGCGGACGACTATCTGGTGAAGCCCTTCGAGATGAAGGAGCTCATGGCCCGCATCAACGCGGTGCTCCGCCGCAGCGAGATCCCCGACGACACCAAAAAGCGCCTGGTGTTCGACAAGCTGGTCATCGACCTGGACAGCTACGAGCTGCTGGTAGACGGCAAGAAGATCGACACGCCTCCCAAGGAGCTGGAGCTGCTGTACCACCTGGCCTCCACCCCCAACCGGGTCTACACCCGCAACCAGCTGCTGGACGAGGTGTGGGGCTTTGACTACTTCGGCGACTCCCGCACCGTGGACGTCCACATCAAGCGCCTGCGGGAAAAGGTGGAGAACGTGTCCGACCAGTGGGCCCTGAAAACCGTGTGGGGCGTGGGCTATAAGTTCGAGGTAAAATGAGCCAGGAAAAGATTTTCCAGTTCCGGCGGCGGTTCGACAGTCTGTACTGGCAGCAGTTTCTGCTGACGGCCGGGATGGTGCTGCTGACGCTGCTGCTGCTGGGCGTGTCGTTTTACGGCCTGAGCTATAACGACACCGTGGCCGAGCGCCGCAGCGAGATGCGCCAGCATGCGGAGCTTATTGCCAACATGTCCGGGGACTATCTGGCCTCCAACGGCCAGACCCAGAGCCCCAGTCTGCAAAACCTGGTGGCTCTGGCCGCCGGCCTTACCAAGGCGGACTTTCTTCTGTGCAACCAGGAGGGATACGCCCTGCTGACCTCCGACCAGCGCCTGGGGGGCAAGGTGGTGTCCGTGCCCCAGGATATCCAGGACGCCATCCTGGGCGATCAGGGCTTTTACCAGGGCCGCAGCAGCATCGGCGGCGCATATGATCTGAAGCAGTTTGTGGTGGGCGTCCCCGTGACCCAGGAGGACGGCAGCACCGTGGGCATGGTGCTGGCGGTGATGGACGCCCGGTCCCTGATGAGCATGTGGCGCTCCTTCATCGGCCTGTTCTTCATGACGTCGGCCATCATCCTGCTGATTTCCTTCGTGGCCAGCTCCCTGACCTCCATGCGCCAGATCCAGCCCATCCGGGAAATGGCCCGGGCCACCCGGGCTTATGCCGCCGGGAATTTCGATGTCCGCATGCAGGACACCGGCCGCAACGATGAGATCGGCGAGCTGGCGGCGTCGTTCAACAACATGGCCGACTCCCTGGCGGAGACGGAGCGCCAGCGCAGCGAGTTTATCGCCAACATCTCCCACGAGCTGAAAACCCCCATGACCACCATTGCCGGGTATACCGACGGCATCCTGGACGGAACCATTCCCCCGGAGAAGGAGAAAAAGTATCTCCAGATCATCTCCGACGAGAGCCGCCGTCTCAGCCGCCTGGTGCGGCGGATGCTGGATATCTCCCGCATCCAGTCCCAGCAGGACATGAAGAAGGAGGACTTCGACCTGTGCGAGAGCATGCGCCTGGCCCTGCTGTCCATGGAGCAGAAGATCACGGACCGGGGCCTGGACGTGGAGGCGGACATTCCGGAGGATTCCGTCATGGTCCAGGGAGTCAACGACCTGATTACCCAGGTGATCTATAACCTGCTGGAAAACGCCACCAAGTTCGCGGCCCCGGGCTCTACTCTGTACCTGGGGCTGACGGAGACCGGCGGCGACAAGGCGGTGGTAACGGTGCGCAACACCGGCCACACCATCCCCCCGGAGGAGATCCCCCTGCTGTTCGAGCGCTTCCACAAGTCCGATAAATCCCGCAGCGAGGACAAGGACGGCTACGGCCTGGGCCTGTATGTGGTCAAGACCATCCTGTCCCAGCACAAAGAGAAAATTTCCGTTACCAGCGAAAACGGCGTCACCTCCTTCAGCTTCACCGTTCAGCTGGCCCACCCCATGCGGAATACATGAGAGGAACCATTGCTATGTTTGACGAAAACAACCCAATCCGGCCCCAGGACCCCGAAATCCGGCCCCAGGACCCCGAGACTCCGGCGGAGACCCCGGCAGTCCCCCAGGAGAGTCCTGCCCCGGCGGAAAATCCGGAATGGGAGGAGCCGGAGGAGATCGTCTCCTGGTATACCCCCAAGGAGCCTGAGGGCCGGGAGGTGGTCAATTACTATGTCCAGCGCACCCCCATGCCCCAGAGCGTCTGGAAGCAGGCCGCCAAAAAGGAAAAGCGCCGCAGCCGCCTGTGGCTGTGGATCTCCCTGGCGGTGGTGGCAGTGACCGTGGCGGCGGTGGTGCTGACGGCGATCTTCGCCGGGCGCGGCGGCCAGCAGCGGCCCCTGCCCGACGGCGACGGCGACAACCCCAGCAGCATTGTGGACATTTTCGGCAGCAAGGCCACCACCATCCCCCGCATCCAGGGGGATAAGGGCGTGCGCCTGACCTGCCAGGACCCCCAGGGCCAGCCCCTGACGGCTCAGGAGGTATATGCCAAGGTGAATCCCTCTGTGGTCACCGTGGTGTCCGAGCAGGCAGACGGCGCCTCCATCGGCACCGGCGTCATCATGACCTCCGACGGGTACATCATCACCAATGCCCACGTGATCTCCGGCGGCAAAAGCTGCTGGGTGGCCCTGGACACCGGGGTCACCTACGACGTGAAGCTGGTGGGCTATGACGAGGAGGAGGACCTGGCCGTTCTGAAGGCCGATCCCCAGAATCCGCTGCCTGCCGCGGAATTCGGCAACTCCGACCTGGTGCAGGTGGGCGACACGGCCTACGCCATCGGCAACCCCCTGGGCGTGGAGCTGCGGGGCACCATGACCAACGGCATCATCTCCGCCATCAACCGGGCGGTGGAGGTAGACGGCAAGTCCATGACCCTGCTGCAAACCAACGCCGCCCTGAACAACGGCAACTCCGGCGGCCCCCTCATCAACGCCTATGGCCAGGTCATCGGCATCAACACCCTGAAAATGAGCACCACGGACGATACCGAGGCCACCGTGGAGGGCCTGGGCTTTGCTCTGCCCATCAGCTCCGTCAGCTTCGTGGTCAACGACATCATTGCCACCGGCAGCTACCGGGGCGCTCCCTCCCTGGGCATCACCGTCACCACCTTGGAAAAGGAGGGCGGCGGCACCCAGGTCCAGGTGGTGGAGGTGTCCGGCGGCTCCGGCGCCGCCGACGCCGGCATCCAGGCCGGCGATGTGATCCTGGCGGCGGACGGCCAGCCCATTTCCGTCACCAGCGACCTGCTGACGGTCCGGCGCAGCCACGTCATCGGCGACACCGTGACCCTGACCATCCTGCGGGACGGCCAGCAGTTCGACGTGGAGGTAGTCCTCCGGTCCAACCGCAGCTTCGGATAACAGATGATAGCGGCTCTCCCCGGCGGTTTTCCGCCGGGGAGATTTTTTGGTTCTGCCGCCGTCCGCCTCCGCATAGACTGTCACCAAACGAAGGGGGGATGGACATGCGTTACTGGGCGGCGGGATTTTTGCTGACGGTGCTGCTGTTTGGCGGGGCTCTGCTGGGCGCCGGGAAGGACACCGGGACGTCCCGGCCTGTCCCGGATGCTGACCCGGGACAAACCGGGACAGTCCCGGGACAAAGCGCCGCCGACGGGGCGGTTCTGCTGCGGGTGTGGGACGGGGAGCAGGTGGTGGAGATGACCATGGCGGAGTATCTGCCCGGGGTGGTCCGGGGAGAAATGCCTGCCTCCTTCCACCAGCAGGCCCTGGACGCCCAGGCCGTGGCGGAGCGGACCTTTATCTGTTACCACATGGCCTCCGGCCGCAAGGCGGAGCACCCGGATGCCGATGTGTGCATGGATTATCACTGCTGCAATGCCTACACCTCCGCCCAGGCGGCGGCGAAAAAATGGGGCGAGCACGCCGCCGAATACGAGGCCAAGGTCCAGCAGGCCGTCCGGGACACCGACGGACAGATGATCCTGTACAACGGACAGCCCATTCTGGCGGCGTTTCACTCCTCCTCCGCCGGAGTCACCGCCAACTCCGGAGACGTGTGGGTGTCCACCCTGCCGTATCTGCACAGCGTGGAAAGCCCCGAGGGGGAGGACACCGTGCCCAATTACTACAGCGTCAAGGAAATTCCGGCGGCGGAGTTCCAGCAGACGTTTCTGGCGGCTCACCCGGAGGCCTCCTTTGCCGGGGCGCCGGAAACCTGGGTCACAGGCCGGATGGAAAATGCCTCCGGCCGGGTGGAGACCGTGACCATCGGCGGCGTCACCGTGGAGGGGACCGAGGTCCGCAGCCTGTACGGTCTGCGGTCGGCGTGCTTCACTGCGGAGGCCGCGGCGGACAGGGTCACATTTCACGTCACCGGCTTCGGCCACGGTGTGGGCATGAGCCAATACGGGGCCAACCAGCTGGCGGCAGAGGGCAAAACCTGGCAGGATATCCTGCACTGGTACTATACCGATGTGACCATCGGCCCCTACGGATAAGCTTTTCCATATGTGCCGGCCCTGCAAAATAATCGGGAAAAACAGCCGGAAAAACCTTGACTTTTCCGGGAAAACCGGTATAATATATGAGTCTGCGTATGCGGACATATCCTTGCTCTCACAGAAGGTGAGGGCCATAAGTCCAAAAGGAGGTGCAAAAGTATGGCTAAGATTTCCGCCAACTACGAGGTCGTTTACATCATTGACCCGGCACAGAGTGAGGAGGCTATTGCCGCTACCGTGGCAAAGTTCCAGACCCTGGCCGAGCAGAACGGCTCCGACGTGGTCGTGGACGAGTGGGGCAAGCGCCGTCTTGCTTACGCCATCGACTACAAGACCGAAGGCTACTATGTGCTGATGAGCTTCACCAGCGGCCCGGAATTCCCCAAGGAACTGGATCGTATCCTGGGCATTACCGAGGGCATCATGCGTTCCATGATCGTCTGCAAGGGCGAGTAAGGGAGGCAGTTTTATGCTCAACAAGATTTTCATCATGGGTCGTCTGACCCGGGACCCTGAGCTGCGCCGTACCCAGAGCGGTACCGCCGTCACCAGCTTCTCCCTGGCCGTGGATCGGGACTTCAAGTCCCAGAGCGGCGAGAAGGAGACCGATTTCATCGATGTGGTGGCCTGGCGCAGCACGGCCGAGTTCGTGGCCAAATACTTCACCAAGGGCCGTATGGCCGTGGTGGAGGGTCGGCTTCAGATCCGTGACTGGAAAGACCGCGAAGGCAACAACCGCAGAAGTGCGGAGGTGATTGCCGACAACGTCTATTTCGGCGATTCCAAGCGGGACGGTGCTCCCACCGGCGGTAATTTCTCCGCTCCCCCTGCTTACAGCGCACCCACCGGCGGCTATTCCGCTCCCGTGGGCGGCAGCTCCGACTTTGCCGAAATCGACGAGGAGGACGGCGACCTGCCGTTCTGAGTACCCCAGGTACACCTAATTCTATAAAGGAGGAATTCTTCCATGGCTATGGAACGCGAAAATAGAGCCCCCCGGGGCGCCGGCCGCAAGCGCAAGAAGGTTTGCCAGTTCTGCGTTGACAAGTGCGAGTATATCGATTATAAGGATGCCGCCAAGCTGCGCCGCTTCATTTCTGAGCGGTCCAAGATCCTGCCCCGCAGGACCACCGGCACCTGCGCCATGCATCAGCGTCAGCTGACCGAGGCCATCAAGCGGGCCCGTCAGATCGCTCTGCTGCCCTTCGTCACCGAGTAAGTTTTTTTTACTCCGTAAGGGCCTCGCAAGTTACAGGAAGGAACTCCCTCTGCGTTTACCGCAGGGGGAGTTTTTTGCGCACAGGGGTGGGGCAGAGTCCCAGCCCATGCATTTAGACCTGTAGGGGCGGACGGCTCTGTCCGCCCGACATCCTGCGGGAATAACTATGGAAAAGGAGGAATGCTTCATGATGGATCATATCGTGCGGCCGGGGAGGGGCCGCAGCTGCTGACCCTCCCGTAAATCGCGTCATTTGGCGCAATATAATGGAGGAAAAGTACATGATAGAAAACATTGTCATCCGCGAGACCGTCACGGCGGAGGAACGGTCCCTGTTCTGGGAGCGGCTTCGGGCCTATTTCTGCCGGGATATTTTCCCGGACCCGGAGGACGAGGACCGGCCGTATTTTCTGGGAGACGACTACCGCCGGACCATGGAGAGCCTTCGCACCCGGCCGGTCCATCCGGTCCATTGGCTGGTGTTTTCCCGGAACGGGCAGGATGTGGGCTTTGCCCTGGCGGCGGTGTTCACCGGCGAGGACGGCAAATGCTTCATTCTGGAGTTCTGCGTGCTGCCGGAGCACCGGGGCGGCGGAATGGGCACGGCCTGCGTCCGGACGCTGCTGAACTGGGCCCGGGAACAGGGGGCCGGATACGCGGAGCTGAACTGCACCACACCGCCGCGGCAGCGCTTCTGGGGCCGACTGGGCTTTGTGGCCAACGGGGCCGATGAGTGGGGTGTGCCGCTGATGCTGCTGCCGCCCCGGGAGCACCGGCCCATCACCGTGGAGCGGCTGACCGACCCGACAGACTGGCAGCTTGGGAAGCTGGAAAACGGCTATCGCCAGGACATTGGAGAGGAACCCCTGACGGAGGAGCAGCAGGAGCGGCTGACCCAGGCCGTCCGGGAGGGAAGAATCACCTTCCTGGTGGCCAGGCGGGATGGCCGGGCTGTGGGCATGTGCACGGTGGCGGAGATATTTTCCACCTTTGCCTGCGGACCGGTTGGTCAGCTGGAGGATTTCTATGTGGAGCCGGTATTCCGCCGCAGGGGCGTGGCCCGGCAGCTGGTGCAGGCCGCCCAGGCACTGTGCCGGGAGCGGAGCATCGCCAGCCTGACGGTATGCTGCGCACCCTGTGACGAGGCCATGCACCGGGCCCTGGGGTTCACTGCGCCTCTGGGCCGGACGCTGGCCTGGCTGCCGGAAGAATAACGCAAAGAACGCCCCGGCCAGTTTTGGCCGGGGCGTCCCGCTATATCCCGTTATATCCCGGCCTGTCCCGGCGCTATATCCGGCGGTGATGGCCGCTTACCACAGGCCCGCCAGAGCGTATGCCGCCAGCGACACCAGCCAGGCCACGCCGCACTGCATGGCCACCACACCCAGCGTTTTCAGCGAGGAATCCAGCTCCCGCCGGATGGTGGCCACCGCCGCCACGCAGGGGGTGTACAGCAGGGTGAACACCAGGAAGCTCAGGGCGGACCGGGTGGTGAACAGGCCGGAGATGGCCCCGCCGCCCAGCAGCACCCCCAGGGTGCTGACCACGGACTCCTTGGCAATGAAGCCGGAGATCAGCGACGTGGCGCAGCGCCAGTCGCCGAAGCCCATGGGTGCGAAGATCGGGGCGATGACCTGGCCGATCAGGGCCAGCAGACTGCCGGAGCTGTCGGACACCACGTTGAGCCGGGTGTCGAAGCTCTGGAGGAACCAGATGACGATGGTGGCCCAGAAGATCACCGTGAACGCCCGCTGGAGGAAATCCTTGGCCTTTTCCCACAGCAGCAGGGCCACACTTCTGGCGCTGGGCAGCCGGTAGTTGGGCAGCTCCATGACAAAGGGCACAGGCTTTCCGCGGAAGGCGGTCTTGTTCATGATCAGGGCCGCCGCAATGCCGATGGCGATGCCCAGCACATACAGGCCGATCATCACCAGAGCCCGGTAGCGGGGGAAGAAGGCTGCCGTAAAAAAGCCATAGATGGAGATCTTGGCCGAGCAGCTCATGTACGGCGTCAGCAAAATGGTCATTTTCCGGTCCCGGTCCGAGGATACCGTGCGGGTGGCCATGATGGCGGGAACGGAGCAGCCGAAGCCGATGAGCATGGGAACGATACTGCGGCCGGACAGGCCGATCCTGCGCAGGGGCTTGTCCATGACGAAGGCCACCCGGGCCATGTAGCCGGTGTCCTCCAGAATGGACAGGAAGAAAAACAGCGTCACGATGATGGGCAGAAACACCAGCACGCTGCCCACACCGGCAAAAATGCCGTCCACGATAAGGCTGTGTACCACCGGGTTGATGCCGTAGGCCGTCAGCGCCCGGTCCACCACCGCCGTCAGGGCGTCCACCCCCACAGACAGCCAGTCGGACAGCCGCTGGCCGATGACGTCGAAGGTCAGCCAGAACGTCAGCAGCATGATGCCCAAAAACACCGGCACCGCCGTGAATCGCCCCGTCAGCAGGCGGTCCAGCCGCACGGACCGGGCGTGCTCCCGGCTTTCGTGGCACTTGACCACCGAGGCGTCCACCACGTTTTCAATAAAGGTGTACCGCATGTCCGCCAGGGCGGCGTTGCGGTCCAGGCCCGTTTCCGTCTCCATCTGGACGATGCAGTGCTCCAGCAGCTCCCGTTCGTTCTGGTCCAGGGCCAGCCGGTCCGCCAGATCGTCGCCGCCCTCGATGAGCTTGGCGGCGCAGAACCGGGCCGGAACGCCCATGCGGTCGGCGTGGTCGGCGATCAGGTGGACCACCGCGTGGATGCAGCGGTGAACGGCGGAGTCGTCGGCGCAGAAGTCCGTGACCTTAGGCAGCACATGGCCCCGGGCCACAGAGAGTGCCTGGTCCACCATCTCCGACACGCCCTCGCCCTTGGCGGCGGAAATGGGCACCACCGGAATGCCCAGCGCACGGCTCATTTTCTGCACGTCCACGGTGCCGCCGTTGGCGCGGACCTCGTCCATCATGTTCAGGGCCAGCACCACAGGTACCCGCAGCTCCAGCAATTGCAGCGTCAGATAGAGGTTGCGCTCGATGTTGGTGGCGTCCACGATGTTGATGATGCCGTCGGGCTTCTGCTGAAGGATGTAGTCCCGGGAGACGATCTCCTCCTGGGTATAGGGCCGCAGGGAATAAATCCCCGGCAGATCCACCACGGAGCAGCCCTTTTCTCCCCGGATCTCGCCGGTCTTTTGGTCCACGGTGACGCCGGGGAAATTGCCCACATGCTGGTTGGAGCCGGTGAGGGCGTTGAAAAGCGTGGTCTTGCCGCAATTTTGGTTGCCGACTAAGGCAAAGATCATACCGTCTCCCCCTTTACCTGGATATTCATGGCATCCTCCACCCGCAGGGTCAGCTCGTACCCACGGACGCGGATCTCGATGGGGTCTCCCATGGGGGCTACCTTTTGCAGCCGGACGGCGGTCCGGGGAATGAGTCCCATATCCAACAGACGGCAGCGCAGGGGCCCGTCCCCGCCCACGGCGGTGATGACCCCGGACTGGCCGACTTTCAGTTCATTGAGTGTCATACAGCTTGCCTCCTGAAAAAGTAAGTCCAGTATAACACATCGAACCGCCGGACTCAATCCCCAAAATCGACGGGGCTCGACTCAGGCCCAGAGGGCCTTCATCAGATCGGGATACGCTTTGTCGCAGATGTCCACGCAGCGGGCCATCAGCTCCAGGCAGATCTCCCCCACGTCGTGGCTGCGGAATACGGCGTCCAGCTCGGCCTGGACGCTGTTGTCGTCGGTGTCCAGAACGAACTTGGCAAAGCGGAAGCGCCGGTTGACGGCGTTGATGGCCTTCAGGAGAACATCCAGCTTGGCCTCGGGCACCTTCACCAGGTCAAATACCCGGATGGCCACATCCTGGCAGTCCTGGTCGAAGAAAAAGCGCATGCGGATGGAGGGAATATTCTCACCGCTGTAGATCACGGTGACGGTTTCCCGGCCGCCGGCGGCGGTCTCCGGGTCGGAGTGCTTGATGTCCTTGGCGTCCATGGCCCGGACAAACTGTTGGGTGGAAGAATGCATGGCGGATACCTCCTTGTGTTCAGTAACCTATTTATACTCTTTTCACCGGGGCGCTGTCAAGGACGGAGGAACCAAATATTCCGGGCGGACCGGGAAAAAAACCTCGCCATCGCCGCAAAACCGTGCTATACTAAGGGAAAATCCGGGAGGTGACGGCATGGAGGAGATCACGGCTTCGTGGGTCCGGGGGCGTCTGCCCCGGCGGGACCCCATGGGCCACAAGGGCACCTTCGGCAAGGTGCTGTGCATCTGCGGCAGCGTGGGCTTTTCCGGCGCGGCGGTGTTTGCAGGCCGGGCGGCGGTACGCACCGGGTCGGGCCTGGTGTATCTGGGGGTTCCGGAGCCGGTGTGGCCGGTGGCGGCGGCCAAGTGCGACGAGGTCATGCCGTTTCCCCTGCCGTCCCGGGAGGGAAGGCTGTCCCCGGAGGCGGAGGAGCCCATCCGGCGGCGGGCCGGCGCCTGCGACGCGGTGCTTGTGGGCTGCGGCCTGGGGCGCGGCCCCGGGTGCGACGCCCTGGTCCGGCGGCTGCTGGACCTGGACCGGCCCCTGGTGCTGGACGCCGACGGCATAAACGCCCTTTCCGGGCATATGGATGCATTGTCCCTGCGCCGGGGCCGCACCACGGTGCTGACGCCCCATGAGGGAGAATTCCTCCGGGCGGGCGGCGACCTGTCCCGGGGAAGGGAGCAGGCCGCGGCGGACTTTGCCGCCCGGCACGGGGTGTATCTGGTGCTCAAGGGCCCCGGCACGGTCATTGCCGCCCCGGACGGGCGGCGGATGGTGAACTCCACCGGCAACTGCGGCATGGCCAAGGGCGGCAGCGGCGACGTGCTGTCGGGGATGCTGGTGAGCCTGCTGGGCCTGGGCCTTGCGCCGATGGACGCCTGCTGCGCGGCGGTGTGGCTCCACGGACGGGCCGGGGACCTGGCTGCCCGGGACGTGGGCCTGTGGGGCATGACCCCGTCGGACCTGCTGGACCGCATTCCTGCCGCTCTGCGGGAGGTAACGGAGTAAGAGACACTGTTTTAAAAGGGCTTTGCCCTTTTAAAACAAAAGGTTCGCAGCCTGCCGCGCGCATAATTTGTTCGCTGAAAGCGAACAAATTCCACACTTGCAGACCGAGAAGTGTTTTTTGCGACGTACACGCCGCCGCAAAAAACGGGTTGCACTTTATTTGCCGCCTGCGGGCGGCAAACTCTGCGAGGCTTTTTGACGAGCTGCAATAGATAGAAAACATCACAGGGATAACGGAAAGCCTTCCGGAAAGGGAGGGTTTACCGTGAAAAAATGCTTGGTATGGCTGCTGGCGGCGGCGCTGCTGCTGGCCGGCTGCGGAAAAAAGACCGCGTCGCAGGCGGAGAGTCTGCGCCAGCGGTACCGGGATATGCAGGCCGCCCATATGGAGGCGGAGATCACCTGCCACCTGGAGACGGAGAACCGCACGTTCACCGTGTCCTGTGACTGGACCCCCACCGGCGCCGGGACCACCGTTACCGCCCCGGAGGCTCTGGCGGGCCTGACGGCCAGCGTCAGCGGGGAGGACCTGACGGTTTCCTACGACGGGGCGGCTTTGTCCGCCGGAAGTCTGCGGGACGTGGCTCCGGCCAACTGCCTGCCGTGGCTGCTGCATGCCGTGGCGGAGGGCTATCTGGCGGAGGCGGGCCGGGAGACCCTGGATGGGGCCGACTGCCTGCGTATGGCCCTGGACACCACCGCCGCCGGCGGCAAGGTGCTGTGCACCGTGTGGCTGGACGGCGGCGGCGCGCCGCTGTATGCCGAGTTTACCCAGGACAGCCGCGTGGTGCTGACGGCCCGGCTGCTGTCCTTTACTTCAGAATAAAGAGAGGCTATCATCATGGAATCTACACTGCGGAGGACCTGGGCGGAGATCGACCTGGACGCACTGGCCCACAACTATCGCCGCCTGCGGCGGCATATCGGGCCGGACGTGCGCTTTCTGGGCGTGGTAAAGGCCGACGCCTACGGACACGGGGCCGTGCAGGTGGCCCGGACCCTCCAGGACCTGGGGGCGGATTATCTGGCGGTGTCCAGCATTGACGAGGCCATGGAGCTGCGGGCTAACGGCGTCTCCATGCCGGTGCTGATCCTGGGTCACACCCCCAAGGAGCAGGTGGGGCGGCTGATAGAGCACCACATTACCCAGGCCGTCACCTGCAAGGCCAAGGCCCTGGAATACAGCCATGAGGCCACGGCCCTGGGCGGCACGCTGAAGATCCACATCAAGGTGGATACCGGCATGTCCAGGCTGGGCTATCTCTGCGACGGCAGCCACTTTGACGGCGGCGTGGAGGGCATCTGCCAGGCCTGCGCCCTGCCGGGGTTGGAGGCCGAGGGCATCTTCACCCACTTTGCCGTGGCCGATGAGCCGGACCCGGACAGCGTGGCCTATACCCGCCGGCAGTTTGACCTGTTCTGCCGGGTGATCCGGGCGGTGGAGGAAAAGCGCGGCAGGCGCTTCCCCCTGCGCCACTGCGCCAACACCGGGGCCACCGCCTGCTATCCGGAGATGCACCTGGACATGGTGCGCCCGGGCCTGCTGATGTATGGGTATGGGGAGTTTGCCAAGGGGCTGGACCTGCGGCCGGTGATGACCCTGAAAACCACCATCAGCACCACCAAGACCTATGAGCCCGGCACCTCCGTCAGCTATGGGCGGCTGTTCACCACCCAGCGCCGCACCCGCATGGGCGTGGTGCCCTATGGCTATGCCGACGGGTTCTTCCGGTGCCTGTCCGACCGGTGCAGCCTGATGACCGCCAAGGGGCCCGCGCCCCAGCGGGGCCGCATCTGCATGGATATGTCCATGATCGACCTGACGGACCTGCCGGGGGTGGACGTGGGGGACGAGGTGGAGATCTTCGGGCCCCACAACCCGGTGGAGGTCATGGCCGCCCAGGCGGGGACCATTCCCTATGAGCTGACCTGCGCCGTCAGCAAGCGGGTGCCCCGGGTGTATCTGCAAAACGGGCAGGTCACCGAGCGGGAGCTGCTGCTGCGGTTCTGACGCACACTGGCCGCCCCGGCTCCATAGAATGAAACGGGGCGGGAAAACCGGGTATAAATTCCCCGGCTGCGTGGGAGAATGAAAGTGACCCGATGCTTCGGGTACTTCTTCCGGCGGAGTGTGAACGTTTGTGGATACGAATGTCAAGCGCGGCGAGATCTATTATGCCGACCTGAGCCCGGTGGTGGGCAGCGAGCAGGGGGGTGTGCGCCCGGTGCTCATCGTCCAGAATGACACGGGAAACCGCCACAGCCCCACCGTCATCGCGGCGGCCATCACCTCCCAGATGGGCAAGGCCAAGCTGCCCACCCATATCGAGGTGGCGGCCCAGTGCTGCGGCCTGCCCAAGGATTCCGTGATCCTGCTGGAGCAGATCCGCACCCTGGACAAACGCCGCCTGCGGGAGCGGATGGGCCGGGTGGACGGCGCGGTGATGGAGCGGGTGGACGACGCCATTGCGGTGAGCTTCGGCCTGCCCCGCAGCAGATTGGTATAGCGGCCCGGCGGAGGGTACATAACCTTCCCCAGGCAGGAGCTCCCCCGGGAGAGGCATTTGTCTCTCCCGGGGGAGCTTTTTTGCCTTGACGGGGCCGCCGGGGTATGGTATCATGAGGTTTACAGAACATAAACAAAGGAGGCATGACCATGTATGAAGCATTTCGGGAGGCGCAGCAGTCCAAAAAGGACCGCAGCCGCCTGAAGCTGGGGCTGTGGATCACCCTGGCGGCGGTGCTGCTGGCGCTGACGGCCACGCCGCTTGTGTGGGCGTCCCGGCAGAGCGCGGCATACCACCGGTATATGGACGCTCTGAACGGCAGCGTGCTGTATGCCCGGGAACATGACGGCGTGTGGCTGGAGCGGGCCGGCAGCCGCATCCACTATCCTCAGCTGGCCGGGGCCGGTATCAGCGAAAAGCTCCGGCAGGCCGGAATGGGCAAGCGCCAGCAGGAGCTGCCGGAGGGAGAGGGCGTGACCCTGGACTTCGGCGACGGCAGTCTTCTGCGGCTGTGGGAGGTGCCGATCCGGGGCGGCTATACCCCTGAGGAGACCTTCGGCGTGTTCGTGGCTTATACCTATTCCGATGGAGAGACATACTGCTATGATACCGGCAACCTGGGGTGGGACCGGGTGGTGGACAGCCTGCCCTCTGCTGGGTAAGGCGGGACGGGGCATCCCCGGCGGAGACTGTGCATACACTGGCACAGCCCCTGCCGGGGATGCTTTGATGGGGAGGCGCGCTGCATGACGTATCCTGTGTATATCGGGGACCGGTCCGCCGGAACCATGACCGTGACCGCCGCCGGGCAGGACACGGTGTTCGAGCTGCGGTGCCCGGACCCGGAGCCGGGGCTGTGGCGGGCCTGGGTCCAGGGGGAGGAGGGCCGCCTGGACCTGGGGCTTCTGGAGGGCGGGCGGCTGCGCCGCCGGTTTTCCCGCCGCCTGACGGCCTCCCTGGGCAGGGTCCGGTGGGCCGGGGCGGAGCCCTGCGGGGAGCCGGGAGCCTGCCTGGCGCCCCGCCGGGCCGGAGGACTGCCCCTGCCCCTGCCGCCGGGGGCCATGTGCCGCCGGGAGGGGCGGCAGCTGCGGCTGGCCCTGCCCTATGGCGAGGGCCGGCCCTTTCCCCTGACGGAGCTGTTCTGCCTGGCCCGGATCCGGACCATGGACGGCCGCCGCTGGGCGGAATACCGCTTTCTGGGCCGGGACCCGGTGCCCCCGGAAGAAAAGTGAAATTTGGGTCTACCATAATCCGGCGATATGTGGTATAATACCATGGAGTATCACCACAAAGGAGGAGAGACCCATGAGATGTCCCTATTGCGGCTACCGCGAGAGCAAGGTGGTGGATTCCCGTCCTGCGGACGAGGGAGCCAGCATCCGCCGGCGGCGCGAGTGCCTGTCCTGCGAGAAGCGCTTTACCACCTATGAGACCATTGAGTATCTGCCGATGGTGGTGATCAAGAAGGACGGCAGCCGCCAGAGCTTCGACCGCAGCAAGGTGCTGCGGGGCATCCAGCGCTCCTGCGAAAAGCGCCCGGTATCCGTGGCGGAAATGGAGCGCATGGTCACCGAGATCGAGCAGGAGCTGCAGAACTCCCTGGAGCGGGAGATCAGCACCGGGACCATCGGCGAGAAGGTCATGGAGAAGCTGAAGAAGGCCGACGAGGTGGCCTACGTCCGCTTTGCCTCGGTGTATCGCCAGTTCAAGGATATCAACACCTTCATGAGCGAGCTGAACAAGCTTCTGAGTGAGAAATAGAACGCATATTTATTTTAGAATCTGCCTCGCAGAGTTCACGGCCCGCAGGCCGTGAATAAAATTCAATCCGTTTTTTGCGGCGGCGTGTACGTCACAAAAAACACTTTGCGCTGGCCTCGGCCCAGAGGAACAGGCCTCGGCAGACCCGACGGCTGATGTCGGGCCAGAGTGTGTCCCGCCGACTCGGCGGGACGCGCGGTTCGGAGCGAGAGCCTTTTATTGAAAAAAGCCTTGCTTTTTTCAATAAATTTATAGAATATTCCGCAGGCTCAGGCGCTCCAGTTCGTCCAGCTGCTGCAGCTGCTGGCGCAGCTGGGCCAGCTCCGGCAGCAGGTCGTCCCCCTGCCGCAGGCGGCACAGGGTACGGCAGCGGGACAGGGTCACCTGGGCCGCGTCCAGGGTTTCGTGGTGGATGACCACATGGAGATAATCCTGGGCCCCGTCCCAGCTGTCCGCCAGGGCGTCCATGGCCTCCCGGGCCACGTCCCAGCGCTTCTGGGCCGCCAACTGGGCGATCCGGTCCGCCTGGTCTATCCACCGGCCGGTCCGGCGGTTCAGAGCCGACGCGTTGAGAATGCACAGGGTCAGCAGAGCCGCCAGCACCAGCGAGGGAACGATCAGAAACCGCTTCATACGTCCTCCTTGGCCTGGCAGATCACGTTGCCCCCCTGGTCCAGGGACAGGAGAAACACCTGAGACGGGTCCTTCAGGTGCTCCCGCTTCAGCTGCTGGCGCAGCCACGCGTCGTCCACGTCCATTTTCTTCATGTTGTTCCGCAGCAGCCGCCCGTCGTTGATCAGCAGCACCGGCAGGAACGGATCGTCCGCCGCGTTCATGGACAGCTGCGCGGGCGTCACCGGCTGGGCGTCGGACCGCAGCAGCACCGATACCTGGCCGCTGGTCTCCAGCACGGCGTATTTCACGTCCTTCAGGTTGGTGACCCCCTGGCCCCGCAGCTCCTCCATCAGCTCGTCCACCGTCATGCGGTTATGGCGCATGGCCCGCTGCTGGAGCCTGCCGCAGCGCACCACAATGGCCGGCTCCCCGCAGATCAGGGACCGGAACCGCCCGCTGCGGAAGCTGATATAGCTCAGCAGCGTGGTCAGAGCCAGCAGCGTCAGGATGGGGACCACCCCGTTGATCAGCGGCGAATCAAAATCCTGCATGGGCACCGACGCCAGGTCCGACAGCAGCATGGTCAGCACCAGCTCGATGGGCTCCAGCTCGCCGATCTGGCGCTTGCCGGTCAGGCGCAGCCCCGCGATCAGCAGCAGATACAGGATGATGGTGCGGAAAAAAGCAGTGGCCATGAGCATTCCCCCTTCTATGGCCAGTATGCGCCGATGAGAGAAAGTTATACGGATTCAACCGGCCCCAGGCCGTTTGATATACAGAACGCAGAACCGCGAAAGGAGGCCCCCGGGAAAATCCCATACCAAGCGCCATGTGCCTGCCCTTCCGGCAGGATAACGAGGAGGAGAGAGGATCGAGCCTTCGGCGGGAGCTCTCCCGCGCCGTCCGGGGCGCGCACGCAGCGGGCAAATATGCGGGCGACCGCAAAACAGAGATGCTGCGACCGGAGAATGAGGCAAATCATCTGCGTGTTTGTCCTCCCCATTTCAACAGATCAGGAGGAATTTTTTTATGTGTGGAATTATCGGATACGTAGGCCGCCAGGAGGCCGCCCCTATTTTGCTGGAGGGCCTGGAGCGCATGGAATACCGGGGCTATGACTCCACCGGTATGGCCGTGTGCGGCGACGGCGTGCTGCGGGTCTGCAAGAAAAAGGGCCGGGTCCAGGTGCTGCGGGAGATGAGCCATGACGGTGCGGACCTGCCGGGCACCCTGGGCATCGGGCACACCCGCTGGGCCACCCACGGCGAGCCCAGCGACGTCAACGCCCACCCCCATCTGAGCCAGAGCGGCAAGTTCGCCGTGGTCCACAACGGCATCATCGAGAACTTCATCGCTCTGAAGGAGGAGCTGCTGCAAAAGGGCTACACCTTCCGCTCCGAGACGGACACCGAGGTGGTGGCCCAGCTGCTGGATTATTACTACAGCGACTGCGGCGACTTCTTTGAGGCCATGAACCGGCTGCTTCACGCGGTGGACGGGGCCTATGCCCTGGGCATCATCTGCGCCGACTATCCCGACCGGCTGGTGGCTGCCCGGAAGGACGCGCCCCTGCTGCTGGGCTTTGGCGACGGCGAGAACTTCATCGCCTCCGACGTGACGGCCCTGATCCGCCACACCCGGGACATCGCCTATATGGACGACGGGGAGCTGGCCATCCTGTCCCGCAGCGGCATCCGGGTATACGACCGCCAGCTGCGCCCGGTGGAGAAGAAGCACCACCATGTGGACTGGGAGGTGGACGCCGCGGAAAAGGGCGGCTACGCCCACTTCATGCTCAAGGAGATCATGGAGCAGCCCGCCGCCATCCGCAAGGCCACCGCCGCCCGGATCCAGGGAGGCCGCGTGGTGCTTCAGGACCTGACCATGACCCCGGAGCAGATCCGGGCCATCGGCCGCATCTACATCGTGGCCTGCGGCTCGTCGTACCATGTGGGCATGGTGGGCAAGTATAACCTGGAGCGGATGCTGCGCCGCAGCGTGGAGGTGTGCCTGGCCTCTGAGTTCCGCTATTGCGACCCCATCGTAGGGGAGGGGGACCTGGTCATCGTCATCAGCCAGTCCGGCGAGACGCTGGATACCATGGCCGCCCTGCGGGAGGCCAAAAAGCGGGGGCGCCCGCATCCTGTCCATCGTCAACGTGGTGGGCTCCTCCATTGCCCGGGAGTCCGACGACGTGCTGTATACCTGGGCCGGGCCGGAAATCGCCGTGGCCACCACCAAGGCCTACAGCACCCAGATGGCGGTGCTGAACCTGCTGGGCCTGTACTTCGGCGAGGTCATGGGCACCGTGGACTACGAGACATACACCGCCATGATCCGGGATATCCTGGATCTTCCGGAAAAGCTGGAGCAGGTGCTGGCCCAGGCGGACCGGATCCGGGAGATGGCCAAGGATTTCGCCGGACGGGACGACGTGTTCTTCATCGGCCGGAACCTGGACTATGCCCTGAGCCTGGAGGGAAGCCTGAAGCTCAAGGAGATCAGCTATATCCACTCCGAGGCGTATGCCTCCGGCGAGCTGAAGCACGGCACCATCTCCCTGATCGAGGAGGGGACCCCCGTTATTGCCCTGAGCACCTACGGGCCTCTGTTCGACAAGGCCATGAGCAACGTGGTGGAGGTACAGGCCCGGGGCGCCAACGTCCTGGCCCTGACCACCGAGACCCACCGGGAGGCTATGCTGGCCCGGACAGACCGGGTGCTGACGGTGCCGGAGGTGGAGCCTATGCTGCTGCCCCAGCTGGGTGTGGCACCCCTGCAGCTGCTGGCGTACTACATCGCCCTGGAGCGGGGCTGCGACATCGACAAGCCCCGGAACCTGGCCAAGAGCGTCACCGTGGAGTAAAAATCGCAATACACCGAGGGAATTATGAACAACATCAGAATCGTACCCATGACGGCGGACCATCTGGACGCCCTGGAGCAGCTGGAGCGCACCTGCTTCTCCCGGCCCTGGTCCCGGAAGATGCTGGCCGAGGAGCTGGACAACCAATGCGCCGCCTTTTTAGTGGCGGAGGACGCCGCCACCGGCCAGGTGATCGGCTATGCCGGGCTGCTGGTGGCCGCCGACGAGGGGTATATCACCAACGTGGCGGTGTTTCCCCCGTATCGCCGCCGGGGCGTGGCCGGGAAGCTGCTGGACGTGTTCCTGCGCTTTGCCCGGGCCAACCATCTGGCCTTCCTGACCCTGGAGGTCCGGCCCAGCAATGCCGCCGCCATTGCCCTGTATACCCGGTTCGGCTTCCGGGAGGCCGGACGCCGCTGGAACTACTATGATCTGCCCCGGGAGGACGCCCTGATCCTGACCCGGACCTTTGGGGAGGAGAGCAAATGAATATTCTGGCCTTTGAATCCTCCTGCGACGAGACTGCCGCGGCGGTGGTGCGGGACGGGCGGACGGTGCTGTCGGACGCCATCCTGTCCCAGGCGGACATGCACGCCCTGTACGGCGGCGTGGTGCCGGAGATCGCCTCCCGCAAGCATGTGGAGGCCATTGCCGGTCTGACGGATCAGGCTCTGCGGGATGCCGGCCTGACCCGGAAGGACATCGACGCCGTGGCGGTGACGTATGCCCCGGGCCTCATCGGCGCGGTGCTGGTGGGGGTCAGCTTCGCCAAGTCCGCCGCCTACGCCCTGGGGGTGCCCCTGATTCCGGTGCACCACGTCCGGGGCCATATCGCCGCCAATTACCTGGCGTTTCCGGAGCTGGAGCCGCCGTTTCTGGCGCTGGCCATGTCCGGCGGCAACACCCTGATCGTGGACGTGAAGGGCTACACGGATATGGAGGTCCTGGGTGCCACCCGGGACGACGCGGCGGGGGGAGTGCTTCGACAAGGCCGCCCGGGTGCTGGGCCTGCCGTACCCCGGCGGAAAGCCCATGGACCGGCTGGCCGCCCAGTCCCCCGGCGGGAAATACGTCCTGCCCCGGGCCCATGTGGAGGGTGCGCCCCTGGATATGAGCTTTTCCGGCCTGAAAACCGCCGTGGTGAACTTGGCCCACAACGCCCAGCAGAAGGGGGAGCCTTTGGACGCCGCCGCCCTGGCCCATGACTTCAACCAGGCGGTGTCCGACGAGCTGGTGCCCCGGGCCATGGAGGCCGCCCGTCTCCGGGGCCGCACCTGCATCGCAGCCGCCGGCGGCGTGGCCGCCAACACCATCATCCGGGGAGACCTGGAGAGGGCCTGCGACAGGGCCGGATACCGCCTGTACCTGCCGCCTCTGAGCCTCTGCGGCGACAACGGGGCCATGATCGGCGCCCAGGGGTACTACGAGTATCTGGCGGGCCGCCGGGCGGGGCTGGACCTGAACGCCTATGCCACCATGGAGCTGGACGATCTTTTCTATTGAGACACAAAATCCCCCTGCCAACCGGCAGGGGGTCATAAGACAGTTTCCCTTGCCTCTCCCTTTGGGAGAGGTGGCCGAGCGCAGCGAGGACGGAGAGGGCAAACGGCAAGACCCTCTCAGTCACCTGCGGTGACAGCTCTCCCAAAGGGAGAGCCAAGGGGCTGCGCCCTGCTGCATAGTATGTCGGCATGAGAAATGGAGCGTATCTGTATCGATACGCTCCATTGACTGTTTTACGAACGCCCTGCCAACCGGCAGGGGGGATTTCAGCTGTTTATTCTTCCGTATGGCGGTTCTTTTTGGCCAGCTCCGCGATCTGGCCGAACTTCCCGGTGACATAGCTGTAGCTTTTCCGCCCGTGGGGCAGGAGACAGGCGCTGCAATCCTTGATGCCATCGCCGACATACCGGAAGTTGCCGCCGCACCGGTCACCCAGGGCATACAGGGGACAGTAGCAGAACAGGCAGTTGAAATCCTCCGGATGGGCCGTCTCGTGGCAGGGAAAGAACTCGCAGGCCGTGTGCTGGAAGAAGGAGTAGCGGCACTCCTCGGGCTTGGTGGACAGGGCCTCACGCTTCTCCATGGTGCACCTCCGTTACAGGCTTGCCGGGCCAATAGATGACATAGCACTCCGCCATCTCGCCCATGTAGAAAAACACGTTCTCGCCCATTTCAATGTGCTTGCCGAAGGTCAGATCCGGCACAAACAGGCGGCCGCAGGTGCGCTTGGGCCCCTTGATGGTGTAGCCCTCGGGGTTGGGGTTGTCCCGCAGGGCCTCTGCCGCCTCCTGAAGGCCGGGAAAGCGCAGGGTTTTCTCCAGCTGGGCCAGCTGGGTCTCGCCGTTGATATAGACCAGGTGATCCTGGTCCCGGAACCAGTTGATGAGCATTTGTTCGTCCTCCTGACAGAAAATGAGGTAGGGGGCGGGCGGGAGTGGCTGCCCCTGCCCGCCCCGTGGAAAGCTGCGGCTGTGCCGCGCTCAGGCTTGCAAAAAAACCGCGCCAATGCTCCATTGGCGCGGCCGGTTTCCCGCGATCGGACCCATCCTCCGCCGTAGGGCGCGCAGCGGGGACAGCATGGCGGCAAGCAGGTCTTCTGACTGGCGGATCAGCAGCGGCGCACGGTCTTCCCGGTTTCCCAGTGACGGACTTTCGTCCCATGTGCGCGGCCTCCCCGTATACAGCGGCGGTACCGTTCAGGATTCACACCTGATTCACTATTCTCCCGCGCCGCCCAACCGGCGGCACAGGCACTTGCGCATTGTATTCTTTATATACGGATAGTGTACCATCCGGCGGCGCTTCTGTCAAGGGGGCAGATGGGGCCGGGGATTACTTTGGCAAAAACACTTGCCATCCGGCGCCGTCATGGTGTATGATAGGGGAAAAACAGAAAGGGGGCTCTCTCAAATGACCGCCGAACAACGACGGAGCCGGATCAGCACCCGGCTCCATGAAGCACAGCAGCCCATCAGCGCCACTGTCCTGGCCCGGGAGCTGGGCGTCAGCCGCCAGATCATTGTGGGGGACGTGGCCCTGCTGCGGGCCGGAGGCCAAGCCATCACCGCCACCGCCCGGGGCTATGTGATCCCCGCCCCCGGAGACGGCACGGTTCGCCAGGTGGCCTGCCGCCACGACGGCGCGGGTACCCGGGACGAGCTCAACGCCATGGTGGACTGCGGCTGCACGGTCATCGACGTCATTGTGGACCACCCGGTATACGGCCAGCTGTCTGCGCCGCTGCACCTGCACAGCCGCCTGGATGTGGAGCAGTTCATGAACCGCATGAAGGGGGCCGCGCCCCTGTCCCAGCTGACGGAGGGCGTCCATCTGCATACCCTGTCCTGCCCCGATGAGCAGGCCTACCGTCAGCTGACGGACCGCCTGCGGCAGCTGGGCTTCCTGGCGGAGTAGCAGCCGCCCCCGGCAGCCGAATTTGCCGGCAGCGGCCTGACAAAACGGATTCTTGACAAGCTCAGCGCCGCATCCTTCCGGGTGCGGCGCTGAGCTGATTGTCTTATACGCCCAGCTTTTCCAGGGCCGCCATACGCAGGCAGTCGCACAGAATGGCGATGGCTTGCTCCAGCTCGTGGATGGGCGGCAGGGACGGGGCAATGCGGATGTTGCTGTCCTGGGGGTCCACGCCATAGGGGAAGGTGGCCCCGGCGGCGGTCATGGTGACGCCGGCGTCCCGGCACAGCTCCAGCGCCCGCTTGGCGGTTCCGGGCATGGCGTCCAGACTGACGAAATAGCCGCCCTTGGGATGGCTCCACCGGGCGATGCCGCAGGGGGACAGATGGCGGTCCAGCTCGTCCTCCACCGTGCGGAACTTGGGCCCCAGAATGGCCGCGTGACGCCGCATCAGCGCCAGGGTGGTCTCCTTATCCTTCAGATACCGCACATGGCGCAGCTGGTTCATCTTATCGTAGCTGATGATCTGGATGTTCAGCAGATTCTTGAAGTATTCCACGTTGGCCTCGCTGACCGCGCCGCAGGCGATGCCCGCCCCGGGGAAGGTGATCTTGCTGGTGGAGGCAAACTCATACACCATGTCGGCGTTGCCGTACTCCGCGCACAGGGACAGAATGTCCGGGAAGGGCACGAAATCCCCCTCCAGCTCGTGGACACAGTAGGCATTGTCCCACATGAGCATAAAGTCCGGCGCGGCGGGCTTCATGGCGGCCAGCCGGCGAATGGTTTCGTCGGAATAGATGATGCCCGTGGGGTTAGAGTATTTGGGCACGTTCCACATACCCCGGACCTCCGGGTCCCGGATCAGCCGCTCCACCTGGTCCATATCCGGCCCGTTCTCCGTCATGGTCACGGGGATCAGCTCCATGCCGAAGGACTCCGTCACCTTAAAATGCCGGTCGTATCCCGGCACCGGGCACAGCCACTTCACCCGGTCCAGCTTGCCCCAGGGCTTCTCGCTGTGCAGCAGGCCGTGGGTATACGCCTTGGACACGGCGTCGAACATCAACTCCAGGGAGGAGTTTCCTCCGGCGATGACCTGGCCGGGCTTGCAGCCCAGAAGGTCTGCAAACAGCTTCCGGGCAATGGGAATACCCGCCACATAGCCGTAATTTCGCGCATCAATGCCGTCGGTGATGAAGTCGTCGGCGGTCAGGGGGATGTTGTACATCTCCATGACCATATCCAGCTGCTCCCGGCCAGGCTTGCCCCGGGCCATGTTCAGCTCCAGCCCCAGGGCCTTCTGCTCCTGGTGGGTCCTGCACAGGGCGGCGTATTCCGCCTGCCGCTCCGCAAGGGTCATTTCCTGATAAGTTTTCATGATGCTTTCCCTCTTTTTCCGTAGTGGCGCCGGGTTTCCGGCCCAACGCCTCCCCAGCATAGCATACATTCCCTCAAAAGGCAAATGTTACTTTTTCGCAGGCGGCACACATCCGCTTTCATCCTGCTTTCTCCCCTAAAATTCCCGCAGCACCAGCTCCGTGGAGCCGCTGCCGGTCACCAGCCGCAGCACCCGGGGGTGTCCGGCGTATTCCCGGCACAGGTCCCGCAGGGCCGTGCCGCTGTGGTATCCGTGAATCAGCCGCAGGCGATATACCCCGCCGCCGCAGCGGCGCAGGGCCGCGTCGATGGCCACCCGGGCCTGGTAGGTGTTTTTTCCGTGAAGATCCAGCTCCATGATCCCCGGCTGCATATGCATCCCCTCCCCCTTTTGTCCCATTTTACTCCGGGACGTCCCGGTTTGCAAGCGGCGTTTCCCATAGAAGAAAAAAAGCGGCGCCTCTCCCGGGAGAGACGCCGCTTGCAGGCTTTACAGATCCAGGGTCAGGTCGCCCTCCTTGATCCATTTCCATTTCCGCAGGGGAAGGGCCAGCAGCCATGTGAGCACCGCCGGCAGCACGAAGGAGATCAGCACCAGCCCCAGCCAATCCATGCCGGTGATGCCGGCCTTGACCCCGGCGGCCACATCGCTGACCCAGCCGGTGTATACGCCGATCTGGCCCACCAGGCCGCAGGTGCCCATGCCGCTGGATACTGCCGCGCCGTTCATCTCCAGGCGGAACAGGCAGGTGGCAATAGGCCCCGTAATGGCGGAGGCCAGCGTGGGCGGGATCCACACCCGGGGGTTGCGGACGATGTTGCCCATCTGCAGCATACTGGTACCCAGGCCCTGTGCCGCCAGACCGCCCCACCGGTTTTCCCGGAAGCTCATCACGGCAAAGCCGATCATCTGGGCGCAGCAGCCTGCCACGGCAGCGCCGCCGGCCAGCCCCGTCAGCCCCAGGGCTGCGCAGATGGCGGCGGAGGAGATGGGCAGCGTCAGCGCCACGCCGATGACCACAGATACGATGATGCCCATGAAGAAGGGCTGCAGCTCCGTGGCCCACATGATGAACCGGCCCACGGCGCTGGCCGCCGTACCAATGGGTGCGGCGATCAGGGCGGCAATGCCGATGCCCGCCAGAGCGGTGACGATAGGTGTCACCAGAATGTCGATCTTCGTCTCCTTGCTGACGGCCTTGCCGATCTCACTGGCCAGGATCGCCACGAACAGCACCGCCAGAGGCCCTCCGGCCCCGCCCATATAGTTGGTGGCAAAGCCCACGGGAATCAGGGAATACAGCACCAGGGGCGGCGCCTCCAGCGCCCGTCCGATGGCCACCGCCATGCCCGGGCCCACCATAGCGGAGCACAGGCCGCCGATGGTATACGTCACGGCGCCCTCCCCCTTGCCCAGGGTGACGATCACCTCCGTCAGAAACCCGATATGAAGCTGCTGACCGATGGTGTTGAGGATGGTGCCCACCAGCAGGGTGCAGAACAGCCCCTGGGCCATGGCGCCCATGGCGTCGATAAAGTACCGCCTGGCCGAGAACACGATGTTCTTCCGGGCCAGGAACTTGCGAACTGCTTCCATAACTTTGACCTCGCATATGTAAAGTAATAGGGTACACATGTGTCATGACACCTGTGTACCCTATTATAGCGTGTGGTTTCCGTTTGTCAACCCCTTCAGGGTTCTATACGTTTTATTCCCCGTATACGCACCCCTTCGCCGGCCCTCCGGCCAGAGGAATATCCGCCACCGTCAGGGGAATGCGGTACATATCCCGCAGCAGCTCCTCCGTCAGGGTCTCCTTCACCGGGCCCCAGGCCCGGACGCCGCCGTCCTGCAAAACCAGGGCGTGGGTGGCAAACCGGAAGGCGTGCTCCGGATTGTGGGTGGACAGCAGCACCGTGTACCCGCTGTCCGCCAGAGCCCGCACCTGCCGCAGCAGCCGGAACTGGTTGCCGTAATCCAGGCTGGCGGTGGGCTCGTCCATCAGAAGGATCCTGGCCTGCTGGGCCATGGCCCGGGCAATCAGGGCCAGCTGCCGCTCGCCGCCGGAGATCTCGTTGACGCCCCGGTCCCAAAGGTCCTGGATGCCCAGCTGCTCCAGGGCCCGGTCCGCCGTCTCCTGCTGCCGCCGTCCCGGCGCGTGAAAGGGGTCTGCCCCCATCAGCACCGTGTCCCGGACGGTGTAGTTGTATACCGGCGCGCTGGTCTGGGGGATATACGCCGCCAGACGGGCCAGAGCTCTGCGGTCCAGGGATCGCAGTGCGTGGCCGCACAGGGCAATGTCTCCCCGGTATCTGGGCAGAAAGCCCAGAATGCACCGGAACAGGGTGCTCTTGCCTGCCCCGTTGGGGCCCAGCACTGCCACCAGCTGCCCCGGCTCCGCCCGGAAGGTGACGTTCCGCAGCACCTGCCGCCGCCCGTAGGCGAAGGACAGCTCCCTTACGTCAATGGACACGGCGTCCACCTCCCGTCGCAATGAGATACAGAAACAGCGGCGCGCCCACAAAGGCCGTGAGAATGCCCAGCGGCAGCTCTCCGGTGGTCACCAGCCGGGCAATGTCGTCCACTGCCAGCAGAAATGCCGCTCCGAACAGGGCCCCGGCGGGGATCAGCCGCCGGTAGTCGTACCCGAACAGCATCCGGCAGAAGTGGGGGATCACCAGGCCCACCCAGCCGATCATACCCGACACCGCCACGCTGGCGGAGGTCAGCAGCGTGGCGCACACGATCACCGCGCCCCGCAGCCGCCGGGTGTTCACGCCCATGGACTGGGCCTCCTCCTCGCCCACGGTCAGCAGGTTCATCCGCCACCGCAGGAAAAACAGGGGGATCATCCCCAGGGCCACGGGAATGGCCAGAAATACCACGTCCTTGTCCTTGATGGAGGACAGGGATCCCATGAGCCAATAGGTGATGGCGGGCAGCTGCTGCTGGGTATCCGCCACCAGCTTCACAAACGACGTTCCCGCCGAAAACAGGGACGAGATCATCATGCCCGCTAAAATCAGGGCCACCGTCTGGTTTGTTCTGGACAGGCGGCTCACCAGCCACGCCGCCGCCACGGCCAGCAGACCGCAGCAGAAGGCGGCGGCGGAGATGCCGAAGTATCCCGCCCCCAGCAGAATGGCCACCGCCGCGCCGAAGCCTGCGCCGGTGGAGGCCCCCAGAATGTCCGGCGACACCATGGGATTGCGGAACATGCCCTGATACGCCGCGCCGGACACCGCCAGCGCTGCTCCCGCCAGGGCCGCCGCCGCCACCCGGGGCAGCCGCACGGCAAAGACCACCTTGTCATCGCTGATAGGCCAGTCCGCCGCCCCGCCGGTGATCCGGGTCCACAGCATGTGGACCAGCTGCCCCGGCGACAGGGCGTACCGTCCTACCAGCAGCGATCCCAGCAGCACCGCCAGGAAAACAGCCCCCAGCACCGCGAACCGCCGGGCATAGCGCTTATCCGCCGCCCGGAGGATATTGTGAAATACGGTGCTCATTTATGGGTTCCTCTCTTTTCTGTAGTACACGGTCTGGGCGGCGGCGCCGGCCGCCAGCAGCAGCACGCACAGAACCGGGGCGCGGCAGATTTTCCTCATAGCATTCCTCATTTCAGGGTGGAGCGGCTGAGCATCTGCCGCGCCTCCTCCTCCGTCAGGTCATAGTGCCAGAACAGCCCATAGTATTCCCGGGCCACCTGCACCATGTCATAGTCGTACAGCTCCGGATACAGCAGATTCCCCAGCCACCAGATGCCCAGCACCCGGTTCACGGAGGGGGGAGAGCTCATCCAGTCGTAGGGCAGGCCGGGGATCTCGTAGTATTTCCCGGACTGCACGGCCCGCAGGCCCGCCCACTCCCCCTGGGCCAGGGTGTCGTAGGGGCCGCCGGCGGACAGGAGGATCACGTCCGGCTCCACGGCGTATACCTCCTCCAGACTGACGGTGGTGCCGCCGCCCCGGTTGCTGACCTCCTGGGGGATAATGGCGTTGACGGCCCCCACCAGGTCGATGATGTCCGCCTGGACGGACCCGGCGGCGTTGCAGGCAAGGCCCGTGGACCCGGTGCCGAACAGCACGGAAAGCCGCTGGCTCTCCGGAATTTTTGCAGAATTTTCCTGGGCCATGGTCACGCTTTTCTCAATGAATTGGGCCAGAGGCTCCGCCGTGCCGGCCCGGTTCAGGATATCCCCCAGCATCCGATAGGCGGCGGCCATATCGTCCAGGTCCGCCTCGATGAACACCGTGGGAATGCCGGTCTGCTTCTGGATGCGGTCCATATCGTCGGCGATGCTGTCTTTTTTGTCACCCAGGTCGATGATGATCTGGGGCCGGGCGTCGATGAGGGACTCCATATTCAGGTTGGCCTTGCTGCCGTAAAACTGGCCGAAGGTGGGCAGATAGCGGACCTCCTCCGGAAAATACGGCATCTGGGCCGTGCTGGGGCTGCTGGCCAGACCCGCCAGCAGATCATAGGCAATGGGCATGAGGATCATCTGGGCCGTGGAGCCGCTGGGGGCCACCCGCCGGATATCGGCGGGGATCTCCACCTGGCGGCCGGCGGAGTCGGTGACGACCCGGGTCTGCACCCCCTCCAGGGGGTCGTAGCCCTGCTTTTTGCCGCAGGCCGCCAGGGGCAGACACAGGCACAGGGCCAGGAATAGGGCGAGAATACGCTGTTTCATAGGTCACTCCTTATCAGAATCAGGCCGGGACGGAAGGGGGCGGAAATCCGGCCGGCCCGGCAGCCAGCCGTCACCGACCCGCCGCTGGGGCGGCGGGGGAGGGGGGATCAGGGCATCATTCTCCCCGCTGTAGAAGGCGCGGTTGTTTTCGATGAGCTGGGGAAGGGTCACGGGGCGGTAGAAATTCACGTCCACCCCGGCGTTGAGCACCCGGGGCATCTGGCGCAGCATGCCGTATTCCGGGCCACGGGTCTGGTGCAGGTGGCCGTGGATCATATAGCCCCGCCTGCGGTAGAGAATGGGATAGTGGCAGAGGATAATGTGGACCTCTCCGTCGTCGATCTCGTTGAAGTCGGTGACGGTCTCAAAATAGCGGTACAGCTCCCCGGCGTTTTCAAAGCCGGTGTCGTGATTGCCGCGGATCAGGTGCTTATGGCCCCGGAGCCGCGCCAGCGCGTCCCCCGGCACCAGGCCCCGGTTATAGCCCACATCCCCCACCACATACACGGTGTCATCCTCCGACACGGCGGCGTTCCACCGGGCGATCAGCACCCGGTCCATTTCCTCCACGGAGCCGAAGGGACGGGAGGGCAGAAAGGGCTCATAGTGAAAGTGGAGGTCGGCGGTATAGAAGATCATGGCGTCCTCCCATAGCGATATTTTCAAAATAGAATAACGAATCTCAAAAAAATTTAGATAACCAGATGAATTTTTGTTCAGTATAGCAAAATCCGCCAGGATTGTCAATACGGCAGGGCGGGAAAATGCCATTTTGGGCATGACAGAGCCCCGGACGGCGGAAGGCAGATATGGCCGCCCGGGGCTTTGTCTATTTCATTCGCTCCACAGCCGCACCGTCCGTGGGGCGGTGTCGCCGTCTGGCAGCAGCGACGCCGCGAAGCCCGCGGGCTGATACGTCAGCTCCAGCAGGAATTGATCGGGCTGATCCAGATAGTCCGGGTACTCGTCCAGCACCATCACCAGCTCCAGCTGCTGCCCCTGAGCGGGCAGCGGGTTCAGCCAGCCGTTTACCACCTGATCGCTGAACTCCACGCCGGACTCATACCCCAGGGGCAGGACGCCCTTGGAGGTGTCGTGGATGTAGAATTGGGCGTTCAGCTGATAAAGCTGCCCGTCATAGAACCCGTAGACCTTTCCCTCCGTCAGCTTCAGGGGGATGTCCTTGCTGCTGGAACGCAGGAGAAAGTAGTAAAGATATTTCTGGTTGGGGACCTTCTGGATGACTACGCTGCCGTCCTCAGCCGTATAGCTCTCCTGGACGGCCTGGCCGGGAATGCTCAGCCTGGTCAGGCGGGGCGTCAGGGCCTGGGCGGTGTACCGGGCTTCGGCGTACCACAGAATGCCGGACAGCACCAGCAGCGCCGCCAGGACGATCACCGCCGCCCACAGGGCCTTCCGCCGCCGCCGCAGGCGGCGCAGCAGCCGGGCCTCCTCCTGAAACTGCGGCTCCAGCAGGGGGTGGCACATTTCGTCCGCCGTCCGGCGGCAGGCTTCGCACCCGGCCAGGTGCTCCTCCAGAGCCTCCCGGGATTCCGGGCTCAGCATCCCCTCGGTGTACAGGGGCATCAGATCCTGGGCCAAGGCACAGTCGATGGTTTTCATGGCGTTCCCTCCATTTGCTCCATGATTTTCTTCCGGGCCCGGTGATAGGTGACGCAGGCCCAATTTTCACCCTTTTCAAACAGGCTGCCGATGTCGCGGAAGGACAGCTCCCCCAGCACCCGCAGCAGAAATACCTCCCGGTACGGCTCCGGCAGCCGGTGCAGCAGCCGGTGGATGCGCAGGGCCAGGTCCTTGTCCTCAAAGGCGGCGGCAAAGTCCCGGCTGTCCGGCAGGGCGGCGGTGTCGTCCAGGGGCTGGCACCGGCCCTCCTTCCGCCGCAGGGAGGTCCAGGTGTTCCGGGCGATCTGGCACAGCCAGGTGGAGGCGGCGCACTCGCCCCGGAAATCCGGCAGGGCCACCATGGCCCGGTAAAAGGTCTCCGCCGCCAGCTCCTCGGCGGCGTGTTCGCTGCCGGTGAGCCGCAGAGCGTAGCGGTACACCGTCTGATAGTGGCGGCGGTACAGCTGCTCCATATCCTGGGCCATGTCCTCCCTCCTTTCTGTTTATTAGACGCGCGGTGCAGCGGAATCTGACAGAAAATTTCAAAAAAAATCCCCTTATGCGGGGGCATAAGGGGATTTTGAGGGGTCAGGTATTCAGATACGGGTCGTCCAGGCGGCCCAGGCGGCGCAGCATGGTCTTTTTCACGGCCTTGAAGATGTTCTCATACCCGGTGCAGCGGCACAGATGGCCGGACAGCAGCTTGCGCAGCTGGTCGTCGGTATAGTACACGCCCCGGTCCAGGATCTCCACCGCCGTCATGATAAAGCCCGGGATGCAGAAGCCGCACTGGATGGCGGTTTCCTCCATAAAGGCCTGCTGAATGTCGGACAGCTCGCCGTTGGGGCCCATGAGGCCCTCCAGGGTGGTGATGTGCTTGCCCTCGGCCCACACGGCCAGGTACAGGCAGGAGTTGTAGCACTCGCCGTCGATGAGCACGTTGCAGGCGCCGCATTCGCCCACCTCGCAGCCCTTCTTCACGGAGGTCATGGAGAAGTCGTTGCGGAGCATATCCGTCAGAGATGCCCGGACGTCCACCATTTTCTCCACTTCCTTGCCGTTGAGGAAGAACGTGACCAGCTGATACTGATTCTTTGCCATTACAGCTCACCTCCTGCCAGCTTCACGGACTCGATGAGGCAGCGCTTGGCGCTTTCCACGGCGATGTGGGACCGGAAGGCCCTGCTGGCCCGCCAGGAATCCCGGGGGTGGATGTCCTCCAGCACCGTGCGGCCGAACTGCTGGATGTTCTCCAGGGTGACGGCCCTGCCGTTGATGAACGCCTCGGCATTCAGCGCCCGCAGGGGGGCACGGGGCCCGCCACGCCGAAGGCGATGCGCACCCGCTCAAAGGTCTTTTTGTCCGGGCTCAGCCGGGCGTTGACGGAGGTGCCCAGGGTGGCGATGTCCATGGCGTTGCGCATGGCGTACTTGATATAGTGGCCGAAGGTCCGGTCATAGGATGCCTTGGGGATCAGGATGGCGGTCTGGATCTCGCCGTCCTCCGCCCGCAGGTCCACGGTGCCGGCCTTGAGGTAGAAATCCTTGATAGGCACCCGGCGGACGCCGTTTTTGCCGGTGATCTCGATGATGGCCTCCCAGGCGTGGAGGGTGGAGGCGGAGTCGGCGGAGGTGACGCCGTTGCAGGTGTTGCCGCCGATGGTGCCGGCGTTGCGGATCTGGGGGCCGCCCACCATGTCCACCGCCTCGCCCAGCACGTTGATGTACCGCTGGATCAGGGGATCGGCGGTGATGTGGCTGAAGGTGGTGAGGCTGCCGATGCGGAGATTTTCCTGGTCATCCAGGGACACGCCCCGCATTTCGCGGCAGCCCTGGATGCTGATGAGGGCCTTTCCGGCCCGCTTGCCCTCCCGCATCTGCACCAGCACGTCGGTGCCTCCGGCGATGATCTGGGCCTCGGGATGCTCCAGCCGCAGGCGGATGGCGTCCTGGACGCTTTCGGCCTGGTAGAGCGCTGACATATCATACATAGCGGTATTTCCTCCTTAGTCCCGGATCAGGCCCTCTTCCGTGAAGCGCCGGAAAAGGACGTGGGGGGTGATGGGATCCTGGTCGATGGCCACGCCGGTGGCATTGTAGATGGCGTTGCGGATGGCGGGGGCGCCGGAGCAGGCCGGGGGCTCGCCCAAGGCCTTGGTGCCGAAGGCGCTGGTGGGCTCGGCATTTTCCACGAACTGCGCCTCCAGATGGGGGTGGTCCATGATGGTGGAGAGCTTATAGTCCAGCAGGTTGTTGTTCAGGGGACGGCCGGTCTTTTCGTCGAACAGCAGCTGCTCGGACAGACCGTAGCCGATGGCCATGGACATGCCGCCGTGGACCTGGGCCTCGGCCAGGGCCGGATTCACCAGCCTGCCGCAGTCGTGGACGTTGATGATGTCCTTCAGCGTCACCTTGCACATGGGGATATCCACCTCCACCTCGGCGAAGGTGCAGCCGAAGGAATAGGCGTTGTTGCGGATGGTGTAGGTGCTCTCGGCGGTGATGTGCAGGGAGTCGTTGGGGTTATACTGGGCGTGCATGGCCAGCTCCGACAGGCTCATCAGCACCTTGCCGTCGGTGGTGCGGACGATATTGCCGTCCGCGATGTCCATGTTGTACACCGCCTGGCGGGTGAGCTTGGCGGCGTAGTCCAGGATCTTCTCCTTCAGCAGCAGGCCCGTCTGGCGGATGGAGAACCCCGCCACATACGTCTGGCGGGAGGCGTAGGCGCCCAGGCCTGTGGGGGTGATGTCCGTATCCTGGCAGGACACCACGTGGACCCGGCGATAGTCGCCCAGGCCCACCACATCAGCGGCCATCTGGGCATAGACGGTGTCGGCTCCCTGGCCGATCTCCGTCTCGCCGCACTGCATGGTGACGCTGCCGTCCAGATTCAGCTGCATCCGGTTGGAGGAGGTCTCCAGGGAGATGGGGTACACGGCGGTGTTGTACCAGAAGGTGGCCATACCGATGCCCCGGCGGACGGGGCCGGTGTCCTTGGCAAATTCCGCCAGCTTCCTGTCATAGTCGATGTACTTCTTGCCTGCCTCCAGGCACTGGCGGAAGGAATCGTCATAGTTGACGTTGTGGGAGAATCCGTCCTCGTACCCCTGGGGCATGACGTTCTGCATCCGGAAGGCCAGGGGGTCCATGCCCACGGCCTTGGCGCAGTCCTCCACGTTGGCTTCGTCGGCAAAGGAGGCCTGGGGCATACCATAGCCCCGCATGGCGCCGGCGGCGGGCCGGTTGGTGAACACGGTCCAGGCGTCGCACTCCATGTTGTCGCAGGGGTAGTGCTGGGGGAAGGAGCCCATGGCCTTGGCCACGATGCTGTGTCCGTGGGAGGCGTAGGCCCCCTGGTTGGAGAACAGCTCCACCTTCCGGGCGGCAAAGGTGCCGTCCGGCCGGAGCCAGGACACGATGTGGAACCGGATGGCGTGGCGCACTCGGTTGGAGACGAAGGTTTCCTCCCGGGAGCAGTCGATGCGGACGCAGCGCCCGTGGACCTGGGTGGAGCACCAGGCGCACAGAGGCTCGTACAGGGCGTCCTGCTTGTTGCCGAAGCCGCCGCCGATATAGGGCTTTATCACACGGATATCGCTCCAGGGGCGGCCCAGAGCCTGCCCTACCACCCGGCGGATGATATGGGGGATCTGGGTGGAGGCCACCACGGTGATGCGGCCGTTTTCCTCATAGGCGAAGCAGCCGTGGTTCTCAATGTGGCAGTGCTGCACCGTAGGGGTATCGTACCAGCCCTCTACCCGGATGAGTCCCGGCTCCCGGATGGCGGCCTGATAGTCGCCCTTTTTCATGTCGGTGTGCTTGAGGACATTGTCGGGATAGTCATCGTGAAGCCGGGGTGCGCCGGGCTTCATGGCCTCCTGGGCGTCCAGCACCAGGGGAAGCTCCTCATACTCCACCTGCAAAGCCCGGACGCCCTGCATGGCGGCCACCTCGTTTTCCGCGATGACCACGGCCACGTCGTCGCCGTAGTAGCGGACATGGCGGTTGAGCAGATGACGGTCCGCCACGTCCTGGTGGTCCGGGTCCATGGACCAGGGGTGACCGGCGGTGGGGAAGGGGTGCTCCGGCACGTCGAAGCAGGTCAGGACCTTCACCACGCCGGGGATCGCCTCCGCAGCGGTGGTGTCCACAGACTTCACGAAGCCGTGGGCAATGGTGGAGTGCTTGATGCGCACATACAGCGCGTCCCGGGGCATCAGATCCTCGTAATATTTGGTGCGTCCGGTGGCCTTGTCAAAGGCGTCCACCCGGACCTCCCGTTTTCCAACCTCAGCCATGAATGGTGTCCTCCTCAGCAAAATAAGAAGCCGCGATATCTGGCATAAGCCCTCGTAATCCTTCTTTATTACATTATATCATAGCATATCCCGCCGGATTTGAAAAGTGGTTGGCGTAATTTTAGTTGCAGAATAGCGCCATGACAGAAAAAGCCCCGGCGGGGCTTGTCCGCCGGGGCAGGGGAAATGCTGTGTCAGCGAAAGGAGATCGCTCAGATGGCCTTGCGCTTCTTGGAGGTCATCACCACGACAGCGCCGGCTGCCATGACGGCCACCAGGCCGTACACCACCACGCCGGTATCGGCGGTCTTGGGGCTTTCAGGCTTGGTGGGAGTGGTGGGCTCCTCGGCAGGCAGGGTGATGGTCATGCGGCCCTGGGGCTGGGCATACTGCTCGCCCACAACGCCCTTGAGCTCGGTGGTGATGTAGTCCATCAGCACCTCGTCCAGAGGCAGACCGGCGTCGAACTGGCTGGAGGCGGCAGCAAAGGCATAGTAGGTGTCGCCGCCGGCGGCGCAGAAGTTGTTGGTGACCACGGCATAGGTCTTGTTGGGGTCAAAGGCCTTGCCGTTGACGCTGTTGATGGTAACGCGGTTGATGGAAGCGGGACCATAGTAGGTGGCCTTACCGCTGCCGCTGGGATAGGGAGTGGTCTGCGGATCGTATTTCTTGGTGGCGTCAATGGAGATGTTCATGCCGGCAATCTGGGGGAAGCCGCCCAGGGAGTCGGGCAGAGCAAAGGTAGAAGCCTCCAGGGCCTCCAGCAGCTCGGCGCCGGTGACGTACACCACGGCCACGGTGTTGCCGAAGGGCAGCACGGTGTTCACGTCCAGCTTGGAGATGTCGCCCTTGTGGATCCAGGCCCGGATGCCGCCGCCGTTGGTGATGGCTACCACGTTCTCGGCGGGAACGGTGAGCTCAGCGTCCTTGCGGATGGCCCACAGCATGGAGTCGGTGATCAGGTCGCCCAGGTTGGTCTCCTGGGTGCGGTTGCCGGGATCCTTGTCGCCGTTGAGCTCCACGTCGGTTCTGGCAAAAACCTTGCCGTACTCGGCGTTGATGTCGCTGATGATCTTGTCGGCGGCAGCCTTCACGGTGGCGTCCTCCTTGGTGTAGGCGGACAGATCGATGAGGCCGTTGCTCTCGATGCTCTTGGTGGCGTTGTCAATGACGATGGCGCCCACATAGGCAAGGCCCGTGCCGGTGGACTGGACCATGCTGTTGTCCTTGCTGGCGGTCATCACCGTGTGGGAGTGGCCGTCGATGAACAGGTCGATGCCCTTGACGTTCTGCATCACATTATAGGAGCAGTTGGGCTCGGAGGACTTATCCACGCCCAGGTGGCCCAGAGCGATGACGATATCGGCATTGCCCTCGCTGCGGGCCATGTCCACATCCTCCTGGGTGACCTTGTACAGATCCTTGCCGCTGATGAAGCTCAGGCCCTTCATCAGGGCGGGGTTGGCCTTGGTCTGGGTCTCGGGAGTGGCCATGCCCACAATGGCGATGCGGAACAGCTCGGTCTCATAGGTGTCGTCGGCATAGATGGGAGCGGTGCCGCCGGGGGCGAAGAGCAGCTCACCCTCGTCGTCCACCAGGTTGTTGCAGGCGACCATGAAATCGCCCTGGTGCTTTTTCAGGTTCTCCATCAGCTGGGGGAAGCCATAGTCAAACTCGTGGTTGCCCAGGGTGATGACGTCATAGCCCACCAGGGCCATCATGTCCAGGGCGGTTGCGCCCTTGCTGAGGCTGACGTAGGGAGAGCCCTGGCTGTATGTAGTCACCGGCGTCCAGCAGGATCACCTGGTGAGCACCCTTGTCGTAGCACTCGTCCCGCAGAGCAGCCACCTTGGCGTACTTGTCGATAGCGCCGTGGACGTCGTTGGTGTGCAGGATGACGGTCTTGCCCTCCAGGGAGTCAGGGAGCTGATACGTCTCCTTGTTCTCGCCCCAGGAAGCCGGGACCATCAGCGCCAGCGTCATGACCAGCGCCAGCAGAGTCGCTAAGAATTTCCGCATGGTATTCTTTCCTCCTTCAATTTTCAGAGCGCGGTGCGCGTTCTGTTGTACCTTTATCATACATGATTTCTCCGGAAAAGGAAATTCTTTTTCCTTCTGCAAGGTGCTGTCCATTATCATTAAACGCACAGAGACTCAACTGAGTCGGCTGTGCGTTTTTTCTTTACTACAACCCCATAGGACGGAGGTGAGACTGACGGGAAAGTACCGCTACCTGACCTTCGAGGACAGGAAGAAGATCGAGGCGTGGCATCTGCTCGGAGATCGGCCGGTCGATATTGCGGCCCGCCTGAGCGTCCACCACACCACGATCTACAAGGAGCTCCAGCGAGGCGCGACCGGCGCGCTGGACGCCAACCAGCGCGAAGGGTACAGCGCAGAGCTCGCCGAGAGGCGGCTGCGTGAGAGCTTCAAGCGCAGAGGTAAACGAGCACCGGCCGCACAGTAGCCAAGAACACCCGGCAGCGCCGGGCCGAAGAAAGGAGAGCCCAACATGAAAACGATCACACGACCCCGACGCTGAAAATGGACGAGCTGCGCACCCCCTCCGCGCTGCTCTCTGAAGCGATCCGGCGGTCGTGTTTCTGCTTTTCAGGGACTCGACACCACTAAGATCCCCGGCTCTGGCCGGGCCAAGAAGAAAGGAGACCACCATGACACACAACCCCAATGTGTACGGCTATGTAAACGGGAAACCCGTCTTTTCCCGCGACGAGTTCATCTTTGAACACCGCAAGCGCGGCCCTATTGAGGACGACGCCGAGCTCATAGCCTTCGCCGAAAAAGCAACGAGCGGCTGGCATAACGCCGGCTGGAGCCATAGCTTTATCAGCTTCTACCTCAGCGACTACGCGCTGAGCGAACCCTTTGCAAGCCTGACGCTAAGCGAGTTCGGACGCCTGAAGGAGCTCCAGCAAGAAGCGCGCGAAGCCGCCAAAGCTGCGGACGACGCTCGGTGCTGGCGGCTCAAGGAGACGATCAACTGGGCCGACAACAGCGTCGAGGAAATCTACGAGGACAAAGACGGTAACACCAAGCACGTCACGGTCGTCGGCCCGCACGGCGACGCCTGCTGAGGAGGCGCGGAACATGAACACCAAAGCCATCCGGCAACTCGCCGACGTCACGCTGGACAAGTACCGCAGCTCGATCCCTCGCAAAGCCTTCGAGGAGTTCGTGAAGGACATCATCACCGGCGAGAACCGCGCGACCGCCTTCAGATACGAGGCGAGCCCCATCTGCCGGGCCTCGTTCCCGTCCACGCTGGACGAGGACGGCGCCCGCTGCACCGTGGAGGTCACGGTCTACCGGCTGAACGCCGTGGCCGTCACCGCCTTCCTGCTGGATGGGCCCGAGACGCTGCTGCGGCACATCGGGCTCGACGAGCGGGACACCTACACCACCAAGCACGAGATCGACGACCTCGTCACCGTCGTGCACATCACCAGAGAGGAGGCAACAGCATGGCAGCACTGAGAGACATCGCCCGGGACTTCGCCACGGAGATCCGCGACGGCATCGGCTGGACAATCGTGTACCGCACCGGCCGCTCGTGGAACGCTCTGACGATCTGGAGCGACATCTGGAACGGCGAGTGGGAGACCAACGACCTCAACGACGCCATCGGGATCCTGAAGGCAGACCCGGACGCCGTCATCGTCAACGGCTACTACTGCGGCCACTTCGGTGAGGACATGACCATCGACGAGATCGCCGCCGGGATCCGCTGGCACTACGAAGGCGGCCGCAACCGCCTTGCGGACTATTGCGAAGTCACGCAAGGTCGGGACGCCCTCGAGGAGGGCCGCAAGGCTGCCGAAGCTGCCGGCCTCCCGTTCTGTGAGCGTCTGGCCGACGGAGGCGACGACGAGCTGAGCCCCTACGTCTACGACGGCAGCATGACGCTCGCCGATCGTGAGAAGATGCAGCAGGCCCGCGAAGCCTTCGAGAAGCTGGCCGACGCTCTGCGGGAAATCGCCGCCAAGCTGGCCGAAGCCCTGAAGCCGGTCATCAACGCCGTGCTCTCTGCCCTCAAAAAGCTCTGGAAGGTATCGGCCAAGGCCATCGGAGTGCCGCCGAAGTGGCTGCACCTCGCAGCTCACGCAAAGAAAGCCAGAACCCGGAAGAAGTACCGCAACCGCATCCGGCGCTATGTTTTCGAGGCTCTGGCTGCGGAAGGAGGTGGAGGCCCATGACAGCCAAGTGCGTCGGCTGCGGGCTCGACTGGAACGTCAGCATCTACCAGAAGATCCCCCGCACCGGCTACATCTGCCCGCACTGCGAGAGCCGGCTCCGCGCCGGCGAGACCCTGCCAAACATACAGGCCAGCCAGAAGGCTCGGCCGCAGAGAACGAAAGGAGCAACCCTATGAAAAAAATCGCACTCAAGAACGCCGCCCGCGGCACGGCCTTCGACTATGCCGGCCAGAGCTGGATCCTGCTGGAGAATGATGACGGCCGCGCCCTCTGCCTGAGCAAGGACATCATCGAGACCCGAGACTTTGACGAGGGCAACTGCAACAACTTCGCCGTCGCCAGCAGCAAGGAATACCTCAACGGCGCCTACCTCGACAACCTGCTCGAGGACGTGAACGGCCCCAACGCCTTCCTGACCACGGAGCTCGACCTGACCACCGACGACGGCCTGAAGGACTACGGCACCTGCACCGTCACCATCTTCCTGCTGACGGTCGACCAGTACCGGCGCAACCGCGACGTCATCCCAAATGCAGACGACTGGTGGTGGCTGTCCACCGCCTTCAGCACGAAGTCTAACGGCTACGAGTCACTCGCCCGCCTCGTCCTCACCGATGGCACTCTGAACTGGAACAACGCCTACCGCGGCGACCGCGGCCTGCGCCCCGCTTGTTATCTGGACTCCGATCTCCTGATCTCCATCGAGGACGACGAAGCCACCGACGACGTCACGCCGGAGCACGCCGGCGAGATCATCGCGGCGCTGGCCGAGCAGTACGGCGGCACCTTCGCCACCGAGGATCAACTGACCACGGCCCTCTCGTTTATGCTCGGCACCCTGAGAGCTACCCGCGAGAAGGAGGCCCGGCATGAGTAACCTCTCCACCCTGTTCGACCGCTACAAGGCCCTCGTCGTGTTTGATACCGAGACCAGCGGCCTCGACTTCGACAGTGACCAGATCATCGAGCTCGCCGCCCTGCGCGTGGAGCGCACGGCCACAGGCGGCCTGCGGATCGCCGGCAAGATGGACACCTTCATCAAACTGCCCGAGGGCGAGACCCTCCCGGAGAACATCGTCAGCTTGACCGGCATCACCGACGAGATCCTTCAGGCCGAGGGAGTGCAGCCGGCCAAGGCGGCCAGCCAGATCGCCAAATTGATGCAGGACGGCCCGACGCTGATGATCGCCCACAATGCACAGTTTGACGCCTGTTTTCTCCGTGGCCTGCTCCGCGGCCAGAAGGTCGGCCGGATCGACTGGCTGGACAGCCTGACGGTCTACAAAGACCGCAGGGCCTACCCGCACAAGCTCGCCAACGCGATCATCGCCTACGACCTCACCGGCAAGGTGCAGAACAGCCATCGCGCCATCGACGACGTGCTGGCCCTGTTCGAGGTACTGAAGGCGATGGACGACGAGCGCGAGGATCTCGGCAGCTACGTCAACCTGTTCGGCTACAACCCCAAGTACGGCGTCAGCGGCCGCCGGATCGTGGGCGTCAGATATGAGCCGCAGAGCTTCAGCAAGGGCCTGACTCGCCCGGAGCAGACTCTCCCGGCCCGCGTGGCGCGGAGGTGACAGCATGAGCCCGGAGATCACGATCACGAGCAAGGAGCTGCGCGAGCGCGTCGAGGATCGCCTCGACCGCTGGATCCCTGACGGCGTCTGGAACCGTGCCGAGCCCTACGCCCGCCACAAAAATGAAGTAAACCGGCAGCGGCATCCCGAGATCGACTACTACGACAACGACTACCTCGTGCTGCTGACCGCTGACACCGTCCGAGAGACCGAGTTCAGCGACCTCACTCACGCCCTCTGTGGTCTGACCGTCGCACGGGCTCAGTGAAAGGAGAAACCAATGGAAACCACAAAAGAAAGGGCCGCCCGTTGCGACCGGGCGACCCATGCGAGAAGATCCAGCAGCCTGCCAGCATACGGATCCCGCACCGCAAGTATAACACGCCGGCGCCGCCGTGCCAAGAGGAAAGCCCTGAGAGCTGCCACGCTGGCCGCTGCCGTCCTTCTGCTGGGCGGCATCTCCGTGGCGATCTTCACCACCCCGGCAGGCAGCAAGCAGGAGACCGACATCCTGCCGCCGACCAGCACCGTCGGCGCATACATCCCGGACACCCCCGCCCCGGCCACCGAGACCGCGGAGCCGACCGAGCCTGCCGTGCGCTACCCTCTGACCGACGCCGAGCGCGACGTCGTCGAGCGCGTGGTCATGGCCGAGGCAGGCGGGGAGTCCTTCGAGGGCCAGATGCTCGTCGCTCAGTGCATCCTCAACGCAGCCGAGAAGCGCGGCGTCGATCCCTCTGAGGCCGTCGTCCTTTACAGCTACACCAAGAGCCGGCCGGATCCCACACAGCGCGTCAAGGACGCCGTCGCGGCCGTGTTCGACCGAGGCGAGACCGTCGTGGACGAGCCGATCCTCTACTTCTACAACCCCACCCTCGTGACCAGCGACTTCCACGAGAGCCAGATCTTCGTCATCGAGGAAGGCGGGCACCGTTTCTTTGCAGAAAGGAGTACCAGATGAAACACCTCACCGAAATGAAGCCGGGCGAGACCCTGCACCTCCGCAGCGGCCGCGACCTCGAGCTCGAGAGCGTCACCCCTGTCACCTGCGGCGTGATGCTCACCTTCAACGTCACCGAGAGAAAGGAGCACAACAATGAGCGATAAGACCACCGCGGCCCTCGCTGCCGAGCAGGCAGACGCAGAGGCCACCACCACGCAGGAGGCCGAGCTGCTGCCTGCTGCCACGCTGGACGAGCTGGAGCAGGTCGACCTCGGCACCGTTGCAGAGGGCGAGCGCGCCCCGTTCCGCATCACCGACGACCGCTGTGCCGACTGGGCCATCCGCAAGATCGCCGACGAGCGCAGCGAGTACGACCGTCTGAAGGCTCTGGCCGACGAGCAGATCGCGGCCATCAACGAGAAAGTCGCCGCCGCCCGCAAGCGCATGGAGAACGGCACCTCGTACCTCACGAGCTGTCTGGCCGACTTCTTCGCCACCGTCCCCCACAAGGAGACCAAGACGACGGAGAAGTACCGCCTCCTCTCCGGCACCCTGACCTTCAAGAAGGGCACCACCAAGACCAAGCTCGACGAGACCAAGCTGGTGCCGTGGCTCAAGGCCAACGGCTACGGCGAGCTCGTAAAGGTCGAGGAGTCGACCCGCTGGGCCGATCTGAAGAAGCTGCTCAGCTACACCGGCGACATCGCAACCCTGACCGAGACCGGCGAGATCGTGGAGGGCGTCACCGTCTACGAGACCCCGGGCATCTTCACGGTCGACGTGTAAGGAGGCACCGATATGGCAGAAACCAAGAAAACCGAGGCGGCCGCTGCTGCGGCCCCTCCTGAAGCCGCCTGCCTGACGCTCCGGCAGAAGCTCGTCGAAATGCGGAAAGCCTGCCCGGAGATCGTCAAGAAGCAGCACAGCGACGGCGTCAGCTACAAGTACGCCAAGATCTACGACGTGTGGGAGAAGATCACCCCCATAATGAACGAGCTCGGCGTCGACTTCGACGTCATCAGCGAGCAGGCCACCCGCCACGCAGAGAACGGCGACCCGGTCTACTGGATCACCATGCAGACCAAGACCCGCAACGGCGATAAGCTCATGTTCCTCTACGAGGCCGACCTGACGATCCGCTGGCTGAACCTCGACAACGACGACGAGACCATCGAGGCCACCGTCCACGCCGTCGGCTGGAACGATGACCCCGCCAAGGCCAAGGGCGCGGCCCACACCTACGCCCTGAAATACTACCTTTTCGAGAAGTTCACCGTCGACCAAGGCGAGGATGACCCCGACAACAGTGACTTCGGCGCACAGGGCAAAGGATCCGGCGCTGGAGGCCGCCAGCAGGCCACACAGGGCCGTCAGGGGCAGGGCTCCGGCCGTCTGAGCGACGCGCAGCTCGCGCGCCTCTACAAGAAGGCAGAGGCCGCAGGAATGACCAAGGAGCGCACCAACGCCCGGATCGTGGAGAAGTACAAAAAGCAGGATCCGGCCACCCTGACCCGCCAAGAGTACGACGAGATCTGCACGTCCCTCGACAACGCGGCCGCACAGCATAACCAGCAAGGAGGAAACGCCTAATGTATAACCACACCGGCCTCCAAGGCCGTCTAACCGCCGACCCTGAGCTCAGGTACACGCAGCAGGGCACGGCGATCACCAGCTTCACCCTCGCCAGCGACACCGGCCGCAAGACCAAGGACGGCAAGAAGATCACCAACTTCATCGAGTGCGTCGCATGGCGCGCACAGGCCGAGTTCGTCTGCAAGTACCTGAGCAAGGGCCGCCTCGTCCTCGTCGAGGGCGAGCTCACGAGCCGCAGCTACGAGGACAAGGACGGAAACCGCCGCAAAGCCGTCGAGATCACGGTCGACTCCGTCCACTTCTGCGACAGCAAGAAGGACGGCGGCCAGAGCTCTGGCAGCGACTTCGCCGATCCGGGCTACTCTGAGGGCTCCGGCGACTTCACGGAGATCGAGGACAATGGCGACCTTCCTTTTTAACCTGACCGCCGGACGACCGGCAGACGACCAAAAGCAGGCCACAAACAAACGACCACAGAAAGGAGGTGACGACCGTGGCATGGCTGCAAGTGCATCAGACACTCAAGGATCACCGCAAACTGTTCGACGCTGCTGACCAGCTCGAAGTCGAGCCGCCGCACATGATGGGGCTGCTCGTCTCGTTCTGGCTGTGGGCCCTCGACAACGCCCCGACCGGCAGCCTCGTCGACATCACGCCGCGCATGATCTCGCGGGCCGCTCAGTGGGACGGAGACCCCGAAAAGCTGGCGAAAACGCTGATCCGGGCGGGCTGGATCGACGAAAAAGAGGACGGGACGCTCGAGATCCACGACTGGTACGAGTACGCCGGCAAGCTGATCGACCAGCGGCAAGCCGAGAAAGAGCGCTCCCGCAGTCGCCGGGCCGCTGCTGCGGCGTCTGCCGACGCCTCGCCGGACGACCAAACGCCGACCACAGGACGACCGGCAAACAGCCGAAAGAAAGCCGGAGGCAGAGTAGACCAGAGTAGAGAAGATAAGACAAGAGAAGGTAATACACCCCCTTCCCCCTCTGACGAGGGGAGTGACGGCGGCACGAAGTCGCTCGTCGAGGCCAGATTTCTCGAGTTCTGGAAAGCCTACCCGAAAAAGACCGGCAAGCAGTACGCTCTGAAGGCGTGGAACAAGATCAAGCCCACCGCTGAGCTCCACGAGAGGATCATGCAGGCGGTCGACGCTCAGAAGCGGAGCGACCAGTGGCGCCGGGAGAACGGGCGCTACATACCGAACCCGAGCACATGGCTCAACGGCGGCTACTGGGATAACGAGGAGGTGAACGAAGGTGCAGAAAATCAGCGAGATCCTGAGCAGCCCGACAGCTCCGGCCGAGACTGGGGCAAGGGCTTCAAGCCGGCCGATGACGAGTGACCCCGGCAACTGGATCTGGAGCAACGACGAGCGCCTCGCCGGCCGCCCCGGAGTCCCTGAGCCCGTTCCCTGCGAGTTCTGCGGCGCCTTGCGCTACCACAAGGGCATCCCGCTCGGCGACCGCATCCTCTGGCCTCCCTACGGAGCCGAGCGATGCACCTGTCCCGAGGCTGTGGCTGCCTACGAGAAGGAGAAGGCAGAGCGCGAAGCTGCTGAGGCCGCAGCCGCCAAGGCTGAGGAGGAGAAGAAAATGCGGGAACGCATCAAGCGCATCGTCGGCGAGTCAGGCATGGGCGACCGTTTCCTGCGGCGCACCTTCTCCACCTTCCAGCTCACCGACGACAACAAGCGCGCAGCGGCAGCCGCCCGGCGCTACGCCGAAGGCTTCGACGCCATGCTGCCGCAGCCCGGTCGTCAGGAGCCCGGCCGCAACGGCCTGTTTATCGCTGGCCCGCCGGGCACCGGCAAGACCCACCTCGCCGCTGCCATCGCCAACCACCTGATCGCGCAGGGCAAGCCGGTCATCTGCATGACGATGATCGACCTGCTGGAGCGTATCAAGCGCACCTACTCCGCGACCGGCGGCAGCGAGAGCGACGTCCTGAAGATCTACAAGACCGTCCCGCTCCTCGTGATCGACGACATCGGCAAGGAGCCGCCGACCGAGTGGGCGATCTCCACGGTCTACAACATCATCAACGGCCGCTATGAGGCATACCTGCCGACCATAGTGACCACCAACTACGACACCGAGGCCCTGATCGACCGCATGACGCCGCGAGAAAGCCGCGACAGCATGACGGCCCGGGCCACCATCGACCGGCTCATGGAAATGTGCAGGGGCATCACCCTCACCGGCCAGAGCTGGCGCTCACGATAGGAGGAACAACATGAAAAAGGTTTACATCTGCTCCCCGTGCCGCGGGGACTACGAGAACAACATCCAGCGCGCCAAGGAGTACAGCCGCGCGGCTGTGGAGAAGGGCGTCATCCCCGTCACCCCGCACATCTATCTCACGCAGTTCATGGACGACAACGTCCCCGAGGAGCGTGAGCTGGCTCTGAAGATCGGCAGCGAGCTGGTGCTCGGCTGCTCCGAGCTGTGGGCCTTCGGCATTGACCACCCCTCTGCCGGCATGGCTGCGGAGATCGAGCTCGCCAAGGCGCACGGCATCCCCGTCCGCAACGGCTTCGAGGCCATCAGCGAGCTGAAGCCTGACGAGGAGCCCGAAAGCGACGAGGAGGACGAGCCTGACATCGGCAGCGTGACGCTCCACCTGCCCGCCTTCAAGGCGATGGCTGTCTGCAACCAGCATCTCGACCACGGCCCCATCAGCATCGAGCTGGATGGCAGCGTCATCCTCGAGCTCGCCGACCGCCTGATCTCCGATCCGGGCGTCCACATCGAGATCGGAGGCTGAACGCCGTGACGAAGTACGACCCGAGAAAGAACGCGGAGGGCTACAACGACCCGACGCCCTACGCAGCCGAAAAACACATGATGGCGCAGATCCGCGGCAAGCAGGCCAGAGTCGCCGGCGGCTACTTCGAGAATATCATCTCGGCCTCGTGCGACTACTACCTCAGCCGCGGCCTCGCCAAGATCGAAAAGACGCCGGAGCCCATGAAGCCCCTCGGCGCCAAGAACCGCAAGGGCCAGTTTCTCGCCTGCTACACCAAGCAGGCCCAGCCGGACTATGGCGGCACCCTGAAGGGCGGCCGGAGCATCTACTTCGAGGCCAAGCACACCGACGACGAGCGCATCGAGCAGCGCCGGCTCACTCAAGAGCAGCAGGACGACCTCGAGGCCCATCACAAACTCGGCGCCATCGCCTTTGTGCTCGTCTCCATGAGCCTGACGGACTTCTACCGCGTGCCGTGGCCCGTCTGGCGCGATATGGCCGAGATCTACGGCCGCAAGTACATGACGCACGCAGAGCTCTCCCGCTACGAGGTGCCGGCGACGGCCGGCTTCATCAAGTTCCTGCACGGCATCGAGTCGGGAGTGCTCGGAAAGGAGGCAACAACGTGATCCCGTTCCCGGATAAGAAATACAGCATCATCTACGCCGACCCGCCGTGGAGTTACAGCGACAGCGGATGCTCGGGCGCGGCTGCCGCGCAGTACGCGACCATGAGCATCAACGAGCTGAAGCAGCTCCCCGTCAACCCTGCGGGGGGGGTATAGCTGCTGACGACTGTGTGCTCTTTATGTGGGCCACATACCCGAAGATGCAGGAAGCCCTCGACCTGATCGAGGCGTGGGGCTTCAAATACAAGTCGATCGCCTTCCAGTGGATCAAGCAGAACCGCAGCGGAAACGGCTACTTTTTCGGCCTCGGCCGCTGGACTCGAGGTAATACCGAGCCCTGTCTGATCGCTATCAAAGGCAAGCCGAAGCGCATCAGCGCCGGCGTCGGTCAGCTCGTATTCTCGCCGCTGCGCAGGCACAGCCAGAAGCCCGCCGAAGTGCGCGACAAGATCGTCGAGCTGATGGGAGACCTGCCCCGTATCGAGCTTTTCGCCCGAGAAGCCGCCCCGGGATGGGACGTGTGGGGCAACGAAGCGCCGACGCCTGAAGTCAAGGACGTGCCAGCCGACAGCGTCGAGCTGGCCGGAAAGGAGGAAACGCATGAACCAGACAACCAAAGAGACCCGGCGCCGCAGCTATGACGCCGTACTCCCCAAGCGGGCCGCCCGCTGCCGCCTGATCCTCGAGACCCTCGGCAACCGTGAGCTCACGGCCAGCGAGATCACTGAGGAGCTCGTCGCAGCCGGCCGGATCCCGTACTTCAACCGCAACTACGTCGCCCCACGGCTCACGGAGCTGAAGGAGATCGGGATCCTCACGACGGTCGGCCGCCGTAAGGCTACCCGCTCGGACGCCACCGAGGCCGTGTGGGCCAGAGCGGAGCCTTCAGGCCCCACGGGCCAGACGGCCGCAGCCTACGCAGATAACCCGACCGAGGCCGAGCAGATGACGCTCGGATCGGCCACCTGAAAGGAGGGCCAGCATGGAACGCCTGACCCACGAAGAGTCAACGGCATTAAGACGGGCTACTGGAGCGCAGCCACCAAGGAGGCGCTCGTCCAGAAGCTCGCCGCCTACGAGAACACGGGCTACGAGCCCGACGAGATCCGCGCAGCCATTGAACAGGCTGCCAAGAACAGCGGAACCAAGACCGCGTCCATCATGGCCGAGTGCATCGCCGGAGCGATGAAGGACACGCTCGAGAAGTATGGCACGGCCGGCAACGGAAAGAAAGGAGAAACCCCATGAACGAACAGAACCAGCGCGACAGCATCATGTCGATGGCCCGCGGTGCCTTCGAGGAGCGCGTCGACTATGAGATGGACAAGGTGATCCAGAACATCCTCGACCCCAACACGAAGGCCACGGCCAAGCGCAAGATCACCCTCACCATCGAGCTGACCCCGGACGACGAGCGCCGCACCATCGGCGTCTCCGTGACGGCCAAGTCTACGCTCGCAGCCACCAACCCCGTCGCCACGGCCCTCTATGTCACCTCTGACGGCAACGGCGAGCTCGTCGTCGCCGAGATGGTGCCGCAGGTGCCCGGGCAAATGAACATGGACGGCACGCAGCAGGAGGCCCCTGAAGCTCCTGAAGCTCGTCCAGCACGGATAACCACCCACAACACAGAACAAGGAGGACAACACAATGCTCGCAAAAATGATTGACAAAATCGTCAGCCTGAAGGAGACCAAGATCTTCGAGATCGACGGCCAGACCTACGCCGACGCATCCCTCACCCGCATCCCGCCTCACGTCGACCGCCCCGACTGCATCAGCGTCAGCGGCCTCGATAGCATCTGCAAGCTGATCCGCACCGAGCTCGAGAAGGTCGGCACGACCATCATGGTGCAGGTCAAGAGCAACGACACCGTCGAGGTGATGACCACCTACCTGAGCGACTTCTCCCGCAACACGCTCTACCGCGCCAAGGCTGACGCCCCGGGCCTGCGCACCGGCTTCAGAGGACGCGAGGTAGCTCTGATCGAGCTGCGGAGCCTCTGCATCCCAAACGAGGGCACGGCCTACCTGCTCGACCTGCTGAGCCGCATGACCAACGAGAACAGCGTCAGCACCAACGACAACGGCGTCACGCAGACCGTCGAGGCCCGTCAGGGCGTCGCCCTCAACGCGCTCGTCGAGATCAAGCCCCGCGTCATGCTGCGGCCGTTCCGCACCTTCCTCGAGGTGGAGCAGCCCGAGAGCGAGTTTCTGCTGCGCGTGGATCCCGACGAGGGGATCGGCTTCTTCGAGGCCGACGGCGGCATCTGGAAGCTCGAGGCCAAGAAGAACATCGCCGACTACTTCCTGAAGAACATGGGCGATCTGATCGACGCCGGCAAGGTCGTCGTCATGCAGTAAATGAAGCGCCGGGCGGGCTCCGGCCCGCTCGGCTTTTTTGAAAGGAGCAGCACCGTGAAAGAATACGAAACCCTCACCCGTGAGAAGGTCAACGTCGTGCCCTTCGGCTGCGGTATGCCGGAAACCCACCTGATGCAGGACTGGGGCGACAAGATGCTCGACCTGATCCTGAACGGGCCCACCATCAACGGCATCAAGAAGGACGAAGTGCGGGCCATGCTGCGTGAGACCTACGCAGCCCTGAAGCAGTACGAGAAGATCGGCCCGATGGCCTCGCCCTTCATCAATGACCCGACGGCCATCGTGGCCCGGGCCTTCTCTGAGCTCTACCCCGGCGTCGAGTACGTCGCGCAATACGTCCCCGACCTGCGGGACGAGACCAACGGCACCGCCTACGGCCTGACCATCTTCCCCGACGATGGCAGCACGCCGATCGTCTGCATCTCGGCCGAGGCGCCCATCAGCGCCGCCCCTGAGCTGCTGGCGCACGAGCTGGCCCACGTCGCCACCCCGGAGGACACGGAGCACGGCGAAAGCTGGAGTGCAGCGTCGGAGGCCATATTCAAGAAGTACAACGAGCTCCTCGACGCCATGATCCCCGACGAGCCTGAGCCCGTCCTCGCGCCCCACCAGCCCGGAGACGGCGGGATCCTCACCATGCCGTTGCGCGATAACATCCCGGAGCCTCCGACGGACGACTGGCAGCTCACCACCTGCCCCGTCTGTGGCGCTGAGTGCTGGCAGACAGACACGGCCCGCCGGATCCTCACACTGGAGCCTGACGTCCGAACCGCCTGCACAGCCTGCGCACTAAAGGGGCTCGGAAAATAATACTGGAGGTAATACATGAACAACGAAAGAAACAACACGACGGCCGGCGGGATCGGCTTCTGCGGCCTTCTCGCCGTCGCCTTCATCGTCCTGAAGCTCACCGGCGTCATCAACTGGAGCTGGCTGTGGGTACTGGCCCCGATCTGGATCCCGACCGCCATCACCCTCGCCATCATCGTGATCGTGCTCGTGGCCGTACTGGTCAGAGAGCTGACGAAGGGAGGCCGCCCGTGATGACCACAGAGGAACGCTGGGCTATTCTGGATCGTGCGATCACGACCTACGGCGCGCCGGCGCAAATGGACATGGCCGTCGAGGAGATGGCCGAGCTGACCAAAGCCCTCTGCAAGGTGAAGCGCGTGAGCTGCGCCGCAGAGGCCGAGGCCGCGCTCGAGAACGCGGTCGAGGAGCTGGCTGACGTCCAGATCATGCTCGACCAGCTCCGCATCATCTTCGGCCGCAGCACAGCCGAGATCGAGGAGGACAAACTGCGCCGGCTGCTTCGCCGGATCAACAGCTACAAAGAGTCTAACATACGCAAATGGCTGAACAGCTCATTCAAGCCGGGAGACTGGTGGAGCAGAACGGTCAACACCGAGGCCCACCCGCACGAAGAAGGTGCCCCGGAGAAGTAACCCGTCCTTCTGCAACACTCAGAAAGGAGGAACCACATGGCAAAAGACAAACCGCAGCCGCAGACCGGCCCCGAGATCGAGGAGTACAGCACCACGGCCACGCCGAAGGCATACGCCGGCAGCGTCCCCGTGTTCTGCGCACACGACGCCATCGTCCCGCTGAAAGATCTGCGGCCTAACCCCAAGAACCCCAACCAGCACCCGCCGGAGCAGATCAAGCTCCTCGCCTCTATTATCCGGGCGACCGGCTGGCGCGCCCCGATCACCGTCAGCAAGCGCAGCGGGCTCGTCACCAAGGGCCACGGCCATCTCATGGCCGCGCAGCTCGATGACCTGACAGACGCCCCGGTCGACTATCAGGACTACGCCAGCGAGGCCGAGGAGCTGGCTGATCTGACGGCCGACAACCGCATCGCGGAGCTCGCCACCACCGACAACAAGATGCTCGCCGAGGTTTTCGCCGACATCGACACCGGCGAGATCCCGTTCATGCTCAGCGGCTACACCGAGGACGACTACGGCAACATCGTGACGGCCCTCTCTGAGGCGCTGCACACCAAGGAGCCGAGCAGCGACCCCGCCCGGCCGGAGGATCGCGCGCTGCTGCTCCACGGCAACAAGCCCGAGATCCTGCTGACCGACCCGCCATACTGCTCGGGCGGCAGCAAGGAGTCGCAGAAGTCGACCGGCAGCATCGGCACTGAGCGCAAGAACGGCAAGACCCCGAAGATCGCCAACGACATCCTCAGCACGCGCGGCTACCAAAACCTGATCCGCGGCGCGCTCACAGACATCCCCTGCCTCTACGCTTACATCTTCACCGACTGGCGTATGTGGGTATATCTGTTCGACCTCGTCGAGGCGGCCGGCTTCGGCGTCAAGTCTGAGGTCGTATGGGACAAGGGCACGCCGGGCATGGGCGTCGGCTGGCGCTCGCAGCATGAGCTCATTCTGTTCGGCGCCAAGGCTGCCACCCACTTCGACGGCCACAAGGGCTACGGCAACGTCCTGAGCATCTCCCGCTCCGGGAACGAGCTGCACCCAACGCAGAAGCCCGTCGAGCTGCTGGAGAAGCTGACAACACGGACTTCGCCACGGGCGTCTATGATCCCTTCGGCGGCTCCGGCACAACGCTGGCCGCCTGCGAGGCATACGGGCAGCCCCTCCTACATCATGGAGCTGACGCCCGCCTTCACGGACGTGATCGTCAAGAGGTACATCAGAATAACAGGAAAGACAACCGTGCGCTGCGTCCGTCAAGGCCGAGAGCTACCGCGCGAGGAGATCGCCGCGATCTTCGAGCCTGACGAGGAAGGAGGTGAGCAGGAGTGACGTCCTGACATAATGAGCGAGAAGCCGATCACACAACGGATCAAGGACAGGCTCGCGGCCTACACCGCCATGCTGAGGGACATCGACAACCAGCTCGAGCGCCTCGACCGCATGGAGATGACGATGGCTGACAGGTATGCCCGCGGATCTGGCACACCATCCGACCGCACCGGCATGATGGTGGAGCGGAAAAATGGAGCTCGAGGAACAGATCGACCGGCTCAAGGCTGAGGGAGAAGCAGGAGCGCAACGCCATCGAGGGCCTGATCCTCCAGCTCTCCGACCCCGACGAGCGTGCCGTCATCCGGCTGCGCTACTTCGACCGGGCCGACTGGGAGAGCACCTGCGGCGTCCTGTTCGGTGATCGGAAAGGAACAAAAGGGAAGTAAAAGGAATTGAAAAGCAGTAGCGACCCGTGCTATCCTATATCCTGCAAAAGACCGCCGGACACACGGGCAACGCCGTGACAATTCCGAGCGGCTGACCAGAGGAAAACCGAATAACAACCGACGGCAAGAGGCCGACGGGCGAACCAACGCCCGCCGGTCTCTTTTTGCGTATAGGAAGGAGGCGACGGCCATGCCGCAGAACAGCATCTCGGCACAGCTCAGCAACCTGCAACAGCTCGTCGCTGACCTCGAGGCAATCGAGAACGGCGGCAAGAAGGCCATCAGCAACACCATCAAGGACGTCAAGGCCAGAGCCCCGGGCTGGATCGCTCAGGAGGTCACGGCCGTCTACAACATCAAGAAGTCGGAGATCACGCCCTCGGGCAGCGGAAAGCCGAAGAAGATGGCCGGCAGCATCCAGATCACCGGCGAGACCATCGAGGAGCTCGCCATCACCTACAAGGGCAGGCTCCTGACTCCCGTGCACTTCGGCATGACGCCGAAGGCCCCGCCCCGCGGCAAGAGCTACACGCTGAAGGCGTCGGTGCTCAAGGGACAGAAGAAGGTCATCGGCCGCTATCTGAACACCCGCACCCCGGGCGGCCCGTACTCCCAGCGATCGCACAATATCCTCATGGGGACCGGCAACACCAAGAGTGACGGCACGAGCTGGATCCCATTCCAGCGAATGAGCAAGACCCGCACTAACATCAAGAAGCTGACCACCATCTCGGTGCCGCAGATGATAACCAGCGACCGCACCAACGAGGCCATCATGCTCCGGCTCAACACTGAGACCAAGCCCACCAGAACGCCGCACAGCGCGTACACAGCCGCACCCGACACCGAGCCCGCCCACACCGCCAGACGCGAACAGAACGCGCCACAGCGCCGCGCAGACGCCTCCACGGCCACGCACAGCGCCGCAAGGTACTGTGGCGGGCCCTCTGCCTGCGGTGCTGGCGAGCCCAAAAAACGCGCAGCCGGGAAAAATTTTTTTCGGGCCGTTTCGTTTCGCCCGAGCGGCAGAAAGGAGGGAACGCCATGCCGAACCCAACCAACAACAAGCTCGTCGACAGTAAGACCATCGCGGCCCTGTTCGACATGACGCCCCGCCGAGTGCAGCAGCTCACCAAGGATGGCGTCATCGCCGCGGTCAAGGAAGGCAACGCCAACCGCTATGACCTGCTGCCGACGATCCAGAGGTACATCCGATACCTGACAGCCAAGGCCAACGGCCGGGAGCCGTCGAAGAAGGACAGCGAGATCGAGGGCAGACGTCTGGAGGCTGAGGCTGACCTCAAGCGCAGCAAGGCAGACATCGCCGCCCTCCAGCTCAGTGAGCTCGAGGGCACCATGCACCGCAGCGAGGACGTCGAGGCTGTGATGACCGACCTCGTCTACAATATCAGGTCGATGCTCGTGGCCCTGCCGGGCCGTCTGGCTGTCGACGTCACCGGCGCAGCAACACCCGCCGAGGCGTCTGAGATCATCCGCACAGAGGTCTACAAGATCCTGACGGAGCTGGCCGGTTATAAATACGATCCCGAGGTGTACG